>Ga0172371_10002484_pt1 | contig 29280 bp, 18 predicted proteins | sample Lak12m_FD_114543 | JGI IMG/M metagenome (GOLD analysis project Ga0172371, IMG submission 114543) | Freshwater microbial communities from Kabuno Bay, South-Kivu, Congo - kab_022012_12m | ecosystem: Environmental > Aquatic > Freshwater > Lake | place: Democratic Republic of the Congo: South-Kivu...
CGGCGGTCACGTCAAGAGCGTGCTCATCGGCGGCGGCGGCGAGAAGAGCTACTCGAACCAGGCCAACTCCGACGGCATCGCCGTTGATGCCGAGTACGTCTACTTCACAGTTTCCGAATTCATCGGCAAAGGCAAAGTCATCCGCACCCCGAAGTAGCCGGGGGCTTGCCCCAGGCTATCTGATCATGCGCCGGCAGTGCCCACGGGCAAGCAGGCGAGCCGGGGGGTTGCCCCAGGCTATCTGATCATGCGCTGGCAGTGCCCACGGGCGCCGAGGATCACTGCCGTAGCCTTGGATCTGCCGTGTGCCCCGGGCTTGCGCATTTCCTCTGCCGTGACCGGCGGCCAATAGAACTCTCCCGCGGCAGTTGCGGTCGCACCGAATGTGAACTCGTAGGTACCCGCGGCCATTTCATCGAAATACAGCACCACCCGGTCGTCGTAGACCTCAGCGTACGACCAGTCCCCGGGGCCGGGCGCGGAATCGTCTAGGCCGAAGCCCGCAGGCAGCGGAATCTCGACCACCACGAGATTCCTGTCTGCTCGTGTGCGGACCCGGACCACGACTTCCACCGGATCACCCACGACATACCCCTGGTATGCCTCGTCATCGCTCCTTGCCGGCAGGGCGCTTCGACGCCCTCCGTTCGTCCGGTTATTTCGTCGTGGGCCCTTTCCTGCTGACCTGCTGTCCGTATCGGGGCCGTATGGCGCGAGCACTCCCCCGGTGCAGCGGACCTCCCGCTCGACGCCGAATCCCGCGTCCTCCGCCTTCGCTGCCGCACCCCCAGCAGTGCCGGAAGCCTTGGCGTCCGCCTTCGCTGCCGCACCCCCAGCAGTGCCGGAAGCCTTGGCGTCCGCCTTCGCTGCCGCACCCCCAGCAGTGCCGGAAGCCTTGGCGTCCGCATGCGGTAAGGCAGCAGTTGCGGGAGCGGCCGGATGGGACGGCTCGCACCGCAGGCGGGAACGAGCGGCGAGCTCGACCAGCTCCGACCTTTGTTCCCGGGTTCGGTAGTATGCGGACAGCGCGTCCACTGCGACCGCGTCCGCCAGGTGATCGCCCCATCGGCCGTCGCGCTGAGCATCCAGCAGCCCCTTGGCAATCTTGTCCACGAGCGGTTCTCCCGGGTTTGTGGCGAGCAACACCCGGAGCACGGCGGCGTCCCGGCCGGCCTGAGACAGCGAGAGAGGCGACGTTCCGGGGGCTCGGTCCAGGATGTGTGCGCTTCCCCGCTGCTCCCGTGCCGCTTTCCTGATCTGGGCGAGCATCCGGTCGGCACACTCGCTTGCCGCGCTCAGCTCGCCCGTTGCTTCCGGCCGTGCAGCTTTCCCCAGCACGAGTGTTGCTGCTTCGAGCATCCACACTTGAGCCAGCACGGGCGCTTGCTGGACCACCTTTCCAGCACCACGCCTGGTGCCCGGTGCCTTTCTCGGTGCGGAGGCAACGTTACCGGCTGTTTTCGGCGGTCCTGAGGCAACGTCTCCGCCTGTCTTTGGCGCTCCAGGGGAGTGTCCAGCCGTTTTCCGTGCAGAATCGGCGTCCGGGGGCGCCAAGAACGCGCAAGCTTGTGCAAGCCGTTCGCTGGTGAGCTCGCCTCTGCGTGCATCGACCAGTGCGTGTCCTGCTACAGCGATCGCCAGGTCGCCGTACGTCTCCCACAGCGGCGAACCGTCCTCCCTGTCCTGCGCCAGTGCAAACGTTGCCACCGCCCTCAGATACCCAGCCAGGCGGTCATAGCGTACCCCTCTGCCTTCGCATTCCCCACAACCGCCTGCCAGTACTCCGACCAGCGCGGCGATCACCGGGTCGGGCGACGAGAACCCCGGCCAGAGATCGAACGCCCCGTCCGGTCGCTGGAAGCGCGAGAGAAGATCGTACTGCGCATCGAGCGGTCCCCGGTCGAGCGCTGCCTCCTCAACCAGGCAGGCCAGCACCGTCTCCACCGAGAACGCCCTGGCTGCGCCCGTGCCCCCCGGAAGGATCGGCCTTGTCGCAAGCCCCTGTTCGTCTCCCCCCTCCGGGGGGAGTCCCGCCGGTCTTATCGGCGGGGAGGAGGGACTAGCCGGATGTGCCCCGTCTCCCCCTTCCCCCGGAAGGATCGGCCTTGTCGCAAGCCCCTGTTCGTCTCCCCCCTCTGGGGGGAGTCCCGCCAGTCTTACCGGCGGGGAGGAGGGACTAGCCGGATATGCCTCCCCCTCCCATCTCGACTCTGCCACGAACACCATCTCCAGCCGCTGCCCGCACACCTCATCCGCCCCGTCCGGGGCCCCAAACCTGCCCGACTGCCCGGCCTGGATTGGCGGAAAATCGGTCGAGACAGGCACTCGCAGGGAACCGAGTGCGACGGCTGTCCGTGTGTCCACGAACCTGCTGACATCTGAGTCCATGGTGGGAAGCGCAAGGGCCAACACCCGCGGGCAGTTCAGCATGTCCGGGTCCACCGGGAATGCTATCGTGCTCGTTCCGCCAGAGAGCGCAAACGTCAGCACGTGGCGCACGCCGCCTGACAAGGCAAGCGCCATGCCGGCGCCCTCGGCAAAGGGAGCCTGGAGCCTGACCCGTGCGGTTTCTCCGGGTGCGTAGCTCCCGTGTTCAGGAACCATCAGGAGGGTCCCTGGGGCAACTCCCAACGCTGCCCCGTCGCCGAACGACGCGACCTCCACCGCTGCCCTCGTAGGACGTCCGGTCGCATCCCAGGTGGTCGACCGGACAACGTATTTCCCCGGCTCGGGCAACGTGAATGTGCAGCGGACCGGAAGCCTGGCGCTGGTGGACGTGCACGATTCGACGGAGATGCCCATTGGTTCGCCCGTCGTTCGTGGAACCTGCTTCCACAGCGTAAGCGTGACGTCTCCAAAGACAAGGGGCGCTCCCGACAGGCCGACCAGGGACGCCTCTGCAACGATGTCCTCACCGGCCAGGGCCCCCAGTGCGTCCACACGGACGCCGGCATAACGCTCACCCGCATGAGCGACCACCTCTGCCGTTGCCGCAACCGGGCCGCTGCCCAGGTCGGTTACAGTGGCTTCGAAGACGAATGTGATGGAACCGCATGACGCCCGTGCGCCGACGTCCAGCTTAAGTGGGACACGAAGGGTCCCGCGGCCGTCCAGGAAGCCTGTGCCAGCGGCAACTTCCTCCGGTCCCCGGGCAAGCTCCGCGCACCGAGAATCGACGTCGGTGAACAGTAGGTCCGTGCCGGCCAAGAGTGACTCGCCGAAGCGGGCAGTCGCCCGCCGAGTCAGCCTCCAGGCGACCGCAGCATAGTCAGCCGGCTCGTCCAGCTTCCGGTAACCTCGAACTTTGGCGACGACTTCCTGGCCAACAAGCAGCGGGTGCGAGTCGCACGTTCCCAAGACCCGTGCCTTGGGGCTTCGCACGCTCACCGGCACCAACTCCACTTCCACCGCAATCGGCCCGGTCGAAGTCCCTGCTCCCTCCCCCTCGCCCGCGGCCATTCCCGGGCCACCGCCCAGACTCCCTTCCCCCGCGACAAGCTCGGGGTACTCCCTCGTAAGCGAACGAGAGGGCACTGGGCAGTCAGGCGGCAGATCCGTAGCCAGGGGGGCGTCGATGGGAAGCACAGCGATGTCCGTGCCGAATGCTGCCGCGATGAAGAGTCCCTGAGGTGTGGTGGTGCCCGGCGCAAGAGAAAGGCGGGCCACTCCGGACTCGTCTGTCACCGAGGTGATGACCGGGCCGGGTGCGGCAGGATCTTCGAGCCTGACTTCGGCGCCTCGAACTGCCACTCCGTCTGCCAGCCGAGTCACCATCGCGACAACGTCACGGCCGGAGGCCACTGCCGTTATTCCGAGGTCCGTTACCTGGGCGAGCACGTACTCGCAACGGTCGGCGTCGGCCTTGCCCTCTTGAACGACCCGTAGAAGCACCGCTCCCCGGGAGCCCTTTGAGATGGCGTGATCCAGCGCAATTCCAGCGTCAACGCCGGCAGGACCCGCTCCGAGATCGACGGTGTATTCCACCTCCTCGACGTCCAGGAACTTGGGGAACGGCGCAAAGCAGTCGCTCTTCTTCTCGATCGCGAACTGAGCAGCTTCGAACAGGTTCTCTCCAGACACACGGACCTCGTGCACCCGTACCTTGCCCGTGGTGACCGCTTTGGCCACCAACCGCGGTGTCCGGTCCGCCCTGATCGATACTATGCGCCCGCCCGGGCCCTGCCGCAGTGTTGGGCCCGGATGCGTTTCGCTCCCTTCTGCCGGGGCCGAAGGCGCTCCTATCCCTCCGGTCGGTGTCTGAGCCGGGACGGCACGCTCGTCCTCGGGCACCGGGCCGGCGATCCGAAGCTTCGGCGGTTTTTCCGTTGCGGCCCGTGGTCGTGCTGAGGATTTTCCGGCAGGGGCGGGCGTGAACGAGCTGCGCAAGTTGAGGGGAGCCAAGTGTGGTTCGCCGCGAGCCTCTCCGGATGCACTGGCCAACGCCATCAACACGCCCACAGGCCCAAGACCCAAGCACAACGGCCAAGCACCAGCCGCCTCGACCAACGTCGGATCCGCCATGGCCTCCAACTCGGCCGCGCTCCACTCCAGGCTGGCCCCGGGCGAAGGTGTGGCGTGACCGAGGTCGGTGCCCGCCCACGGTCGAGCCGCGGGCGATACCGGTAGATGTGCATAGTCGTAAGTCCCCGCGCCGTCCCCCTCGCCAGCGGGGGGGTGGCGGACCGCAGGGCCGACGGGGGGGTCGTAAGTCCCCGCGCCGTCCCCCTCGCCAGCGGGGGGGTGGGCGCCCGCAGGGCCGACGGGGGGGTCGTAAGTCCCCGCTCCCTCCCCCTCGCCAGCGGGGGGGTGGGCGCCCGCAGGGCCGACGGGGGGGTCGTAAGTCCCCGCTCCCTCCCCCTCGCCCGCGAGAGGCTGGCCGCCGGGGCTGGCCGGGGGAGTGGCGGCCGTGGGAGTGGCGGCCGGGGGAGTCGGGGCCTTGTTGTCGGCGCTGGGCGAAGAAGCATTGGATTTGGCGCCGCGCCTCGGCCCGAACACACCGATATCTTCCCAGTCCTCGGGCCGCACCCGTTCCTGGCACGCTGCCAGCAATCCCGCACACATCATCGCAATCAGTGCTGCCCGCTTCTTGCTCATCGCTCCACCGCAGGTTGGCAACGACTGCATTCGAGTGCGAGTCTCCTGCAACGCGCTCCTGCTGTCAATCGGCCCAGGGGGCCGCTCCGTCCGCTTGACGTTGCATATACAAAGCTTGTACATTCCGGCGTGAGGGGGGGATAGGCCATGCGCAACGTAACCGTCAACGTCTCGTTTGTCGATTCTCTGCTCGACAACATCGATCAGGAAGCCAGACGGCAGTCACGATCGCGTTCGGAGCTCATCCGTGAGGCCGCCAGGCTGTATCTGCGCAGGCAGAGACGGTGGGATGATCTCTTCCGCCTGGGAGACCGTCAAGCGGCCAAGCTGCGGCTCACCGAGGAAGACGTGGGCCGGGAAGTTGCCCAAGTGCGCAAGCGGAAGCAGAAGTGAGAATCGTCTGCGGCACGAATGTGCTGGTCTCCGGAGTGCTGTTCGGCGGGCCGCCGCGGCGGATCTTGACCCTGCTGGCCCAAGGGGTCCATGCGAGCTTCACGTCGCCGGCGCTGCTAAGGGAGGCGGAGGAAGTGTTCCTGCGTCCCAAGTTCGGCCTGACTCCAGCCCAGGTCTCCAGCATGATAGAGTTGCTCTTGGAGACGTTCGAGTTGGTCCACCCTCGCAGGAGAGTGCGCGGGGTACGCCGCGATCCGGACGACAACATCGTCCTGGAGGCCGCAGCGGCGGGCGTTGCTGAGAGGATCGTTTCCGGCGATCGTCATCTCCTGGAAATGAAACGGTGGCGCAGGGTTGTCATTGTATCTCCAGCGCAGTTGCTGGAGGAGCAGGGAATGTAGGAAGATGGTGTGTGCTGTTTCAGCAGGAGGAAGCTCCATGCGCATAGTGTCCGTGCCGGTGGCCGTAGTGGCAGTTGGGGTCTCGTGCGTGCTGGCCGCGTGCTCCGGGGGAGCGGGGGAGGAGGGGAGGCCGGGATCCGACGCGGCAGGCGGCGACGTTTGGCGCGATGCCGGGCTGGACGGGATTGCGACCGACGGAGTGGCAGCAGAGCAGCAGTCGGATTGGACCGTGGACCACGGTGTTGCGGAAGACGTCCCGGAAGAAATCGGCTGGGATTTCCTGATCGAGCCCGACGGCGACGCGGGGGACCAGGGGGGGCCGAAGCCGGGCGACTTCGGCGCCCCATGCAAGTCCGGAGGCAACTGCGACTCCGGATTGTGCATCCTGACTGCCAACGGAATGCAGTGCACCATGCCGTGCGTGGATGATTGTCCGCAAGGCTGGAGCTGCGTACTGTACGAGCCCAGCCGCCCGGACGAGGTCTACATCTGTGCGCAGCCGCTGGTGAGCCTCTGCCGCCCCTGCAAGCTGAACGTGGATTGCCAAGCCGGCGGCCTCGACCCTGAAGCAGCGTGCGTCTCCTACGGAGATCTCGGAGCATTCTGCGGCGGGCCGTGCGAGGGCACCGACGACTGCCCCGACGGTTATGACTGCAAGCAAGCCGGGGACGTCTCCGGCGGATGGACCAAGCAGTGTGCGCGGACGGATATCGAGTGCCCGTGCACCAAGGTGTTCACCGACGAAGGTGCGACCACCGACTGCTGGGTTGAGAATGATTTCGGCAAGTGCGTCGGGCAGAGGGCGTGTGCCGCGGCGGGGTTGACCGCATGCTCGGCCATGGTCCCGGAGGAAGAAACCTGCAACTCTTCGGACGACGATTGCGACGGGCTGGTGGACGAGGATCTCAAGGAAGCGGCCTGCCTCGTGATAAACACGTACGGCACCTGCCCGGGCATGGAAGCGTGCATCGGCGGCAAGAAACTCTGCGAGGGAACTGCTGCAAAGCCCGAGACGTGCGATGGCGAGGACAATGACTGCGACGGCACCAAGGACGAAGGATTCGAGGACACCGACGGCGACGGCATAGCCGACTGCCTGGTCAACGACAAGGACGGCGACGGTGTCGTGGACGGGCTGGACAATTGTCCCGTCGACTTCAACCCGCAGCAGGCGGACTTCGACCTGGACACCGCGGGCGACCCGTGCGATCCGGACGACGACAACGACCTGGTCGCAGACGCCGACGACTGTGCGGCGAAGGACCCTGCGGCCCATCCCGGCGCCGCCGAGGTGTGCGACGGCCTCGACAACGACTGCGACTTCGTCGTGGACGAGGGGTTCCCGGACATAGACTACGACGGACTCAAGGGTTGCACCGACGACGATGACGACGGGGACGGCACTGTCGACGGGCTGGACTGCGCGCCGGAGGACGCTTCCATCAACCCCCAGGCGCCTGAGCTGTGCGATGCCAAGGACAACGACTGCGACTCGGTCACCGACGAAGGGTTCGATGGGATTGCGTGCGGCAAAGGCGCGTGCCTGCATTTGGTGCCCGAATGTCTCGCGGGTGTCTTGCAGGTCTGCGACCCGTTGGACGGAGCGTCGATCGAAGCGTGCGATGGCATCGACAACGACTGCGACGGCATGTCGGACGAGGAATTCGGCAAGACCACCTGCGGCCTTGGTGTCTGCGCCCACACGATCGAGACCTGCCTGGCAGGCAAACCCGCGGTCTGCGACCCGAAGGAAGGGGCAGGCATGGAGGTGTGCGACGGACTCGACAACGACTGCGACGGGTTGACCGACGAGGAGCTGGGTGAGCTGGCGTGCGGAAAGGGCATCTGTTTCCATGCGGTCAAGGCGTGCCAGGGCGGAGTCCCCCAGTTCTGCAACCCGACCGAAGGGGCCAAACCCGAGGTCTGCGACCTTGCGGACAACGATTGCGACGGCCAGGTGGACGAGGACAGTGGGGTACTCTCCTGTGGGAAGGGTGCGTGCAAGCACCAGCAGGCGTATTGCGTGGACGGGAAGATCAAGGTGTGCGACCCGTACGAAGCCGCAACGCCTGAAGTCTGCGACGCGGTGGACAACGACTGCGATGGGCTGACCGACGAGGACCAGGGGAAGACCGCATGCGGGCTCGGCGTGTGTGCCCACACCATCGAGAACTGCGCAGCCGGCAAGCCGCAGGTCTGCGATCCGCAGGAAGGCGCCGCTGTGGAAGCGTGCGATGGTGTGGACAACGACTGCGATGGCAAGATCGACGAGGAGCTTGGCCAGCTTGCCTGCGGAAAAGGAACCTGTTTCCACACGCTGAAAGCGTGTATCGGGGGCGAGGCGCAGCAGTGCGACCCGCTGGAAGGGGCCAAGCCGGAGGTGTGCGACGGCGTGGACAACGACTGCGACGGAGCGACGGACGAGGATCTCGGAACGGTCAACTGCGGCAAGGGCGCGTGCCTGCACGTGATGCAATACTGCACCAACGGGAAGGTTGCGATATGCGACCCGTTCGACGGGGTGTCTCCCGAGCTTTGCGACGGGGAGGACAACGACTGCGATGGCCTGAAGGACGAGGAGATGGGGCTTACGAGCTGCGGTGTTGGTGCGTGCTTCCACCTGCAGGAGAAGTGCGTGAACGGGGTAGAGCAGGTCTGCGACCCGTTCCAGGGTGCGGGGCAGGAAGCGTGCGACGGCGACGACAACGACTGTGATGGTGTGATCGATCCGGACGGGGCGATCGGCTGTACCGACTTCTACATGGACGCCGACGACGACGGCTTCGGTGCTGGCGCTCCGGTCTGCCGCTGCCAGCCCCAGGCACCCTACACAGCGAGCGCATCCGGGGACTGCGACGACGAGAACATGCTGGTGAATCCCGGCATGGCGGAGGACTGCTACACCGGTGCGGACGAGGACTGTACGGGCGGGGGCAACGACGGCTGCATCTATCCGACCTGCTACAAGATCATGCAGAACGTGGTCGGGGCCAAGTCGGGCGCTCACGAGATCGACACCGACGGTCTCGGCCCGAAGCCTCCGTTCACGGTGACTTGCGACATGGAGTCGGACGGCGGCGGGTGGACGGTGTTCCACCACAACATGGAGCAGAAATTCCACGTCAAGGGATACGAGAGCCCCGGTTCGTTTTCAGCGTATCCTGCCTACGATGCGACAACTGCCCAGATGAACGATGTGCTGGGCCTCTCGGCCTCTGCCAAACAGCATCTTCTCAAGGACTGCAAGGGCTCGCTCATCCAGAGCGGCGGAGAACAGTATTCGTGGTTCACCAACGGCCTGAGCCAGAAGGTAAGCTACTGGCCCGGCGGCTCTGCCAACTGTGACATCAACGACTATGCCTGGCGCCAGGACGGCGGCTGGATCACCAAGCCCTCCGACCTCCCGGTCACCGGCATCTTCGTCGGCGACACCGGCGACGGCGACGAGGAAGCCGACATCACCCTCGGTGCGCTATACTGCCGTTGACACCCCCCGAGACACTATCAAAGTCCGCTGAGCACTCGAAATCTTCTAACATAACCACCTTACCGCTTGTCTTTTGGGCCTTGACCTAACCGGTCCATGCGACAACAATCATTTCTCGGCAGAAAGAGTGACGTGATGCAACCCATTGCAGAAAGTACACGAAACATGTTGTTCCCCGCAATCGACGAAGGTACGAAGCCATGCGTCTATCGGAAGAGCGCTCCAAACCGGCCCAAGATGAACGGCAAGTTCTGGTCGCAGAGGAAGTACCGCTGACGGCCTCATCAATGAGCCGAGCGGCGGAGATGGTCGAGTCATCGGTAGGATCATGACGTCACGGATCCACGCTTGCGTGGAAGCTCTGTGCTCAGAAGAGAGACTCGCCGCGGCCATCCGCACCGTTGCTGCGGGCGGTGTTGACTTCGACATCCAGATCTGCCGGCTGCGCGATGAGTTCGCTGCCCTGACTACCGATAATGGAAAGGTAGCGAAGCGAACTCTGAGCACTCGCCAGTACGAGATCGCAGTCCGGTACTCCAACGGGCAGTCGACGGAAGATCTTGCGGCCATGTTTCGGATCAGCGTTTCCACCGTGGAGACTCACCTGAAGCGCATATACGAGAAGACCGGAGCGCATAATCGACTGGATCTGAGACGGTGCCTGGAAGCAACCGGCAGGAGGTGCTAGTACTGCCTCCGGCAAATGTCGATCATAAGTTGGCTGGGTCGATGTAGGCCCCCAACTCCTCCGTAATCGCACGCACGATGTCCTCCAGCCTCCCAACGACCGGGAGCGGCTCCCATCTGCCGGTGTGTGAGCGGAATAGGGTCCGGAACTGCATGGCCGATGCGACGCATCGCTGCCCGTCGCTCACGCTCCGGGTAACGATGGGGGTGTCCATGGAGGCTGAGCTAATGCGCATCCAGTGCCAGGCATCAGGGGCCCAGCGTCTGTCGCGCAGAGTCTCGTCCAGGCGAGAGAGGCGACAAGCTGCCTTGGCTGAGTTGCTTGCCCGCCACCTTACCCGGAGCGTGAGCGACGGGCCGCGGGTAGCCCCTCCGGCCGTGCCTACGTGGCGCATGGCAGACCGAGTTATCGTCGGGACTTGCCGGAGGCCGTTCTAGTTCGCGGGCAGCTCCGACAACGCACGGGCGAGGAACTCGTCCATGATGGGGCCGGTCGGACGGGGGCCGGGGGAAAGCAGAGCTTCGACCATGAGAGCAAGGGCTTCGGCGTCCTTGGACGCAACCGGGTCGCCGGCAGCTTGAGCCTTAAGCAGCGAGAGAGCCAGGATGCCGGCTTCGCCGTAAGCGGTCAGCTTCTCCCCCCAAGGCAGGATCTCCGCTGCGATCTTCGGATGAACGTCGCTGGATGCAAGCCCCGAGGCCGCGGAGAGAAACGAGACGAAGAACTCGGACTCCAGGGACTTCCCGCCGTCCGCCGCGGCAGCATCCCACGCGTCCCAGAACGCGGCGGTCGCGGCTGAAAGCTCCGGAGCTTCGCTCCCGGCCAGGGTCTTGCTGCGGTTGACGGTCGCAAGTGTGCACAGCGCATCCTTCCCCCCAGCACCCCCGTACAGCGCGCAGACGCTTGTCAGCGATTCGGCAGGGTCGTAGGCTTCCGGGTTCCAAGAGTAGTCCGCTCCAGTCGCAAGAGCAGGCAGCGACGCGTATGGAAGCGGCATGATGTTGAACGCTATCCCGGCAAGGCCGGGAAGCAGGTCAGGGGCCCGACCCGTCAGCGGCCCAAGGTGAATCGTGCCCGTATCCTGCGCACCGTCCGACACCGGGTAGTTGTCGCCCAGCATCACCTTCCGCTTCAGCATGGCTTCCACCGCTTGCGCATCGGCAAGCGAGATCGTCTCGGGAAGGACCTCCGTCCCGGTCCACGCAACGCCCCACTCCTGCGGAAGCGCGACGCCAAGAACGGGCAGAGCGGCAGCCGCGCCGGGATGATTGGTGAAGTACTCGCTGGGCACGAACACCAGCGAGACGCCCGGGTGCTTTGCCAGGATCGCCTTGCCCAGCTTCGGCACGAATGCCGCCTGAGCGGACGTGTAGTCGGAGAAGTAGTCAGGATCAGGGGGCACCAACGCACGGCTTACGTCGTCCAGTGCGAGAATCAGGCAGGCGACCCCGTTCTCGACCATGATGTCGAACTTGGCCGCAATCTTCGCAAGGTCCTCGTCGCTGGAGTAGTGAAGCAGCCAGCCCGGATGCAACTCATAGCAAAGCTGCATCCTGTTCTTCTTTGCCTCTTTGACCAGCGCTTTCATTCGGGAGATGTCCTCGGCGGAAAACGGAACCATCCATCCGATGTTGATCGCTGCATCACCCTTGGGCGCGTACACGAAGTTGTTGAGCTTCAGGTTCGCCGCTTCCCGCAGCATCCCCAAGCGGTCCTCGTCTCCCCACGGATCTCCATAGAACCCTTCCAGCACTCCCCGGAGCCGAATCGCCGGCCGATCGAACAGGGCACCAAGCCGTATCCCCGCAGGCGAATCCCCGACGGCGCCCGTCACCATCTGCCGCAATGTCTTGAGCGCGTAGAACCGTCCGTCCTCGTCCGGAGCATACACGTGCGCTACTACGTCGGAGCTCCCCGAGGCTCCGTCCCCCGAGGCTCCCCCTCCGTCCCCAGAGCCTCCGCCAGAGCCTCCGTCGCCCGAGGCTCCCCCTCCGTCCCCTGAGCCTCCGCCCGAGGCTCCGTCCCCCGAGGCTCCGTCCCCGGCCACCACCTCGAGGTAGTACGCTCCAGGAATCCCCCCTGTCTCCAAGCTGCACTCGGTCTCCAGAATCCCCCACTCGCCGATCTCGTGGAACACCACCCACAACCCCCCCTCTATCGGCCTGCTCGAATCCCCCTTGTCGCCTCCCTCGCCAGCGGGGGAGTCCCCGGCATCGCCGGGGGAGGGGGTCTCGCCTGCGGGCTCCAGCCCCTTCTCCTCCGCCAGCCGCTCCAGCTCCTCCGTCTCGGCCTTGCTCGCACCCGTCCAGCCCAAGGCCGGAGACGAGAGCGTTACGATCTCCCCCCACGAGTACACCTCCCTCGGCCTCGGCACGATCCCCGTCTCCAGGTGCTCGTGCTCGGCACCGTCATCCCGAGCGCATCCAAAGGCCGTACCCGGAAGGCATCCGTCATCCTGAGCCCTGCAATCCGCGGGGCGAAGGATCTCTCCCATGCCTTGGCAACGATCGTCGCCACCGCAGTCCTGGCCTCGGTCGTCGGATTGGCCACCAACCCCGCCCCGAGACCCTCCACCACCACACGCACCGCCTGCTGCCAGTGCAAGGATCAAGATCGTCGGCCCGAAGCCGTTTGCAGAACGTTTCATGGGCAAAGGCTATGCTACAAGCAGCAGTAAATGCAAGGAAATGGGGAAGACAACCGGCAGGCCCGGCCAAGGCAACAAGAGATCCTTCGCTCAACGGCAGACGGAAGGTGCCCAGCATGGCAGCCGGGAGGCCGACTCCACTCAGGATGACGGGTGCCTCACGAGATAGGTCAACCCTCGGCCTTGTAGGTTCATTCTTTCCCGTGTAGGATTCCGCACAACTGAAAGGAGGGTGGCAATGAGGTGCTTCGGAGTAGCGGTGATCGCAGCGGTTGCAGGCGTGGTTTGGCTCGCACCGGGCGCAGGGTTCGGGCAGACCATTCCCGGCGTCGAGATCAACACCAAGGACGGCAAGGTCAAGGTGAAGACCGACAAGGGAGACACCACGGTCGAAACCGGCAAGGGCAAGGTCAAGGTGAAGACCGACAAGGACGACACCACGGTCGAGACCAAGGGCGCGGTGGTTTCCGTGACCGGCGACGCCGCGTATTCGTGCAAGGGGCACGAGAAGCTGGTGATCAGGGACAAGGAGCTCGACCTGGCCTCCGGAGTAGCGGTGCGGGCAGCGGACCACTGCCAGGTGGAGATAAGCGAGGTCTCGATCAACACCGCGGGCCCGGTGGCGATCGACGCGGGCGAGCATTCCCAGGTGGTTCTGCGCGACGTCGTGGTGAACGCTTCCGGTATCGGAGTGCGGCTTACCGGGCATGCGAAGGTCGTTGCCAAGGATGCTGTCCTGAACTGCGGGTCATGCGTGGACGCCTCGGATCATGCGGACTTCGAGTGCGAGGACGGCACGATAAACGGCCGCGATTTTGCGGTGAAGGCCCGCAACCATGCGCAAGCCGATGTAGGCTCCTGCGTCACCAACGGCCCGCTGTTCCTCAACGATCACTAAACCCGCTCGCCTTGACTGGGGCGGCCCCCGTGCCTTGATTTCCGTTTTGGCAGAAACCGGCCTGCCTTGCGCGGAGCGGGCACATGTTGAGCTTCCGGAAATGGTGGTTTGCGATCTTCCCGCTGCACCTGTGCCTCGTGCTGGTCCTCGGCCGCTTCAACCTGCTGCACCTGGCTCTGGATGCGGGGTTGCTCGCACTTTCGCTCAGCGGTGGGCGTGGCAGGGACCTGGCAGTGTACCTGGTGCCGATCTGGGGCTTTGCCGCAGGCTACGATCTGCACGCCGTGTTTCTCGCACCCGATCGGCAGATTCACGTGGCGGACGTATACGCGGCAGAGCTTGCGCTGTTCGGGATCGGAGGCGGCGGTGCCGTAATCACGCCCAACGAGTATTTCCGAGAGCACCATTGGCTTCTGGCGGACGTGGTGTGCGGAGTTACGTACATAGTCTACCTTCTCCCGCCGATCTTCCTGGCTGCCTGGCTGTATATAAAGGATCGAGCGGCGGGATCCGCGGTGTGCTGGGCAGTGTTCCTCGCACACGTCGTCGGGTTCACGGTCTACGTCCTGTTTCCTGCGGCGCCCCCTTGGTACGTCGCCGCACACGGGCTCGGCCCTGCTGACCTTGCCGCGCCGGCGAGCGCTGCCGGAGCCGCTCGGTTCGACGACATCGTGGGCATCCCCATCTTCGCCAATTTCTACGCGCAGAATCGGAACGTCTTTGCGGCCGTGCCGTCGATGCACGTGGGGCTCCAGGTCGTGATCGCATTGGCGCTCCGGCCGAAGCACCCGCGGCTGGCCGTCGCCATGTGGGCGTTCTCCGGGCTGGTCGCATTCTCCGCAGTCTACCTGGACCACCACTACGTGGTGGACCTGCTGGCCGGGGTGCTGGCGGCCGCAGCGGGGTATGCGCTCAGTTGGCCGGTGGTTGGGGCCGTGCAGGTTACCGCGAGGGAGCGGAGGAAAGGAGCTGTAGGCAGATGTGGCGCATGGACTTGAGCAGGTGGTTCACGGGAGACCTCTCCGCAGGGGAGCGAATCTGGACAGCGCTTCTCCCCGGGATAGCGATCCTGATCTACTTTGTCGGGGGCGCGATCGCCTACATGGTGAGGTACGCGATCAAGGGGCCGTATCACGACCAGGAGATGGAAGGCCGCGGCTCGTCCGCGTTTCTGGGCATGGGAATACGGCGCTACTTCGCGTGGATAATGCAGCCGATCTTCCTGCTTCTGACGCGGACCGGGCTGCCGCCGTTTTCTATCACGGTCCTCTCCTTCCTCCTGGCAGTGGGCGCCGCGGTAGCGCTGGCTGCGGGCAGGTTCGCCTTGGGGGGATGGCTCTATCTGTTCTCCGGCGGGCTGGACTTCTTCGACGGGCGCCTCGCCCGGCACAGCGGGTCTGCGAGCCGCCAGGGGGCAGCTCTCGATTCGGTGCTGGACCGTTGGGGCGACGGGCTGGTGTTTGCGGGGCTCGCCTGGTTCTACCAGGGGACGTGGGTGCTTGCCCCCGTGCTGGGCGGCATGCTCGGCTCTTTCCTTGTTTCGTACACGCGGGCACGCGGCGAAGGACTGGGAGTCCCGGTCAAGGTCGGGCTCATGCAGCGGGCCGAGCGCATCGTCTACCTGGGAGTGATGGTCGCGCTAAGCCCCGTGCTGGAAGCAATCCTGGTCCCAGCGGACGAGTCGCCGCCGCACAGGCTGGCGGTCCTCGGCATCTGCATCGTGGGCGCAACGTCTCTGGGCACGGCGGTCCACAGGTTCGTCTACCTGCTCAGGGCGCTGAGCCGGCCGATGAGCCAAAGCGAGATCACGCGCTCGGTGTCGGGCTTACAGTCGCAGCTTGCGTGGAACGTGTTCTCATCCATGATCGCAACGGCCGTGGACTTTCTGCTCGTCATCTCGCTTGTGGACAGCTTCAACGCAGCTCCTGCGGGTGCGACCGCATTAGGCTGCCTGCTTGGCGGCGCGGTGAACTACACCGTGAACCGGACGTGGGCGTTCAGGTGCCCGCCCGCGGGGCCGCTCAGCCAGGCGGGCCGGTACACGCTTACGTCCGCAACGTCTGCGATCCTGAATGCAGGAGGAGTGGCAGTGCTGCTTCTCCTCCCCGGGTTGCACTACCAGGTGGCCTGGCTCCTGGCGAGGCTGGCAGTGTTCCTCGCATGGAGCTTCCCGCTGATGCGCGGCTACGTCTTTGCGGGATGCGTCCAGCCCGACAGGGTCGAACATGGCGTCTGAGCCGGGAACGGGCCGCGGCAAATCCCTGATGACTCGCGTCGACGATGCGCTGGGCGCTCTCGCGGTGCTTGCATGGAAGCGTCCCGTGCCCACGCTTCTGGTGCTTGCCGTGCTGACTGCGGTCAGCGCCTTCGTTGCACGAAACCTGGCGTTCGACGCTGACGTGGCCGGACTGCTGCCCAAGTCATTCAAGAGCGTGCAGGCAGTAGAGCGGCTCAAGGAGCGGTTCGGCGCAGTCGGCTCGGTCGCGGTCGTCGGCATGGACGCGGACCCCGAGGCGCTGAAGAGGTTCGCAGACGACATTGCGCCGAAGTTGGAGCAGCTTCCCACGGTGGATTACGTGGACTGGCGGCGCCCGAAGGAGTTTTTCGAGGACCGCTCCCTGTATTTCCTGGACCTCCCAGACCTGACGGAGGTCGCGGACCGCATCGACGAGCGGGTCCAGTGGGAGCGCCGGATGCACAACCCGATGTACGTGGATCTGGAGGAGTCCAAGGCCCCGGAGCTCAACTTCTCGGACATAGAGCGCAGGTATGCAAAACGGTCGGACAGGCAGTGGTTCGAGCGCCAGGGCGACCAGCAGTACTATCTCGATCCGAAGAGCCGGATGGTGCTTCTCATGGCAAAGCCGTTCCCGGACGCGGCCGAGATCGAGAATGCCCGCAAGGTCATCGCGGACGTGGAGAACGTGGTGTCGACCATCGACGCGTCCAGCTATGGTCCCGATTTCCACGTCGAGCTGACCGGCCGCTACAAGAAGCGGGTCGACCAGCAGGAGGGCTTCATAGCGGACATCGCGCTCGCTTCCGCACTATCGACCGCGCTCATGATGCTCTATCTCTTCGCCCATTTCCGCAGGCTCGCTGCCGTCGGCCTCATCATGGCGCCGCTGCTGGTCGGGGTCACTTGGATGTTCGGGCTCACCACGTGGCTGTTTGGAACGCTCAACATCCTGACCGGCTTCGTCGGCGCCATCCTGCTGGGCCTCGGCATCGACCACGGCATCCACCTGCTCACCCGCTTTGAGGCTGAACGTACCTCACTGCCCTCAGCCTCCGCCGCGTCCACGATCGAGCACGCGGTGCGGACGGCGTTTGGCACCACCGGCCGGGCGGTGCTTACGACCGGCCTTACGACAGCGGCAGGGTTTGCGTGCGTGGCCATCTCCGAATTCAGGGCGTTCCGGGAGTTCGGCGTCATCGCTGCCAGCGGTTCGATACTGGCCGCGATTTCATACGCGGCGATGTTGCCTGCGATGCTCTCGATCCTGGAAAGGCTGGGGTGGCGTCCGAGGAGCGCCAAGACCTGGCGGCGCAGCCCCTATGCAGGCGCGATTCTGCGTTGGGGCCCGGCTCTCCTCTGGGCCGGCCTTGTCCCGGTAGTGCTGCTGGCCTTCCAGTCGGTCAACGCCAGGTTCGACTATGACTTCGGATCGCTTGAAGCCAGCTCGCTTCCCTCCTTCAAGCTGGACGTGCGGACCAACCACCTGCTCGGGTACTCGCAGACTCCGGTGGTCGTCCTGACCAAGGACGAAGACGAGGAGAAGGTCGCATCAGACCTCATCCGAGAGCGCTCCGAGGAGCTGGGCGACGCTACAACGGTGGATATGGTAGCGTCGGTGTCGGACATGATCCCCGCGGACCAGGCGTCGAAGCACCAGACACTGGAACGGCTCGGAAAGACGCTGGCAAAGATCAAGCCTTCGTGGCTGGAAGAGGAGGACCGGGAATCGCTTCTGCGGCTCAAGCGGATGTGTGCCATCCATCCTTTCGGAAGAGGCGATCTGCCGCTGGACCTGCGGCGCCACTTCGAGAACCCCAGACTTGCGGGGGAGAACGGCTTCGTGCTGGTCTTCCCTGCAATAAAGCTCAACGACGGCGAGAAGGTCCGGGTCATGGCAAAGGAGCTGCGCGGGGTGGGAATGCCCGACGGGTCGGAGCTGACGATCGCGGGCGAAGCCATGATCCTGGCGGACATCCTGGAGATGATCTGGAGCGAAGCTCCGCCGGTCCTGGCTCTGGCGGTGGTGACGATCTTCGTGCTCATGTGGCTGCTGCTCGGGTCGCTGGCGCACGCGCTGGCCTGCCTGGTTGCTTCCGCCGGGTCGGTTGCGGTTGCGCTGGGGCTTGCGTCGCTGGCGGGGGTCCAGCTCAACTACCTCAACTTCATCTTCCTCCTGGTGCTCTTCGGGATGGGCACGGATGCGGCCGTCCATCTGGTTGTAGGGACTGCCGAATCCGACGACTTCAGGGAAGTGCTCGACTGGACCGGCCGAGGGACGGCAGCGGCAGCGATCACTACCGCGTTCAGCTTTGCGTCGCTGCTGGTGGCGAGACACAACGGGCTGCACTCGGTCGGGACCCTGGTCCTGCTGGGGCTTGCCTGCGCGTGGTTTGTCTCGATAGTGCCGGTTGCCGCTGCGATCGCGCTCGTCACTTCGCGGAACAGGCCCGGGTTCGGCCTCGCGAATCCGGGCCCAGCCAACCCCGGCCCAGCGAACCCGGGCTTTGCGAATCCCGGCTTTGCGAATCCCGGCTTTGCGAATCCCGGCTTTGCGAATCCCGGCTTTGCGAATTCCGGCTTTGCGAATTCCGGCTTTGCGAATCCCGGGCCCCCCGCGATGTGGGCCTGGGGACCCGCTGCTCTGCTCGCCACGTGGGGCCTGGCCGGGCTGTCTCCCGTGGCCCCGGGGACAGTCGCCGCGTTGTTCGCAATCCCGCTGGCTTGGGGGCTGGGATTTGCTCCAAGCCTGGTCGGTTGGGGCGCGATCGCCGTGCTCACCGTGGCAGGCACGATTGCCGCGGGACGTTACGTCCAGGAGAACATGGGAGCCCATCGGCAGGCAGGGGAGCCTGACCACGGGACCCCTGGGCACCTCGTCCGGAAGAGTCCGGATGACTCCCACGTCCGGGAGCGCCTGGAAGATCCTCGGGAAGTAGTGGTGGACGAGGTGGCCGGCGCCAGCATCGCGATCTTCCCGCTGGGCCACAACCTGCTTTGGATGATCGTGGCGTTCGCCCTCTTCAGGGCGTTGGACATCTTGAAGCCGTGGCCAATCAGCGTGATTCAGCGCAGGGTGCACGGAGGACTGGGCATCATGGCAGACGACCTCTGCGCCGGAGCGATAGCAGCAGGGCTCTGCCTGGTGCTTGAACGGTTTGCAGGGAACTTGTAACCGGAGGTACGAACATGATCGCGGGCACGGCGTTGGCACTTGCAGTGGTGGCACTGTCGCTTCCGGGGGCGCTGCCCGGGGGCGAAGACGCGGTGGCAAAGACTCGTTCGATGGTGGAGGCGTTCAAGGACGTGCGGAAGCCGAAGGAGGGAACCTCCCCGACCGAGGCAGACAGATCGCACAACAAGGCAGCGTTCGCAGTTCTTGATGGTTTTTTCGACTTTGACACCTTTGTTGCAAACGTGGCGTCGCCGCACAAAGGTAAATTCTCGGAGGCGCAGTACGCGTCCTACCGCACGCTCTTCAAGGACGTCGTGCGCGCCGTGGCCTACCCGGACTCAGGGGACTTTTTCCGAAAGGCGAAGATCACGCTCAAGCAGAGCCAATCCCGTACGTCCCCGGAGGACGTGGTGATGGACGCAGTGGTCGAAGAAGAGGACATCGACACCCAGGTGGTGTTCCACTGGTCCAGCTCGAAGGACGGGCTGCGGGTGACGGACGTGAGCTTCGAGGGTGCGTCGCTGGTCAAGGACTACCAGAACCAGTTCGGACGCATCATTGAAAAGGAGGGCGTCGCGGGGCTGATAAGGAAGCTGGAGAACAAGCTGAAGGAGCGGCGGGACGCCGGGGCCATCCCGTGATCGACCCGCACACGTCCCCGTCCCACGGAGCTGCACCGTGATCCACACTGCTGCCACTCTCCTTGCCGCCCTTGCTCTCGCTCCCGACCCCCTGCTCCCTCCGGCCGAGCACGCCCCGGCGTCGGACCCGCTGCTTGCTCCGCCCGAATTCGATCCGGTTGTTTCGCCGCAGGCCCTTACGCCGGACAGAGCCCTTTCGTTGTCCGACTGCGTGGCCGCCGCGCTGGAAGGAAGTGCCTCGGTGGCGCACGCGGAAGCCCTGGTGGACGAGTACAGGGCCAGGCTTGCGGAGGTTGAATCCAGCTTCTACCCGAAGCTGTTCGGCAGGTTCTGGACCGCACCGATGTTCACCGTGGAGGGGACTGCGCTGGAGCCCGACGTCGTCAGACGATGGAAGAGCATCTCCGATTGGGGCCCCTACACACATCTGGAAGCCGTGCTGGCCTTGCCGATCTACACGTTCGGCCGAGGCGTGGCAGGGGAGACGGCCGCGACCGAGAGGCTGGATGTGGAGCGGGCCCGCCTGCGGGAGGCGCGCAACGCTACTGCGCGGGAGGTCAAGCGGTTCTACTACGCGCACCTCTACGCGGCCAGCCTGCTGCCCACGCTGCGCTCTGCGGCCAGGTCCGTGGACGGTGCGATCGAGAAGGGCGAGGAGTTTCACGAGTCGGGAAGCGGAAAAGTCACGCAGGCCGACCTGGCTCGGCTCAGGTACGGAAGGGCCGAGTTGGCCCGCTACATCCTGGAGGCCGAAGACGGCGCAGCGCTTTCGCTGTCCGCACTCAAGCACACCATGGGGTGGCCGGAGGAACGAGATCTCGTGCTCGCGGAGGGCAAGCTTCAAGAGCCGGAAGCTCAACAGGGCGAGCAGCCACCCGACAGAGCGAATCCGGAGCCTGAAGAAGATGGTCGATGGTCGATGGTCGATGGTCGAGAGCTGCCTTCGGATACGATCGGAGACGAGCACAGCTTCGGTTCTCTGGAGGAAGCACTGGAAGCGGCGAGGCAGGCCCGACCCGAGTGGGACCAGGTGCGGCACGGCGTCGCGGCCGCAGAAGCGCTGGAGTCCGCAGAGCGCAAGGCCGTGCTCCCCGTTCTGTTCGTGGCAGGCGTGCTCACCGTGGACTGGACTCCGACAAGGGACGACAGCCCCAACCCGTACCACTACGATCCATACAACCAGGTCATCGGCGGGGTCGCAGTCGGGCTCCAGTTCAACATCGACATCGCATCAGCAGCTTCTCGTGGCGACCAGGCCGCAGCGCTCAGGCGGCAGGTCCTGGCGTCTGCCCGGCTTGCCGAGACCGGGATTCCCTTGCAGGTGCGCAAGGCGTACACCGAGATGCAGAGAGCGCAATCGGTCGTCGAGATCACCAGAGCGTCGGTCAAGGAAACCAAGAAGTGGATGATCTTCTCCGCTGCTGCATACTCCACCGGAGCGGGCGAAGCCAAGGATCTGCTGGAAGGGCTGGCTGCATACGTCAAGTCCAAGCAGACCCACTACGAGGCCCTGCGCGCACTGCACGACGCAAAGGCCGATCTGGATCTGGCCGTGGGGACCTACTAGCAGCCTCCTTGCCCGGCACGATCGGCCCCTCCCGCAAGGCACCCGTCATCCTGAGCGGAGTCGGCCTCCAGGCTGCCACGCTCAGCAGCAATCGCCTGCCGTCTAGCGAAGGATCTCTGCGAGGGGATGAAATGCCTCTTCCTTTCTGTATTCCCTGCCCAGCGCGCGCACCGCCCATAACCACAGGAAAGCAAGCGGGACCGCGGCGAGCGCGACACCCTGCGGGCCCAGGCCGAGGACCGCGGTCAGGAGCAGCAGCACCAGCCCGGCGATGCCTCGGGAGAAGCGGTATAGAAAGACCTCGATGTAGCCCTTGACGGAGTAGATCACGTCCCGGCTCGTCACCGTGTACACCAGCTCCTTGCCCGCCTTGAACCACGCGTGACGCTGGCCTTCCTCCATTCCCTTGAGCGCTACCGCGATCGCGAACACGGGCCAAACCGAAAACCCGAGGCCGAGCAGCACGATGGAAGCGGGCACCGACGCCAGCGCCCACGTGGGGCCTCCAAGCGTCAGCAGTGGCGACGTGATGAAGAGCATGGCACCAAGCACGATGAGCTCACGCCACTTGTCAAATGCCGCGAAGAACTCGGTCCAGCGGGTCGGGTCCGCGATCGCCGCATGCCCAGCGGTCTGAAATACCCAGTCCACGAAGTCGGGGATCACACGCTCGAAGCAGACGACCAGCGTGAGCAGCAGCAACAGGCGTGAAGAGGCCAGTGCCCGGACTACCTGGGGCAGCTTCCGGAGGTCTGCTGCATGCTTGGCGGGACCCGTCGTCGCTGCGTGTGCGGACCTGCCCTTTGTGACCGCCTCGGCCGCAACGAAGCAGCCGAAAGCAAGTGCAAACACCCCTGCCGCAACCAGCACGAGATTCACGGGTCCCAGCGGCCCCGCCAGAGTTTCCGACAGCCACGCGCCGGCAAACCCGCCCGCAGGCCCTGCTGCAGCGATGATGCCGAACGTGTGCTTGGCGCTGGCGTGGCCGAACAGGTCGTTTGCGTACATCCAGAAGACGGTCACCGCCATGCTGGAAAAGACGTCCGCCCAAACGTAGAACACCGGGGAAGTCCAATCCCATGAAGTGCTTCCCGGCCGCACCCCGTCCACGGCTTGTCCTTTGGCAGCCATATCCCGCAGCGCCTGCAAGGCGGCCTCCCTCGCTTCCACGGCCTGTCCCGCTGCCCACCACCAGAAAACGAGGTTCCCCGCGAGGAATACCATCGTGCCGCCGATAAGCATCCTGCGCGGGGCCCTGGAGAACTTCGCAAAGACCCAGACCGCGATGCCCGTAGCCACCGCAGTGCCCATGTAGACCCAGGGCAAGGCATCGGGCCCGAGGGAGAACAGAACCAGCGTGCTGCGCACCGGGCGGATCACGTAGTAGGAGCAGATCGACAGCAGGAACCACAGGAACAACAGCGACGTGGCCAGCCTGTCCCCGCGCTCGATGCGCATAACGTCCTTGAACCAACTACTCGAAACGGATGTCACGGCCAACCTCCCCGCGGCCTTGTCGAGCTTCCCCCGCGGCACCCCATGTGTCACCACGATATCGCGGTTGCACGAACCTGTCGAAATCCCTGCCCGACCGTGGTACGCTTGCCTAATCGTGGAGGGAGCCCATGTCCAGCATGCTGCCTCGCACACCCCCGGCGCCCGGCTTGCACCTGACGGCGTGCAGCGATCGCGCATCGAGCACGCACTTGGCGCGGCTCCTGGCCGGCGCGATTGTGGCGGCCTTTTTCTCGGTCGTCGGCTGCGGCTCCGGCGGCGGGCACTCTTCGACGGTGCACGTCGTGAACACCGTCATGCCCGACGCTGTGGACATCGCAGACATCTGGGGATTCACTGCCGGCCCCGACACCGAACCCGCCGAGGTCGAGGGCCCACCTTGGCAACACCCTGCCTGCTTCGGAGCAGATCCCAAGGAGGTCCACTTCTCGGGCGAGCTGGTCGGGGAGACGACTGCGCGCAAGATCTCTCTCTGGTGGTGCGGTGCGGAGCCCCTGGCGGTAACGAGCGTCAAGATTGTTGCGGGGAGCTCGCCGGAGTTCGGCCTGGACTTCAGCGAGCTTGGAGGGGAGCCGTCTGCCGAGGATCCGCTCACCATTCCGGCCGGGGGGCAGGTCTGGCTCGTGGCGACTTACTCGCCGGCAGACTTGAGCCCGCTGAACGAGGTCGGGCTTCCCGTGATGGACGAGGCGACCGTGGCGATTACCGTACCATCCCTCCCGTCCGGTCTCCTCGTCAAGATGTTCGGCGCGGGAGTGACCGAGTACTGCCCCGTGGCAGTGATCACGTCGGAGCAAGGGAACACGGTCCTGCAGGGCACCGTCGTTCATCTTTCCGGGGCGGAGAGCTGGGCGCCCTACGGGCTTATCGAGAAGTGGGAGTGGAACATGTTGGAGCCCGGGACGTCCGGCCCGGTCCAACTCCCAGATGGCGATGATTTCGAGCTGAGCGCAAGTCTGACGCATACCGGCCTCTACTCCTTCTTCTTGACGGTCTACGACGACCAGGGGCTCAAGTCCTGCGAGCCCGCGGCCTACTACGTCTACGTGAACGAGTCCGGTCTGGGAGGGTCCATCAGCGTGGAGCTTGTCTGGCACACGCCGGAGGATCCGGACGAGACCGATACCGGGCCGGAGGCGGGCTCGGACCTGGACTTGCACTTCGTCCACCCATGGGCAGTGGGACCCGACCTGGACGGTGACGGCGAACCAGACGGATGGTTCGACATTCCGTACGATTGCTTCTGGTCCAACAAGAACCCGGACTGGGGCAGCTTTGACCCTAACGTCGAGGACAATCCTCTGGTGCTTCTCGAAGACCTGGATGGCGGCGGCCCGGAAACCATCAGCCTCGCGATTCCGGAGAATGCCACTTACCGGATCGGCGTGCACTACTGGAATGACCACGGCTTCGGCCCGGCGTACGCCACGGCGCGCTTCTTCGTCTCAGGCAATCTCGTGGCCGAAGTCAAGGACGTGATGATGGTGGACAGCGACATGTGGTTTGTCGGCACGATCGAATGGCCGTCGGGAAAGGTGGAAATCCAGATAGACCCGGCCACCGGCGGTTACGACATCACCCCAAACTACCAGAACCCGTATTTCTTCCAGTAGCGGAGGCACATCCGCCCCCTCCGATGCGGCCTGGAGGGCCGCCGTCTCCGTTGCGGCCTGAAGGGCCGCCGTTTCCGTTGCGGCCTGAAGGGCCGCCGTCTCCGTTGCGGCCTGAAGGGCCGCCGTTTCGCAGCCTGGGCCAGAGGCCCAGGGCGTGGAGATGTGCCGGCTCGAAGGCCGTTGTGGATGTGCCTTCGCCCCGGCCTACCGCCCGCGGTTCTTCTTGCGGCTCTTGCGAGCCTTGCGCTCCTTGTCGCGCCTGGCCTTGACTCTTGCCGTGCCGCTGTCCTGCTGGCCGCCCCAGGGACCCGAGCCCCTTCTGGATCTCGGGCGCATCTCGTTGAAGTACTCGACCGTGTTCAGAAGGGGAAGGCGCTCCCCGAGGTACCAGTCCCGCGGCTGGGCAAGCAGGTGCTCGAGGTCCCCTGCGTAGTCCGGTTCGACCGCTCCTCTCCGGTGGGCCGCTGAAATGGCGGCCCTGACGTCGTCGCTGTCTATCCTGGCTGCTGCGACTGCCATGGACGACGTTACATCGCTGGTGTCGAACACATCGCACGCGAGCGCTTCGGCAAAGACCTTTGCGACCTTCTCCCGCAATGCGGGGTTCTTGCCCGCGGCCAGGACGATACCATTCAGCGCGCCGGCCCTGAGATACCAGTCCTGGGTTTCGTCGAGAGCGAAGTCGATGAACGCATCCATGCATTCTGCGGGGAAGTGCGTGGGGAACCAGAGCATTCCATCGTACAGCCATTCGTTTCCACGCTCCACCCGGGCCACTTCGAACATCGGCCCCAGTGATGAGGGATTTCGGAATTGCGCTGCGAGGAATGCCGTGTGAGAGGGGGCCCATTCCCAGCGGAGGTTCCGCTCTTTGTATCTCGGTTCGTCCTTGCCCGGAGCCAGCCAGGCGGCGTCGTTCATCAGGAGGTTGAGAAGCGGGACGATCGCCGGGCCCCGCTCGAACAGGCGCAGCACGACCTCGGGAGGCACCCATTTGCCGCATTCCAGCAGCGCCTTGATGTCGGCGTCATCCAGATACGATCGATCGGGAGGGCCGGGCTCCGCTTCGATGCGTTCGAGGCCGGTGAGCCTTGGCATCAGCAGCGCACGGCTGCGCATTCCATGGCCCAGGCCGGCTTCCCAGATCTTCCTGGCTCGCGCAATGTCTGGAGGGCGGCCGGGTGCGGTGGCCCAAGGTGCGGTGGCCCAAGGTGCGGTCGGCATCCCTTGCGGAGCGTAGATGTCCCCCCACACAGCGCGCACGTCCACCGGGTTCGCTCCCGCGGCCAGAAGAGATTCGAACACCGCGTCAGCTTCCTCATCCCGACCAGCTTCAAGCAGACACGCGGCTTCGCACGCAGCCAGTGCATTCAGGAAGAACGGAGGCGAACCAGGTAGGAAGCTCTTGACGCTGCGGCAGAACTCGGCCACTTCCGAGCACGGAGGGGACTTGGAAGGCCCACTTCCCCTGCGAGTGCCCATCCCGACTGCCCGCTTGATCCACTGGACCGGCGACTCGACCCCGGGAAGCGCCGAAACGATCTCTTCCACTGCCGAGACACGGCCGGCCAATGCCTGCGAAAGGTGCTTCCATGCCCTCTGGCTTCGCGTCCAAGGGCTCTCGATTTCGTCTTCCATGGGCGGTCGGTCGGCATCGTTGATCTCGAATGCGATCTGCTCGAGCGGCGGTCTGTCCGGAGTCTCCCTCCCCCAGATAACGGCCACGACGCCTATGGCTCCGGCCAGATCCAGGCCATCGTCCGAAGGGTTGGTCGCCAGGACGTGCTCGACGAGTTGCCTGGCGGTCTCGAATCTCCCGTCCCGGGCCAGCGTCTTGATCTCCTCGACGCCGACTTCGAGCCCGACTTCCCCGACCATTTCTTCCAGCTCCCTGGGTGCGGTGTCCATCAGGTCACTGATGCTCCCCTGAACGTCTCCTTCCTCGTCCTCCTCCTCGTCCTCCTCCTCGCGCGCCTCCTCGTCCGACCCCTCGTCCGACCCCTTGTCCGACCCCTCGTCTTCCTCCCAAGGCTCTTCGGGCGTTTTCCCCGACAGGCCGTTCGCCCCTCCGGGCTCCGTTGCTTCCCCGTTTGTGGGCGACGCCGCTGCATGGCCATCCTTGTCGAGACAGCACTTCTTGTACTTCTTCCCGCTTCCGCACGGGCACGGGTCATTTCTTCCGATCTTGGGCATTGTCACGCTACCTCCATCGACTACACCTTAAGGCCAATCGGCCTCCCGGTGCAACCGTTGCGGAGACGTCGTGCGGACCGCCCGCGGGCAGTCGGCATCCTACAAGGGCTCGTCTACCTTGTCCGGATTGTTGCGAAGCCAAGCGAGAAGGGCATCCAGGACGAGCTCCACCTCCTGAAGGTGTCTGGAGCAGACGTCGAACAACTCAGCGGGCGTGACTTCGTTGTACAGGTGCACCATGCGATTCCGATAGCCCGCCATGTTCCGCAAATGCGCCCCGGCTTCGGTGGACAAGACGCCCTTCTCCGCCAGCACACGGGCGATCTCCTTGTATTCTTTCACCGCCACAGCGAAGCTCTTTGCCAACAGATGCCTTCCAAGGTCGAACAAGGCCTCCAGGCATCGGCGAAGGTAGGACTCAGCGGCAGCGACGTTCTTGGGGTCCGCGAGGAAATCCTCCAGGTTGCTCAGAGGCAACGTCCGGATGTTCGCTGACATCTCCCGCACCCACGACGCTTTCTCAGCCACGACGTGCTTCCTGGCTTTGTCCACGGTCATCGCTGTTCCCCCCAACGAAACGGCATCAGAAACCGAGCACGGACTTCTCCCATTCCCGCTGCAACGGGAGCAGATCGCCTGCCCGCCTCAGGACATAGAGTTGGTATTCCGCCTCTCGCAGCGGGTCGGCTGCGAACACAAGCTCGCCGCTGACTATGTCCGCGGCAAGCGCCGGTGACGCCTCGTTCAGCAGCACAACGTCCACACGCGGAAGACCCAGCAGGCTCTCGAGCTCGTCCGCCAACTGCACCCTGGCCTGCACATCCAGAGGCTTCCCCGCCAGAACGCCCAAGTCCGCGTCCGAATCGCTCTTGCGCAAGCCTCGCCTCGTCCCGCCCAGGAATTCAAGGACTTCCTTGGCCCGGCTCCCGAACGAGTAAACGATCTCCAACCCATACTTGGCCGCGATCTGCGCAACCCGTTCCTTCCTATCGGATGCTTCTGCTTGTGTTCCCTTTTTGGTCGTCGCCATGCCGCACCTGAACCCGCTCGGGCCGCGCCTCCGGCGCCCGCCCCACCAGAGTCCCTACTCTACCCCCTATCGCGCGGCCATGGCAACTGCATCGTGCGGGGCGGAGCGTCTTGCGGAGGCACATCTCCTCGTCCCACGTGGATGTGCCTTCTCTTCACCCTTGATCCCGTCGCCATTCCGAAGTACAAACGTCCTCACGGCTCCCGGGCGGGTAGCTCAGCGGGAGAGCGTCGGCCTTACAACACAAACCGAGCCAGGCGTCAGTTCCTCTTCAAAATCAAGCACATCCACTTCCCATGCGGTCCCGAGCCTTCTCTTGCCAGTTGGCAGCAGTCGGCACCTGTTGGCAGGAATTGGCGGAGTTGTAGTCACAAGGTGGTCACAAGGTGGTGTCGATTCATGATGGGCCGCAGCGCGCGTCGACGCCCGAGATGGAGGACACCACGACTACCCACTCAGGGTGATCGACCCCCAGATAAGAGAGGTGAGAACGTGATTGCCCTCGGGGCGCGTCTTGATCCTCTTGACGACCAATCCTCCCGAGTAGCATGATCCGTATTCATGGGGAGTTTTGTTCTTCGACGGCCGCACTCGTGGGGCGAATCGCCTGTGAGGAACAAGCGCAGGCCGTAGGGTTGCTGGTTGACGCTTCAATGCGACGCCAAGTGGCGCCGGGGAGGTAGGGCATCTTGGAGCAGAATTCGAATGGACGAGAGGGCAAAGTCGGTGTGCCGGATGTCCCGATCTCTAGCCCGCTTGCGGACCAAGCCGGACTGCAGATTGGTGACTACGCTGAAGCGCTCGCTGACTTCGTGCAACGGACTCAGACACCCATGACCATCGGCATCCAAGGGGACTGGGGCAGCGGGAAGACGAGCCTCATGAACCTCATCCAGGAACGCATCCGGGGCAAACACGCCACGATCTGGGTCAACACGTGGAAGTACGCCCAAACCGAGCCCGGTCAATCGTTGGCGGGAGCAGTATTCCTGGCGATCATCCACAAGCTCTCGAAGGAATACGAGACTCGGACTTCCAAGGAGATGAGAGCCCAGTTTCTCGGTGGCGTCGGCAAGGCGCTCGCCAATGTCGTCGGGAAGGTCACTGAGGCTCACCTTGGAATCAACATCCGAGATGCCTTCGAGAAGGGGCGGGCGGACGAGGTGTTCGACCGCTATGAGGCCGTCGAGGAACTGAAGGAGAAGTTGACCGACTTGGTGCGGAAGACGGTCGAAAGCGAACTTGCCCCCGGGAATCGGGTGGTCGTCTTCGTGGACGATCTGGACCGCGTGCCTCCTGAACGCGCTGTCGAGATCCTCGAGGTCCTCAAGGTCTTCCTTGACATCGAGGGGTTGGTGTTCGTCCTGGCGTGCGACTATGAAGTGATCCTTCAGGGGCTGAGGGCGAAGGGGGCGCTGGGAGGAGAGGCGGTGTCTGGACGGTCGTTCTTCGACAAGATCATCCAGGTTCCCTTTCAGATGCCGCCGCCGACTCCCGAGAAGCTGAGCTCGTACCTGCGAAACCTCCTTGCACGTGTTGGAGTGGAATCGTTGTCGGAAGGGGACTTCCGGGCCATGGTGGAGGTGCTAGTACAGCGACTGCCAAGTCTCGACGATTACTCAGTCCCTCATGCTCGGAGCAGTCACGGCCGGGGAGGCTACACGGGGCCCGTCGCTCACGCTCCGGGTAAGGTGGCGGGCAA
>Ga0172371_10002485_pt1 | contig 29279 bp, 24 predicted proteins | sample Lak12m_FD_114543 | JGI IMG/M metagenome (GOLD analysis project Ga0172371, IMG submission 114543) | Freshwater microbial communities from Kabuno Bay, South-Kivu, Congo - kab_022012_12m | ecosystem: Environmental > Aquatic > Freshwater > Lake | place: Democratic Republic of the Congo: South-Kivu...
ACGCCCAGGTCGGCGGCGCGTTCCCGGTCCACCTCGAGCTTGATCTCGGGCTTGTTCAGCCGCAGGTCGGTGTCCACCTGGACAAAACCGGGGTTCCTGGCCAGCTCATCCTGAAACGCCCGCACTGTTCTGGCCAACTCCTGGTAGCTCTCAGAGGTAATGATGACAAATTCAATCGGTTGGCTGCGAAACCCCTGCCCCAGCGACGGCGGCGTGATCGACGTGGCACTCACACCCGCCAGTCCTGAGGTTCGCGGGGTCATGCCACGCGCCATCTCCAATGTTGTGCGCTGGCGCTGCTCCCACGGTTTGGCCCGAAAAAAAATGTTCGCCTGCGACACCGTGGGGTTACCCACCGTTGCAAAAATCCGGTCGAACTCGGGGTAATCTTCTGCGATGCGCTCGATGTCTCTGGCGTACCGGTCGGTGTAAGCCAGCGTCGCTCCATCAGGCGCATTGATGCGCGCCAACACCACGCCACGGTCTTCCAGCGGCGAGAGCTCCCGCTTGATGTCGCCCAGTACCCACCACGACACCGCGCCGCTGGCCACCATCACCAGCAACACCAACCAGCGTCGCCCTAGCGTCCAGCGCAGCAGGCGGCCATAGGTTTTCGTAGCCCATTGCAGCAGGCGTTCCATATGCGAATCGAACCAGGTGGGACGCAGGTTATGCCGCAACAACAGCGACGACATCATGGGCGACAGGGTCAGCGCCACCAAGCCGGAAATCAGCACCGCACCGGCCAGCGCCAACGCAAATTCGGTAAACAGCCGCCCGGTGCGTCCCGGTGAAAACGCCAGCGGTGCAAACACCGCTACCAGCGTCATGGTCATCGCCACGATGGCAAAACCGACCTCACGCGCACCTTTGATGGCGGCCTGAAACGGGGGCAGCCCTTCTTCAATGTGACGGTAGATATTTTCCAGCATCACGATGGCGTCGTCCACCACCAGCCCGATCGCCAATACCAGCGCCAGCAGCGTCAGCGTGTTGATGGAAAAGCCCACCAGAGCCATCATGGCAAAGCTGCCGATCAGCGCCACCGGAATTGTCACCAGCGGAATCAGCGACGCACGCAGCGTGCGCAGAAACACAAAAATCACCAAGGCCACCAGCAAGACCGCCTCAACGATGGTCTTGAACACGGCCCTGATGGACTGGTCAATAAACACCGAGTTGTCGTTGGCCACCTCGATGTGCACGCCTGGCGGCAAATCTCGCCGCAATTTGTCCAGCAAACCAATCACGCCGCGTGACAGCTCCAGCGGGTTCGCAGTACTTTGTTTGACCACACCCACCCCGACCGCGTCGTGACCATTCAAGCGCACGAAAGAACGTTCATCGACCGGCCCCTCTTGCACGCGCGCCACATCGCCAATGCGCACCGGCTGCCCGTTGACGTAGCGCATCACCACCTGGGCAAACTCGCGCGGGCGTTGCAGGTCGGTCGCTGCGGTCACGTTGAACTCGCGCTGCGCGCTTTCAATGCGGCCCGCTGGCACCTCCAGGTTGGATCGTCGCAAGGCATCTTCCAGGTCTTGCACCGTGAGCTTGTAGGCCGCCAGCCGATCCGGATCGGCCCAGATGCGCATGGAAAATTTGCGCTCACCATAGATATTGACCTCAGCCGCCCCCGGCGCGGTTTGCAGCACCGGCTTGACCAGCGAGTTGGCCATCTCTGACAGTTGCAATGCAGTGTGGGTGTCAGAACTCAGCGCCAGAAAAATCACCGGAAACGACTCGGCTTCGACCTTGGCAATCACCGGCTCGTCAATGCCCTGCGGCAAGCGCTGGCGCACGCGGGTGACCTTGTCACGCACGTCGGCCGCTGCGGCGTCAGCATCGCGGCTCAAGGCAAAGCGCACGGTGATCTGGCTGCGCTCCTGACGGCTGGCCGAGGTAATCACATCGACGCCTTCTATACCCGACAGCGAATCTTCCAGCACCTTGGTTACCTGCACTTCCATGACCTCACTGGAAGCGCCGGCAAACGTGGTCGTGACTGACACCACCGGTTCGTCGATTTTTGGATATTCGCGTACCGACAAACCGTTGAACGACACCGCGCCGATCAACACCACCAGCAGTGACAGCACGGTGGCAAAGACCGGCCGACGGATCGAAGTTTCAGCCAGTTGCATGGGGTCTGCTGTGCTCAGCGGCCGACCGATGCGGCCACACCCGATGCCGCAGACACTGCCCGCTCGGGCTTGCCAGCGCTGCGCCCTGTCTCGACCACGCGCACGGGCGTACCGTCTTTCTGCAACCGCTGCTGACCGGCCACCACGACCGTTTCCGCTACGTTCACACCGGTCGTGATTTGCACCTTGCCGGCGCGGCGCACCCCCAGTTGAACCTCTTGGCGCTGCGACACAAATTTGACCTCCGGCGGCAGCTTGGCGTCTGGTTGCGCCGCCACCAGCTTGAAGACATATTGCTTGCCGGCCTGCGGCACAATCGCCTGTTCCGGCACCACCCGTGCCTGCGGATCAACGCCAAACAGCGTGGTGACCCGGGCGAACATGCCTGAGCGCAAGGCCTGCTGTGCCGTGTCTGGCGCTCTCTTTTTGCTTACGCCAACAAACGCCGCGCGCACCGCCAGCGACCTGCCATTGGCGTCCAGCAAGGGATCAACGGCTTGCACCACGGCTTTGAACGTCTGGCCTGGCAACGCATCCAGCACCACTTCCACGCCCTGCCCGCGTTTGACTTTGACACCGTAGCGCTCGGGCAGGCGGTAGTCGATCAGCATGTGTTGCGGGTCTTCCAGCGGCACCAGATCGACGCCGTCCTTGACGTAATCACCCACGTTGACCAGCCGAATGCCCACCACGCCGTCAAACGGCGCGCGCACCGCCATGCGACTCAAGCGCGCCTGTGACAACGCCACTTGGGCCTGCGCCACCTGCACGTTGGCGGCACTGGTGTCTTGCGCCTGTTGCGACATGAAGTTGGCTGCGACCAGCTCTTGCGTGCGCTTGAAACTGGCCTGCGCCACGCCCAGTTGTGCCTGCATTTGCTGCAGCTCTGCGCGTTGCAACTGATCGTCAAACTGCACCACCACCTGACCCTTGCGCACCCGGCCACCGTCGGTGAAGTTCAGCGCGGTGATGCGCCCCACCCCTTCCGGGCGCAGCATCACACTTTGGCTGGCGCGCAGCGTGCCCACCGCCTGCACGTCGTCACGCAAGGACTGTAGCGCCACCTGCGCCACCTCGACCCCGGCCACGCGCAAGGCCGACGGACTAGCGGACTTATCCCCCGGGGACTTGGCTGAAACGGGTTGTGCGCCTGCTGGTCTGGACTGGAACCACCACGCCGATGCCCCGGCTAAAGCGATGCCAACGACAGCGATGCCGGCATAAAGAAATTTGTTGGCCATGTCAAAGGCAATCGGTGCAAGCGGTTGATTCCTCAAAATGGATGGGCGCTACTGTAGCGGCAAAGCCATGGCAACGCCCTGGTTGGCCAATTCATCTGCACGTTCGTTGCCGGGATCGCCATTGTGCCCGCGTACCCAGCGCCATTCAATCTGATGCCCGCCGGTGTTGACCAACGCGTCCAGCCGCTGCCACAGATCGACGTTTTTCACGGGCTCCTTGCTGGCGGTCTTCCAACCTCGCGCCTTCCAGCCGGGTAGCCACTCGGTCATGCCTTTGAGCACATATTGGCTGTCCACGTGTAGCACCACCTGGCAGGGACGCTTGAGCGCCGACAAGGCCTCGATCACGGCCGTCATTTCCATGCGGTTATTGGTGGTGCTGCGCTCGCCGCCAAACAGTTCTTTGAGCGCGCCCGACGACTTGAGCAACGCACCCCAACCGCCCGGCCCCGGGTTGCCCTTGCAGGCACCGTCGGTATAAATGTCAATACGGTTCACCAGTTATCCGTTCTTTAAAGTTTAGGGCTTGTAAAGAAATAACTTGTGCGTTTTGATCGCCAGATTTGGGATGCAGTGCCAGGCGCAAAGCGCGCCGTTTAGCTCTGCCAAACAAGCGATTTGCAACGACGCAATGCGCCCAAAGATGGTTGAGCAAAAGTGCATGTTATTGCTTTACAAGCCCTTAGTTGTCTTTTTGGGCTGTAGCCCTTGTATTACCTGCGCTGTTAGCTACTGGAACAGTAGTGTTAGCAAGCCGTCTTGCAGGCTTCCAGCCTGGGTTGAGCAGTGTCATGCCAGGCACGCGCTTGACCGCAGTGAGCAGGTAGGCCGACCCCAGAAACGGCCAGGAACGCGCCCCCACCAGGTCCACCCAGGCAAAGCGGTCCAACCACGCCTGGCTGGAAAAAGCAGGCCGATAGCAGCCAAACTGACCTGTCTGAATCTCCAGATTCAACAAGCGCAACCAGTCGCGCAAGCGCAAGTAGCCAATAAAGTCGCCCGCCTGCGGCAAAAACAGGCGACTGCGCCCCAGCCAGCGGTACCAGTGCGCGCGGCGCTGACGAAAACCCCATAAACTGACCGGATTGATCCCACAGATGACGACGCGGCCTTCGGGCATCAGTACCCGCTCCACCTCACGCAGGGCACCGTGCGGGTCGGGCGTGAGCTCCAGCGCGTGCGGCAGTACCACCAGGTCCAGGCTGTTGGCCGGAAACGGCAACGCGCTGTAGTGCGTGACCAGCACCACCTTCTTGTGCCCAACTGTCTGGCCAGACGTGTCGGTGGCCAGCCAGCGATGGGGCATCCGGTTGGCACGCAGCGCGTCCAATTCGGGCAAACCCAGCTGCAGCGCATGAAAGCCAAACAGATCGGCCACCACCTTGTCCATCTGCGCTTGTTCCCACGCCAGCAGGTATTGGCCCGGCGGCGTGGCCAACCATTCATGCATCCCTATAATTTCTGCGGTCATGACCTTGATTCCACTGCCTGCTTTCAACGACAACTACATCTGGATGCTGCACGACGGCCAGCGTGCCCTGGTGGTTGACCCCGGCGACCCTCAGGTGGTGATGGATGCGCTTGCACGCTGGTCGCTCAAACTGGACGCGATTCTAGTCACGCACCATCACAACGATCATATCGGTGGCGTCAAACGCCTGCGTCTGGAAACCGGCGCATCCGTGTACGGTCCGGCGCACGAAGATGTGCCACAACCGTTGGTGGGCTTGTCTGACGGCGACACGGTGGAAGCGCTTGGCTGGCGCTTTGAGGTGCTCGATGTTCCCGGCCATACCGCAGGGCACATCGCTTTTTACAGCGCGCCACCTGCGCAAGCCCCGCTGCTTTTTTGCGGCGACACGCTGTTCAGTGCCGGTTGCGGCCGGCTGTTTGAAGGCACACCCGCGCAGATGCTGCAGTCCTTGTCTCGTCTCGCGGCGCTGCCAGACGACACAAGGGTGTGCTGTGCGCACGAATACACCGCCAGCGGTCTGGTCTTTGCCCACGCGGTTGAGCCTGATAATCAGGCCATTCTGGCCTGTCAGCAACGCGTGACGGCGTTGCGCGCGAACCATCAACCCAGTCTGCCGTCCACCATCGGGCTGGAAAAATCCATCAACCCGTTTTTGCGTACCCGGCAGCCCGCCGTGGTCGCGGCGGCCCGTCGTTTTGATGCCTCGGTACAAACCGACAACCACGTGTTTGCCGCCATCCGAACCTGGAAAAATCAGTTTTGAATGCTTTCACCCGAATTCTCTTGCTTGCGGGCCTGCTCTGGCTGTCCGGATGCGCCAGCACCGGCGTGGTAACCAGCGAACCGTCAGCAACCGCACCCGATTACACGCTGTCCAACCGTGGCACCAACTCCGCAGACCCCGACCTGCCAGGCCTGAAACCACCCGTCTATCCAACCGAGGGCCTGCGCCCCCTGGCCAGTCTGGAGTTGGGCAGCCTGCACGTGCACCCGCTCACGCCCCCGGCAGACATCTGGGAGCGCATTCGCCGGGGCTTTGCCATGCCCGAGCTGCAAAGTGACCTGGTCAGCGACCGTGAACAGTGGTACGCCACACGTCCGGACTACATGCAGCGCATGACCGATCGTGGCAGCAAATACCTTTTTTACATTGTTGAAGAGATCGAGCGGCGCCGCATGCCGTCTGAGCTGGCGCTATTGCCTTTTATTGAAAGTGCATTCAATCCGCAAGCGGTCTCCAGTGCCAAGGCGGCGGGCATGTGGCAGTTCATGCCCGCTACCGGGCGCAATTTCGATTTGCGGCAAAACATGTTCCGCGACGACCGGCGCGACGTGCTGGCTTCCACCCGCGCCGCACTGGACTACCTGCAAAAACTCCATGACATGTTTGGCGACTGGCATCTGGCGCTGGCCGCCTACAACTGGGGCGAAGGCAGCGTGGGCCGCGCCATTGCCAAAAACAAAAAGGCGGGGCTGGACACGGCCTATACCGACCTGACCATGCCCGCCGAAACCCGCTTGTACGTGCCCAAGCTGCAGGCTGTCAAAAACCTTGTCGCTGACCCGCAAAAATTTGGCCTGACGCTGCCCGCCATCGGCAACCACCCGTACTTTCAGACGGTGGACATCGAGCGCGACATCGACGTGGCTTTGGCCGCGCGTCTGGCAGAGGTGGCTATGGACGACTTCAAGGCGCTCAACCCGCAACTGTCCAAGCCGGTCTTGCTGGCCGCTGGTACGCCACAAATCCTGCTGCCCTGGGACAACGCCATCGTGTTCCAGACCAACCTGCAAGGCTACAACAAGGATCAACTGGCCAGCTGGACGGCCTGGAATGCACCCAGGACGCTCACTCCGGCAGAGGCCGCCAAGCGTGTAGGCATGTCCGAAAAAGAACTGCGCGACGTCAATGGCATCAAGGGCCGCATGCTGATCCGTGCGGGCTCGACGCTGCTGGTCAGGCGCGGCGACAAGGTCAACCAGGACGTGAGCCAGCACATCGCCGACAACGCCAGCCTGCAACTGGCACCCGAAATCACCTTGCGCAAGATCACTGTCAAGGCCAAAAAGAAAGACAGCGTCAAGACATTGGCCAAGCGCTACCGCGTCAACGCAGATCAGGTGGCGCAATGGAACAACGTATCTGCCACGGCGCTGCTCAAAGTCGGGCAAAACATGGTGCTTTACGTTCCCGCGAAAGCGTCGCGCAAGACGGGCCACGGCGGCAAACCTGTGCCCCGCACAACGGTGTCCAAAACAAAGGGGAAAACAAGCAAGCTGGCGCGCCAGTAGCCGAGGGCCCTGTCTGCGGCAAAGCGGCCTGCAATACGCTCGAAAACGTGCATCATCAGCGCCGGTCGGCCAGCGCGTGGGCGATGGTGCCCAAGTCAACATATTCAAGCTCACTGCCCACGGGCACACCTCGCGCCAGGCGCGTGAGTTGCAAGCCACGCTCTTTGAGCCCCTCACTGATCACATGCGCCGTGGCCTCGCCTTCAGCGGTGAAGTTGGTAGCCAGAATGACCTCTTGTACCGTGCCGTCCAGCGCCCGGTCAAACAATTGGCGCAGGCCAATGTCACGCGGACCCACACCGTCAAGCGGGCTGATCTTGCCCATCAACACAAAATACAGCCCTCTGAACGCACCGGTACGCTCCAGCGCCGCCTGATCTGCCGGGGTTTCCACCACGCACAGTTTGCTGGCGTCGCGCCGTGGGTCCTGGCAGATGTCGCACAACGTGTTTTCAGTGAACGTGTGGCAGCGCTCGCAGTGCACAACCTTCTGCGCTGCGTCACTGAGCGCCGTGGCCAGGCGCATGGCCGCCGGGCGGTCGTGCTGCAACAGATGAAAAGCCATACGCTGCGCCGACTTGACGCCCACACCCGGCAGGCAGCGCAGCGACTGAACCAGTGCCTCCAGCGCGTGTGCACCCATCGTCAAGTCACGCCAAGGGCTTGTAAAGAAATAACTTGTGCATTTTGATCATCAGAACGGGAACTTCATGCCACCGGGCAGACCGGGCATGCCTGCGGTGAGCTTGCCCAATCTTTCGCTGGAAGTGTCTTCTGCCTTGCGCAAGGCGGCGTTGAAGGCCGCAGCCACCAGATCTTCAAGCATGTCTTTGTCGTCTGCCAGCAAGCTGGGGTCAATCTCAACCCGGCGCACCTCGTGCTTGCAGGTCATGGTCACCTTGACCAGCCCGGCGCCGGATTCGCCCGTGACTTCGACGCCGCCCAGTTCTTCCTGGGCTTTTTTCAGGTTTTCCTGCATCGCTTGCGCCTGCTTCATCAGCCCGGCGAGTTGACCTTTGTTGAACATGGAAATTCCTTTGTCAGAACAGTTTGAAAATGGGGAACCTGTCGCAAGCCGATCAGGCAAAAAGCTACACAGACTGGATGCTGCCGGGGATGATTTTCGCCGCAAAATCGCGCATCAAGGTCTGCACCAACGGGTCTTGCAGCACAGTTTTTTCTGCGTCAAGCTGCGCCTGCGCTGCCGCTGCAGCAATGCGTTTGGCAGGGCTGTCGGTGACGCGGCCCACCTCAACCACCAGGGTCACAGGCCCTTGGGCTGCCGCCAGCGCAGCGGCCAGCCGGTCACGGTTGCCGCCCTGGTTGAGCGATTCGCGCTCCACACGCAACAGCCATTGATCGCTGTCGCGCCCCACCAGTTGCGACTGCAGGGCCAGCTCCCGCACCAGTGCAGAGATGGCGTTGGCTTGGATCATTGACTGCACCGTGGCGTACCAAAAATCGCCGTCGGGGCTGCCAGCAACCGGCAAGGCCGGCGTCGTGGTTGCCGCATCATGCTGACCCGCAGCTTGCTCAATCACCTGAATACTCTCAATAACAGGAGCATCCTGCGCTTGAGGGACGGGCCCTAGCGCCTGTTTTTCCTTAAAGTTTTGCAAGCTCGCCGCAGAGGGTGGCGTTGGCAGCACCGGCAAAGGCTGCACGGGCAAGGGCTGCACCGTTGGCAGCGGCGGTTTTTCAGCTACAGGGGTCCGCAGAGTTTTTTTTTCTGCGCTGCCCGATCGTGTCTCTGGCTTGAACGCGAACAAGCGCAACAGCACCATGGTCAACGCGGCGTATTCGTCCGGTGCCAAACCCAATTCGGCCCGACCGTGCAAGCAGATGCTGTAGAGCAACTGGGTTTCATCGGGTGGCATCTGTGTGGCCAGACGCGCCAGCTCAGCTTGTTCGGGGTCGTTGTCGTCATCACCCACAGCACCCCCCGTAGCGTGCAGCACCGCCATACGCTGCAGCACCGTGCTCATTTCTTCCAGCGTTGACGCCGCGCTCAGCCCGTGCAAGCGCAATTCCTGGGCGGTATCCACCACGGTGCGGGCATCACCGGCCGCCAGCGCGGCGATCAATCGGAACACGTAAGTACGGTCCACACTACCCAGCATCTGGCGCACCTGCGCTTCTTGCACCGCCCCCGAACCAAACGCAATGGCCTGATCGGTCAGGCTCAGGGCGTCGCGCATCGAGCCGCGCGCCGAGCGCGCCAGCAACTTCAGCGATACCGCCTCAAAGCCGACGCCTTCGGCCTGCAACACCTGTTGCAGATGCTCGCGAATCGTCTCGGGTGCCATGGGGCGCAGGTTGAACTGCAAACAACGCGACAGCACCGTCACCGGCACTTTTTGCGGGTCGGTGGTTGCAAGCACAAATTTAAGGTAGTCGGGCGGCTCTTCCAGCGTCTTCAACATGGCGTTGAAAGCCGTGTTGGTGAGCATGTGCACCTCGTCGATCATGAACACCTTGAAGCGGCCCTGCACTGGCTTATAGACCGCCTGCTCCAGCAGTGTTTGCACCTCATCCACACCCCGGTTGGAAGCGGCGTCCAGCTCGGTGTAATCAACAAACCGGCCACTGTCAATGTCAGTGCACGCCTGACAGACGCCACAAGGGGTAGCGGTGATATGCCCTTGGCCATCGGGGCCTTGGCAGTTGAGCGACTTGGCCAGGATGCGCGACACCGTGGTCTTGCCCACGCCACGCGTGCCGGTAAACAAATAGGCATGGTGCAAGCGCCCGCTGGCGAGCGCGTTGCTCAAGGCCTGCACCACGTGCTCCTGGCCCACCATTTCCGAAAAATTGCGGGGGCGGTATTTGCGGGCAAGCACAAGGTAAGACATGGGCGGGCATTCTATCGGGCCACGACTACAATGCGCCGCGACGGGCCTTCCCGCATGGTAAAGCGGCCAACCGGGTCAGGTGGGGAACCAAGCAGCCCTAACTGTGGAGCCAGTGCCGGGGTCAAGGCTCGTCACCTTCTTTTCGCCAAGCAGCTATTATTTTGATAACTGCTTGCGCAATAATCATAATGGACAGGGACACTCTGCCGTGCTGCCACAACGTGCAGTGAATGATGCACAGTGACCTTCATTCATAAAAACAAGCCCATGCGCTTGGCCTGCTCAGCGAGTTCAGCGCGGAAATTCGGGTGCGCAATGCCAATCAGTTCGCGCGCCCGTTGCCCGGCTGACTTGCCGCGCAGTTGCGCCACGCCAAACTCTGTCACCACATAGTTGATATCGTTCTTGCTGGTGCTCACATGGGTGCCCGGCGACAACACCGGCACGATGCGTGAAATACTGTCGTTTTTGGCCGTTGACGGCAACACAATGAACGCCTTGCCACCGTTGGAACGGTTGGCCGCCCGCACAAAGTCAGCCTGCCCGCCCGTGCCCGAATACGGCAGGTGCCCCAAACTCTCTGAGCCACATTGCCCCAGCAGGTCAATCTGCAAGGTGGCGTTGATGGCCACCAGTTTGTCATTGAGGCCCGCCAATTCCGGCGCGTTGGTGAAATCCACCGGATGGACTTCAAGCGCCGGGTTGCGATGCATGAACTTGTAAAGTTTGGCCGAACCCAGTGCAAACGTGGCCACCATCTTGCCCGGCAAGTAGTTTTTGCGCTGGTTGGTGACCGCACCGCTTTCCAGCAGGGTCAAAATGCCGTCACCAATCATCTCGGTGTGAATGCCCAGATCGTGCTTGTGGGTGAGCTGCATCACCACCGCGTCCGGAATACCGCCGTAGCCAATTTGCAAAGTTGAGCCATCGTCGATCAGGTCGGCCACATATTGGCCAATGGCTTCCTGCACCGGGCCAATGCCAGGCAAGCCCACTTCAAGCACCGGGTCGCTGGTTTCAACCAAAGCCGCCACTTGGGAGATGTGCACGAGGCAATTGCCAAAAGCAAATGGCACGTTGGGGTTGACTTCAAGCACCACCGCACGCGCCTTGGCCACCGCTGCCATGGTGTAGTCGGCGCCCAGACTGAGCGAGAAATAGCCTTCTTCGTTCATCGGCGAAGCCATGCTGAACACCACATCGGCGGGCACTTGGCCGCGCTCGATCAGGCTGGGAATCTCAGAGAAACAGTTGGGAATGAAGTCAATCCAGCCGGCCTGCCCGCCAGCACGCGTGGCAGCCCCGTAAAACAGCGCCACATGGCGCACATGGGCAATGGTTTGCGGGTCGATGTAGCCAAATTTTCGAATCGCCAGAATTTGCGCCACTTTGACGTCGTGCAAACGCAAGCGCTGCTCGGACAAGGCGGTAAGCAACGCCGGTGGTTCACCTACACCGGTCGGCACGATGATGAAGTCACCATCGGTGACCAAGGACACGGCATCGGCGGCTGACATTTTTTTATTGGCGTAATCCTGCTGAACTGACATACGGGTTTTCCCTTAGATAAAAGCCGAATATAACAATTGCCAACCTTCGCTTGGCTGACAGCGCAGGACATCTGTCAGACCACACCAGATGGATACAAGATCCGCCGAAGCTTCATTATTGATAGCTTATTACGCTTATTTATAGAGTGCCAGAGGCCTATTTGTCACCTAAAAAAGCAAGCACCCCCTGCCCTGCAACGGCACCGCTGGCCAGGCAAGCCGTCAGCAAATAACCACCAGTTGGGGCTTCCCAGTCAAGCATTTCACCGGCACAAAAGACGCCAGGCAATTGGCGCAGCATCAATTGTTCGGTCAGACACTCAAAAGTCACCCCTCCCGCGCTGCTGATGGCTTCGTCGATCGGTCGCACGGCGCTCAACGTGACAGGAACGGCCTTGATGGCCTGTGCCAACGCAAGCGGATCATGCATCTGCTCTTTGCTCAACCGCTCGTACAGAATGGCCAACTTGATGCCGTCGATGTGCAAACGGCTTTTCAGGTGATTGGAGAGTGAGCGCGACCCACGCGGGTATCGCACCTCGGCCAGCACACGCTCAGGCGACATGTCAGGCAACAAATCAAGGTACAACGTGACCGGGCCATGCGCCAGGATGTCATCGCGCAGCAAGCCGCAGGCGGCATAAATCAAGCTTCCCTCAACGCCGGTGGCCGTGGCCACAAATTCACCCTTGCGTGCAAATGTGAGCCCCTGGGCATTGGTGAAGTTGATCGCCACCGATTTGAAGGGCTGACCAGCGAAGCGGCTGGCAAAGTAAGCACTCCAGCCGCCCTGCACATCCAAACCGCAGTTGGCTGGCAGCAAAGGTGCCACCGCCACGCCTTTAGCCTGCAACAACGGCACCCAGGCACCCGTGGACCCCAGACGAGCCCAACTGCCACCGCCCAGAGCCAACACCACCGCATCCGCCTGAACCTGAACCGTACCTTGCGGCGTGTCAAAGTCCAACCAGGCAGGGCTTGCCATTTGCCCGTCACGATCCGGTGCCGCAGCTTCTGGTGCGCACTTGTGCCAACCGGCCCAGCGATGGCGCATCAAGAACTGCACCGGAGGACCCTTTTTGGGGTGTCGCAAGCGGGTCAGCCAGGCTCGCAGCAGGGGTGCGGCCTTCATGTCGGTTGGAAAAACACGCCCCGAGCTGCCGACAAAGGTCTCGACCCCAAGCGAAGCCGCCCAAGCGCGCACACCGGCGGCATCCAACGTCTTGAACAGCGCCGCTATCTGCTGCTGTCGTTGCCCATATCGCGAGACAAACAAATCGGCGGGCTCTGAATGCGTCAAGTTCAACCCCCCTTTGCCCGCCAGCAAAAACTTGCGCCCAACGCTGGGCATGGCATCAAACAATTGCACAGCCACGCCGGCACCCGAGAGCACCTCAGCAGCCATCAACCCGGCAGGACCGGCACCGACAACAACGATATTTTTCATGCAAGCATCACGATTAAAACTTTGGCATCAAGGGCATGTCCGCAAATCACATCCACAGCGTATTCAGGAGCGGACTCTCAGCGTCGTAGTATCTGTCACGCTGGTGGTCGAGCAGCGCGCTTTCTGTCACAATTTCCCCATCTCTTTTTTCAAACACAGGAAGAATCATGGCCAGTGAATCCATCAAGCATGTGTCCGATGCCTCTTTTGACGCAGACGTTTTGCAGTCCGACGTACCGGTATTGGTTGACTATTGGGCCGAATGGTGCGGCCCCTGCAAAATGATTGCGCCCATTCTGGACGAGGTCTCGGGGGCTTACGCTGGCAAGCTGAAAGTTGCCAAGATGAACGTGGACGAAAACCGTGAAGTCCCGGCCAAGTTCGGTATTCGTGGCATTCCAACGCTGATGGTGTTCAAAAAAGGGCAGTTGGCAGCAACCAAAGTGGGGGCCATGAGCAAAGCGCAGCTCACCGCCTTCATCGACCAGCAATTGGTTTAGTCCGGGATTGTCCATTTGATATTTTTCAGGTGCGGGCCGACGCTGCCCGCACCGTTATCCGGTTGCACCTACCGGATATTTTTCCTGTCATAATTCATGCCAGTCGCTGGCGGGCCTACCGGTCGCAACCAGCACACCAGGCAGAGGCCCGTGACACTTCACCCGGGCCCGTCGTGCCACTTCATCCCCCAATCGTTTCCTTCACCGAACGCGTTCATCCATGCATATCAACGAACTCAAGGCACTGCACGTGTCTGAAGTGCTCAAACAAGCTGAAGATCTTGAGATTGAAAACACCGGGCGCATGCGCAAACAGGAGCTGATGTTTGCCATCATCAAAAAGCGTGCCCGTGCTGGTGAACAGATTTTTGCCGACGGTGTGCTCGAAATATTGCCCGACGGTTTCGGCTTTCTGCGCAGCCCCGACACCAGCTACACCGCCTCAACGGACGACATCTACATCAGCCCCAGCCAGGTGCGCCGCTTCAACCTGCACACCGGCGACATGATCGAAGGCGAAGTGCGCACGCCCAAAGACGGTGAGCGCTACTTTGCCTTGAACAAGCTGGAAAAGGTCAACGGTGGTGAACCCGAGCAGAACAAACACAAGGTGATGTTTGAAAACCTCACGCCGCTGTTCCCCAAAGAGCAGATGCGGCTGGAGCGCGACATCAAGGGCGACGAGAACATCACCGGTCGCATCATCGACATCATCGCGCCCATCGGCAAGGGTCAGCGCGCGTTGCTGGTGGCGCCTCCCAAGAGCGGCAAGACGGTGATGATGCAGCACATTGCGCACGCCATTTCGGCCAACTACCCCAAGAGCCACATGATGGTGCTGCTGGTGGACGAGCGCCCTGAAGAAGTGACCGAAATGCAGCGTTCGGTGCGCGCCGAGGTGATTGCCTCCACGTTTGATGAGCCCGCTGCGCGCCATGTGCATGTGGCCGAGATGGTGATTGAACGCGCCAAGCGCCTGGTCGAGCTCAAGCAGGACGTCGTCATTTTGCTGGACTCCATCACCCGACTGGCACGCGCCTACAACAACGTGGTGCCCTCCAGCGGCAAGGTGCTCACCGGCGGTGTGGATGCCAACGCGCTGCAACGCCCCAAGCGTTTTCTGGGCGCGGCGCGCAATGTGGAAGAAGGCGGGTCGCTGACCATCATCGCCACCGCCTTGATCGACACCGGTAGCCGCATGGACGAAGTGATCTTTGAAGAATTCAAGGGCACCGGCAACTCGGAAATCCACCTGGACCGGCGTCTGTACGAAAAGCGCGTGTTCCCGTCGATTCAGCTCAACCGCAGCGGCACGCGCCGCGAAGAACTGCTGTTGCTACCCGAAATTTTGCAAAAGACCCGCATCCTGCGCCAGTTTCTCTACAACATGGACGAAATCGAGGCGATGGAAATGGTGCTCAAACAGATGAAGGCCACCAAGACCAACAGCGAATTCTTCGAGATGATGCGCCGCGGCGGGTAGTGCCCAACGGCATCGATCTGCCGGGGCACTCGTCTATAATGCGCGGCTTTTTAGCGACAAGTACGTCCGGCTTGGTATTGCATCATGGGTTGGTGCAAGGGCTGGCGCGGCTAACGCAACTGATGGAGAAGACATGAAAGAAGGCATTCACCCCAACTACCGCGAAATGGTCTTTATGGATTCGTCCAATGGATTCAAGTTCGTGACCCGTTCCTGCGCCAACGCCAAGGAAATGATCAAGATGGAAGACGGCCGTGAACTGCCGTTGTTCAAGATCGATACCTCCAGCGAGTCGCATCCGTTTTACACCGGCACGCAAAAATCGGTGGACAACATGGGCGGCCGGGTTGAAAAATTCCGCAACCGCTTTGGCAAGACCGCTGCCACCAAGTAAGCGTCTGCGGCGTTCTGCCCAAGGCAGCCGGGTCACTCCGTGCTGCCTTTTTATTTGGGCAGATGCCGTCTTCAATCCCCACTTTCCGTGAGCCAGCCCACACCCGCCATCGTGACCCAGAACGCCGTGCGCCGCTTGCCGCGCTGGGCGCTTTGGTCGTTCTGCCTGGCCTACGTGCTGCCCGGCTTTGTCGGGCGTGGCCCCTGGAAGCGTGAAGACGTCAGTGCTTTTGGTTACATGGCCGAAATGGCGCGTGGCACAAGCGCTTGGTGGCAACCCAGCATGGGGGGGATGGCACCCGATTTTGACGCCCTGCTTCCCTACTGGCTCGGTGCCTGGGCGATCCGCCTGACAAACGGCTGGATTGTGCCGGACTTGGCGGCCAGACTGCCTTTTATGGTCTTGCTGCTGTTGACGCTGGTAGCCACTTGGTACGCCACCTACAACCTGGCGCGCAGCCCGCTGGCCCAGCCAGTGAACTTTGCGTTTGGCGGCGAGGCGCAGCCCACCGATTACGCCCGTGCCATCGCCGATGCAGGCGTGCTGGCACTCATTGCCTGCCTGGGATTGGCGCAGATCGGTCACGAAACCACACCAGCGCTGGCGCAACTGTGTGGCACCGCCCTGCTCTTTTACGGCGTGGCGGCGCTGCCAAGAGCTGGCGTCATGCCGACGCTGGCATGCGCGCTGGGTTTGACAGCGATGACACTTTCGGGCGCGCCCAGTATGGCGCTGGCGCTGGGAGTCGGCGCTGCAAGCATCTACCTGTTGCAAAAACGGTCGCTGGTGGCTGATGACTCTGTCAGTGTCTTGAAGCTTGGCTGGCTGATCGGTCTGACGCTGTTGAACGCCGCGCTGGCGAGCCAACTTGATTTGTGGCGTTGGCGCATTGATCTGCCACTGGCACAAGTATCCGAATGGCAAAGCCTGGGCCGCTTGTTTTTATGGTTCACCTGGCCAACTTGGCCATTGGCGTTGTGGACGTTGTGGCGTTGGCGACACCAGTGGTTGCGTCTGCACTTTGCCGCACACCACGTTTGGTTGCCGCTGAGCTTTGTGCTTGTGGCCAGCATCGCCACGCTGACCACCCACGCCGCTGACCGGTCGTTGCTGCTGGGGCTGCCCGCGTTGGCCGTGTTGGCAGCTTTTGCCCTGCCCACGCTCAAGCGCAGTGTGTCGGCGCTGATCGACTGGTTCACGCTGATTTTTTTCAGCGGGTGTGCGTTGGTGATCTGGGTGGTCTGGATTTCAATGCAAACCGGCGTACCGGCCCAGCCCGCCAAAAACGTCGCCCGGCTCGCACCAGGGTTTATCCACAGTTTGTCATTGACTGCATTTGTAATAGCACTGTGCGCCACGTTGACATGGGCCTGGTTGGTTAAATGGCGTGCCGGTCGGCACCGCGCAGCGCTCTGGAAAAGCCTGGTGCTGCCCGCTGGTGGTGCCGCCCTGTGTTGGCTGCTGTTGATGACGCTGTGGCTGCCACTGCTTGACTACGCGCGCAGCTACGCACCCATGGTGCACCAAGCCAAGACGCTGTTGCCAGCGCAGGTGAGCTGTGTTTCAACGCTGGGTTTGAATCGCGCCCAGTGGGCAGCCTTGCGGTTTTTTGGTGATCTGCCACTTCAGGGTGCGGCTTCCGGTGCCAACTGCCCCTGGTTGATTGCCGACGGCGACAACCCCGGCACCACAGCAGGCTTTCGCCCCGGTCAACCCTGGCAACTCACTGCGGTATTCAGTCATCCGGCCAATCTGCAGGAGAAGTTTCTGCTGTTCGAACGCAAGGAAAAGTAAGCCGGAACACCGAACCTTGCCCTGGCGTGCTCTGGATCGACAGTTCTGCGCCATGCCGCTGCGCCACATGCTTGACAATCGCCAGCCCCAACCCGGTGCCACCGCTTTCGCGTGAGCGGCTGCGGTCGACCCGGTAAAAACGCTCAGTCAGTCGAGGCAAGTGCTCGGGAGCAATACCCGGGCCGGAATCACTCACCTCAAATACCAGTCGACCCTCGACCGTCGCCCTGACACTGACGTCAATGCTGCCACCTGCGGGGGTGTAGCGCACCGCATTGCTGACCAAATTTCCCATGGCGCTGAGCAACTCAGTCGCGCTGCCAGCCAGACGCCCGGCGAAATCGCAGTGAAATCCGAACCGATGCGACTGGTCGCCGCAAATCACCGCCGACAAGCTGCGGGCATCCTGCTCGAGTCGCTCCATCAGGTCTGTGATGGCGCTCCAGTGCGTGAAGTCTGGCCCCGGGCTGCCCTCAAGCCGCGACAGGGTCAGCAAGTCGCTGACCAGACTTTGCATCCGCTGCGCCTGCGTCGCCATCAATGAAAGATAGTGCGACTGCTCTTGCGCACTCAGGGACAGACTCTGCAATGTCTCGACGAAACCGGCCAAGACCGTCAGCGGCGTACGGATCTCGTGCGACACGTTGGCCACAAAATCGCGCCGCATCGCCTCAGCCTGTTCCAGCGCGGTCACGTCGCGCGAAAGCATCAGCAACCGACCCGCCCCATAGGCGTGAATCTGAACAGACAAACGAACCGGGCAACTGCTGCTGTCTGCGCGCCCTGCCAGCAACAGGGCGCGGTCGAACTGGCGACCGGACAGGTAAGCGACAAAACCCGGGTCCCGGATCAAGTTGTGAATGACCTGCTTGCGATCCACCTGTGGGTCCAGTCCAAAATGTGTCGCCGCAGTCTGGTTGCACCACTCGATGGCACGGCGTTCGTCCAGCAAGATGACGCCATTGGGTGACGCCTGCAACGCAGACAGAAAGTCGTGCAATTGACCCATCGCATCAAGCCGCTCTTTGTCTTTTGCGCGATAGAGCCGTCGCGCGCGCTCCAGCGCGTCAGACCAGACCGGCCCCAGTGCCGGTACGTCATTCGACAGATCGGAACGCAGGTAGTGCAAGGCGCGCAGTGATCGCTCGCAATCCAGCGCGAACCACAGCAGGGCACCCACCAGTGCCCCCCATAGCGTGGCAATATGCTGATCCGACTTCAGACTCAACAACCATCCCACCGCAACGCCGGCCGTCAGATAACCGACAAAACCAACGATACGCAAGAGCATGACTCTGCCCGCTCAGACCACCAGTGCGCAGCCCTGCATGGCCTGCGGACGAACTGTCAGACGGTATCCTGCACCACGCACGGTTTCAATCATGGCGGCGGCGTCCCTTCCCAACGCTTCACGCAGCCGCTTGACATGCACGTCAACCGTACGCTCCTCAATGAACACATGGTCTCCCCAGACCTGGTCAAGCAACTGCGATCGGCTGTGCACGCGTTCGGCGTGCGTCATCAGATACTGCAACAACTTGTACTCGGTAGGCCCGAGCTTGATGGGCTGCTCGGCAAAGCTGACCCGAAAGGTCGCAGCGTCCAACGACAGTTGCCCCAGTGTCACAACCGCCGCATCATGCTCCGGGGCGCGTCGACGCAGCACGGCACGAATGCGCGCCACCATTTCCTTGGTGGAAAACGGCTTGGCAATGTAGTCGTCCGCACCGGCGTCCAGCCCGGCCACACGGTCAACCTCGTCACCGCGCGCGGTCAGCATGATGATGGGCACTGTCTTGCTGCGCGGATGTTCGCGCCAACGCCGCGCCAGGGTCAGACCCGACTCACCCGGCAACATCCAGTCCAGCAGAATGACGTCTGGCAGAGCGGCATCAATTTCAGCCTGGGCCGTCATTGCGTCACTGGCCCACAGCGGCCGGAACCCACTATGACGCAGATTCACCGCGATCAACTCGGCAATGGCCGACTCATCCTCGACGATCAGAACGCTGGGAAGACGTTTCATTTCACGACTGATTCAATCTTGTCCATCGACGAGTGGCGCACATCCAGGCCCTTGACGACATAAATGATCAACTCCGAAACGTTCTTGGCATGGTCGCCGATGCGCTCGATCGCCTTGGCCAGAAACAGCAGGTCCAAGCTGGACGAAATGGTACGCGGGTCTTCCATCATGTAGGTGATGAGCTTGCGTACGAAACCGTCAAATTCCCTGTCGATAAGGTTGTCGTCCTTGAGGATGCCCAGCGCAGCGGTGGTGTCAAGGCGGGCAAACGCGTCCAGCGCTTTGCGCAACAAGCCCGACGCCATGTCAGACGCAACGCGCAATTCAAGCGCAGGCAGCGACCGTTGCGCCCCACTCTGGATGATCGACCGCACCATGCGTGCAATCTTCTCCGCTTCGTCACCGACTCGCTCCAGATTGGCCGTAGCTTTTGAGATCGCCATCAACAGGCGCAAGTCACGCGCGGTGGGTTGACGCCTTGCAATGATGCTGGAAATCTCACGATCGATCTCAACCTCCATGGAATTGACACGGGCCTCGTTGGCCGTGACCTGGTTGGCCACCTCAACACTGAACGCCGACAAGGCCCGGATCGCCTGATGGATCTGCGCCTCAACCAACCCTCCCATTTCCATGAAACGGGTTGAAACCTCGGTCAGTTCGCTGTCGAACTGCGTTGAAAGATGCTTGTCACTCATGGATCATTCCTTATGATTCAACCGAACCGGCCGGTAATGTAATCTTCGGTTTCCTGACGCTTGGGTTTCATGAAAATGTCGCCGGTGGCGCCGTATTCCATCATCTCTCCCAAGTACATGTACGCCACAAAGTCAGACACGCGGGCAGCCTGCTGCATGTTGTGCGTGACGATCAAGATGGTGACCTTGTCCTTGATTTCGCCGATCAGCTCTTCAATGCTTCCGGTTGCGATCGGGTCCAGGGCCGAGGTCGGCTCGTCAAACAGGATGATTTCCGGATCGGTGGCCAGCGAGCGCGCGATGCACAGGCGCTGCTGCTGACCGCCCGACAGATTGGTGGCAGGCTCGGCCAGGCGGTCCTTGACCTCGCTCCAGATGGCAGCGCCCTTGAGCGCGGACTCCACCTTGTCTTCAATGTAGCTGGACGACTTCTCACCCCGCACCCGCAAACCGTAAGCCACGTTCTCGAATATCGACTTCGGAAACGGGTTGGGCTTCTGAAACACCATCGACACGCGCATGCGAACCTCGATCGGGTCCACCGACGCGTCCAGAATGTCCACATCGTCAGGATACAGCTCGATCCGGCCGTCATACCGGTGTCCTGGATACAGGTCGTGCATGCGGTTGAAACAACGCAGATAGGTCGATTTGCCGCAGCCGCTGGGGCCGATCAACGCCGTAACACGATTCTCGTAAATCGGCATCGAGACACCCTTGAGCGCCTTGAAATCCCCGTAGTAAAAATCCAGATTCTTGGACTCGGCCTTGAGGTTGGGCGCCGGCTCCGGCAGCGTGATGGTCGATGTCATGATAAAAAACCGCTTTAAAGAATTACCACTTGATGTTTTTGCGCAACCGGTAGCGCAGCCAGATTGCCGTCGCATTCATGCCCAGCGTCAACACCACCAGCACCAGGCTGGCAGCCGCTGCGTTGACCTGGAAAGCGGCATCAGGTCTTGAGGTCCAGTTGAAGATCTGGATCGGCATCACGGTGAAGGGGGAAAACAACCAGTCCAGTGCCCCGGCACCCTCCACAAAAGGCACCGGCGGCAAGAATGCAATGAACGTCAGCGCCCCGATGGTGATGATCGGTGCCGTCTCGCCAATGGCGCGTGACAAACCTATGATGACCCCGGTCAGAATACCCGGGGTGCTGTAGGGCAGCAAGTGGTCACTTACCACCTGCCATTGGGTGGCACCGCAAGCGTAGGCGCCTTCGCGGATGACCTGCGGTATCGAGCGCAAGGCCTCTCGCGTGGTGACAGTCACGATCGGCAAAATCAGCAGACCAAGCGTCAGGCCAGCCGACAAAATGCTCTGCCCCAGCCCAAACGCATAGACAAACAACCCCAACGCCAACAGCCCGTAGACAATGGACGGCACACCGGCAAGGTTGCTGATGTTGATTTCGATGATGTCGGTCAACCAATTCTTGCGCGCATACTCTTCAAGATAAATGGCGCTGGCAATCCCGACCGGAATGGCAAACATCGCAGTAACCAACATCACAAGAAATGAACCGACCCAGGCCGAAAGAATGCCAGCTTGTCCGGCCCTGCGTGACGGAAAAGAGGTAAAAAAATCCAGACTCAAACGTGGCGCACCGTCAATGACCATCTGCGAAAACAGAGCCACCAACGTCAGGATCGCCAACGACATCGAAATCAGGCCGACCAAACCGAAAATGACGTCCCAACGCTTGTGCGCCTTGATCACCTGGCGCAACACCCGTGCGCGATCAGACAGTGGCTTCATGATCAGTAGGCCTCCCGGAATCTGCGACGTACCCAATGTCCCAACAGGTTAAACAGCAACGTGATGATCAGCAACGTCAGACCAGCCGCAAAAATGGTCTGATAACCGATGCTGCCGTGCGGCAAATCTCCCAACGCCACCTGGACAATGAACGACGTCACCGTGGCCGCAGGTTCCAACGGATTCAAGGTCAGGTTGGGCTGCATTCCTGCGGCAACCGCCAAGATCATGGTCTCGCCCACAGCGCGCGAAACACCCAGAATGTAAGCCGAAGCGATCCCCGACACGGACGCGGGCACCACCACCCGCATGGCGGTCTGAAAGCGCGTTGCGCCCATGGCGTACGAACCCTCCCGCAGGCTCATCGGCACCGCACGCATCGCGTCTTCCGACAGGGAGGACACATAAGGAATGATCATGATGCCCATCACCAGACCCGCAGACAAGATATTGAATGTGGGCAGGTCCGGATAGATTTTTTGAATGATCGGGGTAATGAACAGCAACGCAAAATAACCGTAAATGATGGTCGGTACACCCGACAGCAACTCAAGCACGGGTTTCAGGAACTCCCGCACACGATGATCGGCGAACTCGGACAGATAAACGGCGATGACAGTTCCCAAAGGCAAGGCCACCAACAGGGCCACCCCGGAACTCGACACGGTTCCGGCCAGCAGCACAGCAATTCCGTAGTGGTCATCGTCAAACAGCGGTGTCCACTGCGTATCGGTCAAAAAATCCCACAGAGAAACATGGCTGAAGAAAACCAGCGACTCCACCACCAACACATAGACGATCCCCAACGTGGTGAAAACAGCCACACATGCAGCCAGCAACAAGACCAGCTCGATCAGCATTTCCTTGCGTTTGCGCGCCGTCTTGAGTTGCGCCAGTTCGGCCAGGCGTGCCGAGCCAGTGAGTCTTGGTTCCATGGAACAAGCTGATGTAAAAAGAGTTACGCTCATTCTAGGATGAGCCGTGAGACGTTTGACCCAAGCGTCCTGCTGCCTCACCGCCGCCAAGCGGCGATGAGACCCAGTCGTGCCCATGGCCGATCGGTGGCTCAGTTCTTGGCTTCGCGTGCCACCAGTTCAGTAATGCTCGCACCCACTTCGTTCTTGCCGCCAAACACAGTACCCTTCTTGCCAACGGCCAGATGCTTCAGATTGGCTTGATAAACCGCAGCGGGCAAACCAACATACTTGACCTCATTGGCCATCTTGGCGCCGTTGCTCATGTAGAACTCGACGAACTTCTTCACTTCAGGCTTGGCCATCGACGCCGCTTTCACGTAGATAAAGATCGGACGCGCCAAAGGCTGGTAAGAGCCATCCTCAACCGACTTGGCGCTGGGGGCAACCGCCGGCTTGCCAGGCGCAGCAACAATCGGCAACGCCTTCAGGCGGCTGGTGTTTTCAGCGTAATAGGCGTAGCCAAAATACCCCATCGCGTTCACATCACCGGCCACACCCTGCACCAGCACGTTGTCGTCCTCAGAGGCGGTGAAGTCGCCACGGCTGGACTTGGCCTTGCCCACAATGGCCTCGGTGAAGTATTCAAAAGTACCGGAGTCCGCTCCCGGTCCAAACAATTTCACGGGCTGGTCGGGCCAAGCCGGATTGATCTGGTTCCAGCGCATCACCTTGCCTTGCGCGGCGGGTTCCCAGACCGCCTTGAGCTCGGCAACGGTGGCTTGTTTGAGCCAGGTGTTGCGCGGGTTGATCACCACCGTCAGCGCGTCAAACGCCACGGGCAGCTCAAAATACTCGACACCGGCGGCCTTGCAAGCTTCCATTTCCTTGGCAGTGATCGGGCGTGATGCATCCGAAATGTCGGTCTCGCCGCGGCAGAACTTCTTGAAGCCCCCGCCGGTACCCGACACCCCTACAGTCACTTTCAGACCCTTGTTGGCCTTCTGAAAGTCTTCGGCAATGCCTTCCGTGATGGGATACACCGTGCTGGAACCGTCCACAGTAACCACCTGAGCGATCGATGCCAGCGGCGCCGCGCCGAATAATGCCAGCGCTGACGTGGCCAGCAGGGACTTGATAACGCTATGTTTCATGAATCTTTCCTTGAGTTAGAGTTTCTCGATCGCGCGTGCAATGGCGCGATGAGCAGAATTTAAGTCTTTGGTATGACAATTCTGTGACAGATTTGCCGCTTCTGCCGTGAACCCGACACTGAACAGGGCAAAATGCGACCAACGCCAAGGGGCGGGCCAAGCGCACCACAAACCGGCTCCCCTGCGTTTCAGATCGATTCATGAACACTGCTTTTGCCAAACCGCTGGCCAGGATTTTGATCGTTGAAGACGAAGCGATCGTGGCACGTGACATTGCGCAGCAGCTCAACTTGTTGGGCTACAGCGTCACCGGCATCACCGCACGGGGTGAGCAGGCACTTGAATGGGTGCAGCAGCAACTACCCGACCTGGTGTTAATGGACATTCAGCTTGCCGGGCCGCTCGACGGTATTGCCACGGCGCAGGTGCTGCGCGACCACCACGCCGTGCCGGTTGTGTTTCTGACCGCGTTTGCTGCCGACGATGTGCTCGAGCGCGCCAAGCTGACCGAGCCCTTTGGCTACATCCTCAAGCCGTTTTCGGAGCGCGAACTCAGCACTGTGCTGGCCATGGCGCTGTACAAGCACCAGGCGGAGGCGCGCCTGCTCACCACCACGCGCCAGCTCAAGGCCTTGTCGATGCGCGTGCTCCAGGTGCAAGAGCAAGAGCGGCGTCGCGTTGCGGTCGAGCTCCATGACGAACTGGGTCAGGCGCTCACCGCCATCAAGATCAATCTGCAACTGGGCGAACGTTTCAAAGACAAAGCACCCGCAAACTTGTACGACGAAAACCTGCGCATCGTGGAAGACGCGCTACAACAAGTGCGCACGCTCGCCACAGCGCTGCGTCCTTCCATGCTGGACGACCTGGGGCTGGCCCCGGCCCTGAAATGGCTGGCCGAACAAAGTGCCAGCCGCAGCGGCTTCGAGGTCAAGTTTCACCATGAACGCACGCTGGAGCGCCTGTCCAGCGACATCGAAACCGCCTGCTTTCGCATCGTGCAAGAAGCATTGACCAACATCGGCCGCCATACCCAGGCACAACACGTTGACATCAGCCTGCGCCGCGAGGCCGGCCACATGGTGCTGCTGGTGGCCGACGACGGCTGCGGCTTTGACCCCGCTGCCATGCGCGAGCGCGCTGCCACCGGTGCCAGCCTGGGTGTATTGGGTATGCAAGAGCGTGCCACCTTGGTGGGCGGGCAACTCGACATCCGCTCCACCCCAGGTCAGGGCAGCACGGTGGAATTGCGTTGCCCATGGCGCACCCAGGGTGCCACAGCATGACCGTGTCACGCGCGCTACTGGCTGACGACCACACGCTGGTACGCGCCGGGCTGCGCAAATTGCTTGAAACCCTGCCCAACATCAAGGTGGTTGGCGAGGCTGGTGACGGGTTGGCACTGTTGGCGCTGGCCGAACAGTTGCAACCCGATCTGGTGCTGATGGACATTGCCATGCCAGGCCTGAACGGTCTGGATGCCACGGCACGCCTGGTCAAGTCGCAACCCGGCATTCGGGTGCTGATTTTGTCGATGCATCAAAACGAAGAATATGTACGCAAGGCGCTGCGCCACGGTGCAGCGGCGTACTTGCTCAAAGACTCGGCCCCGCTGGAACTGGAGCTGGCCCTGACCGCCGTGCTGCGCGGTGAAACGTATTTGAGCCCGGCCGTCTCACGCGGGGTGGTGAGCGACTATGTACAGCGCCTGCGCGACGACGACCAAACCGGTGAGCAACTGTCACCGCGCCAGCGCGAAGTGCTACAACTCATCGCCGAAGGCCTGAGCACCAAAGACATCGCCCGCAAGCTCGGCTTGTCGGTGAAAACGGTGGAAACCCACCGCACCGGGTTGATGAAACAGCTCGACATTCATGAAGTTACCGGTCTGGTGCGTTACGCCCTCAAAATGGGCTTGGTGACGGTGTAGGCCATGCGCCGCCGGTGCGCATCCTGTTTTTTGAAGGCACGCCATGTTTGAATCTGCTGAAATTGGTCACAAGTTAAGCAAATCGGCTTACAAGCAGGCTGTACCTGCGCTGCGTGCTGCATTATTAGAAGCACAAGTGAACCTGTATGAAAAGCGCAAAACCCCGGTGGTGGTGCTTATCAGCGGGCAAGACGGGGCTGGCAAGGGCGAAACCATCAACGTGTTGTACGAATGGATGGACCCGCGCTTTCTCGCCACGCTGGCGTTTTCGCAACCCAGCGACGAAGAGCGCGAGCGCCCTTCCATGTGGCGCTACTGGCGCAGTCTGCCGCCCAAAGGCCGTGTGGGCATCTTTGCCGGATCGTGGTATTCCGACCCGATCCGCGAGCGCATTGAAGGCGCTATTTCGCTCAAAGAGCTCGACGCGCGAGCCGAGCAGATCAACCGCTTTGAAGAAATGCTGGTCAACGAAGGCGCGCTGGTGCTCAAGTTCTGGTTTCACCTCACCAAAGACGGGCAACGCCAGCGCCTCAAGGCCTTGTCAGCCGACCCGCGCACCGCCTGGCGCGTCACGCAGTGGAACTGGGACCGCCTTAAAACCTACGGTCAGTTGCAGGAAGTAGCCGGCCACTTGTTGCGCGTGACCAATACCGCCGCTGCACCCTGGGTGGTGGTGGAAGGCATCGACGACCGCTACCGTTGCATGACTGTAGGCCAGGTGTTGCTCAAAGCACTGCAAGCCAAGCTGGCTGAGCCCGTCCCTGACGCCTCTGCGGTGGCCCCTATGGTGCGGATCGATCTGGATGGACGCAACGTGCTCACCGAGCTGGATTTGTCGCTGGCCTTGCCCGACAAAGCCTACAAAGACGCGCTGGCACGCTGGCAGGGGCGTCTGTCGGAGCTGGTGCGAGACCCGCGCTTTGCCAACCGCTCGCTGGTGTGTGCGTTTGAAGGTGCCGACGCGGCCGGCAAGGGCGGTGCCATACGGCGCATCACAGCAGCGCTGGATGCGCGCCAGTACCAGGTCACTCCGGTGGCAGCACCCACCGACGAAGAAAAAGCCCAACCCCACCTGTGGCGTTTTTGGCGTCAGTTGCCGCGCCACGGCCATGTCGCCATTTTTGACCGCACCTGGTACGGTCGCGTGCTGGTGGAGCGCGTAGAGGGATTTTGTTCCGAGGCCGACTGGCTGCGCGCGTACAGCGAGATCAACGACTTTGAGCACGAGATCATTGAGTCTGGCGTGATCGTGGTCAAGTTCTGGCTGCAGATCAGCCAGGCCGAGCAGCTCAAGCGCTTCAAAGAGCGGGAAAAAATTGAATTCAAACGTTTCAAAATCACGCAAGAAGACTGGCGCAACCGTGAAAAGTGGGCCGACTACCAACAAGCCATTTGTGACATGGTCGAGCGCACCAGCACCGGCGACGCGCACTGGACGCTGGTCGAAGCCAACGACAAAAACCACGCCCGCATCAAAATCTTGCGCACTCTGTGCGAACGCCTGGAAGCTGCGCTGGCGGACACCCGCACCCGAGCCAAAGCCACCCCCCCTGCCAAAAAAGCAAAACCCCCCGCCCCAGACAAAAAGCCAGCCAAGCGGGACAAGGCCAAGATGGCCAAGCCAGACAAACCGAAATAAACCGAGATTGTTCATTGGGGCTTGGAATGACAACGAGTACAGTTACAGGCCGACAGCACGCAGCAAGACCTTGACGGGAACAGGAAGATGTCTATTGCGCCAGCGGCATGGCGGGCGCAACGGCAAAGGTAACGGCAAAGGCCGCCCCAGGCCCGGGCTCAATGTGCAGCGTGCCTTGAAGTTGTTGCGTCAGGTCAGCCACCAATTGCAGGCCCAGCGACTGGCTGCGACGGGCCTCAAAGTCGGCGCTCAGGCCCACGCCGGTATCACTCACGCGCAAGCACCACTGGCTGGTGGCGGCTTGGGTGTCCACTGCGTCCACGGCATTCGCGACGTCCAGGGGGTGCAACTCAATGCGCACCTCACCGCTGCGGCCCTCGGGAAAGCCGTGCTTGAGGCAGTTGCTGATCAGCTCGTTGAGCAGCAGGCCGCACGGCTTGGCCTGGTCCAGGCTGACCCGCACGCTGTCCAGCGCCAGTTGCAGGCGCACCAAGCCGTTGCTTTGCGCCCGAAAGGCCTGGCTGGCAAGCTGCATCAGGTAGCTGCCCAGGTCAACTGCGGCAAACGTGCCAGCGCGGTACAGCGACTCATGCAACAGCGCCATGGCGCGGATGCGGCCCTGCATCTCGGTGAGCACATGGCGCGTGTCGCTCCGGCTGCTGCGCCCGGCCTCCAACCGCAACAGGCTGGTGATGACTTGCAGGTTGTTTTTGACGCGGTGGTGCACCTCGTTAAGCAGCGCGGTCTTGTCGCGCAACGATGCCAGTAGCGCCTGCTCCGTGCGCTTGCGCTGGGTGATGTCCTGTTGGAGCCCTACGTAGTGCAGTGTGTTGCCATCGCCGCGCACCGATGCCACCACCGCTTGGTCCACGTACAGCTCGCCGTTCTTTTTCTTGTTGTGAAATTCGCCACGCCAGACCTCGCCTGCAGTCAGGGTTTGCCACAGACTCTGGTACACCTCGGTCGCGGTCAGGCCGGACTTGAGCAAGCGCGGGTTCTGGCCATACAGATCCTCGCGGCTGTAGCCATTGCACTGCAACGCAAAGGGGTTGGCGTATTCGATGTTGCCCGCCAGGTCGGTCACCACAATGCTCATCGGTGCCTGTTCCACAATGTACGACAAGGTGCGCAATTGGTCATCAGCGAGCTTGCGCTCGGTGATATCGGTAATAAAGCCGTGCCACAGCACCGCGCCGTCAATCCGTTGCTCAGGCAGTGCGTCGCCATACAGCCAGCGCACCGTGCCATCGCCAAACTTGACACGGTATTCCTGCTGCCAGGGTGTCAGGCTGCGCGCTGATGCGGTAATGGAATCACGCACCGCGTCAAGGTCGTCCGGATGGAGCACGCCAAAGACGCAGGACGCGTCGGTTTGGACGCGCTCTGGACTGCATCGGTAAATCTGGCGGATGCCTTCACTGGTAAATGGAAAGCAGGAGCTGCCGTCCGCGCGCAACAGATACTGATACACCATGCCGGGCACCTGGTTGGCAATTTTTTGCAGGCGGGCCAGCACTTCGTCGCGCGAGCGCTGCGCTGCCACGCGCTCGGTAATGTCGTGCACCACTGCCTGGATGGCACTTTGACCTTCAAAGGTCACGGCGCGGCCAGTGGTCTCTACGTCGATCACGGTACCGTCGAGCCTGATGAATTGCTCTTGCAAGGTCTGGCCATCAATGTGGTCACACGGGGCGCGCGCAATGCGTTCGAACACCACTTGCCGACTGTCCGGATGGATGCGCTCCAGAACAGGCTGGCCCAGCAAGTCTTGCGCCGAACTGGCACCAAAAAGTTTGACCGAAGCCGGGTTGACAAAGATGAATTTGCCGTTGCTATGCACATAGATAGCGTCTGGCATCCAGTCGATCAGGGTGCGATAGCGCGCCTCGCTCTCGGCCATCGCCGCGTCGCGCTGGCGCAGCGAAGCGAGTATGTGGTTGAAACCCTCGATCAAATGCCCCACTTCGTCAACCCGGGTCACAACCAGCG
>Ga0172371_10002486_pt1 | contig 29255 bp, 32 predicted proteins | sample Lak12m_FD_114543 | JGI IMG/M metagenome (GOLD analysis project Ga0172371, IMG submission 114543) | Freshwater microbial communities from Kabuno Bay, South-Kivu, Congo - kab_022012_12m | ecosystem: Environmental > Aquatic > Freshwater > Lake | place: Democratic Republic of the Congo: South-Kivu...
TCTACATTTTCTGGCTGCTGACATTTCGGAGGGTAAAAAACAAGCAGGATTTACGAAGATTATGGGACAGATTAAAAAACAAAATTTTTCGTTTTTAAACACACATATTGACACTTAAACTAACTTTTTCGTAAATCTCGACCAAGAGAGAAGTGTCCGCTTCGCTGTAGGAGGCGCTCCGTGCTGGTGCCTCGCCTCCGAACGTGTCGGCTCGAAAAGGATTTTACAAAGCAAAATCCTCAAAAGAAAACGCAAAAATTTTTAAAGAACCTAAATATAACTTAAATGGCGCAACCGGTGGACTCAATAGAAATTGTCTTCCCGTTGTCCGATTGCGCCATCAAAAAAGACAATTTCCGAATGTTGAGTCCAATATCAATATACAAAAAATGTAAAGGTAAATACAAGTGGTAAAAATACTTGGTTTTGAAAATATGATATACTTTCTCTTGGAGGTAAAAATGGAAAATCAAATAAATATTGGTGACCGAAATACCCAACAAATGGGGCAAAACTCAGTTAATCAAGGTGTCCCAAATCTAAAAAAATTTAAAGTAAATTATTGGGTAGTTTCTATTATCATTTTATTACTCTTTATATTCGGAGTTTTTGTTTTATATCTTTTAAACAAAGAGAGACAAGGGGCAACAACTGTTTTTACCAAACCGACTGAACCATCAATAGTATCACCAACATCGGGTAAGGATTATTGTATAACCATGCTCTCAAAGACAAATGATTTAAGAGGTCAACAAACGCCAGATGATTATATAAATCAAAGCGCGAATAAAAAATACTTAGAGGTATGGAAAGAGCTTTTGATAAAAAATAATAAATTTACCGAGGAATATTTTAATAAACATATCAGAATTTCATCTAACTCAATATTCAAGCCTAATACAGGAATTCCGCCAGAGCCAGATAAATACTTTGAAATTCAATATTATTTCATTACAGATTGGCTATTTTTTCTAAATAGAGATGGTTTTGTAATAAAAAATCAAAATTCTGATCAATATTTGACTGAAGAAGAAATTATTAGTATGGCTGGTAGTTTTTCTAAACCGATTGTCGAAAGAGCATGGCAGATGAACATTTCTTATTTAAGAAATAAAAATGGAGAACTAATAGAAGAAATTAGGCCCTGTGAAGAAATTGTTGAAAAGTTAAGAAGTCTTAATCCCGTCTTAACGCATAATCAACCAGACCTAAGGCCATTCGCAGAAGGTTTAATAATAAGAACCTTTGGAGAAGCGGGATCAAATAAATGTCCTAGGGCTACAATATCATTGTCAACAGCAGAAGTAATCAGTTATTCGCCAAGCGAACCGTGTGTAGTTTATTAGATTAAAATGCTCGGCGGAGCCGAGCAAAAATCGCGCGCGCAAAAAATAACGGAAGCGAGGCCGCCGTAGGCGGCCGAGCTAACAACTTTGAAATTCGGTTCTAATTTTTTCGTAAATCTCGACTATTTTACTCTAATTGTAATATCCCTCTCTTAAAATCAAGAGAAAGATAAAAATTACGCAAGAACGAAAGACCAAGCAGTCCATCTACCCCAGCTTCCGGTGGTAAATCTTTAATGATGCAAAGTACATTATCGACTGTTTTATCAAGAACAATAACCTTCGGAATTACAGTGAGCGGTACATTTTCAACCGAAGAAGCCGTACTTGTTGACACAAGATGTTTCGGATCAACTTTAAGTCCCAAACCCGTTGTAATCCACCAGGGCAATACAACAAAACTTGCTCCAGTATCAAGCACAAATTTCACATGTAAACGAATTTTTCCTTCTAAATAGGTATCCAGTATGATTAAGGAGGCGCGCGGATTAAATTTCAAAATGGACATAAAATGTGAAACTCATCCCCTTAGGAGGAATCTCTCCCGTATAAAAAGTAGCAACATGGGCTCCTTGTTTTAATTTACTAAGCGATCGATAAACCTCGTCTCGTTTATCACTGATTACCAAGGGTTTTACTTCAACTATCTTCTTATGAGGTTTAATCTCTTTAGTTACTTCGGCAAGAATCCATTTGTTTTTATACTTTTTTTTAAGCTCGGAAATTTTCATATAAGTTAAGTTTATCATAAAAAAAACTACAAGAGAAAAGTTATTAAACTATTTTTTTGGCAAACTTTTTGCCGGTTTAGTCAAGGCCACTTCCAATACATCATCAACACGCTCTGCATAGATAAACTTCATTTCATCAATGACATATTTCGGCAGCTCTTCCAGATCTTTTTTATTGTCTTTGGGCATAACCACCGTTTTGATACCGGCGCGATGGGCAGCGATTACTTTTTCCTTGATCCCGCCTATCTCCAGCACCCGGCCGCGCAGCGTGATCTCACCGGTCATCCCGACATCGCGGCGGACCGGTGTTTTGGTGAGAGCCGACACCATCGCCGTTGCAATTGTCACGCCGGCCGACGGACCGTCTTTGGGCACTGCGCCTTCCGGCACATGAACATGAATATCAATATTATTAAAAAAATTTTTATCAAGACCAAACTGCTGCCAGCGCGGACGCACATAAGACAGGGCCGCCTGGCAGGATTCTTTCATCACTTCACCCAAATGTCCGGTCAAAGTTAATCCGCCTTTTCCCGGCATAATCGCCACCTCAATAAACAAAACGTCACCTCCCGCCTGGGTCCAGGCCAGACCGGTCGCTATTCCAACCGTATCTTTTTCCTCAATCATCTGTGAGGAATATTTAAAAGGCCCTAAGTACTTTGAAAGCTCTTTTGAGGTGATGGATTTTTTGACGGTTTTCTTCTCGACTATTTCCCTGGCGATTTTTCGAAAAATAGTGGCAATCTGTCTTTCCAGCTCACGAACGCCGGCCTCACGAGTATAACGACGAATGATGGTACGGATGGCTTCATCGGCAATCCCCAGCGATTCACCCCCCAGATTATGAGCTACTAACTGTTTTTTTTCTAAATAAGCATCGGCGATATGAAATTTTTCATCTTCGGTGTAACCGGGAAAATGGATTATTTCCAACCGGTCAAGCAGCGCCTCGGGAATGGTATCAAGGATATTGGCGGTGGTAATAAAGAAAACATCCGACAAATCAAAAGGAACTTCCAAGTAGTGATCGGAAAAGGCATGATTCTGTTCCGGATCTAACGCCTCAAGTAAAGCTGAGGAAGGATCGCCCCGATAATCACGTCCCACCTTGTCTATCTCATCGAGCATAAAAACCGGATTTCTTGTGGCGGCCTGTTTTATTCCTTGAATCATCCGGCCCGGCAGCGCCCCGACATAGGTTCGTCTGTGTCCGCGAATTTCCGCCTCATCGCGGATCCCTCCTAGCGACATTTTGACAAATTTACGCCCCAAGGCTTTGGCGATTGATTTTCCCAGCGAAGTCTTTCCCACGCCAGGAGGTCCGACAAAACAGAGAATGGTCGGCTGATTTTCTTTTTTCGGGCTGGTTTTATTTTGTTCAGCTGTCGCTTCGTGCCTTTTTTTCAATTCCATCACCGCCAAATATTCCAAGATACGCTCCTTGACCTTTTTCAAACCATAATGATCCTCATCCAATATTTTTTCCGCCTGTCTGATATCGATGTCGTTGGGCGATGCCACCGACCATGGAAGTTCAACCAACCAATCCAGATAGGTTCGGACATAAGAGGATTCCGGGTTAAACTGCGACATCTGCTGAAGACGTTTTAATTCCTTGACGGCCTTCTCCTCAACATCTCTGGGCATTTTTGCTTTAACAATTTTTTCACGATATTCATCAACGTCTTTTTTTTCATCCTTTGATCCCAACTCTTCCTCAATCGTCTTCATTTTTTCACGAAGAAAAGATTCTTTCATCCCCTTTTCAAATTTCTTTTGGGTTTTGGCCGAAATCGACTGTTCGATCTCCAATATTTTAACTTCACGGTTGATAAATTCCACTTCTTTGGTTAAACGCGTTTTTAAATTAGATTCCTCCAAAAGAATCTGTCGCTCGTGCTCTTTTAAATCAAGCACCATCGCGATCTGATAAGAAAAATCCAGAGCTGAAGACAGGTTTAGGATGTTCATCAAAAACACCAAATCAACCGTTTTTCCGAAATTAATCGCACGCTTTATTTGCGCCGAGATATGCTTTATCATCGCCTGCGTCTCTTCGTCCTGCACGTCGGTATCTTGCAAATTGATCACTTTTGCCTCAAAATACGGATCGTCTCTGATAAAAGAATCGATTTTGACCTTGTTGATCCCTTTGACCAAAACGTTGACTTCGCCTTTCTCGCCGGTAACTATTTTTTGCACCACTGCCAATACCCCAACTTGATATAGTTCTTCTTTTTTAGGATCGTCGTGAATGGAATTTTTTTGGATTAGAAGAACGATTTTTTTGTCCCTTTTTAAAGCTTCGTCAATCGCCGCAATACTTTTTTGACGGCCAAAAACCAAGACGTTTTCGGTATTGGGAAAAACAATTCCGTCCCGCATGGCTACTACTGGATATTTAGATTGTTCTGATGCTCCGGATAAGAATACCATATGGATTAGCAGTATAGCATAATGATTGCTAACTGTCAAATGATAATAATTACAGCTTGTCTATATTTACTAAATTATCAAAATCGTTCAACTAAGTTGTTTAAAATTTACCGGAATTCCCTTAATAACAATTCAAAATCAACAAACCGATCATGCTCGAGTAAAGTTTTTTCGGGCGCAAGCTGCGGCAACTGTTCGTGAAACGCCGGCCGATCGATTTTATACAGTACTCCTAAAGGATATTTTTCCTCAATCACCTCCAATGACATATCAAGAGCGCGCCGGTAATCTATTTTTTCTTCATCATCGGGTAATTTATAGGTATGGTTCATATAATAGTGATATGTATTTATCTTGTTAAAAGTTACGCATGGCTGCAAAACATTGACCAGCGCAAACCCCCGATGAATTAAAGCCTTTTTGATAATCTCGGTCATATGGACGGTATCGCCGGCAAAAGTTTGCGCGACAAACGTTGCTCCTTGAGTTAATGCCAGAGTTAAAGCGTTAACCGGAGTCTCGATGATCCCAAAGGGTGTTGATTTTGACCGGGTCCCTTTACGGGCGGTCGGCGAAACTTGGCCGGTCGTCAACCCATAAACGCGGTTATCGTGCACAATCACTTTAATATCGTGGTTGCCGCGGCAGGCGTGCAAAAAATGATTACCGCCTTCCCCGTAACAATCACCGTCTCCCACCACTGCCATTACCAAAAGCTTATGATTGGCCAACTTAATTCCGATGGCGTTGGGGATCGATCGGCCATGAAGGGAATGAAGCGCATAGGCGTTAAGAAAATCGTTCATATTGCCCGAGCAGCCGATTCCGAAGACCACGGCAGTTTGCGAGGGCGTCATTTGCAACCGCACCAGCGCCGATTTGATTGCCACGCCGATCCCCCAATTCCCACAACCTGGACACCACGTGGGAGGATAACCGGAAAAATCTTGAATTGATACCATGTTTTAAATTAGGTCAATTTATTAATAATTTCTTTAACTGTTAATGGTCTTCCGTCAAAGCGAAGAATTTTTTCGGCGATCTCCACTCCGGTTTCCTGTAATAACAACTTTCCCAGCTGTCCCGTACTATTGTTTTCTACCAATACATATCGTTTACTGCGGGTTAACAGCGGGATTATTTTGTCTTTGGCCAGCGGATAAAGATGATGAAAATGGATAACAGCAGAATCTTGAAGTTGCCCTTGGACATCCAATAAAATTCCCTTAGTTCCACCCCATCCGACCAAGACGGTTTTTGCCTGATCCAGATCGCCATAAACGCTTGGACCAATAAAGTGCGATTGGAGATAGGTGGCTGTCTTGCGGCTGCGCTTATTAACCTGTTTTATTCTTTCCGATGCGTTTTCAGTCGTGTGCCCGTCCTCCAAGTGTTCGTAAGAATTCGCTTGATAATATGCGCCAACTGCGCCTGGAATTAATCGTGGCGAAACGCCATCGTCAGTTGCTAAATATCGTTTGTACGGTTTATCGGTAATTTTTCCAACCATTATCTTGCCGCGATTAATTTGATATTGTCGAATAAATAAATTCACATCTTCAAGTTTTATATTACTGTGAGACTCTGACAGATACATCTCAGACATTATAATGACCGGTAGTTGATAGATGTCGGCAAGATTAAATGCTTCAGCCGTCATTGTTATCATCTCTCCGATATCGCCCGGCGCCAAAACAACTTTTGGAAATTCGCCGTGTCCGGCATGCACAGCAAACAAAAGATCTCCCTGTTCGGTCCAGGTGGGCATTCCGGTGGCCGGACCAGGGCGCTGGGCCAAAAAAATTACCAGGGGGATCTCTGCAACGCCGGCGAAAGAAAGACTTTCAACCATTAGGGCAAAACCGCCGCCCGACGTGCCGACTGCCGACCGGACGCCGGCATATGATGCGCCGATGGCGGTATTAATCACCGAAATTTCATCCTCTGAGTGGCGAACAATCATATGATTTTTTTCCTGCCACCCGGCCAACGTTGTCAAAACACCGGAAGACGGCGTCATAGGATAGGCAGCATACAAACGGCAATCGGCAATCACGGCACCCAGTGAAAACGCCTCATTACCGGTCATGACCAATTGATCCCGCCTTTGATCAACTGACAAATATTTCCTAACGAAACTTTGATATTTGTCTTTAATATAATTAAAGCCACGCTCTGCAAACTGCAGATTAAACTTAATCACCGCATCCCCTTTTTTATCAAATTGCTCAACTAATATTTCTTGAACGACGCTAAAATCTGCGCCGACCAACGCTGCAGTTGCGCCAAATGCAATGGTGTTGCGCATCACCGCCTGACCATTTAATTCACTGATAATTGCTCCGAAAGGAACGGAGATTAAATTAATTTTGTCGTCAATTTTCCATTCGTTGCCATCGTACACCACCAATGCATCTTTAGCTAATCGCCCTTGATGGATTTGGTAAGTTTCTTGATTTAAACAGACTAGGATGTCTATTTCTGACTTTAATGAATTTACTTTAGTGTCGCCGACTGTGATTTCGTAGGCATTATGACCGCCGCGGATTAATGATGGATATTCAACATAATCAAAGATACTATACCCCAGCCGGCTGGCCATTTTTGAGACCATCAGACCGGTCGTCATAATCCCAAAACCGGCCTCGCCTCCGATTTTCCAAGTAAAAGTCATGGATTAGTTTATAAAGTTTAAGAACTTATTTCGGAAAAATCCGATTTCCGTCTTCATCTTCGATGATAATGGCGGCTACCGGACAGGCCTTGGCCGCATCAATAATCGCCTCGTCAGTCTCTCCCTGAACGGTTTCCAGAATAATTGCCTTCGCCTGATCATCAAGAACAAAGGTTTTTGGAGCAACAGCAAGACAAGTAGCTGCACCAATGCAGAGATTACGGTCAACCTTGACAATGAGTTTTCGGACTTTTACCGGTCCTGACGGATTTTTTGGATCCAATAGTTTTTGATCTGTCATATTCAAACTTAATTAATAATTGTTGTAACGCCTGCAAAGGCAAAAGCGCACATTTAAGACGATTGATTCCCAACTCAATCCCCAACATTCTAATAATAAAATTTTTGTCGAGTTTTAGCAACTGCTCCTTTGTTTTACCTTTAGCATATGAGGTTAAAAGCGAGGCGCTGGCAATTGAGATGGCGCAACCGACCCCACTAAATTTGACGGTCTTCAGCCGCTGATTTTTAATTGTTGCCGCCATGACAATATTATCGCCGCAGAAAGGATTATTTTCATGGGTTATCACATCTGCCCTCTTTAAACTGCCATAGTTCCTCGGATGCTGGTAATGATCAAGAATGATTTCCTGGTAAATTGATTGCATTGGTCAAGTTATTCAAATAATTTTATCGCCTGTTTTAAACCGTCAATCAGTCGATCAATGTCTTCTTTTGAATTATAGACGGATAGACTGACCCGCAAAGACGCATCAATCCCACAGCGCCGATGAAAAGGAAGGGCGCAGTGATGACCGGCACGAACCGCAATCTGGTTCTCGCTTAATACCTGAGCGGCATCATGGGGATGAACTTTAAGGAAATTGAAAGATGCCGTTGCTATCTGATTGTTTGTCTTCCCGCGTGGGAGAAATACAATTTTGGATCCGAAGGCTTCCCTCAGCTTTTTATTTAAGTACTCATTCAATGATTTTTCGGTACTCACAATTTTTGTCCAACCAATTTCATTGATAAATTTAACGGCACTTCCCAGCGCAATTGCCTGCGCAATCAGCGGCGTCCCCCCCTCAAAACGAAGGGGCGGAGTTTGGAAAGTCGAACCGTTAACAGTGACATCTTTAATCATCCCGCCGCCATATTGATACGGAGGAAGCTGCTCCAACAGTTGCTTTTTACCCCATAATATCCCAACTCCCGTGGGCCCAAACAGCTTGTGGCCGGAAAAGACAAAAAAATCGCAGCCCAAATCGCAAACATCAATCGGGAAATGGGCAACTGCCTGTGCGCCATCGACTACTGTAATTATTGACGGATTAATTGCTTTTGCCTGCTTGATAATTTCCTTAACTGGATTAACTACCCCCGTAACATTGGAAACATAAGTTAAGGTCAGAATTTTCGTTTTTTTGGTAATGACGTTATTAATTTTTGATTTTTGCACTTTATCTTTGATCTTTGATTTTTGATTTTTGATATTGGCCAATTGATAATTTAACTCTCCTCTCTTATCGATGTCTATGACTTTGAGTTTTAATCTTTTCTTTAAAGCAAGCTGCTGCCAGGGAACAAAATTTGAATGATGCTCCATTATCGTCGTTACAACCTCATCGTCTTTCTTTATCCAATCGCTCAAACCGCAAGCAAGCATATTAATCCCTTCGGTCGTCCCTTTGGTGAAGACGATTTCTTGGGGCCGGTTGGCGTTAACAAATTTAGCAACACTGTCTCTTGATTTTTCGTACTCTGCGGTGGCAGTTTCGGAAATCTGATAGATCCCCCTGTGAATATTGGCGCTATATTGACTATAGTATTCGGTAATTTTATCAATCACGGTCTGGGGTTTAAGAGCGGTTGCGGCGCTGTCAAGATAAATCAAACCGGGATGATATTTATAAATGGGGAAATTGTTTTTTATCAAATCGGAATTAATCATAGGGTTGTTTTAACTGAAAATTAGAATCATAGGTCTGGATTTTCGCGACAGCTTCGTTGATAAATCCGTCTGCTAAACACGAGATGGCCGTTTTTCGATCCAAACCGCGCAGCTGCAAATACAATAATTGATTTTCATCAAGATAAGAGGTGGTTGAGGCATGACCGCATTGGACATCATCGGCCAATATCTCCAAATCAGGATGGGATACTACTGTTGACTGATCCGAAAGGATTAAGTTTTGATTTTTTTGAAAAGCAATTGATTTTTGAGCGGTTTTTTCGATCCGGATTAATCCTTGATAGTTTAATTTTGATTGACCGGCAAAAACGCCTTTAATCAGCAGGTCGGAACGGGAGCCGGCGGCCTGGTGGCGCTGAAAGACTGTCAGCTTATAATCTTCCTGGTCTTTACCCCAAAAAATGCCGACAATCTCAAGATTAACCCGGCTGGTCGTAATTTCAAACTTCAGCGTTTCCGATAAATTGATAAACAAAACAAGATAATCGCCGGGCGTATCAAAAACCAAGCTGTTCTTTTTGATTTTATTAATATTCAGAATTTTCATATTAGGTTATCCCACCGCTCCGCTCATCTCAAGATTAATTAAACGATTTAACTCGACGGAATATTCCAATGGTATTTCCTTGGTAACAGGCTCAATAAAACCATTAACCAGAAGTCCGGTCGCATCTTTTTGATTAATGCCGCGGGCATGAAGATAAAATAATTTCTCCTGGCCGATTTTTTCAACGGTCGCCTCATGTTGAACTGCGGTATCGGTAGTTTTCACACTCATGGTCGGATAGGTATCGGTACGCGATTGCCCGTCAATAATCAAAGCATCACAGGAAACATAAACCGAACTGCGCTTTGCTTGGGGTGCAACGTGAACCAAACCTCGATATGAGGTTCTGCCCCCGCCGCTGGTAATTGATTTGGTAATCACACGGGAACTGGTATTGGGGGCCAGATGGAAAATTTTCGCCCCGCTATCCTGATGTTGGCCTTGCCCCGCCAGAGCAATAGATAACACTTCAGCACGAGCATTTTTTCCTGCCAAATAAACACTTGGGTATTTCATTGTAACTCTACTGCCTAAATTACAATCAACCCACTCCATCAGCGCATTCTCCTCAGTTCTTGCCCTTTTTGTCACTAAGTTATAGATGTTTTTACTCCAGTTTTGGACGGTCGTGTAGCGGACGCGGGCATTTTTTTTGACGAATATTTCGACAACTGCGGCGTGAAGTGACGCTGTTGTATAAAGGGGAGCAGTGCAACCTTCAATATAATGAACAAAGCTTCCCTCCTCAGCAATAATCAACGTACGTTCAAACTGTCCAAACCTTTCGGCATTGATCCGAAAATATGCCTGGAGCGGCAGGGTCAATTTGACTCCCTGCGGCACGTAAACAAAAGATCCTCCCGACCATACGGCGCTATTTAAAGCGGCAAACTTATTATCGGTTGCAGGAATTAACCGGCTGAAATATTTTTTCACCACATCGCCGTACTTGCTAAGCGCCGTATCCATATCACAAAAAACTATTCCTTGCCGATCAATTTCTTTTTTGAGATTTTCATAGACTACTTCAGATTCATATTGAGCACTCACCCCAGCCAAAAAGTTTTTTTCCGCCTGTGGAACGCCGATGCGATCATAGGTTTTTCTGATTTCCTCAGGCAGGTCTTTCCATGATTTAACCGGCGCCTCCGTCGATTTGATGTAATAGGTAATATCGTCGAAATTAAGAGCCGAAAGATCCGGCCCCCAACCGGGAAGCGGCATCTTCGTAAAAATTTCAAATGCCTTAAGTCTTTGCTTTCTCATCCAGGCCGGCTCTTTTTTGATTTGAGAAATCCGATCAACCACCGTCGCGGTCAATCCGCATTTGAACGACATTGAACTCTTATTTGATCTTTTCATATCCCTCCTTTTCAACTAATGTTGCCAACTGCCAACCCCCCTCTTTTATCAATCGCCCCGACTTTATTACCAACACTCGATCCGGCCTTAAATAACGCAATATTCTGTTGTAATGAGTAATGATAATAAAAGTGCGTTTATTTTGATTTTCCCTCATCACGCCGGCTATTGTTTTTAATGAATCGACGTCAACTCCGGTATCGATTTCGTCAAAGATTATCAGCCTGGGATTTAAGACCAATGCCTGCAACAACTCCAGCTTCTTCTTTTCTCCGCCCGATGCCCCAGCGTTTAGGGGACGAACCAAGAGTTCCCGACTTATCTTTAATTTGTTCGCGTATGTTTCAATTTTTTCTTTTAGTTTAAGAGGGTCCGCCTTGCCTTGTTTTGCCAAACGCATCAACTGAAATACGCTTATGCCGTTTAAATCCTGGGGGTTCTGAAATGATAAAAATAATCCCGCTCGGGCGCGCTGTTCGGGTTTAAATTGTGTGATCGTCTTGTTGTTAAATTTAACTGCGCCGCCAGCGACAGTGTAGTCGGGATGACCCATCAAACTGAGGGCCAATGTCGATTTACCGGATCCGTTTGGCCCCATCAGAGCATAGGTTTTGCCCGGGTAAAAAGTGTACGAGAAATTGTTGATAATTGTTTTCTTCTTGACGCAAATCGTCAAATCGGTAAGCATCAACATAGACTTATTTTTCAAACAAATCAAGCAGGGAAATGCGTTTTAATTGAGTCGACACTATTTGATTCAAGCGACGCTGGACAAAATCCCGATGAAGACAGATTTTTTCAAAGCGGCATTCGTCTTCGCCGCAACTGCAAAAGTCAACCTCACCTTCAAAAATCCGCAAATAATCATATAGACTGATCTTTTTTAATCTGCCGGCCGTCTCATAGCCGCCGCCCCGGCCCTCTTGGCTTTTTAAAAGATCGGCTCTAACTAATGTGGCGGCAATCCGCGCCAAAAACCGCTGCGGCAACTTGGTGATTCTAACTAACGTTGCAAGCGATGTTGTGGCCTTGGCTTTAAGCAAATAAGAAATGATGATTAATCCGTAATCCGCCTGTTTGCTGATGTTAAACATATACTATATAAGTAGTAGTTTAGCAAATATCCCACAAAAATCAATCTATTTTTTATAACGCTAAACGTGCTACACGATCTAAAGAATCAATATTATTAACAAATAATTTATTTTCTGCTTTAAAACCGGCAACAATCCCGATCATCGCCGCATTATCACCGGTGAGATATTTAAACGGAGGAAATAGTACCTGGCCCTGATATTTTTTGGCCAAACTGCGCAGCCGACGGCGCAGATAAAGGTTGGCAATCACGCCCCCCCCGATAACGAGATTGCGGATACCGGTAGTTTTTATCGCGTTTTGGGTTTTCTTCAGCACTACATCAAAAACCGCTTCTTGAAATGCGCTGGCAAGCAAGCGGATTTTTTCCGCTTTTTCTTTTTCAGTCATTTTTCTTGAGTAATAATAAAATGCCGTCTTTAAACCCGAAAAAGAAAAATTTAAATTGGCGGATTTTAACATGGGACGGGGAAAGTGATATTTATCAATATTGCCAACCTCTTCTGCTAAGCGTTCGATTACCGGCCCACCCGGATATCCAAATCCCAGTAATTTCGCTGCTTTATCAAGCGCCTCGCCCGCCGCATCATCGATCGTCTGACCGATCACTTCATATTCAAGATGGTTTTTTATCATAACAAACTCCGTGTGTCCGCCGGAGATGATCAACCCCAGATAAGGAAATTTAATTACTCTTGAAGGGCGCCCACTTCTGTTTTGAGCAAAACAAGAATATAGATGTCCTTCCAGATGATTAACCGCAATCAAAGGAATATCAAATTTTGCAGATAGCTCTTTGGCTTTTTTTATGCCGACCTCAAGGGCAATCGCCAACCCCGGGCCCTGGGTTACGGCGATAGCATCGATTTTAACATCACTAATTCTCCTAAATTTTCTTAAGCATAAGTCAACAACCCCATCAATCTTTTCTTCATGGGCGCGCTTGGCCAGTGTCGGGTAAATTCCGCCCCACTGCCTGTGAATTGCGATCTGAGAATAGATTACATTGCTGATAATTCTTCTTTGTTGAGTGATGGCCGCTGCCGTTTCATCGGCCGACGTATCGATTGCCAATATTGTTATCATACTATGGTGTAATAATCGTTCTGTCATTCCGGACTTGCCTCGCCCATTGTAGTCGATAGGCGAAGTTGGGATCCGGAATCTATTAAAATTATATAGATTCCTGCTTTCGCAGGAATGACAAAGGAAGAAACGCACGAACGACAAAAAAAGTCTCAGGAATGACACATTTTCCTCGTCATACCTGCCTACGAGCAGGAATCTATATTTTGTCATTCCGGACGAACGCGAGTGAGATCCGGAATCTATATAATATACCTTATTTTATGAAATACTACTCTGTTTATATCATGGCCAGCAGATTCAACGGGACTTTATATACAGGTATCACCAGTAATTTGGTAAGGCGGGTTTACGAACATCGAAATGGGTTAATTGAAGGGTTCACGAAACAATACAATCTAAAGAACCTGGTTTATTATGAGATCTATGAAGAACCGCAAAAAGCAATAGAAAGAGAAAAACATATTAAAGGCTGGAAAAGAGACTGGAAGATTAAACTCATCGAAAAGAAGAATCCCCACTGGAAGGATTTGTATGGTGAGATTATATAGATTCCCGCTTTCGCGGGAATGACACCAAAACATCATTCCACACGCACTTCTTAGTCATTCCGGAAAATCGTCAGCGCAGATCCGGAATCTATGTTTGTCATTCCGGACGATGTCCCTGTCATTCCGGACTTGATCCGGAATCTATATAATATACATTAGTTAAGAAGAATTAATGTCGTTAAATTATATAGATTCCTGCCTACGCAGGAATGACAAAGAAAAAAGGCAGGACAAAAATAAGATATATAGGAGTGACAAAATTAAATTTTATAAACTAACCGTGATTTCCCTTTCTCTCTGATTGATGTATTTAATCTCAACGTAGATTATTTTTACCTGGTTTTGGGCAGCGACATATTCTTTGCCGATTCTTTCTCCCCACTCAAACAGGACCAAATTCCCCGAGCCGAGAGCCTCTTTGATCCCGATATATTTTAAATCATCCTGATTGTCAATGTTATATAAATCGAAATGGATCAATTTATTTATTCCGTCCCGATCAACTTTATACTCGTAAGAAACGGTGTAGGTTGGCGAGATAATATTGCTTATCCCAATGGCCTCCCCCATTCCTTGAGCAAAAACTGTTTTACCCGAACCCAGTTCTCCGGATAAAATAACTGCGGTCGGGAATCTTCTTACTTTTTCGGCTATTTTTTTATAGATTAATTGGGCGATTTTTTTAGTCTGGATCTTGGAGCGGGAAAGATACTGATATTGGCTGCCGATCACAATATCTCCCCGCCTTAAGAGATTAACGCGCGACTGACTTAAATCAACGACGGTTGACGGTCTGTTATATGGTAATTTTCCCGCATCAATCACCAAATCAATCAACTGCTTTTTTTTGGAGGATAGCTCATTGAGAAAGGTTGAGATTTGATAATGAGGTTTGCGGCCGGTCAGATTGGCTGAGGTCGCAGTGATTGGCCGACCGAATTTATTCACTAATTTAGTTATGAACGGGTAATTTATCAAACGCACCCCCAAAGTTTTCCTCTCTGATAAAAGCAGCGGGAAAACATGGTGCCTTGATGGCAAGATGACCGTGAAGGGCCCGGGTAATAGTTGCTGCAAAATTGATTTTTGATGAGAATCGACTTTAACCTGCTGTTCCAACATTAAAAAACTATCAACAAAAATCGAGATCGGTTTACCGGTCGGCCGGTTTTTAAAAGCGATTAATTTGGCAACGGCCGCCCGATCGGTAGCATCAGTCAATAGTCCGTAAACGGTATCCGACGGGCCGACAACCAATCCTCCCCTCCCCAAAACATCAACGGCTTGGTCGGTGCTGAGGTTTTGTTCTTGCAATCTGACGATTTTCATATGATTAAACCGTCACTATTTTACCAAAAATCTGCTAGAATAATGCTCATGGCCAACAAAAAAAATATAAAGTCAGAGAAAAAAATTGCACAGTTTCGACTGAGCTTTGACCTAAAAAGTATTTTTATTGTCATTTTTGTGGTTCTCTTTTTATCTTATGCTTTTCGGGCTCTCTCCAACGAAATGAAACAGCTGGAGCCGGAAAAATCCCTTGCCAGCGTGATTCAGGATATTAAGGAAAATAAAGTTAACAAAATGGAAATCATCGACAATAAAATATTGGTTTATTACAAAAATAATTCGCTGGCAGTTGCCTATAAAGAGACGGGCGACAGCTTCTGGAATATCTTAACCAGCTCCAATATTAATCCCGATAAAGTAAATTTCCTGGTAAAAGATACGCAAACAGCCTCGGGCCTGATGAATTTGATCGGTAATCTTGTTCCGACAATTTTAATGGTCATTTTTTTCCTATTCCTTTTTCGCCAGGCTAAAGGAGCGCAGGATTCGGTTTTTTCCTTTGGCCAGTCGCGGGCAAAGCGCTTTTCAAAAGATATGCCCAAAATTACTTTCGCCAATGTTGCCGGAGTTGATGAGGCAAAAAAAGAACTGGAGGAGGTGGTCGATTTTTTGAAACATCCTGACAAATATAAAAAACTGGGGGCGCGCACCCCCAAGGGAGTGATGCTGGTCGGGCCGTCAGGTTGCGGAAAAACCTTGCTTGCCAAAGCAGTGGCCGGTGAAGCCAATGTTCCTTTTTTTTCCATTGCCGGATCTGAGTTTATGGAAATGCTTGTGGGGATAGGAGCTGCACGCGTTCGCGATTTATTTGCGACGGCCAAAAAAAGCGCGCCGTCTATTATCTTTGTTGATGAGATTGACGCCATCGGCAGGGCTCGATCGGTTGGGATGATGCCGTCTCACGACGAACGCGAACAGACTCTTAATCAGATTCTGGTTGAAATGGACGGATTTAACCCTTCAGAACAAGTGGTGGTAATCGCTGCGACCAACCGGGGAGATTTGCTTGATACCGCTTTGATGCGGCCTGGCCGTTTTGACCGGCGGATATTGGTTGATTATCCTGACGTTGAGGGCAGGAAAGCAATTGTCAAAATCCATGCGCAGGGAAAACCGTTTACCGCCGAAGTCAACTGGGACAAGGTAGCCAAAAGAACGGTTGGATTTTCCGGGGCCGATCTGGAAAATATGCTCAATGAAGCGGCTATTCATGCCGCACGCACCGGTAAAGAAAAGATCACAATGGAAGATATTGAGGAAGCGGCAACCAAAGTCAAGCTTGGTCCGGAGAAAAAACGTCTCCAGACCGACGCCGACCGTCAGTTAACCGCCTATCATGAAGCCGGTCACGCCATTGTTTCCCATTTCCTGCCCCATACCGATCCGGTGCACCGGATCTCCATCGTTTCGCGGGGGATGGCTTTAGGTTATACATTGATTCCGCCGGCCAAAGATAAATTGCACGAAACGAAGACGCATCTTTTGGAGCAAATCGCCGTAACTATGGGCGGTCGCGCAGCAGAAAAAGCAGTATTCAACGAGGTTACGACCGGAGCAGCCAACGATTTTGACCAGGCAACAAATATTGCGCGCGCGATGGTGATCGAATATGGAATGAGTGACTTGGGACCGGTCAATTATGGCCCAACAATGGATATTACCGAGTGGGGAAAGTCATATTTTGAACAAAATAATGTATCTCAGGCAATGTTGGCCAAAATTGATCAGGAGATAAAGACAATTTTAACTAACTCATATAATTTGGCGATACAAATTTTGACGAAAAACCGGCCGTTATTAAACCGTGTTGCTGAAGAGTTGTTGCGCAAAGAAAGTCTGGATCAGGAGGAATTTGAAAAAATTGTTGGACCTAAAGTTAAATCCGATCTGTTAACAGCCAAAAGTATTTAACTTCATGAGTACCTTTTTAATTATTGATGGCAATGCCATCATGCATCGGGCCTTCCACGCCATTCCCTCATTTAAAACACAGATGGGAGTTCCCACTAATGTCCTGTACGGTTTTTTTTCGATGCTTCATAAAGCTGTCTGCGATTTCCAGCCCACTTATTTAACGGTTTGTTTTGATACGCCAGCCCCAACTTTTCGCAACAAGCTCTATGATCAGTATCAAATTCAGCGTCCAAAAATTAGTGATGAATTTGCCACGCAAATTCCGTCTGTCAAAGAAGCTCTTGATCAAGCTCAAATCAATCACCTGGAAAAAGACGGTTTTGAAGCCGATGATTTGATCGGAACAATTGCCAAAACCACCGATAAAAAAACCAAAGTGCTGATTTTGACAGGGGATAAGGATATTTTGCAGTTGGTTGACGATCATATATTTGTCATTACTCCCCAACTGGGATTATCCAATATTACGTTGATGGATGTTGATGCGGTTGTTAAAAAAATGGGGATCAAACCCGACCAAATCCCCGACCTGAAAGCGTTAATGGGAGATCAATCCGACAACTACTCCGGAGCTAAGGGAATTGGACCCAAAATCGCCGCCAAATTGATCAATCAATTTGGTTGTATCAAAATCTTATTTAAACAGATTAACAAAATCGACGATGCAAGAATCAAAAAAATACTCCTTAAGAATCAAAAGAACATATTATTGTCTTATAAGTTGGCAACAATCGACACTAAAGTCAAAATTAAATATGATATTAACCAGTCTCTTTTTGCCGGCTTTAATGATTCTCTAAAAGAATATCTTTTGAAATTTGAAATGAAGGGGTTAGTTAAACGAATCTATGGAATCAAAAAAACAAACAACATTTCTTTGAAAAAACTCCAACCGCAAATGAGTTTATTTTAAATATGCATTTAACCCAAAGGCGGGCGATATTAATTTTTGTCGGTTTATTTATCGTTTCCACTATCTTAGTCAGTTATTTAAAAATCTCGGTTAAATTTTTATCTTCGCCAAACTCAACAAAAACAACTTCCCCATCTCCAATTCCAACCATAACCACCTTAGCAAACTGGATCAAGGTCCTTTATGTTGTTGATGGGGATACGATTGTCGTTGAAGAAAATAAAAAAGTACGCTACATCGGCATCGATACTCCCGAGCTTCATCATCCGACCAAACCTGTCCAGTGTTTTGGCCAAGAAGCCAAAGCCATCAATCAAAAGTTAGTCGAGGGGAAGCAAGTTTATCTGGAAAAAGATGTGTCGGAGACAGATAAATATCAAAGGTTGCTTCGTTACGTTTGGGTCAAAGACAATAACGCATCCTCTGACGCTAAAATATTTGTTAACGATTATCTGGTTCGTCAAGGATATGCGCGCTTGGCCACTTTTCCTCCCGATGTCAAGTATGTAGATCTTTTCCGCGCTTCCGAAAGCCAAGCGCGCGAAAATAATCGCGGCTTGTGGAATTCATGTCAATGAATTCATTAGATCACTTCCCTTAAAATAACTTTTCCTGATAGTTTTTTTCACTGAGTTTCTTTAAGGCGATCTGTTCTATTTGTCTTATTCGTTCATCGGTCACCTTATACTTTCGCCCGATTGTTTTTAGTTTTTTCCGTCTTAATCTCTTGATTAAAATATCTTCTTCCTTCGGACTTAATCTTTTCGAACAACCGATAAAGTTAATAAAATAACCAACCGTCTGATTGGGCATGGAAAATCAGAGTTAATTTGGATAGTGGCATTTTTTATATTTTTTTCCCGATCCGCACCAACAACGATCGTTGCGGTTGGGTTTGGCTTTATGCTGCCCCGGTTGAATGATTCTAAATCCTTTTATTTCATTTGCAGTCGTCTGCTTAATCGTTTCATCTGTCTTTGCCGGCGGACTATTTTGCCCTACTGTCGCGGTAAACGGATCAATGGCCGAGGCGGATTTATAGGTGAGCGGCTGTTGTGGCTGGGTAAATTTCGACTTTGTCGCCTGGTCGGGTTCGGTCTGGATTTCTATTTTAAACAAACGCCTGGTCACTTCAAAATTGATGTTGCCGATCAATCTTTCAAACATATTAAAAGCTTCATTTTTATATTCCACCAAAGGATCCATCTGTGCGTACCCCCGCAAGTTTATTCCTTCGCGTAAATCTTCAATGGCCGTCAGATGATCGGTCCAATGCTTATCGATAGTTGATAAGAATATTGTGCTGACGATATTCATCCAGATTTGCCGTCCGAATTTTTTAGATCTTTTTTCGTATTCGTCGACAATCGTGTCTTGAAGGTATCGGTCAAGTTTTTCTATATTATTATTTTGCGTCAACTCCTCTACCGTTCTGCTGTCCACCGGCATAATAAAATTCATCTCTTTGATAAATTTCTCGACCTTCCGAACGTCAAGTGAGCTTTCTTGGGCAAAGTGCAAATTAACCAACGCTTCGATCTCTTCTTGAAAAACTCCAAAGACGGTCTGGTCTAACTGTTTGGGATTTTGGCCCGACAAGAGCACCTTAGCCCGCAGATTATAGAGAATGCTACGTTGTTTATTAAGAACATCGTCATAATCAACCAGATGTTTTCTAATGTCAAAATTAAAGCCTTCAACTTTGACTTGAGCTTGTTCAATCGCCTTTGAGACCATTGGATGGGTTAAAGGTTGATCTTCCGGAAATTTTAAGAAACTCATGATTTTCGAAATCTGCTCGCCGCCAAAGATCCGCATCAGGTCGTCGTTTAACGCCACATAAAAACGCGTCTCCCCCGGATCGCCCTGACGGCCGGCTCGCCCGCGCAACTGGTTATCGATCCGGCGCGATTCATGACGCTCGGTACCAATCACATAAAGACCCCTCAAAGCAACAATTTCTTCATGTTTTTTTTGCCAGCTTTCTTTTTCCTTTTGAATTTTGAATTTCGAATTTTGAATTTCGAACTCTGTAGGCGGTTGCCCACCTAAAATAATATCCACTCCCCGACCGGCCATATTGGTTGCGACTGTTACCGCTCCTTTCTCGCCGGCGCGGGCAATGATTTGCGCCTCTTTGAGATGATTTTTGGCGTTTAAAACCTCGTGGGGGATTCCTTTCTTCGTCAGTAAAACTGATAAGTATTCGTTTTTATCGATCGCCGAGGTTCCCACCAAGACCGGCCGGCCGATCTGATAATTTTTTGCTATCTCTTCAACCACAGCATTAAATTTTGCTTTTTCGGTTTTATAAATCATATCGGCGTGATCCTGCCTTATCATTTTTCTATGGGTCGGCAACACTAAAACATCGGTCTTGTAGATTTTATGGAACTCTTCCGCTTCAGTAGCCGCAGTCCCTGTCATACCTGCTAATTTAGCATACATTCTAAAGTAATTTTGAAGAGAAACCGTCGCTAGAGTTTTTGATTCACGCTGAATTGAGACATTTTCCTTGGCCTCAATTGCTTGATGGATCCCTTCTGAAAAACGCCTCCCCGGCAGCAAACGCCCGGTAAATTCATCAACAATTACCACCTCGCCGTCCTTGACAATATAATCTTTATTGTTTTTAAAAAGGGTCTCCGCCTTTAAAGCCGCTTCAATATGATAAAGCGTGTCAAAATCTTTTTCATAAATATTGGGTACATTTAATACCGCCTCGATTTTGGCGATTCCTTTTTCGGTCAAGTTGGCCGTACGGGCTTTCTCATCAATGACAAAATCGGTTTGTCCGTCAAGACGCCTGACGATTTGCGCGTAACGGTAATATTTAGAGGTATCCTCGTCAAAAGGCGCCGAAATTATATGCGGCGTACGCGCCTCGTCGATCAACACCGAGTCGGCTTCGTCGATGATGGCATAATTAAACCCGCGCTGGACCAGATCGCTGGCGCTTAAGGCCATATTATCGCGCAAATAGTCAAAACCGAACTCGCTGTTGATTCCGTAAGTAACATCGGCCAAGTATGCTTCTTTACGGGAGATCGGACGCAGATGAACCAATCGCCAGTCCTGAGCATCGGCATCCGTATAAGTGGGATCAAAAAGGAATGAAGCATCGTTGATGACGGCACTAGTTTTTAAACCTAAAAAATGGAAAACCGGCCCCATCCAACCGGCTCCTATACGAGCAAGATAATCATTCACCGTTACCAAGTGAACCCCCTTATCGGCCAGAGCATTTAAGTACATCGCCGTTGTGGCGGATAAGGTCTTTCCCTCGCCGGTTTTCTGTTCGGCGATCTTGCCTTCATGAAGAACAATCCCCGCCATCAGTTGGACGTCAAAATGGCGCTGGCCCAAAATCCTTTTGGCCGCCTCGCGGGTCAAAGCAAAAGCCCAGGGAAGAAGACTGTTGACCGTCTGCTGTTTTGACTGCAATCGTTCTTTTAGCTCCTCCGTTTCTTTTTTGAATTCGTCGTCTTTCAACTGGCCTGCTTCTTTTTCCAAAGCGTTAATCTCGGCAACTTGCTTCTGCAGTCGACCGATCTCCTTTTCGTTATAGTTGAAAAATTTCTTGAAAATATTAAACATATGGCTTGCTTACTTCATGAAATATTCCTGGGGAATTACCAGAATTCGCAAAGCGGAGAAACGATTTTTTTCTTGGTTTGAACCGGATTTCTGGTAAACAAAATGGACAGTGTCCCCTTCTTTGATTTTGGAAAATCCACCGCGTTCGATCTCTAAAGTCTTAATATTTAAAAGGTTGATTTTCGTATTGGTTTCGATGTCGATTGTCAAATTATCCTTTTCCAAAGTGGTGACTTTTATATAATAATCGCTGTTGTTAATTTCCGTCACTTTCCCCGATGCGACTAGATACTGTACGTCAAGATAAACGACATTGGCAGCGATGGTTTTATCGTTGATTACGCCTGATGCAATCAGATATTTTCCTACTTTCAGATCGCTTTTTTGGATTTCTTTTTCCGTTCCTTTTTCAAGTGAGTAATATTTGGTTAAATCCTCATCCAATGTCACGGTGTATTGACGGCCGTCGTCTGCTACAGTTGTTAATCCGCTGTCTTCGATCGCGCTAATTTCACCTGCCACTGCTCTTTCGTTATTATGCCTTAATTCTGCCACCTTACTGGCGACTTTTTCTTTAAGGTCCTGCACTGCCTCAAGTTCGCTAGCAGTGGCGGGGGCGGTTGCCGTTTTTAACTCAGCGGTCGCCACCTTTGTTTGAGAATATACTTGAGTATTTATCACTAAAATCAGCCCCAGTATCATCAAAATATTTTTTTTCATAATTCTTTCAAATAATAAACTCTAAGCTCCTTCTCCTGAGTTGGCAATGATCTATCCTTGGGATAGACATCAATAAGGATGACGTTTTCACCCTCCGAAAGCGATAAGTCAACTGAAAAATTGGCTTGCTTGTTGTACAGCACCGTGTCTTTAAGCGGCGTTTGAACGACCAAAAGCGAGTCGGATTTGGCTTTGCCGGTAAGCTTGATATTATTGGTTGTAACGACAACGCCGTCTTTGGGCGAGGTGATTTCCAAAATTTCCACGGCTCGGCTGGTTGCGGAGATTGTCGGCGTGATCTTTCCCGTCAAGGCGATGGTTTTTTTATTTTGCATATCATCAGTCTTGGTTTTAGCGATCATAAAAAACGCCACCGCTAAACCAAAAATCACTCCCATCAAGACGGCAACGATTGTCTCTTTTTTCATAAAACAATAATTATATACTATTGGCCAAAACCGCAGGGATAGTATCAATCAAGTTAGCAATATTATACCAATATTTATAAGATTTAAATAGTCGGCTGGCCGCTGTCTTTATTAGATAAGAGGCAACTGTTGCCGCGACCGTTGCCCTATTCTTGCTTGCCAACGCCAAGGTCAATCCGGCCAAAACATCTCCCGTCCCTCCTTTAGTCAACCCTGAGTTTCCTCCTTCAATCGTAATCAGCAAATCACCGTCTGACACCAAATCAACAGCGCCGGCTTTCAAAAGGATTACGGTTCGAAATTGATTGGCCGTTGATTTAACTATCTCCATCTGCTGTAACTGGTTAAAATGACCGATGTTAACCTTAAACAATCTGGAAAATTCCTGAATATGGGGAGTAATTATCGCCGGGGTGGTTAGATTGAATAACCATTCTTTTTCCATCACCTGCAAAGCGCCGGCATCCAACACCCATTGCTTGGCCGGATATCGGCGTAATAAATCCTCAACAAGATGATAAGTATACTTTCCCTCATCGCCTTCCCTTACCATACCGCACCCAAGCAATATGGCATCATCTTCTTTGATATAGGCATCCATGTGACATCGCGAAACCACCATGCCATTGATAAATTTTTTTTTGAGCGCTAACATGACTTGATTGTTTTCAACCGTGGAACAATAATGCACCATGTCCACAAAATGTGAAGCAATTTCGGCCGCCCAGATTGAGGCGCTATGAAATAATGACGACCCGCCGATAATCATCACCCTGCCGTTTTGACCTTTATGCGATTGCGGCGGCGGAAAATATATTTTTTTCAAGAACGGTTCGATTGATTTTTTATCACTGACTTTAATGATCATATCTATTATAATTCTACATTATGGTGCCGACTCATTTCCAGCTTCGAGAAAAATTTGCCCGGTTTTGGAAGAATAAAAAACACGTTGAGATTCCTCCAATCCCTCTTATACCAAGAGATGATCCAACGACGCTGTTTACCGGCTCGGGCATGCAACAACTTGTCCCTTACTTACTTGGGGAACCGTCACCGCTTGGTAAACGATTATACAATATCCAGCGTTGTCTTCGCGCTCAAGACGTTGAAGTCGTGGGCGATAGCCGTCACGATACGTTTTTTGAAATGATGGGTAACTGGTCCTTGGGAGATTATTTTAAAGAAGAGCAGCTTGAATGGTTCTGGACCTTTTTAACTCAAGAACTTTTCATTCCGAAAGAAAAATTATCCGTTACCGTCTTTGCAGGAGATCCAAAAAATAATCTCCCGCCCGACAACGAATCACATCAGATTTGGAAGAAAATAGGAGTCACCGAAGATCACATATTTAGATATGGGACAGACAAAAACTGGTGGTCGCGCGCCGGTGCTCCGAAGAATATGCCGCCGGAAGAGCCGGGAGGACCAGACAGTGAGGTATTTTTCGATTTTGGGATCGAGAAAAATTTCCATGCGCAATCTCAATTCAACAATCAACCCTGTCACCCCAATTGCGACTGCGGCCGCTACCTGGAAATAGGCAACTCGGTCTTTATGCAATATAAAAAAACGGCAAACAATTCCTTCGCGCCTCTTCCCTCTTTTAATGTCGATTTTGGCGGTGGAATTGAGCGAACAATCATGGCGATGGAAGATCAATCCGATTTATTTCAAACTCAAATGTTTAGTGTGATGATAAATACGCTAGTCAAAGAAAGTGGAAAAAAATACGAAGATAACCAATCCGCAATGCGGATAATTGCCGATCACATTAAAACGGCGGTTTTTTTGGCGCAAGAAGATACTGAACCATCAAATAAGGAACAGGGATATGTAATGCGCCGCTTAATTCGCCGGTCGGTTGTCAAAATGCTGGAATTAAATATCGCTGCGTCAAAGATTATTCCCCAACTCTGTCAAAATGTCATCGATCTTTATCAAGAAACATATTTTGAAAAAAACGATATAAAAAAAATAAGCCCGCTGATAGTAAACGAGGCAAACTCTTTTCAAAAAATCGTCGATCATGGTGCTAAACTCCTGAAAACAAAAGATAAGATTGACGGCAAACTGCTTTTTAATTTAAAACAGTCCTACGGCTTTCCGTTTGAAATTGCCGTTGAACTTTTAAGAAAACGGGGGGAGGCAATCGATGAGGTAAAATTAAAAACGGAGTTTGACGCGGCAGCGGTCAAACATCGCACTCTTTCCCGTTTGGCATCCGGGCAAAAATTTAAGGGCGGTTTGGCCGACCAATCAAAACAAACCATCAAATATCACACCGCCACCCATTTGCTCCACCAGGCGCTTAATGATGTTTTAGGAAATGAAATCCGTCAAGAGGGTTCAAATATTACCGGAGAACGATTAAGGTTTGATTTTTATTTATCTCGACGGCCGACCGATGAAGAGATAAAAAAAGTTGAAAAGCTTATCAACGAAAAAACTCAGGCGGCTCTTCCGGTCAATTACAAAATCATACCAAAGCAGGAGGCATTAAAACTTCATGCAAAATCTTTCTTTCGCGAAAAATATCCCGATGTGGTCAAAGTTTACTTTATCGGCAGTTATTCCAAAGAAATCTGTGGAGGACCGCATGTCATCAACACAAAAGAAATCGGTCAAATCGCCATTTTCAAATGGGAGAAGATCGGTAGCAATTTATATCGAATTTACGCTAAATGATAATTAAAACAACTATATGAAAAAACCATTAATTACTTTTGCCGACTTTCAAAAACTCGATCTTCGCGTAGGAGAAATTATCAATTGTGAAACAGTGGTAGGATCAGATAAATTATTAAAGTTCACCGTCAACTTAGGCCAAGATTACGGAATAGTAACAATTCTTTCTGGAATTAAAACTTGGTATAAAACAAAACAGCTGCTCCATAAAAAGTGTTTATTCGTGGCCAATTTAGCACCGCGAGAAATATTTAATCTTGAGTCGCAAGGAATGATTTTAGTCTATGATCTTGCTAATCAACCCGTTGTAATTGTGGCTAAAAAAATCATTAAAGCCGGAACTTCATTGGCCTAAAATTAAATCTTCGGTTGACAAAAGCTGGTTTTTGCGCTATCTTTTGAAGATATGAAAAACACCAAAAAATCAAAACCTCATGTTGTAAAAAAACAAACGCAAGAAATTAATTCCTATCCTGTGAAGTCGCGGCCTAAACTGGGCCTATATATTTTTCTTGCGGTTTTAGTGGTGGCGGCAGCTTTGTTGGTCCGCAAAATTGCAGTCCAAAACGCTCTTAACCATTTTAAAACCGTCCAGATTCCTGAGGCCGTCAGAAAAGTGTTGAATAATCCGAATACCAAATTTGAAATCGGATCGGTTAAGGATGTGTCAGGAATTTATGAATTCGAACTGACCCTAAAAACCGGGACAAACCAAAAATACACGTCGTACTTAACAAAAGACGGCCAGATTCTTTTTGTCTCGGGGATAAAATTGACTACCTTGGGTAAACCAACCACCCAGGGCGCTACCACAAAAAAACTTACCTGCAGTGACCTAAAGAAAACCGGATCGGCCCAACTGACCGCTTTTGTTGTTTCCAATTGTCCCTATGGTCTTCAAATGCAGCGTGTGATGAAAAAGGCAATTGACGAACAACCTGCGCTATTAAACAATTTGGACGTGAAGTATATCGGAAGCATTGAGAACGGCAAGATAACTTCAATGCACGGCGATAATGAAGCGCAGGAAAATCTACGGCAGATCTGCATTCGTGAAGAACAAAAGCCAAAATATTGGGATTATTTGAGCTGTTATATGAAAGAGGGCAAATCTGAAGATTGTCTCTCACAAACAGGAGTCAATGCTACCCAACTTAACGGTTGTATTGATGATCAATCACGTGGTCTGGCTTTTGCCCAAAAAGATTTTGACATGGCAAATAAACTGCAAATTGCCAGTTCTCCAACGTTGCTTTTGAACGATCAGCAAATTGTTTCTGAGTTTGATTTTGGCGGCCGGACAGCTAACGCTCTTAAAGAAGTAGTTTGCTGCGGCTCAAATACCAAAGCAGGGTTTTGCAATAAAGATTTATCAAAGGATGATGTCGCAACTTCATTCTCTTTAACCGGAACCGCCAGCACAGGAGGCAGTACTGGTACCGGCGCCAACTGCGGTACGCAGTAAAAAGTGACGCGTATGGGATTTGAACCCATGATTTACAGGTTGAGAACCTGTCGTCCTGGGCCACTAGACGAACGCGCCTGCTAGTCGTTATTTTAACATATAAATCAATCTTATGGATAAGTCTACCCAAATTACCCAAGCCGGATATGATAAACTAAAAAACGAGCTTGATAATTTAATAAAAAACAGACGAGCTAAAACAGTTGAAAGACTCCATAAGGCTCGCAGCATGGGTGATTTAAAAGAAAATAGTGAATATGCTGCCGCCAAAGAAGAACTGTCTTTTATCGAGAATCGCATTATTGAGCTGGAAAAAATTATCGCCCAAGCCCAGGTTGTTAATGATCAAACGAGCTCTGGGGTTATTAAAATTGGCAGTCGCGTAACAGTCTCCCATGATGCCACCACCCAAACTATCGATATTGTTGGAGATTATGAGTCTGATCCTTTGAATAATAAGATTTCAATCAACTCGCCGATCGGCAAAGCGCTGCTGAACAAAAAAGTGGGCGATGTGGTTGAAATTATAATTCCTGCTGGAAAAGTTATCTATAAAATCATTACCATTCATTAGATCTATTCTTCCTTAATCGGCCAGTTTATTTTTTAAGATACTAAAGGCGCGATCAACATCTTGATCGGCAAGAATAATCGTTATTTCGGTGTAGGTTGAAACCACCTCAATCACGTTGATGTTTTCCCAGGCTAGGATTTTTAAGATTTCGTAATAGACGCCGGGAGTAGTGACGGTGCGCACGTTTAATTTGATCGTAATGGCTGACAGATAATCAATTTGAGCAACAATATTGTTGCGAGCAATGATTTTAAGCAACATCGATTTTAAATCGCGACTGGTAATAATTGTTGTTTCCACCACTCCCTCGGTAATTGCAAAAAACAGATTTTTTTCGTTGGCCGTGGCATGAAGCCTTGATAGCTGTTTACTTTTGTTTAAAGTTCTGGTTGCCACTGTCAATTCCATTAGATTTGAACGCACCAGCATATCGGGATTGGAAAATGGTAGCTTTTTGACAATTTTGGGCGTGAGTGTTTTCTTTAGGCGTTTTAGAGCCATGATGATTGCTCCCAACTGAACCGGTTTATAAAGAATCCTTTCAATATCCGGCCGCAATTTTCTAGCCAGTGCCGAATGATTGATTAATCCTTGAGTTAACAGATCAACTGTAAATGGCTCCTTAGCAATCAGTTCTTCGGTGATTTGCGGGATGGTTAACATGTTTAAATTTTAACAAAACATCACTTTTTTGTCAAAAATGTTTAAAAATTTGAATATATCAAAATATTGATATATATTTCCTACCAACCATGAAAACAGAAACTTATAGTTTTTATACAAAATCCGACGGACATCCGATTGGATTTGATACAGTTGTACAAGGAATTGCCGGCGAAGCCGCCCGTGTCCTTCAAGTGACAGCCGCCGATCTTGAGATGAGTTTTAACAACGCCATGTCAGCCGTGATTGGGCGAAATGATCACTTGCCAAGGAAAGCTGTTAAAGCTCTAGGGCATGTCCGCTTTTCCCCGCTACTCGATCCGCGATTAATGGAAAAGTTGGGAGTTGAGGACTGTCCGCAAATATGGGAAATGGGAACTGGCTTTATGGATCCAAATACGTTAAGAGGAAAGGGGTTGTACGGACCATTAAGAAATGTGCTATTGAAAATGCATCTTGAACAAATCAATAGTGGTCAAGTGCTGATCATTGGAACAACCAAAACCAAAGCTGTCTTAAATGTTTTAAAAGAGGCGATGGCGGTTGAACTTGGAGCTTTTTATGCCAATCATCTGGCCATCCCCTATATATCCGCGTTCACCTGCGTATGCGAGGGGAATTTTGGGCAAGGTTTTCAGCACGGCATCAATGCCTGCGGAAAACGCACTGATCAATCAGCTGCCCCACCAGCTGTATTTTTCAACGCTCAAGAACAAATGCAGATCAATCAAATCATACCAGACCAGACCGGAATCATTCCTTGTTATCTTTATGCTTACGGTAAGCCGGAAGCGGCCCTGCGAATTGATGACCGATTAAGGCAAAAATTTGGATCAGTTGACGCTTTGGTAAATCGTCTCCGACAACCGGATATTAATTACTATAGAGAATATAAAGTAAGATTATGAGAACAACTGCTTTGATTGATTTATTCATTAAGTTGGTGAAAATTGATTCACTCAGCGGTTTTGAAGATGATATTGTCAAATTTATCGCTACTTTTCTTAAGCCAATAAAGTTGTAACTCTGGCTTAAAAGCCAGAGTATTTTTTCTTCTGTGGCATACTATCTTCTTTTTGTTCGACGATGTATTTTCTCAAGGATTCCTCGTCCATGTGTCCGACTGTCTCAGCA
>Ga0172371_10002487_pt1 | contig 29245 bp, 32 predicted proteins | sample Lak12m_FD_114543 | JGI IMG/M metagenome (GOLD analysis project Ga0172371, IMG submission 114543) | Freshwater microbial communities from Kabuno Bay, South-Kivu, Congo - kab_022012_12m | ecosystem: Environmental > Aquatic > Freshwater > Lake | place: Democratic Republic of the Congo: South-Kivu...
GCGCAGGATGTACTGGATCTGATTACGTTGATTAAAAAGGAAGTAAAGAAGAAATTCAAAATTGATCTGCAGAAAGAAGTTTTATACGTAGGGTTTGACAAAAATAAACGTAAGGCTTAAGATATAAAATCATATGGATCCCGTTAGAAACTCCTTAATAACGGGATTGACCTAACAAACTATTTTAAAATTATGGCAAAAATAATTTCTAACGGGATGAAAGCAGTTTGCCCTGAATGCAAAAATGAAATAGAAATAAAAAATCCCCAGGAAGTCTCCACGGGAACGATTATAGAATGTGATACTTGTGGCATCACCCTGGAAGTCTCTAATGTCGACGACAATGGGGAGATGAGTTTCGAGATTATTGATGAGGGAAAATAAAACTCCGTTTTTCTGACTGCTGGACCTGCAATTTTTCCGTCGTTTTCTCAATCATTCCCCTGAAGCCGTGCGAACCAAGGAAGACGACAATGTCTCCTTTTACTGCGTTGTCAGCTAAAAATTTCGTCAACTCTTCGTCATTTTCCAGATAAAGGACGTTCACTCCTTTATTTTTTTGTCCGATTATTTTTTTCAACTCCTTTCCGTCCATTCTTCGTTCCTGTTCTTCATTGGTTTTGGTTTGGGAAAGTCGGGGGATAATGACGGTGTTTGCCGTAAGAAAGGCGTCCAGATAGAGATCTTGACTGCCGATCATCCGGTTGCCGACGTTCGGTTCGAAAATGGCGAATATTCTCGCTTTCGGAAAATGGGCCTTTAAAGCCGTTAAACTGGCCCTGGCCTTGCTTGGAGAATGGGCCAGATCGTCGATGATCCTGATGCCTTTCGTTTCTTTCCTTATTTCCAGGCGGCGTTTGACGCCTTGGAAGTTTTCCGTCGCCCTTTGGGTAATTTCCGGGTCGATTCCCTGGTCGTAGGACAGGGCGATGCCGGCCAGAAGGTTTTCTACCAGATGTTCTCCCAGAAGATTGGTTTTGAATTTTCCCAGGATTTTATTTTGCCGATAAACGGTGAATTCGGAACCATGTTCGTTCAAAGAAACGATTTCGTAAGCGTAGTCGTCCGGAGAATCAATAAATTCCCTTTTCCCGTAACGGATGGTTTTGGCTTTGCTGCGGGAGATCATGCCGTCGATTTTTTGCGTGTTTTTTCTCTTTGCCGCAATAATCAGGCCTTGGGAAGGAATCATCCCGATCAGTTTTTCAAAAGTTTGGTTATAGTCCCGTTCTTTTGGAAATACGTCCAAGTGATCCCAGAGAACGGAAGTAAGGATCAAGTGAGTCGGTTTATAGAGAAGAAATTTTGAACGCGGGTCCCAGCGCGCCGTAGTGTATTCATCGCCTTCAGCCACGCTCCAGTCTCCTTTGTTATCGGCTGCGCCGCAAGAGAAATCATTAGCCAACCCACCAATGAACCAACTGGGATTTAGTCCGGCTTGTCTGAATAAGTGGGCGGTAAAGGCGGCAATGGTGGTCTTGCCGAACGTGCCGGCCACGACCACGGAGTTTTTTTTCACTACGTATTTCCCGATCAGTTCGGGATATGATTTGATTAAAAAGTCGTTTTTTTGGGCGAAAACATACTCGGGATTATTAAGAGAAATGAAATTACCGACGATGATTTCGTCGGGATTGCCTATTTTTTCCGGATGCCAGCCGGGATAGAAATCGATTTTATTTTCTTTTAAGAAGCCGCTGATCGGCGGGAAAAATCCTTTATCCGAACCCGTTACTTTCCAGCCCATTTTTTGCATCATCACGGCCGCGGCCGCCATACCGACCCCGCAGATACCAACGAAATGTACATGCTTCATAATTTTATTTTGGGGTCTGACCCCATAAACATCCCCTCTAGAATCATTGTTTATAAATGATTATAGAGCGAAAATTTCAATTTGGGACGATTTTGGAAAATAATTTTGTCCAATCTTGCGGCCAGCGGATTAAATCCGTCGTCGGCAACCCTGTTTGCCGATTTGTTTTTTCAATCGTTTTTTTTGCTTCCTGATCGGTCATACCATGCGTATTCAGAGCGATAGCTACTACCTTAACTTTTCTAAAAGGAGGCATAGCCATACCCTCGTAGATTTTAATGGCGGTTTTTATCTTCGGGATGGGGAGCAGATGACAACTGGTCACCCTTTTCCGTTGCGGCCGGTGGACTAAAACCATGTGCGTAGGACAGGCTCCATGGATCAGGGCCAGAGAAGTGGTGGAATAGGCAGGATGAAAAAGAGAGCCCTGACCTTCCACTAGATAAAAATCAGGATTGTTTTCTTTTTCTTTTTCCAAAATCATCTTTTCCACGGCGCCAGCCATGAAGTCGCCCTCGCACTTGTCGATGGTGACGCCCCAGCCTTCAATCATCACCGCGGTCTGTCCCGTAGGAATGATTTGCGGTTTATAGTTGTTTTTTTTAGCCATGGCGGCCAGTTGATAGGTAGCAGTCAGTTTTCCGATGGCAGAATCCATACCGACCATCAGGACAATCGGTTTTTTTATCATCTGGTAGACCCGGCAACTGGCGATGGGCAGATCAGCTGGAGGAATCCTCGTTTCCCAGATTTTTCTTTTGTATTTCCCCGCCAGTTTAGCCAGTCCTTCGAATGAATACACCGGCGTATGCAGGCCGCTAACGATATCCAGGCCATTTTTCAAAGCCCAAGCCAGGTCTTGGAGAAAATAATCGGGAAGCCGTCCGCCACCGGGCGCGATGCCTAAAATTAGAACATTGGCCTTGGTTTTTTCCTTGGCTTGTTTCAGGTTTTTGAAAATGGGAACATTTTTTTTCTTTATGATTTCAGAGACGTTTTTTTCTTCGCAGGTCGAATCCACCACGCCGCTTATTCCGTATTTAGCATAGCGCAGCACGCCGTCGGCGGTTTTAGCTAGGGTAGGAAATTTTTCCCGTGTTTTTAAACCAAAAGCATTTTCCGCATAGATCAAAATTCGCCTTTTTTTGTCAAAAAGATTTATAGGAACACTATTGTATTGTTTGTCTTGAAATAAATTTTTTTTATTAGGCATTTTACATTTATATTAATGCATAGCCAGCCATAAGCCGACGATAACCATAAAAAGATTAATTAACCAGAATCTCATGACGATTTTTTCCTCGGACCAGCCTAGGAATTCCAGATGATGGTGTAAAGGCGCCATTTTGAAAAGCCTTTTCCCCAATCCATACCGCCAGAGGGTCTGAAGAATCACGGAAATTATTTCCACCAGGAAGATGAAACCAAAAAAAGGAATCAAGATCAGGCGGTTTTGGGCCAGCATCATCACGGCGAATAATGAGCCCATCGCCAGGGAACCAACATCACCCATTTGGAACTTAGCTGGTTTGATGTTGAAATATACGTAGGCAATTAGAGCGCCGACTACTGTGGCATTTAGTACGGAAAAAGGCAGACTTCCCTGAAAATAACTCAGGATTGTCAGACCGGCGAAAGCGGAAATCAGGGATCCTCCGGATAGACCGTCTAGGCCGTCGGAAATATTGACCGCGTTGGCCAAAAAAACGACAATGAAAATGATAATGGGAATCATCCAGTAGCCAACGTAAATTTCTCCGTTGAAAGGAACCCAGATATACAGCCAGTCCTGACCCAGCTTGAAGACGATCCACCAGGCGGTGATGGCGCCAGTCGTGAATTGCAGGAGGATTTTTTCATGCGGCAGAACTCCACGGGTCGGCTGAGGACTGAAAACATGGAAGATATTGCGAAACAAGACCCAAGGCAGAGTGACAGCTAGCCAGAGTCGGTACCATTTGTTCTTATGGACCTTGATTAGTTTGAAAACTTGGCTCAAGTGCCTGACGCGGCGTTTTTTCCCGAAAACGTTAAGAATGTCGTCCCAGGCGCCGAGTAAAGCGGCTAGACACATGACGCCGATGGGCACGTAAGTGTATCGTTGATCCCAGTTGAATGAAAGGGTGATTATTAGGACGACCAGGACGATTAAAAGTCCGCCCATAATCGGCGTGCCGGTTTTTTCCAGGCGGTGGCCGATTCCTTTAGCAGACCCGTTCTCAAAGTTTCTCTCGAGCCTAAGTTTTTCCAGCAGACAGATTAGAAGGGGCGCGAGAATAAAGCCCATCAGTGCCGAGACGAGCAGATAGGAGAGGGTGATATTCAGGATGGAATGGTTTAAGATATTTACCCCGTTAGAGATTTCCATAAATATTTTTGGTTAGAATATGAAAGCCGTAAGGCGGAATCGCTTATAAAAAATAATATTAAGAAAGGCTCAATTGAATTTCTAATGGGGGTTTACCCCGTTAGAGATTTCCATGTTATTGGTTTATATACGCCCCGTTAAAAAATTTTTAACGGGGTTCGCCATTTTAAAATTTTAATCGCCGGACTACGATTTGGTCGTTCATCTTCTTCGCCAGTTCTTCTAGGGAATTTTCCTTCAGGATGACGGTTTTTTGAAATACACCCGGGCCGAAGTAATCCGGCTGTTTCGGCCGCGGCGCATGGACGAATCCTATCTTCCGGACCAGTCCGTCTTCTTTTTCCGTTTTCGTCACCAAGTAGACGTGGCGAAGGTTAGTACGAATCAGCAAGTCGCCGGGACGGATATCTCCGAAAGATTCCAACAGGAAGCTGTTTTCTTCCCGAGTTAAGACACGCACACCGATGTTTTCGATTGGTCGCAGCCGGCTGACCAGCCAGCGCCAGGGATTTTTTGAAAAAGAAACGATTTTTATTTTTTTAAAAATATTTACTCCTTTTTCCTTATAAATCACGCGCAGGACGTGGATAACCAGGCCGGAGCAGTCGATGCCGAAATTGTTTTCGACCATGAAGCGGTAAAGCCTTTCCTCGGAAAAGCGTGCCAGATCGACGTCTTCCTTTTGGGAAAGGAATTTTACTTCGTTGATGATTTCCTGTGCAGATCCTTTACCTAAAAAGACCCGCAGGGCCGCCCTTTCTTTTTTCAAGTTAGTGTAGTAGGGACAGACGATTACCTTATCGGCAATGGACATGCTAAGATATGAGTCGATCACTTTTTGCCCGACCTCCGGGATGTATAAGGTTTCTTTTTCCATTTTATTTGGGGTCTGACCCCGTTAATGTCCCTTCTGAAACACGTATTAATAAAGACTTATAGAGTGAAAATTTCAATTTGGGACGATTTTGATTGATTTGGAAATTACAACGACTTTTTAGTCAGAATCAACATTTTATAATTTCCCTTGCGATTTTATTCAACTGACCGTTGTTTTTTACTAAACCGTTATTAAAGTTTTGGATTTGGAAAAGTTCAGCGTTGTGTTTTTCGTTTTTTAACCCGCTTAAAGTTATTTTAGTACCTGGCATTTTTCGTAAATTTTTCAATTTAACGATGTTTTTATTTTTTTTTCTCACAATTAGCCGGCTTCCTTTTTCTATTTTTTGCAGGGATTTCTGCATTTCTGAGCAAGAGGCGGGTAAAGGCAGGTCCAGCAGGCCGGCGAAATGCGTGGCGAGGATGGTGATGCCCTTTCCCTGATTTCTTTGCAGCAGGGTTTCCAGTCCGGCGGAGGCCGGTTGCCGGGCGTTGATTTCGATTACTAGCCATTTTTTATCCTTGATTAGGTCGAGACCAAATAAGCCGCGCCAGCCCTCTTTAACCATGTTCTGACCGATTATTTGACTCAATTCCTTTATATTTTTCAAATCGTAGGAGGAAAGGATTTTTTTCGCCAAGCCCCAATCATTGCCTACGGTGGAAAAAATGAAGTCGGTTAGTTCTTTAATGCCGGTTATTTGATAACTGGGGTTGCCGGTCAGAACGCAGTTTTGCCACAGACAGACGTTGATTGTAATAATCGGTTTTTTTATGAAAACAGCGCATTTTATTTCCCGGAAAGGAAATTTTTTCATTAGCTCCTGCCATTGGTTTTGTCGGGAAATCAGAAATGTCCCTTCGCCAGTATGGCTGCGGTTGAATTGGTAGATAAAAGGAGATCCTATCTCTTTTTTCAGCGCCTGGAAAGACGTTTTCGCCGACTGGGTGATTATCGTTTTCGGCAAATTTTCCGGAATTATTTTTTTCAGCCATTGATACTGGCTGATCTTATTTTCGTATTTTTCCGTCAGAAAACAGGGCGGATTAAGGAGCTTGAGTTTTTTTTGGGCGCAAAGCCTTTGGATTTTTGGATTGTTTTTAAAAACGATGACCTGATTTCCGGATAATTTTATTTTCTCCAGAATTTCCGCCGTATTCCGGCTAGCGGAGATGATTTTGTATCCGGTCAGTAGATTTTCCAATCCTTGGCCTCGCTCGGCCTGGCGGGTAACGTAAAGCAAGGGCTTTTTAGCAGGGATACTTTCATTTATTTGTTTAATGATTTGTTTGTTAGTGATCATCGGGATTCTTTTGTCGCCTCTGTGGACGGATTAATCATAGCTTATTTGGAAAAATTTTCAATGGAAGTCTTGCCTCCATACCAAACCCATGCTTTGAATTACTGTAAATGGGGATTGACTTTTCCGGCAAAAATGCTATATTTAATCTATATTAATAGCATAATTAATTCAAATATATGCCTTTTAATCCGGAATATAGGGATTTAGAAAACGACGATTTCAATAGCGAAGATATTGATAAGTTTCCCGAAGACGAGAGGAAAGGGAAAGGCGATGAAGCGTGGAATGAATTCGTCGGCGAAGAAAAGGATAATTACAACAGGGAAAAAGAAAAATATCCAGCAGGAGATTCTGACGGAGAGATTTCTTCGGCAGACGAAATCGTTGACGAAGACGGCAATCCTGCCGAACATTTGAGCGAAGAAAATAAAGAAGAACAGGAAAGCCTGGAGCAAATAGTTCGTCGGGCGAAAGGTTACAAGAAAGACGGGGTATTTCACAGCACGGAGCCGTATCGCGTTTGGGAAAAGGGAGGAGAGGAAAAAATCGTCAAGATAAAAGATTTACCGAAAGTCGGTCTGGACGAGAGAAAGAGACTAATCCGGATGGTACAAAAAAGGAAGCGGCAGAAAAGCAATTAAGCATAATTCATGAGATAGATCGGGAATAATATATATGAATAACAAAAAAGAGCGGCATCGCTCTTTTTTGTGTAATTCGGGATTGAAAAAGGACTGAATGAATCAGCCCTTAACAATTTTTCTTATGAGTCGATTTCTAAACGTCTGAAACATTATATCCAGACGTTCGAAATCGAGCCACCACCAGTCAACTTCGAATTTTAGTGCCGGAACGTAGACCACACCTTCCCGGTCTTTCCATTCCGTCCCCGGGAAAACTAAAGAATAGAAGTGCCATTCTCCCGGCATTTCCTCCTGATATTTTAGGAGGAATTCAGCTTGATGTTGTCCATAACAGGCTTTTATTTTTTTGCCGCATGGATCATCTTTTTTCCTTCAATTGCCTCATATGAACCACCATTGGCGAAAGAAACGATTTCGATCTGGTGGGGAAATAATGGAGAAAAGCATTTTTCGTTTCCAACCAACTTCCAGCCGGCTTGACGCATGTCGTACTGGAAATTTTCGTTTCCTCCCATAAAACCTCCTTTGATATTCTATTATGGTTTATAGTTTATCTGGTAGACCCCGTTAGAAGTGATTCGAACTCCGAAATTCGTTTTTCGTTTGCGACGATTCTAAAATCACAATCTCCCACTTCTAATAGGGTGGACCCGAGCGGGGTTGAACCGCTGACCTCCTCATTGCAAATGAGGCGTTCTGCCGCTGAACTACGGGCCCTATCGTTTCACTTCCGCCATTATATCATAAATAGTTTCAAAGTATAGATATACAATATTAAGATTTGGATTCTAAATTGAAAAGTTTTTTAAATCATAAAAGCCGATTTATCTCGGCTTTTATCCGTTTTTTGGTTTCGGCTTTGTTCGGACTGCGAAAAGATGAATCAGTCCGAACTCGGTTAAAAACACCGAAACTATCGTGACAGCTATCATGATAAGACATGATCCGGAATTTTTCATCACGGTATATCCGAGATAGCTGAATTCAGTTCCCAGGCCGAGAACAACAAGAATCCATCCTTTGATTCCACAGATCATTTTGTCCCGGTTGAACTCAATCGATTTTTGATATTGAGCGGATTTTCTCTCCGCTCTTCTCCACCAATAGAATTCGTAGTCAAATAACCACTCTATCGGCACTCCCAACCAGAATAATATTTTCATTTTAACCCCCTTTTTATTAATTGATCATAACAAATATTTTTCTTCATATCAAGGTTTGCGTCCGCCAAATAATCCGAAAATTGCCGTCAGGATATCCGTCCATAAGCCGACAGCGACGAAAATTCCCAGAAACATAAAGCAAATTCCGATGAATTTGTAAAAGAGCCGGGTTCCTCCTTCCAGGCCTAAATGTTCTTCCGCCCAGCCGATCCGGCCGAGATTTCTCAAAAGCCATTCGCTTTTCCACACGACCATGAACCCGGCGGTGGCGATCAAAAGACCGATGATGATATGCATAGATTAAGTTATATTTAATTATGGTGGGCGTGGAAGGAATCGGACCTTCAACATCCACTTTATAAGAGTGGCGCTCTACCATTGAGCTACACGCCCCTTTTTAGATTCTAGCATTTTGAATCAGATTGTCAAAGACGTGAAATTAATGTATACTCTTATATGTATAAATAGTAATAGCATGATTTTATAATCAACGACAGAATAATGGTCATAAAGGTTAACAATCACGTCGTCAGCCGGCAGGAATTCCCCGAAGATAAGACCATGGATTTGACATTGCGGCCGAAGACTTTGGCCGATTTCATCGGACAAGAAAAATTGAAGGCAAACTTGGGAATATTCATTAGGGCGGCCAAGCAAAGGAAAGAATGTTTGGAGCACGCGCTTTTCCACGGCTCGCACGGCTTGGGTAAGACCACCCTTTCCTATATTATCGCCCGGGAAATGGGAGCAGACATCCAGGTAACTTCCGGCCCGGCCTTAGAAAAGGTCGGCGATCTAGCCGCTATTCTAACCTCCCTGAAAGATGGCGACATTCTGTTTATCGACGAGATCCATCGCCTGCCCAAGACCATCGAAGAGGTTTTATATCCGGCTATGGAGGAATATGCTCTGGATTTGGTGGTGGGACAAGGGCCGAGCGCCAAGATCCTGCGTTTGGATCTGCCGAAATTCACTTTGCTGGGCGCTACTACTCGGCCCAGTCTGGTCGCTCCGCCGCTACGGGACCGTTTCGGCGCTGTTTACCAGTTGGAATTTTATCAGGATCAGGAAATAGAGCAGATCGTAAAACGCTCCGCTGGGATACTAGGTATAGAAATTCACGACACGGCGGCCCGGGAAATCGCCCGGCGCTCGCGTTTTACGCCTCGGGTGGCCAATCGCCTTTTGAAAAGAGTCAGGGATTTTGCTCAGGTTAACGACAAAGACATAATTACCCGGCAAGAAGCGGCGGAAGCCCTCACAATGATGGAAATAGACGAAAAAGGATTAAACCAGATGGACCGGCGCATTTTAAAGGTCTTGATCGAGAAGTTTTCCGGCGGTCCGGTCGGACTGAAGACGTTGGCCGTGGCCGTGGGTGAGGATTTGGATGCGATTGAGGAGATTTACGAACCGTATTTGATTCAATCTGGATTCTTGAATAGGACATTGCGCGGCCGGACAGCCACGGAATCGGCTTACCGGCATCTGGGGTATAAAAAAGGTTTGTTATAGTAAATGCAAAATGCAAATCTCAAAATGCAAAATTTAGATGTCGCTTTGCAACTAATCTTATTATTTAATTTTAAATTTTAGACCGTCATTTTGATTTTTAACTTTTACGTTTTTCATTTTTATGTGCATGTCTAAAAAAACGATTTTCTTGTTAATCACGATTTTTATCATCGGTTTTATCTTAGGAAATTTTTTCTCCTGTTCGGATTCAATATCTTCTTCTCTTAATTCGCCGCAGGGCGTTTATTTTGACGGAGATTTATTCCAGCATGTCTGGTCTTCTCTTAAGGAAAATTACGTCAAGCAACCGGTGGAAGACAAGGACTTGTTTTATGGATCCCTGGAGGGACTGGTGGGCGGAATAGACGATCCTTACTCGGTTTTTTTGGATCCTGACTCAGCCAAGAAATTTTTGGAAGACATGGCCGGGAGTTTCGAAGGCGTAGGTATGGAATTAGGTATTAAAGACGACCGTCTGACCGTCATCGCTCCTTTATCCGATACGCCGGCTTTTCGGGCTGGTTTACGGGCCGGAGACAAAATCTTCGGTATTGATGACCAGGACACCAGCGTGATGAGTCTGGACGAGGCCATCCATCTGATTCGCGGGCCCAAAGGCACGACGGTCAAGCTGACCATCTGGCATGAAGGGGACACTAAAACGGAAGACGTGGAAATAACCAGGGACGTGATTGATATCAAGACGGTTTCTTGGGAACTCAAGGGGAATAAAGTGGCTTATTTGAAAATTTCCCATTTTTCCGAAGACACCTGGAAAGATTTTCAGGACGTCGCCATCGTGATTACCAGAGCCGACCCTCGGGGGTTGATTCTCGATTTAAGGAATAACCCCGGCGGCTATTTGGATACGGCGGTCGATATGGCCGGCTATTGGCTGGGCAAGAAAGTCGTCGTCATTTCCAGGGACGCCCAAGGGACGGAAAAAGAATATCAAGCGAATAATGAAGGAGACCTGCGGCATATTCCCACCGTCGTCTTGGTTAATCAAGGTTCGGCTTCGGCTTCGGAAATTTTGGCCGGAGCTCTTCAGGACTATAAACAAGCGACGATTTTAGGCGAAAAGACTTTTGGTAAGGGGTCGGTACAGGAACTGGAGAATTTAAAGGATGGATCGGCCCTTAAATTGACCGTGGCTTATTGGTATACTCCTTTGGGTCGGTCGATCAACGAAGAAGGCATCGTACCGGATATCGAGGTGGGAATGACCGAAGACGATTATCTTCATGAACGCGACCCCCAGCTAGACAAGGCTTTGTCGATCCTGGAGGGCGAGCCGAAACAAGCGGAATGATTTTTAATACAAAAAAAGAACATCAGAAAGAAGTTCTTTTTATCCTTGCCTGGAACGGCGTTATTTCTCCGGAATTATATTGACGAATTTTCTTTTTACCAAATGACCGTCGAATTTTTTGACCTTTTTACTGGCAAACGAAATCCGGCCGTTAGTTACGGCATAAAGCGTGTCGTCCTTGCCTCGGCGAACCCCGGTTCCGGGATGAATCTTAGTTCCACGTTGCCGGAGAATAATCATTCCGGGCTGAACTTTTTGTCCGCTCGCGACTTTAAGCCCCAGTCTTTTCGCTCGTGAATCACGACCCAGAGAAGTCGAGCCGCCTTGTTTTTTATGCGCCATAAAGTTTATTAATACATTGTCGATATTCTAACATTTTATAAAACGTTGTCAACCTTCTTATGACTTTGGAGCAAACTTTTCAACAAATTCAAAAAAAGAAATTCTGGCGGGACAAGGAGATGCTTATCTTACTGTTGGAAGGCGCGTTCATGAATTTAATGATCTGGGCTTACATCCTGATGAATTTTTTAGGCACGAAAGGAGAAGTTGTCCTGCACAGCAACATTCTGATCGGGGACATTACCGGGTCATGGCCGCGATTGCTGGTTTATCCTCTTTTAAGTACGGGAATCTTACTGGTTAATTTTGTTTTGATTTTTCATTTCTATCTTCTACGGCAAAAAAGGATAATCAATCTTTTAAGCTTCGGCCTTTTACTGGTGCAGATAATCTGTCTGTTTTCCGTTTTGCTAATAATTCACTTTTGATTCATGAAGACGAAGAATCAGCCGGATTACATCCTATTTATCAATTTCGTCGTTTTGATTGTTTTAGGATTGATTGTCCTCTCTTCCGCCAGTTATTTTATGGCCTGTCAGGAATATGGGGACTGTTATCTTTATTTGAAACGCCAGTTGCTCAGGGGAATTTTGCCGGGTTTAGCTCTCTTTCTTTTTTTCTATTTTTTCGATTACCGAAAACTGAGAAAAATCGCTTTATTCTGTCTGCCTTTGACGATTTTCCTTTTAGCCAGCGTGTTCATTCCCGGAATCGGCTTTGCCAAGGGCGATGCGCGGCGCTGGCTGGATTTAGGATTCATTTTTCAGCCGGCAGAACTAGCCAAACTCACTTTTCTCGTTTATCTGGCCGCCTGGTTGGCCAAACATCAGGGAAATATCGGGAATTTCCGGCAGGTTTTCCTGCCTTTTGTCTTATTTTTGATTATTATTTCCGGACTGATCATCAGCCAGCCTGATTTGGGCACACTGATAGTCTTCATCGTTATTTCCGGCGCCATGTATTTGGTCGCTGGTCTTCCTCTTTATCAGCTGGGAATTCTTTTTTCCGGCGCTTTGGTAGCGGTCCTGACCATGATCAAAATGGCGCCTTACCGTTTGGACAGGGTGGTTGCCTTTTTACATCCGGAAACCGATCCCTGGGGTATCAGTTATCACGTCAATCAGGCGATCCTCGCCATCAGTTCCGGCGGTCTGTTCGGTCGGGGCCTGGGATATTCGGCGCGCAAGATATATTATTTGCCAGAGGTCATCAGCGATTCCATTTTTGCGGTTTTGTCAGAAGAACTCGGCTTTATCCTGACCGCGGCCGTGGTAGTCCTCTATTTATATCTGACTTACCGTATTTTCCGTCTGGCGGTTCTGAATACCGATATGTTCGCTCGATTGCTGGTTATGGGTATCGGTATCTGGTTTGTTTTTCAAGCCGTAGTCAACATGGGTGCCATGCTCGGCATCCTGCCCCTGACTGGTATCCCCCTGCCCTTGGTCGGTTACGGAGGAACGAATTTCGTGGTTTTCTGCGCCGCTTTCGGCATTCTCATGAATATTTCCCGGCAAACCGTCGTGGAAGAAAAGATTAAAAAGAAATAAAATTGGAGATTTGGGGAGTTGACAAAAAAATAAAAATCTGCTAGAATCTTAAATAGAAAATAGCAGTTCTTTTTATTTTTCTCTCCATTACCCTGCTTATCAGTGGCAAAACCGGACATCCCTCCTACCCGGGAAGTAGCCGCAATTTGAGGTTGATCTTGCTTGTCAAGCGTAGGCCTCAGGCTGGTGGGCAGGGTAATGGAGAGAATTTATTTAAAATATATAGGAGGAAATAGAAATGAAAAAGACATTGAGTGTGATGATCGTTATGATTTTTTTAGTAGGCTGCGCTAAATGGGATGTAGTGGCGCCTACCGTTAACGGCGACATTACCGTCAGTCCGGAAGGGTATGGATTCGTCATATCTTTCATTTACGGGCCAGAAAAGGCGGGTCTTCCTGATACACTGGAGATTTTGAACCCCTATTGGGAGGGAGTCAGAATGGATATTTCTCACAAAGTATCATGGTCCAGTTATCAGGAGATTTTCCATGATTGGGTCCCTGGTCGTACCTTAATTTCCGAGTTGGTTTTTTTTGAAAAAGGGTATAAAATCCAGATCAAGATCGATATGGAGGATTCTGACGACGAAGGTCAGACCATATATACCTATTTTCAACTTGGTAAGATCGTCTACAATGGCAATGAAACCGAGGCAGAAATCGTTGAATTCCGCCAGGAAGGTAGATGCCTGATCGCGGAAATTACATTGCGTTGAATTCGGCGTCGGCCAAGCCCGATGAAAATATAAAGAGCCCTACGGGGCTCTTTTAATTTCCAATTACTTGGGGTCTCCAATTACTTGGGGTCTGACCCCGGGAACAGGCCTTCTAAAACCTTTATTAGTAAAGGATTATAGTGCGAAAATTTCAATTTGGGACGATTTTACAATTTGGAATTATATCCGTTCATTGCCTTATTTATTCCTTTTTCCAGAATTTCGGAAACAGCCAGGCAGGTTTCCTGCATTACTTGTTTTAAGGTTTTTTCTTCTTTTTTGGAAAAATTTTTCAGCACGAATTTTTCCGCTGGAATTTTTACTTCGTTCTCCGGCTTGACGCCAATTCTGATTCTAATGAAATTTTTTGTTTTCAAGTGATCAATGATCGACTGCACGCCCTTGTGGCCGGCGCTGGATCGATTTTGGTTGATTCTTATTTTCCCCAGGGGAATGTCCAGGTCGTCGTGAATGACAATAATGTCTTCGGTTTTTATCAGGTGTTTTTTTTGCAGGTATCCGACCGTTTGTCCGGAGTTGTTCATAAAGGTCAGAGGTTTGACGATTATCACTTCTTCTTTTCCGAATTTTTTTTTGGAATAAAAGCAGTTAGCTCTCTTGTCTTTTTGACCTTCGCTGTCTTTCATCAACTCGTCGATAATCAGCCAGCCGACATTGTGGCGGGTTTTTTCATATTCTTTACCCGGGTTTCCCAACCCGACGATGATTTTCATATTTTTACGTTTATTTCTGCGGGTACGCCTTCCAGCGGCCAGGCTTTTCGCAGTTCCTTTTTCAGGATATTTATTTGTGCCGCGGGAATCATTTTTCTCCTAAGGATGATCTTTGGCACGGTCAAAGTGAATCTTGGCGGCCGGGTGCCGGTTTGTTTCAGTTTGATTCTTCCCCAGATTTTTTCATTCCACCTCAGCTTCATTATAGTATGTTCTAGAAAATCGGACAATTCTTCGGACGCAAAGACAGAGGAGTTGTTTTTTTCCACTTTTTCGATCAGGGGGAATATTTTTTCCACGTTTTTTCCGAATTTGGCGGAAATCGGGACACGAGGTGTCCAGTCTGGCAAACCGGCTTTCGGTTGATAAGCCTTTTCCAGGTCGCATTTATTCATGATGATGAGCAGGGGCTTCCTATTTTTTACGATCAAATCAAGCAGGGCCTTATCCTGATGGCCGGGTGTTTGCGAGACGTCGAATACCATAAGGATAACATCGGCTTTTTGCACCGTTTTCAGGGATTTTTGTACGCCAACCTTTTCCAATAAGTCGTTTATTTTCCTTTTTTGCCTGATGCCGGCAGTGTCGATCAAAAGAAAAGGTTTGTTTTTATGGTAAATCAGGGTATCCTGCGGTCCGCGCGTGGTGTGTGGTTGCTCGGAAACGATGGCCTTTTCCTCGCCTAGTAGGGCATTCAGCAGGGTGGATTTTCCTACATTTGGCCGGCCGATAATCGCCACCTTGGTTATTTTTTCCGGTTCGGGAGAAGAGAAGCTTCCTATTCGGAATCCGGGTATTTTGAAAATTTCTTCCAATAGATCGCCGACGCCGGAACCGGTTGCGGCGGAAATGGCATAGGCTTTTCCCAGACCGAGTTTTTCCCAAGCCGGGCTCGTTGCCCAAGCCATTTTTTCCGGATTGTCAGCTTTATTCAGAATTAAAAAGCAGGGCTTTTTCATTTTTTTTATCATCTGGCTTATTTCCCTTTCGAACCCGGAAAACGGCGGGCCGAAATTGTCTTCGGGTAGACGAGCTTCCATAAGGAAGAGAACAAAATCAGCTTCCTGCAAAGCCTGTTTTATTTGTTTTTTCACCGCTTTTTCGATTTCATTTTCAGATTTTTTTTCCTCGATTCCGCCGGTGTCGATGACCGTGAAATCATGGCCTTGCCAGGAACAGGTGCCGTATTGCCGGTCGCGCGTAGTGCCGGCTACGGAAGAGACGATCGCTTTGGATTCGGAAATCAGGCGATTGAACAATGTCGATTTTCCCGTATTCACTTGTCCGATGAGGGCGATTTTTTTCATGTCCGTTTACCTAAGATAATCAGGAAATCGGCCTGATCGCCGACCAGGCTTCTTAATTCTTTATTTAATAGTTCTTCCGGTTTTCCCTCCACCATTTCACAGAGTTTTTCCAGACGTTCTTGATCCGCGTTTTCCCTGAGCGGATAAATTATATTTTCTTCATAATTTTTGGTCGGAGCGTTTCCGGTCTGTATTACTTCGAATTCGGATCCCTTTTGACCGGATATTTTTTCTCCGATTTGCTGTGCCAGGCCGGAGACGTGAGTGCCGTTCAGGATGATTACTTTAGATTTTTGTTCCGTTACCGTTGTCGGTCCTTTCATCAAACCGGCGGCTTTTTGTCCGAAACGCGAGGTCTGAGCGATCGGTTCAAGAAGTTTTTCCGCCATGTCTGCCAGCTCCGCGAAGTCCCCAGTCCTGGTTTTCAGGACGAAAGCGCCGTTGGAATTTATTTCAGAAACCAGCGGGCCGTCCGGTTCAACCCCGATTATTTTAGCGGCCATATTGTCGAAGTCCGTGTCCAGAACTATTTTTATCAGTCGGATAATTTGGCTGAAATCAAGATTGCTGCTGAAATTGTTCTGGAGGCTGTTGTAGATGTTTATGATTTTTTTCGGCTGGGAAAGGATATTTTCCTGGGCGAATTTTTCCTTAATGGCGAGAATGACTTTCTGTTGCCTCTTGGCGCGGGCAAAATCGGAATTTTCGCCATTGGTTCCATGGCGGGAACGCACGAACTGGAGCGCTCTTTCTCCATCCATAATCTGTGGTCCTTTTTCGAAATTCACGGTTTGATACAAAAAGTCCACTGAGGGGAATTGATAATCGACAAAGGGATTTTCTACATCTACATCAATGCCGTCCAGTTCGTCGATGATGTCTTTGAAAAGCCGGAAATCGACCCTGATCCAATAATGGATGGGAACGTCGAAGACGTCGCTGACGACCTGGCTGGTTAAGAGTCCGCCGTCTTTGGAAGCAGCCATGCCCAAGGCATTAGCCGAATTGATTTTTCGCCAGCCATAATCGGGAATGGGAACGTAAAGATCGCGGGGAATGGACAGGAGTCCTATCTGATGAGCAGATGGTTTGAGGGAGGCCAGAATAATCGTATCGGTCAGATAAGGACCTTCATGGGCGGCGCCGCCCATACCCAGAAGCAGAACGTTGATGCGATCGAATATTTCCCCTTTTAAAATTTTGTCTTTGCCGATCATCAGGCGTGTCATGCCCTCCCAAAAGGATAGACGGCTAAAGTTGGTAATCAGACTGTTTTTCGAGAAGATTATGTTGGTGGAAAAAAAAGTGATTATTACTAAAATAAAAACCAGGAGGCGGAAAATCCAACGCCCCTTGTTCGGGTTCGAATTGTTTTTTTGTCTGACCACCACGCGCGGCAATTCGCCTTCGGCCATCAGATTGATTTTCTTTTTGGACATAATTAATTCAGCTTTGATATTTTAGCAAAATGGTCAATAAAGACAAGCCGTCTTTTTTTTGAGGTCTGACCTCTGTAAAAAGTTATCCACAGTTAATTTTTTCAATTTGTGGTATACTGGGACGTGAAATTAGGTTTAAATAAGATAATTAAATAAGATAATTTTTAAAAAATTTCTTATGCATAAGAAAAATAAGAAAGGATTTACCTTGATCGAACTTCTGGTGGTGGTCGCCATTATGGGTTTACTCTCGGCCGTAGCCGTGGTCGCTCTTAACCAGGCGCGGGCTAGAGCCAGAGACGCAAGAAGGCTTTCGGACATCAAACAAATCCAGACCGCTTTGGAGTTGTTTTATCTCGACCAGTTTCAGTATCCGGCAACACCGACCGCAGGAGAGATCGGCGGCGATTGTTTGGATGAGGACGGTTTCAATGATGCTTCTTGCGATGCGGGTGGCACAACCTACATGGGTGCCGTGCCGGAAAACCCGCAACCTCGGACCGACGGCGGTTGTAGCGATACGGTCTACACTTATACGGGGGCAGCCACGGGGGGTAAGTATCTTAGTTACTACATCCGGTATTGTCTAGGCAGTGCTGTGGGAGAAATGACCGCTGGTGCTCATTTTGCCACGCCGGCAGGACTAGCCGATCCGTAATTTCCGTTTCCTGATTTTAATTAAAACAAGAACCCGCATCTTGGTGCGGGTTCTTATATTTATATTATCATATTTTTTACTCTTTGGGGTCTGACCCCATACACGTCTCTTCTATAATCCTTATTAGTAAAAGATTATAGAGCGAAAATTTCAATTTGGGACGATTTTGAACAATTAGAAATTTACTACGGAGAAATTGGACTTTTGGGCTTTTAATAAGAACGATTTGATTTTTTTAAGGTTTCCGCTATTATTTTTAACATGAGAGACAGAGTTTTAAAATCAATTGATGTTTTAATAGAAATTGGCTGGCTGTTGATCTTTTTTTTCCTGCCGTTGTTTTTCGTGCCGACTGTATACGGCACCTGGCAGATATCTGGGAGTTTTTTATTCCAGACCTTGGTGCAAGTCATTTGTTTTTTTTGGCTAATAAAGATCATTCTTAGAGGTCAGACCTCCAGGGAGGTCGGACCCCTGCAAAAAATTCTGCGGCGAATCCTACCGGTCGTCAGTTTCATTTTCATACTCGGTTTGGCTACGATTTTTTCCCAGTCTTTTTATTACAGTTTTTGGGGCTATTATTTGAGGAAAATGGGCTACTTGATGTGGCTACATTTTTTCATTTTTTTCCTAATTCTGTTTTTTAATCTGAAAAATCGGAAACAGATAAGCCGTATTTTTTACGTCATCGTATCAGTTGCCGGAATCGTCATTTTCTATGGTCTACTACAGATTCTGGGCATGGATTTTCTCCGCTGGTCAGAAGTTTCTTTGACAGGACAGAGGGTTTTTTCTACTTTCGGCCAGCCGAATTTTTTAGCTTCCTGGCTTCTATTAGTTATGCCCGTCGTTCTCTGGTCGATTATTAATCTAAAAGGATACGCTCGATTGAAACTGGTTTTCCTGCGCCCGGCAGGCATCGTTTTTTTTCTCTTAACACTGGTAATTTTAGTTTTTACGCAAAGCAGGAGCGCCTGGCTATCTTTATTGTTGATGTTTTTCTTTTTCACAGTCGTTTTTTTCTGGCAGAAAGGCAGAAAAAAAGCTTCCCTGTCCCTTTTGGCGGTTTTACTAGGCGGGATAATATTCTTGGTGATTCTCAATTTGCATCCTTTGCCCTTCAGAGAAGACGAGAATCCTTTATTAGTCAGATTGAAGACTTTCAGTGACTTATCTTCAGCCGGACGATTAAGATTTTTTTGGTGGAAAAACAGCTGGGACCTGATTAAGCAAAAACCCTGGTTTGGCTATGGTCCGGAAACCATGAGCCTGAGTTCTCCTCACTATTACCAGCCAGAATGTGCCGCTTTGGAGGGAATAAATCAGGTGCCCGACCGGGCTCATAACGATTTTTTAGATGTACTTTTGAATACAGGAATTTTCGGACTACTAGCTTATTTGTTTTTACTAGTTGATGTTTTTTATTCCGGTTTTAGGAGTATGAAATTTTCGACTGTCGAAGACAGGCCGATAATTCTTTGTCTTTTAACAGGGCTGGTCGGATATCTATTTTCTCTCCAATTCTCCTTTCACGTCATTTCCACAGCCGTTTATTTCTGGGGATATGTGGCGATAATACTAAGAATTTCATCAGGTTTTGATTATGAGGATTAGATTCTGGAAATCCATTTTATTCGTTTTTTTCTTTTGTTTTTTAGCCGCGGCCTTTTATTTTTTCAATCTGAGGATATTTCTGGCCGATTATTATTACAACCGCACTCTTCTGACCGAAGACTGGCCTGAAGTATTGGCTGCTTATCAGAAAGTTTTCCTTTTCCAGCCAGCCGAGCCGTTCTACCACCAGCAGTTTGCCCTTGATTTGGACTGGGGTTTGAAATTCTACCAGTCCGACGAATCCAAAATGAAAGTTCTCGATTTGGCCGTCAGCCAGATGGAAAAAATAGAAGAAAGGGAAAGGTCTTACAGTGTGGCTATTTATTTGGCGCGATTGCTGGCTCATCGGGCCGATCTGAGCCGCGTGCAGGGTGATTTCGCGAAAGCGGAACAGGCCTTCGTCCAGGCTGCGATGTTGGCGCCACAGATGGCCCGCGTTTATACCGACTGGTGTCAATTGAAAGTTTACGAACAGGAATGGGAGCAGGCCCGGGAAATGTGTCAGCGCGCTTTTCATTTATATCCTCCCTTAGATCATCCGCAGATGAATCAGGAGCATCGGGGCCTGGTGGCCGTGGAAATGGTCGGACTTTATGAGAATTTGGGTGAAATCTACGTCAATCTGGGAGATTATGACAAAGCAGAGTCCATGTACCGGCAGATTTTGAAGTTTGTGCCGCTTAGCCGGCCGGATATTTGGAAAAAATGGGGAGATGTTTATTATCTGCAGGGAGATCTCGATGGGGCGATAGAAAAGAATTTTCACGGCTACACTTTGAAGCCCCGTGATCCATTCTGGTCTTTGACCTTAGCCCTTTTATATCGGGGAAAAGGAGACGAAGAGAGTGCCCGATTCTGGGCGGAAAACATTTTGCGGCTTGACCCGGGAAACAAACAGGCAAAAACGTTACTTGATAAACTCGGGGTCTGACCCCGACAACGTCCCTTCTAAAATTCGCTTTAATAAAGACTTATAGAGCAAAAATTTCAATTTGGGACGATTTTGAATAATTAATAAGTAATTTTATTTACTACGATGCCTAGAAAATTAAGGGAAACAATTATTGCTCCCGAAAAAATATATCATATCGTTTGTCGTGGAATAAATCAAAAGCGTATTTTTAGAGAAGTTCGCGATTACAAAAAAATATTAGAGATCATTAAAAAAGCGAAAAAATCATATAATTTTTATTTATATTCTTATAATTTATTATCAAACCATTTTCATTTATTTATAGAAACCAACGACATCTCCGTTTCTAAAATAATGCATTACATTAACGGTTGTTATGCGGGTTATTTTAATTATAGGCATAAACGAAATGGTCATTTATTTCAAGATAGATTTTACGCCTCCTTAATAGACACGGAGTCTTATTTTTGGACAGCGAGCGCCTATATCGATCTTAATGCGGTTCGCGCCGGTTTAGTCGAGAATCCCGAGGATTATCCCTGGAGCAGTTACAAATTTTATTTCAGGGGAAATTTTAACGATAACTTATTGGACATTAGGCGCTTTTTATTATTAAACGGAAATGGAGACATAAGAGAGATTAATCAAGAGTATTTAAGTTTTGTGAAAGAGGAGCGTAAAAATAAAAAGATGCCCAGGTTTATCGAGAACGATAAATATTTTTAAATTAAATGAAATCATCCCAAATTTTAAAAATCATTCTATAATCCGCATAAATAAAAGGTTTCCAAAGAACGGAAAATGGGGTCAGACCCCACGATAACATGAAAATAAATTTTTTAATTCCTACCACCGGTCTCACCGGCGGCATCAAAGTTATTTTCAAACACGCCGATTATCTGGCGAAAAAGGGGCATCAGGTAAACCTGATCTACCCTTATGTGCTAAGGAAGGATGCCGGCCTAAAAGAGAAAATTTTCGGCCTAGCTAAGATTATCCGCCGTTTTTTATTGTCTCTCATCGGGAAGGATAAAATTGGCTGGTTTATCCCGGACAGGAACGTGAATCTTCTCCGGGTCTGGAATTTGGCGGGGGAAAATGTTCCTCCAGCCGATGCGACCTTGGCCACGGCCAACGAAACGGCCGACTGGCTGTTGGATTATTCCCCGGATAAGGGAACGAAATTCTATTTCATTCAGGATTACGAAATCTGGACGAGGCCGGAAGAGAAAGCAGAAGCCACTTATATGATGCCTTTTAAAAAGATAACGATTTCCTCTTATCTAAAAGATTTATTGGAAAAGAAATTCAGGCAATCGGTCTGTGGCGTGGTTTTCGACGGTGTTGACCCGGAAATGTTTCTGTGGGAAGAAAAAGTTTTTCATGAGAAAAAGAGGATTCTGATGCAGTATCATGTTTTGGAAAAAAAAGGCTTCGCCGACGGATGGGAAGCCTGCCGACTAGTCAAGCAAAAACATCCGGAAGCAGAGCTGGTTTTGTTCGGCGCTTATCGTTCGCCGCGTTGCTTGGCGAAAGCCGCCGAATTCCATTATCGGCCTGATGCAAAAGAATTGAGACGGATTTACATTTCGGCCGACATATTCGTCTGGCCGTCGCGGGCGGAAGGATTCGGTCTGCCGCCCTTAGAAGCCATGGCGGGAAAATGCGCGGTAGTCTGTACCGATACTGGCGCGGTCCGTGATTATGCCGATGAAAAATCCGCCGTGATCGTTCCGCCGCATCGACCGGAATTGCTGGCAAAGGGTATTAATTCCCTGTTGGAAGACGGAAAAGAATTAATGCGGATTTCCGAAGCAGGATATAAAAAATCCCGGGTTTTCACCTGGGAAGAATCGTCGCGGCGGCTGGAAGAACTGCTCTTACGGAACATTTAATCTTTTTCTTTTAATCTTTTAACCAATGATTTAGGATTTTTCAGATAATAGATCAGGCGAGGATAAAAGCATGAGCTCGCGCTCCACCACACTCCCCAGGAATTCAAACAGCCAGGGCATTTTTTTATGATTTTTTTTCTTATCTCTTTTGCCTGATCGCTCTGCCATATTTGCGTCGGTGTGTTTTTTCTTACGTTGCCCAGGGGATTACCCCAGAAGTTGAGACAGGGCACGACGTCACCGTTGCATTTCAGGGCGCAAAAAGTATGTCCGGCGAAACATTTGAATTTTATGGGTTCGTTTTTTAGCCATTTTTCCCATTTGTCCCGGTGGATAGTCGGCGGCAGGGAACGGACCGCGGCCATCATTTCTTCGTTGTGCCGACCGGAAAGGTCGCCGTTTTCGTAAAAAGAAGACTGGTGGTACCATTGTACCGAAATTTCGATACCGTTTTCTCTCGCGTATTCTTTGACTTCTTTCAGGTACGGCAGGGTCAGATCCGACAGGGTAAAACCTAGGATGACGGAGATTTTTTCCGGAAAGTCTTTTTTCAGGTTAAGGAGTCTTTTCACCAAAAGATCGACCTGCTGAAAATTCCCCGGCACGCCCCTGATCCGATCGTGGTTTTGTCTCACGCCGTCCAAAGAGATGCCGACGGTCAGGGAAACGTCTTTTTTTATCACGTTCTCAATCACCGTCAGCACTTTTTCCGAAAATATCCCGTTGGTGCTCAGATCGATTTTCGCCTGTGGCAGGATTTCGTGTTCCGCCAGCAGTATCTGTTCCAGATCGTCCCTGAGAACCGGCTCTCCGCCGGAATTGACGATGTTTTCCAAACCGGAAAAAAGAGGATTGCTTAAAGTTTTTTTTATTTCTTCCAGAGTCAGGGGATTATTTGTCGGTTTTTTTCGCCAGATATGGCAGTGAGTGCAGTGCGAATTACAGCGGTCGGTCAATTCAAACCAGAGCCATTTCGGTTTCAACGGTTTCCCCAGCATCATCTGGAACAAGTTTTTATGGGCGAACAGGAAACGGGAGATTATTTTTTTAAACAAAGCCATAGATTTATTTATTTTTTTCCGCTTCCACATAGAGGGAGCCGGTTTGGGGGAAGAAAATCACTGTGGGGAGAAAGAGCAAGCCCACCAGTAAATATGGAAGCAGATAGACGAAAATCAAGCGGGCGAACGGATAAATTAATTTCAGCAGTTTCCGTTTCATGTTTTTTTCTCCGTCCGTTTTTATTTCCGTTTTGGTTTTATCCACGGTCTTTTGAGGAATGATCAATTGCAGGGCCAGTTCGTAAAGATAGTGTAGTTTTCCGGAAGTTCTGATTTCCACGTTTTCGTATCCGATCAGAGAGAGGAATTTTCCCATGGCTGTCGGGCTCCATTGGCTGAAGTGATGCAGAGGATAATCCCACTTGCTCAGTTCGGGAAAAATCCTTTTTTTCGACGGCAGGCTGATGATCAGTTTGCCGCCGGACTTGAGAAAATTTTTTGCTTGGCGCAGGATTTCCAGCGGATTGGTGACGTGTTCCAGTACTTCGAAAATTGTGATATAATCGAAAGCAGGCAGGTCTTTTTTAAAGAATTCCTCCATGGCCAGTGGGTAGACGTTTTTCAAATGGAAGTTGTTACGGGCGATTTGCACGGCCGGTCGGTCGATATCCGTGCCCCAGGCTTCGGCATGGAGTTCTTCCAGCCGGGCGATGAATTCGCCGGTCCCGCAGCCCAGGTCAAGTATCCGGACCTGCGGCAGTTCTTGACGGTGTCGCCGGATAAATTTTTTATGATAAGGGTGCAGTTTCCGCGGCCGGTCATTTTTTTTAAAGTTATACGGGTCGATTTTTTCATACCAGTCCCGCGCTGCCGGGTTTTCAAAAGGCAGCCAGAATCTGACCAGGCATTTCCGGCACTGCCAAAGAGAAAAATCGCCGTATTGGTTGCGGTGGTCTTTAAGGAAGACAAGTTCCGCTGTCTGTCGGCAAACAGGACATTCTTTTTTCGGTTCATGAAAAGACATATTTCATAATTTAATCGTTTTTGTCATCGATGTCAATCTGATTTTATTGATTTTTAAAGTTTATCGAAAATATGGACGTTTCCATCATCATCGTTAATCACAACAGCGGAAAATTTTTGCGAGATTGCCTGAATTCGATTTTGAGTTCAAATCGAACAGAAGGGGGAACCAGGGAGATAATCGTAGTTGATAACGCTTCTCTCAGGGACGATTTTGTTTTGTTACGGAGAGATTTTCCCGACGTCAGGTTTATATTCAACAAGGAAAACCAGGGGTTCGGCCGGGCGAACAATCTGGCGGCCAAAGAGGCATCCGGCGATTTGCTGTTTTTTCTCAATCCGGACACTTTAGTCCAGGAAGACGTTTTTAATCAGGCAGTGAAATTTTTCAAGGATAACGCGAAGCTGGGAGTTTTGGCTCCGGCCTTGGTTTTACCCGACGGTCGGCTTCAACCTTGGTCCGGCGGTCGGGATTGGGTTTCCGGCGCTGCCTTGTTTATACGGCGAAAAATCTTTAATGAAATCGGCGGTTTTGACGAAAAGTTTTTTCTGTATTTTGAAGACAAGGATCTTTGTCGCCGGATCGAAAAGCAAGGCTGGGAGATAAAGACGATGTCGGGGATCAAGGTGACGCATTTCGGCGGCCGCAGCTGGCCGGACAAGAAAGCAATCAAGAAAATATATTATTGTTCTCAGTCCTATTACTGGCGCAAGCATTACGGTTTGCTGGCTTCTTTATTCCTGAATCTGATCCGCTGGCCTTATAAAATCTGGAAGGAACGCGCTCTTTAAGAATACGGTTGAATTATAGTGAAAATACAGTATAATAATAATTAATTTCTAAATTTTACATTTTGCATTTTGATTTTTGCATTTTGAATTATTTATCATGATTATACTTTTCCATTTGATAATTTTTTTTATCGGCGCGTGCTTCGGCAGTTTTTTAAACTGTTTAATCTATCGTTTAGCCGAACATCAGCCTATCACTGGCCGTTCTTTTTGCCCGCGATGCCGGAAGTTGATTGCTTGGTATGATAACATCCCAGTCGCGTCTTTTTTCCTGCTAAAAGGAAAATGCCGGCAATGCCGGGAAAAGATTTCCTGGCAATATCCCATCGTCGAAATATTGATGGGTTTTTTATTTCTTCTGCCGGTCGTCGGGCTTTTTCTGTCCCGGAAGGAATTTTTAGTTCTGGGGGGCCAGAATTTTTTTTCGGACATTCTGGAGATATTGCGCGTTTGGATCGTTTATTTCATCCTGACGTTTATTTTCGTCTATGATTTGAAATACATGGCTATTGAGGACGTGGTCCTTTTGCCCAGTATCGGCCTGGTCATAATGTTGAATCTCTTTACTTCTCCTCTGGTCGATTTTCTGGCCGGGCTTGGCTGGGAAGCGAAGCTCGGGCACATGATTCTGGCGGTCTTACTGGCGGTCGTGTTCTTCGGCGGTCAGTACGTCCTAACTAAGGGTAAAGGAATCGGGCTGGGAGATCTGCGCATCGGACTTTTCATGGCCGTGGCTCTGGGGCACTGGTCCGCGCTTTTTCTCGCTTTGGTTGTTTCTTATCTTCTCGGCGCAATAATCAGTCTATTTTTACTGGTTCTTAAAAAAAGAGGCCTGAAAAGCGAAATTCCTCTGGGACCATTTCTGTCTTTGGGCACGTTTTTCACTTTTCTTTTCGGACAAGGTGTAATTAACTGGTTTTTACGTTCATCTTTTCGTTAAATGAAAAATCATTTTAAGAAATCTTTTACTTTAGTGGAATTAATGGTAGTTATCGCCATCAGCGGCCTGATCGGCGGGGCTATTTTCGCCAATATGCGCTCCGGCGGTCGGTCAATGGACCTGAATTCCTCGGCGGAAAAGATGGCCGGCATCGTCAAACAGGCGCAGATGATGGCTTTGAGCGGCAAGCAAATAGATTCCAGTCGGCCAGATGGCGGCTACGGAGTTTATTTTGACGTCTCCACCACGCCTGATTCGTACAAGCTTTTCGCCAATACTTCCGAAGCGGATGACCATGAATACGACGTGGGAGACACAGTAATCCAGACTATTGTTTTGCCGGAACAGGTGGCGATGTCTCCATCGTCGACTTCGATTGTTTTCAAACCGCCTTACTGTTTGATTTACGTCGGAGGAAGCCTCTTAATCGGCTCCAACCGGCTTTCAGTTTCGCTCCAACATCTTGACGCTAATTTCTATGCCTATGTGCGCGTTAATAGTCAGGGAGAAATCGATGTCCGCAAAACCGCGGATTAAGGCCCAGAGCCTAATTGAAACCATCGTTGCCATCGGCATCATCGTGGTGGCGATTGTGGCTATTTTGACCGTGGGTTTGACCCAGGTCGTTTTGGGCGGCCAGTCGGCGGAGAGGATCATGGCGGTCAATTTCGCGCGCGAAGGCATTGAAATCGTTAATGCTATTATCAATAGCAACCGTTTGGATCCGAATCAGTCCTGGCCTTACGGATTGGATGACAACGACGACTACATCGTCGATTACGATACGGATGTTCTGGATACCCCGGCTACATTTAGCGGGGAGGAAACCATTGCTAATTGCCTTAATTGCCATCTTTGCCGGCAGAACAGCGATTTATATGTTCACTGTGCTTCTCTGGAAGTTTTCCGCCGCATCGTCACTGTTGCCGACGGCGATAATCTGGGCGGAAATTGCGCCGGCAATTGTGAAAAAAAAATCACTTCCACGGTTTACTGGCTGGAACGAGAAAGGACGCATACCGTGACTTTGGAAAGTCGTTTAACCGACTGGAGATGATGAAAGTTTAAAATTAAAACCTCAATTAGAATAATTTATGTCAGAAAGAAAGCAGTCTTTCACTTTGATTGAGTTGATGGTTTCCATGGGCATTTTGGTCATTGCCATTATGTCCCTGATCGGCGTTTACATCAATGTTATCGGCACCCGCGGGAGGACTACGGGTCAGCTTAACATGCAGGAAGATGGTCAATATATGATGAGCCTGATTGTCAAAGACATAAGAGCAGGCATCGTAGACTACGCCAGTTATGGCGGCGGTGACTGCGGGACCATTGCCGGAGATGATGGGTTAGCTGATATGCTCTGTCTTCTGGATTTCGACACGGATAAAATCAGATATCGGACGACCCTGAGTGCCAGCGGGACATGCGATGCGGCGCGTTGCGTTATTGAGCGTTGCGAAACCTCCGCCTGCGAGGAAGATGATTATCAAACTATTACCATGACTAATTTGAGCGTGGAACGCCTTGATTTTTACATCAATCCGGTCAGCGATCCCTTTACGGTTGGTTCGGATGTTTACGTCCATCCGCGGGTTACCGTAGTTCTGAGGTTGAAATCCCTAATAGAAAAAAGCGGCGAGGAAAGAGAACTTGTTTTGCAACAGACCGTACCCCAAAGATACACGTACAGAAAATAAGTTTATTTTCTGTAAATTCAAAAATTTAACTCTTGGCAGTTCTTGGCAGGTCATCACCCGCCAAAACACCAAGACAAGGACAAGGCTTAAAACAGGATTTGATAAACGATTGATTTTTAATTTTACATTACATTTTGAGATTTGAGATTTGCATTTTTAATTTGTTATTAGACAATTTTTGTTTAAATGTTAAATCGTTATTTTGTTAAATTGAGAGGAAAAAGCGAAGGATTGTCCCTCATTCTTACCCTTCTCATCATTAGTTCTATTCTCACCGGCACGATGCTGGTGGGAGACGTGATTATCAGGCACAGCCAGGTGGTTCAGGGAACAGAGATTTCGGAAAAGGCGTTTTTTGCCGCCGAAACAGCCAAGGAAAAGGCATGTTACGAAATTTTCAAAAATTACAAGGAGATCACTTCTTTCACTTTAAATGGCACCATGAGCGACGAGGAGACGGAATATTTAGCTACGGTTGAAGTCGATACGAATTGTCCGACGCCCGGCGCAGGTTGTAACATCGGAGCAATCACCAGTACCAATGCTTGGAGCATCAGTCTCGATTCGGGAGAATCGTTCCAGCTGGACATTGATCTTAATGGCGCCACTTACCCCAGCAGTATCCAGGTCAGCCGTAGCGGTTTAACCGCCAGTGACGTCATTGTTTACGAATGTACCACGAGCGAGGATCCGCGGATCTGTTCTTCAACGGCCAGCCAGAGTTTCAGTATCATCTTTCCTTATACCTTCGACATTAGCGGTTATGCGGGAAAATACTACAAATTAAGGATCAACAACAGAGGAGATTCGTCAGAAACGTACACTCTGACCCCGACCAGTGAACTGCCGGTCGGCATAGAAATAAACGCGACCGGCACTTATTCCGGATACGAGCGCAAGGTCAAGAGCGTCGTTCCCAAATGGCAGAAATACGGGATATAAAATAATGTCAAAATCCAAATTTCCAATGACAAATCAAATCTAAAATCCAAATCTTCATTTGACATTTGAATTTGACATTCCACATTTCATCTCATTCTGCTAAAATATAAGTATCTTATGTTTCTCAAATCGCTTGAGACGGGTTTTGATTCTGCCTGAAAGCAGGAGGTTTTGAATTTCGGTTATTTTTTAATTATCAATAATAAATATTTGTCGGACGGATTTAACCCAGGTCGAATCTGGTTCAATTCGCCGGCAACAGAGGTCACATATATGGAAATTATGAACCGAAAGGTTTGCCGTCAAATGAAAAAACGGAAAAATTGCCGACACAATTTTTTCGTTTTTGATGTTTTTGATGAGGTGAAACCTCATCAGACGCATCAGGTAAAGGAAAAATCAATAAGTCGTTTGGTTTTTCATGGCGGTATTTTTATTTTATTCGTCATTTTGTTAAATTGTTGTTTTGTTGTTTTGACGCTTGCCTATACTCCTCCTTCAGTTCCTCCGCCGGGGGGAAACGTTGACAAACCGATTAATGTTGGTCCGGAAGCGCAATCCAAACAGGGCAATTTGGGTATTGGTACCACGGCTGCGCCCGGCGTTGCTTTGGACGTCAATGGCAATGTCCAGGCGCTGATGTATTATGACAAAGACGATGTTAATTATTATCTTGACC
>Ga0172371_10002488_pt1 | contig 29242 bp, 32 predicted proteins | sample Lak12m_FD_114543 | JGI IMG/M metagenome (GOLD analysis project Ga0172371, IMG submission 114543) | Freshwater microbial communities from Kabuno Bay, South-Kivu, Congo - kab_022012_12m | ecosystem: Environmental > Aquatic > Freshwater > Lake | place: Democratic Republic of the Congo: South-Kivu...
ATCACCGTTCCGAACAAATTTGAACAAGAAATCAAAAGATTCCCGGGGGGATTCAATGTGATAATCACACCAGCCTGAAATTATGCCAAAACTCAAAACGCGAAAAGCCGTTGCCAAGCGGTTCAAAATATCAGCCAAGAAAAAAGTTGTCGGCCGCACCGCGGGACAGGGACATTTCAACGCGCGCGAAGACGGAAAAACGACCCGCTCAAAGCGTAATGATTTTGTTTTGTTCAAAACCGACGCGGAAAATGTTTTGAGAAATTTGCCTTACGCTAAATAGCACAAACCACAAAGCATGTAACATGTAACACGAGATGCAAAAATCAAATGTTACATGTTTCATGTTATATGTTACATGAGTAGAGTAAAACGAGGAACAACCGCATCGAAACGCCGAAAAAAGGTGCTCAAGGCTGCCAAAGGTTTCATGTGGCGCCGGAAATCAACCTATCGCGCGGCCAAAGAAGCTCTTCTCAAGGCCGGCCAATACGCTTATCGCGACCGCCGGGCCAAAAAAAGGACTTTCCGGAACCTTTGGATTTTGCGCCTGAACGCCGCCCTTCGTGAAAACGGGGAAAAATATTCGAGTTTCGCAAAAAAACTCACTGACAAAAAAATCGCTCTCAACCGGAAAGTTTTGAGCGAAATGGCCATGAAATTCCCGGAGCAGTTCAAAAAATTCGTCGAAGCCGTAAAATAACCCGATTATATTTTCAAAAAAATCCTCCCTTACGGACGGTTTTCTTTTTTTAGCAATTTTATTTTTTCTTGGCTTCCCTTTGCATATCCCCCTATTTTGCCGTCAGCTCGGATAACCCGATGGCAAGGGATTATTTTCACTTTATTCTTCCGGCATTCAAAATAATATTTTTTCAAGATATTTCCCACTGCCCGCGCCGCTTTTGCATTCCCCGCCCGTTCCGCAACCTCTTTATAAGAAAGCGTCCGGCCCCTCGGGATCCGAATAACAATCCTGATGACTTTTTCAGAAAATGATTTCGCCATTATTTTTCTTCCTTGGCAAATATTTCCCGAAGTAGCTCTTTCCCAAAACGCCAAAGGGCGTAGAAAGGCAAATAAAACCAGATCGTTTTTTTGATGATCCACTCAAAAAGCTCTTCGGCTGTGAAATTTTCGGGCATCCCGGTAGTACAAATTGAATTAATTAAGATAGATAAATATTCATAGGGCTTAGCTCGGCAGTTTTAGTTGTACTACCGGGCATTATTTTGCGCCTATGATCTTAAAATTTCCTATATCATATATCACATCTTTTTTTTCGACAACAATTTTCCAGTTCTTCCGGCGAGCCGTTTTTTCAAGATTCAAGTTGGGGTTGAAGGCGATCGGATGCTCAACCATTTTGAGAAAACTAATATCCGATTCCGTGTCGCCGATTCCGAAAGATCCTTCAAGGGTGATTCCTTTTTCCGAAATATACTGGCCAACCAGATGTCCCTTGTGTTTCACCGGCTCAAATATTGTCTTCCCTGTATAAATTCCTTTTCCGTCAGTTCCATAAACCGACCCAAATACTTCATCAAATTTCATGTGCCGGTTATATTCTTTCACGATTTCGATTGGGGAACCGGAAATAGCAATGATCGTATAATTTTCTTTTCTCAATTTTTTTATCAAATCGCGGGTGAAAATATACACCCGGTCTTTGTTGAATTCTGCCACTTTTCGGCTGGCGTCCATTACATCTCTCTGGAAGCATCCTTTGAGTTCCTTTTCATAAGTGCTCACTATTTTTTTTCGATACTCTTCGTATGTTCCCCGGTGCTCAAGCCAATTGGCATAAATTCGCACAAGTGTTTTGCGCGCTCCTTTCGAAAAGATTCCCCGCCAGGAGAGTTCGTCTATCAGCTCAAAATGCAGGTTTTTTCGAAAAACCGTTCCATCAATGTCAAATATGGCCAGCTTTTTTTTCATGTATTTTTTCCTAGCATCCTAACCGAACACAACATTCAATGTTGGGAAAGCCCCAACATTGAAATGTTTATACTATTTCTTTTTTCCATTCCCTTCATGCATATCACGAAGCCGCAGGTAGAGTCCCCATACACCGACCAGAATCCCAATCAGAATCCATTGGGTTGCCGCCAGCCACATCGGTTCAATCGCCCAGGAGATAACAGCCATCAATGCCGCCGTGAACGAAACGATGAAGAAAATGTCCGATGATGATTTTATGCCCATTTTGCACCTCCTCTCATAATTTTGTATTTATTTTCAACTTCATAATAGCAAATTTTTCACTAATAGTGAATAACCACCGGAGTTCCGACATCCGAAAAACTATATATAGTTTCCGCCGGTCCAATCCCCAGCCGCACGCAACCGTGCGATACTGGAATTCCCAGATGGGCCGCGCCTTCTTTGTATCCGCCCGGCCATTCGGGAAGCTCGTGGATGCCGTGCCCCGCGCCGGTAAATTGCATAAAGTATGGCATATAGAGTTTGTACTTGTTTGACCAGGCCCGTCCGCGTTTCGCCATAATTTTGAAATTTCCCGTTGGTGTCGCCATCCCACGCTTCCCGGTGGAAATCCGGTATGTTCCGAGGCGCCGGCCGCTTTCAAAATTTGAGAGATGCTGCTGAGAAAGGTTGATGTCGATATATTTTCCCTCGCTGATCCTGGCGCTGTGGTCAACCACCTGGTCTTCCGGAATGATTGCTGAGTTGCTCTTTACCGGCGCAATGTACGGCTTCTTTTCCGTCTGGAAAGAATGACTGAAAATTTCTTTGGGAGAGCCGTTACTTTCTCTCCCGGCAACCTTGGCGATGATTTTCATTTTGTAGTCCGTTTCATACTGAAGTTTTTCCTTGGGAAAAATCCGAAACTCTGTTTTCTTTTCATTGGCTTCGAAATTGAATCCGTCGAACGGGTCAATGATAAAATTCAAGTCATAATCGCCAGTTGGTTTTCCAAAGAACACCTTGAAGTCAGAATCGATGCTGATAGCAGAATTCTCCTCCCCCGGATCAATTTCCAGCACTTCCGGATACCCTTCAGTTTGGAAAGCCAGATTGATCTCGTTTTCTTTGCTTTTGAATATCCCTTCTTTGGTTTTTATCCTAATCTCGTATTTTTTTCCCGGCTCGAAATAAGAAACTGATTTCAGATCGAGTTCCTGGTTATCTTCGACCCAAATAAATTTCAGTTTCATATCGGGAGAAATTGAAAATCCTTCCCCGATCATTGAGGGATCAACTTTCCGATTGAAGACTATGGCCACTTTATCCCGGGGACCGAATTCTTCTTTTGCGATTTTTGCCGAGAGCGGATCCTGCGAAGAAGCAACCAGTTGCGCGCCAAAAACGGCCAGAGTTCCCAGAGAAGACACTGTCACAACTAAAAGAAAGGCTTTCGCGAGAAAAGTCCAAAATTTGGATTGTTTTTTTATTTGAAAAGCGACAAGTTCTGGCATCGAATTGTTTCAAAACAAAGAAAAGACGGGAAACACCCGCCTTGTTTGCTATAGCGTTATTTTAGCACAAAATCGGATTTTAGGCAAGCTCGCCCTGCTAAATCCCGCTTTGCGGGAATTCCGCTTAAGCGGAATTATTTAACAGGGTAAATTTCATAAATTTCTAAATTCCTTTCTTATAATCTTATAATCCGGAATAGTTTCTCCCACCAAATCCCAAAACCTTCTCGAATGATTGAACTCTTTGAGATGGCAAAGCTCGTGGACAATGATATAGTCAAGGTGTTTTTCCGGAAGATGGACAATTTTATAGTTGAAATTCAAATTTCCCTTGCGGCTGCAGCTTCCCCATCGCGATCTTTGGTTGCGTATGGAAATCCGGCGATATTCAAGTTTGTAATATTCGTTGAACTCTCGAAGTTTGAAAGCGGCCAGTTTGCGGGCCTCTTCTTTTTTTGCCAAATATTCCTTGCAACTGGATTTCGGAATAAGAAACAACGGCTTTCTTTTTTTGGCCAAATCAATTTTGCGCAAAATCCAATCCGCTTTTTGGCGGATGAAATTTTCAAGTTTTTCAATCCGCATCCCCTGTGGCAAAGTCGCCGAGAGTTCTCCTCCCGGATGGATGGTAATGCGCAAACACCTCGCCCGGGCAGATTCGCGAAGATTATAAGGAATTTTTTCGTTTTGTAATCTTATTTCTTTTTGCATCGAGTCTCATTTTGTTTCTTTTTCCAGCTCTTTTTTCACTTCCTCAAATTCATTCTCGACTTTTTTGAGCCGCTCGCGGCTGGCTTTGATGAGTTTCACTCCCTCTTTCACTTTCTCGATTCCTTTTTCCACATCCACTTCCCCCTGGTTCTCAAACCACTCGACAATTTTTTCGAGTTTCTTGAGCGACTCCGTGAGATTTGTTTCTTTTGGCATTGATATTCTTTACAAATTATGAATGCGCTTCGCTTTACGAATATACTAATTACGAATATTTTTGTATTCGTATATTTGTAAGAGATTCGTAATTCGTAAAGCTAAATTATCTTTTTTATCTCTGATTTAATTTCTCCATTACTCAATTTTATATCCACTTCATCCCCCACCTTCACATTCTTCACGCTTCGCACAATTTTCCCGCCCAGGCTGACCAAACTATAGCCAAGCTTCAACTGTCTTTCCGGATTGTTCAAATTCAGCTGATTCTCCATGTTTTTTATTTTTTCTTTTATTTCAGAAACACATCGGGAAAAAATAGCCGACATGTTTTTCGAAAAATTCATGATTTTATCTTTGCCGAAAAAAATAGCCTGCCCGATTTTTTCCGCTTCGCGATGAATCATAATTTTCGCTCTTTCAAAACGCTCAAACACTTTCGAAAGATATGCCATTAAATTCCGTTCCGCTTCGTCGACTTTTCCCGCCGCTTCGTCCCACGATTTCGTCAGCTCCACAGCCGCCCCGGTTGGCGTCGAAACCATCTTGTCGGCCGCCAGCGCCACAAGGGATATGTCTTTTTCATGGCCAACGCCGGCCAGAACCGGAATTTCAGAGCTCGCGATTTCCCGCACCAGCGTTTCAGTATTGAAAGCCTGGAGACTCTCAAGACTCCCTCCCCCTCGAACCAAAACAACCGCATCAAGATCAGGAATATTTTTGTTGAACCATTTTATTCCCTTTATCAAATCAAACACTGCCTGCTTCCCTTCCACCCGCGAATCAAAGAATTTTATCTGAAATCCATAGCTTCCCAAGTTCGTTGTGAAATCACCAATCGCCGCCCCTTGATGCGAGGTAATCAGGCCAATTTTATTCGAAAAGTCGGGGATGATTTTTTTCCGCTCCGGCGCGAACAATCCTTCACTTTCTAATTTATCTTTAAGCTCGTCGTAGGCTTTTTTGAGGGCGCCCTCACCGACGACTTCAATGAGTTTCACTTGAAACGACATCCGCCCGCTCGGCTTATACACGTTTGGATATCCCCAAATGATCACTTCCATACCCTCCTCAAGTTCCACACCCGAAATTTCATAATCATTTCCCCAGATGAAACAATTCAAAAGGCTTTCGCCTTCCTTATCTTTCAATCCAAAGAAAACATAATTCCCGCGATTTTCGACGCTCGACACCTCGCCTTTTATTTTGGCTTCCGCTTCAAGCAGTTTCAGATTCAAAAAATCCAAGTATTCCCCGACCTCGAAAATATTAAAGTTCGACTTTGAGGAATTCCGAGAGCTCCGCTCGAGGAAGGGAAAAGTCGAACTTTGGTTATTGTCTTGGTTATCTGATATTCCCGCCACTATCGCCAAAATTTCTTTCCCATATCTTGCCAGCTTTTTTTCTTTGATGCCTTTCACTTCCAAAAGTTCCTCCGGCGTCTGTGGCTCGCGCCGCGCGATTTCTTCCAAAGTTGAATACGGCAAAACCCGGTAGGCTTCGATGTCGTCCCGCCGCGCCCGATCGCTTTGCCATTTTTTCAGTTTTTCGAGAAGGGGTTTGTTCATAAACGCACCAATATTCAATGTCAGGATTTCCTAACTTAGAATGTTTATATCTTCATTGTAATCGATAAAATCAACCGCCGCAAAAAATTTTGTCTCAACGCCTTTTCTGATTTTGTAGCCATTGCAATGTTTCGACATCCCCAGATACGACTGCAAACTCTGACTGAAAGATTCTCCCGAAATCAGGCCTTCCCGAAAAAGAAAATTTTTCTCATTTATTCTCCTTAACATTCTTCGCTTGGTCGCCGTTCGCATAATCCGGTGATCGGAAAAATTTATCATCCCCAGAAAATCAACACCACCCGAAACTGTTTTAATAAAAACCTTATCGGGATGCAATTCGAGTTTCAATTTTTCTTTGAGAAATATCTTTATTGGGTCGATAATATTTTCCAGCCATCTTTTGTTTTCCGAAAGAATCACAAAATCATCGCAATAGCGTATATAATATTTCGTCTTCATTTTGTGCTTCATAAGCTGATCGAATTCGTTCATATAAATATTGACGAACAACTGCGAAGTGAGATTTCCCAACGGCAGACCAACGTTTTTCCCCTTTACGGATGAGAAGCTGTTTATAACATTTCTCAACAGCAAAATAATATTTTCGTCCGGAATATATTTTCGCAAAATCGAAAGTAAAACTTCATGATCGATATTCGCAAAAAATTTTTTGATGTCGCATTTCAAAACCCAACAAGTTTTGGTGTTATTTTGGCTGACTTTATAAAAATATTTCCGAAACTTATTAATCGCCCTGTGCGTTCCTTTGTTATTTCGGCACGAATACGAATCAGCGATAAATGTTTTCTCAAAGAATGGATAGAGTATTCTGTAAATTGCATGATGCAACAATCTGTCGCGGATGCTGGCTTTGTGAATATCCCTTGGTTTCGGATCATTTATCTTGAAAGCTTGATAACCGCCGTGCCGGTATGTATGATGAAGAAGGTCGCGGTGCAACGAAAAAATATTATCCATCAATCGCAAAGAAAACTCCTGAGTATCTTTTCTGCTTCTTTTACCGCGGATAAACTCTTTCCACGCCTCAAGTATATTTTCCAAGCTAACGATATCTTCAAATCTATGCACCAATCGAATTTTTCCAAAAACCCGACTTTTAACGCCCCCCCCGGCAGAATCCTGTAATTATTCATAAGCTGATTGCGACTTATAAGCTTTGGCATGAATTTCTTCCTCATTTTTCAAAAACTTCGCGCTATACTTTGGGAATAAAAATCGACCAGTTGTTCAAAGAAACAACGGAAAATATTTTCCTTGCCAGCAGGCTGGCAAGAGAGCAAAAAATTCCATTTTTGAGAAAAGCAAGCACGAAACTTGAGATGCTGAAATTTTTCCTGCAAATTTCCTGGGAAATAAAATCGGTGGACGACAAAAAATATATCATTCTTTCCGAACACCTGGACGAAATCGGGCGTATGTTGGGAGGGTGGATAGGATCTTTTCTGCCCAAATCAGAGAAAACCCCGCCGACTGCGACGGGGAAATAAAGAAAATTGCGGACGGCGGCAAAACGCCAGTTGTCATTCCAGTCGTTCTCAAACTGATTGAGATCGGCATTGCGCTTCGCATCGTTCTCGTTGAGGCAAACCACGTTGCGGTTGCCATTCGGGTTCTGCCAGACCGAACCATTGTGCGAAATATCCTCCGCACCACCACTCCTTGAATATTCTCGGAGTTGAATCTCATTCGGAATCTGAAAATTCCCTGATATCCCGCACCAAGCATCTTTATTTTTTGGAAGTCAGAAGGCAACTCTGGCGCAAGACTTATCCGGCACCATTCCTTGCCAACCAATTTCGGAATTCAACCGCTTTCAGCCGTGGCCGGAAACTTGTTTTGAGTCTACTATCCGGTTGAATTTTATCATGTTTGGAGAAATAAAGCAGTATTAACCGCTTTGATATCATCGCTTGCTCGTCCCGATAATACATCGGGATCTCGCTTTACCCGACAATAAAAAAATCCTCGCGAAAACAAGGATAAAAAATTCAAGGAGCCAAGGATTCCAGAAGTTTCAGGAATCCAAGGCTCCAAGTGTCTACTTGCGGACGGCGGCAAAACGCCAGATGCCATACCAGACGAACTCAAACCGAGAGAGAACGGCACGCCGCTCCGCATCGTACTCGTAGAGGCAAACCACGTAGCGGTCGCCATCCGGGTACTGCCAGACCGAACCAAGAGCAGCTATTGGAAATTCACGCTGGACATCCGGGTATTTTGCGCCGAATGCCAGGAGTTCGTGAGCTTCAGCGGGACGATATCCCGCTTTATCCATTTCCCGGATTGCCTCCTCGCTGGAAATATTCCGGTCGAAATGGAAAAACTCTATTTCCGTTTCCACTTTGCCTTTGCGCCTGGTTGGGAAGTGCGCCGAGGTGATGTCAGGGTTGGACCAGTCGTATTTTCCGAGCTTGACCAACTCTTCTAGGCTCAACCCGAAATCCACGAGGACGGCGTAGATTCTTCTTATTTGTTTCATGGCTTCGGCAATCGCATCGACGATTTTGTCGAGAAGCTCTTTGCCATTTTCCATGACTAGCGCGTGGATTTCCTCGTCGGAAAATCCGTGCTTACGCAAAGCTCCAACGATTTTATCTACCAGATTGGAAATCCACCCGGCCGCACTCACCAAAATACTCTTTTTCTTACTCATCTACTCTCTCCTTTGTTGCGGCTCGCCCCTCACGTTCGACCCTATGTCGAAAGCCCCAGACTTGCCGTTCATTGCAGCTTCAAAAAAACTTGCCTAAAATTTTCTCAAAACTGCAATGATTAGCGTAACGCCTAAAAGTTAAAGAGCTAATTTTCAATATATTATTATACACCCAAATCAAAAATTTGTCCAGCTTGTGCGGACAAATTTGCTTTATATAAGGTAAATAACTCGATTATATCAGGCTGTTCCGCGCCTCCGGCGGGGAACGCCGACTTTTTCTTGCATTTTTTCAATTTTTCGAGAAGGGGTTTATTCATTTCACAAATCTTTTTCCAGCCATTTTATTTTTGACATCAGCTTATAGAATGTTACGATGATTATAGCCGCGTTTCCCCATCCGGGTATCAGCCAAAGAGGAATATTGAAAACCATTGGCATATTATAAGACCAGATGCCCAGATGAATGCTGATGGATTCAAACGCGGCCGCTCCAATGGCCGCCAGGACAAACACAGCTGCCAATTTTCTGCTTTTGATTAGGGCCAATTCCAAGAACGCCAACATAAAAAGTAAAGCTGCCAGAAAAATAACTTCTTTCCAGAGAAACCAAATGAACAAAAAATTGAACAGTATGAAAAAACCCGTAGCCACGATCTGTGTTTTCTCTTTTTTCGATAATCTTGAAAGCATATGGCGGATCTACTTATGAAATTTATTCCATTTCCGTCGTCGCCGGCGGCTTGTTGGTTTCGTCGAAAAATACCCGGACGATTTTGGGATGTTTTGTCACTGCCGTTGATATTTCGCGCCGCACGTTCGCCGGAAACTGAATACCTTCGGCCGTCATGAAATCCAAAGTTTTCACGCCCCGAACAATAATTGAATAAGCATAAACCCGCCCGTCGCCTTTGATGCCGACCGTTCGCTGGCAATCGAGCGCCACAATCAGTTGTGAAACATCATTATATATTTTATATTTTTTCAAAATATCGCTCACTTCTCCGTCCGCCCAGCGCACGATATCCAACCTGTCTTTTCGGGGCGGATCGCCGATAATCCGGATAAAGAGTCCCGGCCCCGGAAAGGGCTGGCGCTCCGAAATAGACTGTGGGAGTTTGAGCGACCGCGCGAGTTCCCGCACTTCATATTTGAAAAGATTCCGGAAAGGATGAAGCTCTTTCACTTTGAGGTTCAGCCCCACGTTGTGATGGGACTTAATAAGATCGGCTTTCCCGGACGATCCCGACTCAATGAGATCGGTTGCCAAGCTCCCCTGAACGATGAAATCGGCTTTGAAACGCTTGGCCTCTTCTTCAAGAATGCGGCCGTATAATTTTTTGAATCTTTTTCGCTTCAATTCCGAATGAGTTTGTCTCCTGATGGCTTTTTGAAATTTTGCGGCCGCTTTTACGATTTTTAGACTCACTCTCGCTGCGTTCGCATTAAATTTTATTTCATCGATCTCATTTCTGCGAAGTCCTCCGGTATCAATGCAAACCGCGAGAAGATTTTTTTGAAATACCGGCGCGAGAACTGCCGAGAGCGTGGTTGAATCCACTCCTCCACTGAAACCGATTATCGCCCGCCTGCCTTGCGAGGCCTTGGCAGTTTCATTTCGAATATCATCAACTATATCCACCGGCTGCCAGTCTTTTTCGCACTTCGCAATTTTTTCCAAAAAATTAATCAGAATTTTTTTGCCTTCTTTTGTGTGCGTCACTTCCGGATGAAACTGAACTCCCCAGATTTTTTTCATGGGATTCGCCATCGCTTCAATAACTTTCCCGTCAAGAGAGCGAGCGATAATTTTGTATCCTGCCGGAACTTTTTCCACGCTGTCACCGTGGCTCGCCCAGACAATATTTTTCTTTTTTATATTTTTAAAAAGCGGATCTTTTACATCAAAACCGATGACTGCTTCCCCATATTCTTTCCTTTCATGATGGGCCACGACCATTCCGCCGGCCTTATGGGAAATCCACTGCATTCCATAGCATATTCCCAAAATCGGGATATTTAGCTTCAAAATATCTTTCGGCGGCTGGGGCGAATTTTCCTCATAAACACTCACGCTCCCGCCAGAGAGAACAATTGCTTTGGGCTTATTCGCCCTTAGCCACCCCTGGGCTTTTCCCGGCGACAAAACAGCGCTCCGGAAACCTAGCTCGCGCAGCGTCCGCCCGATCACCAGGGTATACTGGGAGCCCAAGTCGATGACAAGAATTTGAATTGGTTTCATAGAATTTGTTTGGTTAAGATTATTCTATGCTTTTATAAAAAGCGATCAATTTTATTATCAGGTTGTCCCATGACAAATCTCTTTTAGCCGCGATAACGTTGCTTTTCAGTTTTTTTTGCAGATCCGGATCCTTCAGAAAACCAATTGCCTTTTCGGCCAAAACTGCAATGTCCTTTTCGATTATAGCACAATTGTATTTCTTTAGAGTATTTCCAGTTTCTGAATCCACGTCGTTTATGATTATTACAGACTCGCCATTGAGATAGCTTCCGATTCTAATCGGGAAACAGGCAATTTCATCTTCCGTTTCGCCCTGGAGAAAAAGTACCGCTTCGCAAACACCCAAAAAATAGCCGAGGTTATTTTGTCTGATATATCCAACGTTGATTATATTTTTCAGGCATTCCAGGCTGCGTTCTTTTTCCAGGCGCTGGTCTTGGAATATTTTTTGGAGGTCCAGATTGAAAAGCAGATAAACATTCGGATCCAGCTTATGTATGCGTTCAAAAGTTTCGAGAAGCAAGCGCGCCCTGTCATTCGCATAACTGTTCCCGAAAGCCAGCAGATATTTTTTATCCTCCTCTAAATTCAGCTTGTTGATTGCTTCCTCCCTTGTATAAATATCAAACTGCCCGGTATTGACCCCGTTTATCAGCTTCAATGTTCTTTTGGCTCCCCATTTTTTCGCCTTTTCTTCAAGAAAGTCGCTGACGACGACGATGTTTTCAAAAAATTTAGGCGATTTTTTTTCGCAAAATTCTATGTATTTTTTGATCATGTTGTGTCCGGCAAAAATCGGCGTGCCCATCCAATAGTCGTCCCAATCAATCACCACTTTTTTTCCCGCCAGCTTCAGAAAAAAAGCCGGGATATTCGCTTCCAACTGGGTTGGAACACAGGCGTGTATAACATCGAATTTTCCCCATAGCCCCGCCCACAAAGCCAAAAGAGCCCTTAAAATCCTTCCATTGAAATATGGAAAAATCGCAAGTCTCGGCAATTCATACTGATGAAAATATTTATTAATTTTTGTTTTTTTTATGGATATTTGAAATGTCTTGCGGCTTGAAACCAGTAAAACCGCCGAGATGTTTTTCTTGCTCAAACTTATGCAAATATTATAAGACCGGAAATATCCCCCATAGCCGACAAAGCATGGTTCAATGACAAGCACTTTCATAATGGTTTCTTGCAAACATACACGAATTGAAACGCTGTCAGGGTGGTCAGTATATTGAACCGATGCCCCAAACCAGTTGGAATTGTCGCCACCACATCATAGCCGCATTTTTCAATCATTTCCTCGGCGCTCTTTTTGGTGAAAAAACGCAGATGGTCTTCACTCACAATACCCGGTTTATAATCAAAGTTGCCCAGAAAAAGATCCAGCCTTATTTCCAAACGCGCCACATTAGGCAAAGAGATGATGACTCTGCCACTTTCCTTCAAATATTTTTTGGAATCTTTCAGTGCCAGATCGGGTCTCGCCAGATGCTCCAAAATATCGGAAAAAATAATATAGTCATATTTTTCCTCATCAATTTCAAATTTCCCGAAAAACAGGTCACGCTGAAAGACTTTGCGATAAGCCTCCTTGGCCTGTTGCAAGGCCTCCTCATTGATATCGATTCCGTCAACAATGGCCGCTTTTTTGCTGATAATCTCTTTGCCGATCATTCCCGTGTTGCAGCCGACATCGAGTATCAAGGCTCTTTCCTTTTTTATCAAGTTGGGAATAATGCTGTGCGGACTGTGCGGAGACTTATCTAAATTTAGCAATGGATCTTTGTTGAACATATTTTTAGGCAATCTTTAACAATGATCTCTGTTTGATGCTCCGATAGGCAAATTCATAAGCGCCGAATATCACACCAGTATATATAAGATCTCCGGCTAAACTATTTTTGAAAAAAGGCAGCGCCAGGACGAAGCATTGGGCCAAGCCAGAAAATGTCCGGGGATACCACTCCGAAAATTGCCAAACCGCTAAATTCGAAACAAAAAAGAAAAACAGGGAGGAAACCAGAGCGGCAAGAATTATTCGGTACCACCTGACATTTTTTCGCAAATGCCATCCGACATAAAATGAAATTCCGATACCGACATAAACCGCGGCCATCAGTTTCCAGTCATAAAAACCGATGAAATAATCACTGGCCAGCAGGCCTCCCAACGGGAAGATCAGCCCCCAATGTTTGCGCAAATGACAGCCGGCGAATATCGACATGGCCGCAATTGGCGTAAAATTATAAGGGTGTTTCAAGAGTCTTGAAGCGGCCAGTAAAAGGACAATCACGCTGACAGCCACAATTTTTTTGGTTTCATGCTTCATGCGTTTTTTCTTTGAAAATTGATAAATTCCCTGTTTTTTTCAGCTAGCCATGCAACAGTTTTTTTCTGTAAAGGCTGTTTATGATTCCGAATTCAGGAGACAAGAAAAATATTTTGTGCCTAAAGCGAAACTCGGCGTCTTTTGCTAAGAAATTGAGAATAAACTTTGATAATGCGTTTCCGCCGCTTTTCGGATCAATTTCGCAAAATTGGGCCGCCCAGGAAATGCTGTTCACAAAACTTCGGTAGCCTCGAGACAGCCAGGGAGCGCTAAAAGAATGATACTCGTAAGATTGCCATTCTGCAATCTTCTCCGGCTTCTTGTATCCAAAATCAACGCATGTTTCCAGCATCTCCGTTCCCGGAAGCGGCGTAAAGACAAAAAAGCGCACACTTGATTTCGGAGATATTTCTTTTATCCTGTTCCGCAGCCCCAGACTCCTGAAAACATCTGCGACTTTTTCATTGGGAAAACCGTTTATAAAAGTAAAGTCTCCCAAAATGCCGTGTTTGTCAATTTTCTTCAGCGCCAGCAGGACATCTTCTACCTTCATTTGCTTGTTGATCATATTTAATATGCGTTGGGATCCCGACTCAACTCCGAAATAAACCCTTTCCAGGCCTATTTCTTTTAGTTCTTTCGCCAGTTCATCTTCGATATTCGCAAAAAATTGGCATCGGCCGTACGCCGTCCACTGAAATTTGAAATTCCTTTTCTTGTAGCCATCGATAAATTTTCTTATCCTTTTCGGATCAATGAAAAAATTGTCGTCAAAAAAATTTATTTTTTTCAGTTTATATTTGGATATCAAAAATTCAAGATCGGAAAAAACCCTGTCGAGAGTTAGCTGATAAAATTTCATTCCATTATTCCGGTTGAAGCTTGATGAACAGCAAAATTTGCACGAAAACGGGCATCCGCGGCTGGCGATATATGTGGCTTCAGAAACATTTTCAAAAACATGGCCGTAGAGGCTATAATCAAAACTCGGAAAATCATTTATATTCGATGATTTTCTTGTTTCATTGTGGAAAATTTCGCTGTTTTTCTTATACGATAAACCCCCGATGAATTCCAGACGATTTCGGGCGGGATCTTCAAAATAATTCAATAATTCTTCCAATGCATGTTCGCCCTGGCCGCGAATAACATAATCAACATATATATTTTCCAGGCATTGCTCCGGTTCCAGCGTGGGGTGATAGCCTCCCCAAATCAGCGGAATTTCCGGGCAAAGAGATTTTATCCGGGAGGCCATCTCAAAAGCATCTCTCGTTCCACCTGTATATAAGGAAAAGCCCACCGCCAAACAATCTTCAAGGATTCTTTTGAGATGCGAATCAGAAAAACTGTTCAATAATAATTCCACTTCATAGCCTTTTTGCTTGAGATAGGCGCTCAAGGCCATCAGAGAAAAAGACGGGGAATTGTCCGGGTTGGCATAGGCAGTCTGGATCGCGTTGTAAAGTAAAACTGTTTTTTTCATCTTTTTTCAGCGCAGTGTGTCATTTTTTCTTCCTTTTATTATTATATATAAGGAATGTTTTCCTTTCACGAATTTGACCAATTTTTTGTCGATATATTCCAAAAATTTGGAATGAAAGTGAGGAATCGTTTGGAACGGAAGAATTTTCGCCTCTTGAAGGCCGGCTGCTTTCAGTACCGATACCAAATTCTTCGGAATCATATCAAGTGACCCTTTTTCTACTTCCCAATCAAAATCCATTCCAAAAATCCGGTAAAAAAATCCGGCAAAAGGCCAGGCGAGAGCATACAGTCCGCCGGCATTGGGTTCTGGACCGCAAATAAAAATTCCACCGTAATTCAGCCTGCCGCGCACCGACTGGAACAATTTTTTCCAGTCTTTCTTGCCAATATGATGAATTATGCCGGAGCCGACAACGGCGTCGTATTTTTCTCCGGGTTTTTCGAGGAATTCAAGAATATCGGCGCATTCCAGTCTTAGTTTCTTCTGTTTGATCTCTTCGCCGAATTGTTTTCTCATGCACCCGATAGCTTTTTCAGAAATATCAACTGCAGTAATCCGCAGGTTTTGTTTCAGAAGAAAATAAGTAAGCAGGCCATTCCCGCATCCGATTTCAAGAATATTTTTTGGCATAGTCTCGAGCATGCCTTCGATCAACTTGTTTAAAAAATAACCCTCGCTTTCGGAGAAGTCTTGATCGCGCCATTCGCACTCCATGCGAAAATATTTATCAAAATATTTTTTTTGGGTTTCTGATTGTTCAGGCACTAGTTCGAGTTATGTAAGAAAATTATCGCCGAGGTTTTTGTGCAAAAAAAGTCAGGTAGTGCGCCATCAGCCTCCCAATTCCTTTCTCCGGATATTTTCTAAATTCAATATTGAAGATATTCAAGCCGAAAAAACAGCGCTTCAGCTCAATTTTTTCGAAACCAATTTCTTCTAGCATGCTTCTTATATTCCACTCGGTAAATTCCTGGATGTGATGGGAACTGGTATATAAATTTTCATCTGAAATTTTTTTTGGAAAATGCAACCTACCGACAAGGACTTTCACGATATTCGCCACTCTTAGCAAATTTGGCGTCCCAACGATGATATATCCGCCTTTTTTCAAAACCCTAAATTGTTCCGCCAGGAACAGGTGGGCCTTTGCTGTGTGTTCAATCGTGTCGTTGTGAAATACGATATCAAAGGTTTCATCGCCAAACGGCAGCTCCTCCTCCGGCTTCACTTTGACGAAATTCCATTTCCCCCTTTCATGAAAATACCCGATGCTTATGCCGCCCACCATGCAGTCTGCAACATCTGTCGATATGATATTGGCATTTTTGTGCCTCTTGAATATCATTTTTTCGTAGTCCCCCCGGCCGCAGGAAATTGACAATATCTTTGAGTTCCCCCCGAAAAATCCCCTGTTGAAAAAAGCCAGAAACGCCTCTCTTATAGCAATGGTTAGTTCATTTTTACCGAATTCTTGTATATTCATAATGATCATCCTTGGCTGAAAAATATTTCCAACTCTTTTTTGGCAACATTATCCCAAGAATATTTTTTGATAAATTCCTTCCCTCGATCACCAGTTTCTTTTCTTTTCAAGTCATTTTTCAAGAGTTCAACAACTTTTTTTGAAAAAGAATCTATATCATTTTCCTTCGCCTGGAAAATATGACTTCCGAATATTTCGCCATACGCCGGCAAATCCCAACTGACAACAGGCAAAGCGCAAGCCATCGCCTCCGCAATGGCAATCCCCCATCCTTCTTCATGCGAGGGAAACAAAAAAACTTTCCCTGCTTTCAAAATTGGATGCGCCTCTTCATCTTCCAAGAATCCCGGCAGGTCTATGTTTTTTTCCAAGCCGTAATTTTTTATTTTCTTCGATAAAAATCCTATTGTTTCACGGTCTCCCCCACCGATGATTGCAAGTTTTGCGTTGGGCAGGGATCGGCAAACATTTTTCCAAATTTCAAAGAGATCCGCTATTCCCTTGCTTTGGCTCAATCGCCCCAAAAAAACTCCATCATATGCTGCTGCCGATTTTTTTATGTTTTCAAAAAATGGAAAATCCAATCCGTTGGCAGAAACGAATATTTTATTATCTTGAAACCCCATCTTTTCCAGGTCATTTTTGACAATGCCGTTCAGAACAATCAGCTTGTCCGCCTTCTTTTTGATCAGCCGAAAAGAAAATCTTTGGAGATAATAGCCGAAAAAATTGACGATTTTGCTTCCCGGCCTTTTTTTCCAATTCGGATAAATATGGTGGATCACCTGAATCCATTCAATATCCTTTTTTCTAGTCTTGAGAAAAAAGGCAGGAATTGTTTCCCAAAATAAGTCAGATGTTGAGTATACAATCACTTTTTTGCCTCCATTTTCCAAAATATCCAGTTTCAAAACGAAAAATGATTTGATTAGGATAAGCATGGATTTGACACAAAGTCCAATCAGGCTCTTGAACCTCAAGCTTGATTTTACGGATCTGAATTTAATAGGAATATTATTTTCCCTAAAATAATCCGAATATGATCCATCGCTTGAAATCAAGACAGTTTCGACATCGTTTGGCCCGTCAAGCCTTTTCAAAATTTCCGCAAGTCTGACCAGCCCGCCTGTTTTTCCCTTGTGGCTGGCTGATTTTGGCACCAGAGCGGTGACAATTATTCTTATTTTTTTGCTATGCATGGCGATATTTATAGGCCAAAAGATTGAAACTCTTGTCCGGAAAAAATCTGTAAACAGGATCTAATATATTGGCAAAAATTGAATATAGCACATTTGGCTGAACCGCATCAAAGCTATATTTGCGCAAAAATTTCGGCCCTTCCATTCCCAACACTTTGAAGCCCATCCCTTTCAATTCTTTGGATGAAAATCCGCACTTATGCCGCTGATGAACATTGCCGCTATATTCTCCCTGCGGGAAAAATCCATTTGGAGTTTGAAAAATCACAGCCATCCTGGAAATATTTTCCATCTTCCTTATGAGTTCGATCGCCTTTTCTTTTTCGAAATGTTCCACAAGATCCAGCGCCATGACGCAATCAATGGATTTCGGCTCGAATAATTTGTCGATTTCCAGCGCATCGACGCAAATATATTTGTCATGGATATTTCTTTTTTTTGATTTTTCGGCCGCTTCCGGAAAAATGTCGAGGCCGATTTTTTTGATATCTTTTCTTTGCAAGCGCCCTACGACAGAATTTTCTCCACAGCCGATGTCCAGCAGAGTTTCACTTTTTTGGGGAATTATTTTTTCCAATTCGCGCCGGAGAAAATCCGGCCTCAATTTTCTTGCCCTTTCAAAAATCATAAGTTTTAATTATATCATTTGTTTTCCATATATGAATCCTCTTAGGGAATAAAAGAAACTGACGAACAACAAAAGAAAATTAAAAAACGGCAAAATAATTATTCGCGGATTCTTGTATTCTTCGGCGAAAACACGGCCGGTGTAGAAAAATGAGTAAATTATAATAATTATAACGGATATGAGATTCATAAAAGGAATGAGCAGGGCGATCAATAACATTTCCCTGAAAAAAGATTTCGCCAACTGATATATTCCGAAAATTCGTCCCCGCGCCAGAAGCGCGCCTTGGGCTTCCGAGTACTGCATCTGCTTCCTGATTATATCTTTCCAGCTGAAATTTGGATCGATTTTGTGCAGGTGAACTATTCTCGCGTCCGTGTTGGCTATCTTTCCAATTCTTTGAAGCTTCCAAACTATGTCTCCGTCCTCGCCGGCTGACTTGAAGTGAACCCCATCAAACATTCCGACTTTCTCGAGCGCACTTTTCCGGAAAGCGTCAAACTGGCCGTTTATGCCCACGCTATTCCTATTCATAAACCTTGCAAAAAAACATTTCTGCCAAAAATTATATTTTTCCCAGAGTTCCGTCGGGTGAATGTCCGCGTGTCCCACAGCCACAACTTTTTCATTGCTGAACGGCGTTATCAAATGTTTGAGCGCGCCTCTTGTCAGAATGATATCCTGGTGCATCGTTACGACGAGATCTCCCCGCGCCGCTTTGATGCCGATGTTGTAGGATTTCGCGAGGCCAATATTATGTTCATTGCTAATCAGTCGAATATATTCTCTTTTTCTTTTGAAATTTTCAATGATTTCAAGCGATCCGTCCGTTGAAGCGTCATTAACAATAATCAGTTCCTGAAAATTGCTCTCCTGAAGAGCCAGGCTTTTCAGCGCTTTTCCGAGAGTTGTTTCCCCGTTATATACTGGCATTATTATCGAAACTTTTTCCATAATTTTTCGATATCATTTTCCCCTCAAGAACAAAGAATTGTGAATTTTGAGCGGAAGTCCGAATGGGAACCTTATTTTTTCGCGAAAAAAATCATTTTCCTGATTAACCAAAAATTTTTTGATATCTTTGGAGTTTTTTATCTCCCTAATTTCTTTTTCAGGGAATCTTTCAGGAAATCGAAGCAATAATACCCTCAAATTTTCAAAATTTTTGTCCAGCTCCCGAAACCAGTATGAATCAAGATGAACCCGATGGAGATAATGTGTTCTGGGCACTATTTTAAAATTATAGCCGGCCATAAGGGCTTTGTAGCCAAAAGACCAGGTGTCCATCGCCCCCAAATCTGTTTCATAGCCCCCAATTTTTTCAAATACTTCGCGCCTAAAAAGATAATTGCCGCCCACCACGGGATGAGTCAGCGTTTTTCGCAGGTCCTCAAATTCCATTTTATTTTTCAAGAAGACCAAATCCTTATAGCAAAGTTTGAACCGACGAAAAGGCGTTGAGTAAAAGAATTTGATTGTATCTCCCGAAATCATAGTGTCTTCTTCTTCGACAGCCGCGGCCAGCCTGAAAAAAGAATCCTCGTGCAATACATTGTCAGAATCCAGGCAGAAAATATAGGGATGCTTCGACAATAAGAAACACGCGTTGCGCGTATATCCCCCGCCGCAGTTTTTACTATTTTTTTTAATTCTCACAATTTCCGGATATTCTTCTTTGTATGTTTTCAGTTTTTTCCATGTGTGGTCGCTTGACCCGTCATCAGCCAGGCAAATTTCAAAATCCTGAAGTTTTAAGTTCAAAATAGACTCCACAGTTTCATCAATCGTTTTCTCGCAGTTATAGCACGGGACGATAAAGGATATTTTCAGTTTTTTTCTCAAGCAATTTTTATCCATTCTTTTTTTTCGAAATCGTATCTTTTGATAATTTTCGCCGGATTTCCCGCGACCATCGAATAGGCCGGCACGTCTCTCGTGACAACGGCATCGGCGGCCACCACAGCCCTTTCTCCGATAGTAACATTTTTGAGAATTGACGACTTCACTCCCAAAAAAACATTATCTCCGATTTTCACATTGCCGCCTTCGCTCAAGGGCTGCTGGCCAATATTTTTTTCCACATCCCTGAACCCATGATCATGGTCAGCAATAAAAACATAAGCTGACATAATCACATTATCTCCGATTTCGATATTATTATTGGCACTGATAAAAGAATTATTTCCAATAGAAACATTGTCGCCGATTTTGATCCGCGTTTTATTTTCGCTTTTCACTTTGTGCCCCCCAAATTCAGTAGCAACGGTAATGCGACAAAACGCTCCGATATCCACGTAGCTCCCGATGCTGATATATTTTTCATTGGCGCTATTGAGAACAGGCATAATGATGGAATTCTTCCCGAAATGACAGAATTTATTCTTGATTATCCAAGCATATAATTTTCCCAGCCTGGAAAAAATTTTATAGCTCATAAGAAAATTTTATGTGCTTAAATTTTCTTGAATTAATCCTGTTTTTATGCCAATCGACCAGAGGAATTAGAATAAACGGCGGCATGATGGCGCATCCCAAACTAAAAAACCAAAAAATCGGGCTATAGACATTCTGCCAGCGATATTTCAAAAGATGCCCAATTTCCCTCAACAGATATTTATATCCGGCGTAATTTCTGATCTGGACCAAGCCGACATAGTTTCTGGCGACGTAATTTTTGATGAAATATTTTCGGAATTTTTCGAATTTTTTTTCTGAAAATAAACTAGTCGAGAAATCGACCCAGCTTTGAATCGGAGACTTGTCGTAGATTGAAGAAACGCTCCGACATTGGCTTGAGCGGATTCGGACAGCCAAATTGTAGTCTTTGAGAAATACAATCGGGTGCTTTTTGAGAATAGCAATGAAAGGATAAACATGGCAAGGAAAAATATCCTGGTGAAACGGAGTGTCGAGATATTTCCTCCGCATGGCCAGTCCCGAAAGCTGGCCAGCGACATCAATGGCCAAGATCAATCTTTCGAAGCCGTCGGTGATTTTCACAATTTCATCTTTGTCAGAATTGAGCTGTCTCGTCGCCCGCACGGGTTTTTCTATTTTTTCGTCAAACCAGAAATAGGGCCTGGCCACCGCGCCGATATCATCAGAAATTTGAAACGCTTTTTTTGTTTCTTCCAGCGCACCGCTTCCCAAAATGTCATCTTGTCCCATGAGATAAATTATCTCTCCCTCTCCCCTCTTGCTCAAGCTTTCCAGATTTCGAGAATATCCCAAGTTTTTTTCGTTTCGGAAAATATTTATTCTCGGATCATGGAAAGATTCCACAACTTCCACTGTGTTGTCCACTGATGCGTCATCCTGGATGATGATTTCAAAATTTTGAAAACTTTGCGTGAGGATACTGCGTAACGTGTCACCGATCACTTCGGCGCCGTTGTAGGCTGGAATAAGGATGCTGAATTTGAGATCCGACATGGCTTCATTATAAGCTTATTTCGGCAATATTTTCAATTTTTCTCCTTATCTTATAACCCGCGCAATGCTTCAGCATTCCCAGATAAGATTGCAGGCTTTGGCTATATGTTTCCTCGAAAATCAACTCTTCCCGCAACAAAAACCGCTTATTCTCGATATTTCTCAATATTCTTCTTTTTGTTTTCGTCCGCAAAATTCGGTGGTTGAAAAAATTTACCACTCCGAGAAAATCCATTCCCGAAACCAAAGTTTTAAGAAAAATTTTATCGGGATGGAGTTCCAGCTTCAATTTTTCTTGCAAAAATATCTTTACCGGGAAAATAACGTTTCCCAGCCACTTTTTGTTTTCCGAAAAAATCACAAAATCGTCGCAATAGCGGATATAGCATTTCGCTTTCAACTTGTGTTTCACGAATTGGTCAAACTTGTTCAGATAGATATTCACGAACAATTGCGAAGTTAGATTTCCCAATGGAAGTCCGACGCACCGGTTTCCCTCTCCTTGATAAGGAGAGGGTCGGGGTGAGGTGAAGCTCCCGATCACGTTCTCAATAAGCCAGATGATATTCTCCTCAGAAATATATCCTCGCAAAATTGAAAGCAGAATTTCATGATCAATATTCGCGAAAAACTTTTTTATGTCGCATTTCAAAATCCAGCATATTTTTGTTTTGTTCTGGCTGACTTTCCAGGCAAACTTGCGAAATCTTTTGATCGCTCGATGCGTTCCTTTCCCGATCCGACAGGAATACGAATCGGCAATAAATGTTTTTTCGAAAAAAGGATAAAGGATCCGATAAACCGCGTGATGCAACAATCTGTCACGAACCGATGCCTTGTGAATATCTGGGATTCGGGTCGTTTATCTTGAACGCTTGATAAGGCCCGTGCCGATAGGTATGATGAAGTAAATCATTGTGAAGCGAAAAGATATTGTCCATCAAGTGCATAGAAAATTCCTGCATATCCAGCCGATTTTTCTTTCCACGCTCAAATTCTTTCCAAGCCTCAAGGAGATTCTCAATCGATATAATATCACCATAATTTTTTGAAAGTTGGCTTTTCAAAAATTTTACATTTTTACTTTTTAATTTTGAATTTCTATGAACCCCCCCCCCCGACGCTTCCAGTCGTTATTCAAAAAGAAAAAGAAGCCTATCAATATTGGCTGGCTCTGCACCGCAATTTTCCCAGAGTCGAACGCTTTGGTATCGGACAAAAAATTGAACAATCTTTTCTCGCCCTTCTCGAACTGACTTTCATCGCCGCCTATCTCCCGCCGGAGCAGAAAATAATACTTTTGGGGAAAACCATCTCGCGGCTCGATATCTTGAAATTTTTTGTCCAACTCGCCTGGGAAAGCAAACTGATCCCAAACGACAAATATCTGGAACTTTCCACAAAACTCGAAGAAATCGGCCGCATGCTCGGAGGGTGGAAAAGAGGACTGGAAAAGAAAACTCCCGCTCGTCATTGAGCGAGAGAAACGGCAAGTGGCGGGACAACCACCCGATGACGGTTGTCGGCGTTCCAAGTATTGGAGTTCTCGAACTTGTTCACGTTGACGTGCAGACCGTCCGAGTTCACGTTCACGTTGGCAACGAAGAAATGAGCGACGGGCCTTCCGCACCACCATCCCTTGAATACTCTCGGAATTGTATCTTATTCGGGACCTCGAAGTCCACGAGCCCGTCGCACCAACTGGCTGTTTTTTTGTTCTGAAAAGCGCATCCACACTTTCACAAGACCTGCCTACCGGCAGGCAGGCGTATCCGGCGAAATTCCCGAATGACGATTTTCAGCAATCTTGACCCGAAGCCATAGCCGCGAAGTTTTCCCGACTGCCATTATATTATACAAAAAAAATCCCTCGGACTCAAAACGCCAAAGCGTCAAAGAGTCCAAGGGACAAAGTGATTAAAAGAACAGGGGATCAAGCGGCCAGGGCCAGTTGCGGGACAACCACCCGATGACGGCGGCCGGCGATCCAAGTATCGGAGCGCCCGAACTTGCTCACGTAGACGTGCAGACCGACCGAGTACACGCCCACGCTGGCAACGAAGAAGTGCCCGTGCGACTTGAACAAAAAGAAGGTCGCGTATCCGCCGGTCCGGAGCCAGTCAGGATACTTCTCCGCAAAACCGATTATCTGATGCTGGGTGAAGCAAAGCTTGTTCACGTCAACATTCAGAAAACCGAACATCTGTGAAAAAGTTGCGTCTTCCGCCATCTCATAGACGTCCAGAACTGTCGCGGGAGTTGCTTGGCCCGGCTCATCCGCCCGCCATTTTTCAAAGTCGCTGTCAATGCCGGAGAGAAACGTCTTTTTCGCCTTGGCGATAACCTTCGTCCCGTCACACGCGCCGAGAACCAGATTATGGCCGCCGGAGATCATTTTCAGGATAGGCTCGGGTTTAGGGTTTAAAGGTTTGAGGCCAATGTTCCGCCGAAATGAATCGCGGTCTACGTCATCGACATTAGCATCCAATAAATCAGCCAGAAGACCCGAGCTCATGACCTTCTGAAACTGTTCCGAAGAAATTTCTTTGTCCCGGACCAGCTCCAAAACTTTGATTCCCTGTCCAAGGGTTGCATTTTCCATGCAAGTCCTCCTCGCGGTCGTCAAGTGACGGCGCATTTTTTTGATATGCCGCATCATTGCGGTTTTTGGGAAACTTTTTGAAAAACTCGCCAAAAACCGCAATGATTGGCCGGAAAACCTGCCTGCCGGCAGGCAGGCGCAAAAAATCAAGGTGCTATCCTAACAATACAGTATACACTCAAAAATCATTCTTGTCAAATCAAGAATGCTTATTTTGCTTTATACAAAGTAAAAATTATTGAATAATCCTCTTTACAAAATTCATAATCCTGCTTGCAATCTCAATCGCTTCTTTGGCTTCCGTTTTTCCAGCCGGCGGATATTCCGGCAACGGATATCTCGCGATGATGTAATATTGACTCAATGTTTCCGTATCCGAAAGAAAAGTTAGAAATTTTTTGTTCGTCTTGACGCACAACTTCAGAAGATGAGAAAGATCGTGAATCTTCGGGAATTTTCCTTTTGTAAAAACCAGATAGCCCTTCAAATATTTTTCCGCAGTCTGCTGGCACAGAAAACAAACTTGCGGATAATACGCTTCGAATTCCCGAAAGGTGGCTTTAGCGAACTTAAATTCCTCGTCACCGATGCGAAACCACTCCAGTGCCCGCTCTTTGTTTTTGCCGTTATTTCGCTTCATACAAAATTTTGCCTTTCTCAAAAATCTCGCTAATGAAAAAGTCTTTTTCCCGCAATCTCTTGCTTATTTCTTCTGAAGTGAAAACCAGAATATCAACCGGCGAATTGACCTCGCGCAAAAATTTTCTCGCTTCGGGTATTCTCTTGTAGGGATTTTTTTTAGTATCTTTTACGATCAAAAGATCGATATCCGAATCCGCTTTCGGTTTTCCCCACGCCCAAGAGCCGAAAAGGATGATTTTCTCCGGCTTGTAATCCTTCAATTTTTCCACTATTACTGAAGTTTTCATACTGATATAATAGCAAAGCTATCGTTTTTTTTCAAGGCCTGACCTTTTGACGCATCAAATATTTTAATCCGACCATAAACCTCAAAAAATACATTCCCGCTGCCAAAATCGGATGTTGAACAAATTCTTTCCACTTCCCATTTTCGAAAAATACGCCTATATATCTGTAATAGAATCCGAATTGTTTTTTGATGTCCGGATCATCCTTTCCCCATTTCTCAATATAAACTTTGAAATTTTTTGAATAATACTTCTTTTTCGCAAGATATTTTTTGAGACTGAACTCCTCCTCATTGTGATAGAGAGGGCTTTTGATGATATCAAAATTACCCAATTTTTTGATCCTTTTGTCAAGATCCCAGTCTTCGCAGGCATACATTTTTTCGTCGAATCCTCCCGCTGAAAGAAATTTGTCGCGCTTCACAAACCTGACACCATCGATAACTGTTCCGTCATAAAAGCTTCTTTCGAAATTTCTCACTTTTCCCCAAAATCCGCGGCCGATTATTTTTTCTGGAATATAAAGGGCGATGGTTTCTTTGTTTTTTGTGATTTTTTCGACACATTCGGAAACAATATTCTCCGAAAGCCGCATATCCGCGTCTATATGCAGAAAATATTCCCCTTTTGACTGGCAAACCCCAAAATTTTTCTGGGTTGATCTTTCCGGACCAATATTATAAATTTTTTTCGTATACTTAAGCGCTATTTCCTTTGTTGCATCTGCTGAATTATTGTCAATAATTATGATTTCTAGCTTGTCTTTTAGGTATGTTTGCGCCAAAACAGACCCGAGGCACGCCTCTATATTCCTTTCTTCATTTTTTGTTGTTATAATGATGGATATCAGCATAAAGAGATCTGGCTTAATATTATCTTAAGCATCCTAAAAAATCCACTCTATGGGTCTTGACAGTTCGCAAAAAAATTATATCAAAAAAAACCTTCGCCGGCTCACAATTTCAGAAATTGCCGCAAGTTTAGAGCTTCCTGAAAATGAAGTTTTGGATTATCTCAAAAAAAAGTGGACACCGGAAAAATATAGGCGATTCATGAAAAATCAGTTTTCGCAGACTTCCCCTCAAGAGCGAAATCCTGTTTCTTTCAGTTTTGTGAATTTTTTCCTGGAAAACCGGCTTATTTTGGCATTCCTGCCTCTCTTAACCATCGCAGTATATGCCAATTCTTTCGGAAACGGCTTTGTGTCCGACGACATCGAAGGTTTCATGAGAAATGAAAATATTGGAAATTTTTCCAGTATTTTCTCCGGCCCCATGCGCTTTTCCCTCTCCGCTTTTTTTCAGTTTATCGCCTATCATCTGGGCGGAATGCATCCTTTCACTTTTCGCGCGATCAATCTTTTTTCCCATCTCGGTAGTGTCCTTTTGATTTTTCTTTTGCTGTCCTTGTCAATAAACAAGCGCGTGGCGGTCATCGCCGCTTCCCTCTTTGCCGTGCATCCTATTTTGATTGAAGCGGTCGGATGGATTTCCGGATGCCCCTATTCGATGTACGCTTTTTTCTTTCTTCTTTCATTCTTTTTCTACCTTCTTTCTGAAAATAACAAGAAATATTTCCGCTATTCAGTATTCTTTTTCTTATTATCAGTTTTCACTTCGGAAAAAGCCTTGGCTCTTTTTCTGGTTTTCGCGCTCTATGAATTCACTTTCGGAAGCTTGAAGCACAACTGGAAAAAAGTTTTGCCCTTTTTCTCGGTTAGCCTGTTTCTTTTGGTGCTTTATGTTTCCAAAATAGGAAGCAGGGTCAGCGACATTTCTTCAGCCAGTTATCAGCCAACAGACGGCGGACTGTATAATCCCTTTATCCAGATCCCGGTGGCCATCGGGTCGTATTTGAAGCTCATTTTCTGGCCAGCGAAATTAACGCTCTACCAAACCGAAATGAATTTTTCCCGGGGGCAATTTTTGATTTTATTTTTCCTATTCCTGTCTTTTGTCGGCGCAGTCATTTGGAGCTGGCGCAAGAGAAAAAATATTTTTTTCTGGCTGGTGTTTTTTGTTGTCACCCTTCTCCCCACCCTCACGCCGTTCAAAATTTCCTGGATTGTAGCCGAGCGGTATGCTTATCTGGGAACACTGGGGGTCATCGTTGCAGTCGCGATATTGTTTGATAAGTTATTGAAGTTCAATGAAAACTCAAAAATGGTCGGTTATTTCGCCTTAGTCATCATTGTCGCCTCCCTTTCCGCCCGGACGATCATCCGCAACCGGGATTGGAGAAGCGAAGACACGCTCTGGGTTTCCACTGCCCAAGTCGCACCTTCGGGACAGCAAATTCATAATAATCTGGGAGATGTCTATGCCCGGCAAGGAGACTTGAACCGCGCGGTCGAGGAATTCCAAAAAGCGATTGAAATCAATCCCAATTACGCCGACGCTTATCACAACCTCGCCAACACTTACCAGCAAATGGGACAAATTGATGCAGCGCTTGAAAACTACCAGAAAGCCGCGTCAATCAATCCGCAACTCTGGCAATCCTATCAAAACATGGCCGCGATATATTTCAACGCCGGAGATTTTCCAAAAGCCCTGGAGCATATCAAAAAAGCGGCCGAGATAAACCCGACCGATGAAAATTTGAAGCAAAGTATACAGATGATCGAATCGAAGGCGCAGGAACAGTAAGTCTCTGGTAACGTACCATGGTACGTACTTATATAAAAGAATTGCGGAATTAATTGCGTTTTTTCATTTCCAGACTATCTCAAAACGGCTGTTATTTCAAGGTTCGACCTTTTCCTCCCGTCACTCGCGAGTGACGGGATTCCTCAAAGTCAATCCTCTTCATGTTTTTCAAGAAAAATCGGTAAGATGTCCCAGCACTTTTTTGCCGGCGCGGGCGAGGTGCTTCACATCCTGCCAATTGCGGATACCAGTGATTTTTTTTGCCAAAAATTTTGGGGTGATGAACGCGCGGTAAAATCGGCTGATCATTTTTTTCAGTTCATCCGCGGACATTTCCGTTTTCATCACCGGTTCGCGCTGGTCGAAACGGTCGTAATCTTCTGTTAGGAGCAGATTGTTTTCCCGGCAGTATTTATAGAGCGGCGTGCCGGGGTACGGTATGGCCAGCGTGGCCTGGAGCGTATCAACGTAACCTTTTTTAAATAGTTTTCTTACAAAGTTTAGCGTTTTATCGACATCCTTTTTCGCTTCCCAGGGATAGCCGACTATCACGGTGATATGCGGCTCAAGCCCCGCCATTTTGCACATCTTCAGTCCCGGTTCAATCTCCTCGACGCGTAAATTCTTGTTTATTCGATCAAGCGTTTCCTGATTCGCCGATTCCAATCCGAAAAGTATCATTCTGAATCCCGCTTTTTTCATCAATTTATAAATCTCGATATCTTTTGTCGCGTTGAGGCGCAGATTGCAGCTGATTTTCACTTTCCGGCTATATCCCCTCTCCATCATTCCTTTGCAAAAATCATCGAGCCATTTTCCGATCGGGAGCGTTCCGGAATCTTCCATAATTTCTTTGACGCCGAGTTTGATAAGATCGCCAATTTCATCCAGCGCTTTTTGGACAGAACGGACGCGGCATTTTTCACCCGGGAACATGGTCGTCCAGGAACAAAAACTGCACTTCCCCCACCAGCAGTCCCGGGCGTTCATGACATAAGATCCGGGAGCATATTTGTAATTTCCGTTTTTGAAAGCGTAAAGCTTCCATTTGGTCAGCTCGCGGTCAATGGGCGGCAGTTCGTCGAGAGAATATTTAGAAGGGTTATAATCCCCTGTGTTCGATATTTCATTTCCCTCGCGATACCAAACTCCCCCCTCCAGCTCTCCCCTGCCTGATAACTTATTCGCAATACTCAAAAGAATAAAATCGAAATCTCCACCGGCGATAACAAAATCTGCATTCGAATTTCTTAATGATTCCTCCGGCAACGCAGTTGCATGATCACCCATCAAGATAAATTTCGAATTTCGAATTTCGAATTTCGAATTTTTCAGCTCGTTGATAATTTTCCAGTGCCTTTTCACAACCGGAGTCTTAGTTTCAATAGCAACAATATCCGGTTTTTCACGGAGAAGCCTTTTTTTCCACTCATCATAACTCAAGTTTTCCGAAATCGCATCGTCCCAAAAAACTTCATGCCCGTTTTGGGCCAGCATTGTCGCGGCTGAAGCTGGAATCATCGGATAAATATAAGTCGGGTCTGAAAACCACTGGAATTGGCGGTTTTGGGAAAGCAGCGGCGTTCCCTTTTTGGATTCGAGGGGCGGATAGGATATAGCTATTTTCATAAATTTAAATTTATGAAAAT
>Ga0172371_10002493_pt1 | contig 29215 bp, 20 predicted proteins | sample Lak12m_FD_114543 | JGI IMG/M metagenome (GOLD analysis project Ga0172371, IMG submission 114543) | Freshwater microbial communities from Kabuno Bay, South-Kivu, Congo - kab_022012_12m | ecosystem: Environmental > Aquatic > Freshwater > Lake | place: Democratic Republic of the Congo: South-Kivu...
CAGACCACGGGGAGCTCTCGGCGGTTTGGGGCGGAGCTTCGCTAGGTCCTGACGACGGGTAACGTCCGCGGCCGCAGAGCGGGGGTACAGGAGCGGAGGTCGCTGTTGGTGGTCGATGATGATGACGATGATGATGATGCCGTTCGCGCTCTGTGCGTGGCCTACCTCCGGCGCCTGGGCTTCAAGCCCCTGGCCGCCCCTGTCCTGAGCCCGGAGCTGTCGCCGGCGGGCATGGTGCACAGGTCTGTCTCATCATCGAGGTCGTCGCCGTGGACCGTCTCGGGCGGCCTTGGCACCATGGGTACAGCCCGCCGCGCGAACCCATCGACCGGGCGTTCCGGGTGGCACCCTGCGGCCGGCCCCACCAGCGCGCAGGAGGGCCTTGCGTGAACGGCGGCTCCTGCGGGCCACCCCGTCTCACACCATGTGGACGTGAGCCGTAGAGCCTTGCTGGACCGGCCGCGGCCACAGGTGCGAACGCCCCCGCGGCCATGCCCACGAGGCCCTGTCTGCGTGTACGCACAGGCAGGCGTGGGCGCTCCAGCCGGAAGACCGGGGACGGCGCGGCCGCAGGGCGCGGTACCGGCCAATGCTCTACGCCGGACGTGGAATCGGTATCAGCCCTCGCAGAGGCGGGTGAGGAACTCGCGGTAGTAGCGGTAGTCGTCGAGGGACATCTCGGGGATGGTGGCGTGGTCGAGGGTGGGGATATAGCCGCCGCGGTCGAGCAGGGGCAGTACCCGGCGTCGGACCTCGGCCTCGATGGCCTTGGGCCCCTTGGCGATCTCGCGTTTGTCGATGCCGCCCACCATCACCAGGTCCTTCCACGTCCGACCCACGACCGCCACGTCCATGCCGGCGGCGACCTCGTAGGGCCCGAGGACGTTCACGCCGGCCTCGATCCAGAGGGGTGTGATCAGGTCGATGTTGCCGTCGGAATCGACCATGAAGGTGCGCACGCCGCGGGCACGCCAGTGGCCGATGACACGCTGGTAGTGGCGCAGGAAGAAGCGCCGGAACATGGCCGGCGACAGCAGGGGGCCGGTCTTGTAGGCGAGGTCCTCCCAGAACAGCACGTAGTCGATGTCGCATTCGCTCAGGGCCCGATCGAACGTGGCTACGAGGAAGTCGGCCCAGAACTCGCAGACCTCCTCGATGAGTTCGGGCTCGTCGAAGAAGGCGACGGAGAGGCCCTCGACGCCCATCAACTCGCGCAGGAGCCCATACCACCCGTGGGTATGGATGCGGACCGGGTAATCCCGGCTGCGCCAGAGCCTGGCCCGTGCCTCCCAGTCCATCGGGTAGCGGCCTGGGTCGGTGGGGTCCCAGCGCCGGCGGTATTCTGCGAAGTCCTGCCGGGAACGCACGCCGAACGAGAGGTACTGTGGGATGCTGGCACCCATCTTCGAGTGGCGTGCCGTGGCACCCCAGGCATCGCGGCGCGTCACGGTGTGCTCATCTTCGGCCAGCACCTGGTCGCCGAAGCCTGGCCGGAGGAAGATGCTGACGCCGCTGTCGGTCGGCACGGTGTCCGCCAGCCAAGGAGACCCGCGGTCCAGGCCGAAGGTCTGGCACCAGGTTGTCTGCGCCGGCACCCCGGCCGGGAGGCCCTGGTGGTACCAGAGCTGCGTGGTGTCGCCCCGGAAGGCCCACTCCCAGCGTGGCCAGCGGTCCACCGGTCGGCCCTGCGTGCACTGCCGGAATCGCTCGCGATCCGTCATAGCGGCGGCGTCCCCGCGTCAGCGGACCTGGCTGCGGATGCGACCGAAGAGTGCCCGCAGGCGGGCCTGCATGGCAGCGTCCAGGTAGGGTGGCTCCACCGCGCGCAGGTTCTCCGCCAGGCGCTCCGGGGTCCGCATGCCGACACAGCACGAGCTGATCTTCTGGGCCAGGACGAAGCGCAGACCGGCCTCGGGCACGGAGTAGGGCTTCACCCCATCGAACAGACCGGGACCCGTGTAGGGCGGCGTCGCCGGCAGGTTGCCCTGCGCAATGTGCCGTCGCACGCACTCCAGGGCCGCCGGGACGCTGACCAGCCCCGATTGCCTGGAGGCCTGGTTCAGCGGCATCATCACCACGGTCCCCACATCGTGCGCCTGGCACAGCGGGATGGCCGTATCGATGGCGGTCTGCAGCAGGATGTTCACCGTCAGCATCACGACGTCGAAGGCGCCGCTGGGTACCGCGCGCTGCAGGATCTCGTGGGTGCCGTCGCCCTCGGACAGTTCGCTGATGCCAAGGTAGCGCACTTTGCCCTGCTCGCGCAGGCGGACCATCGCCTCGTAGCACCCGTCGTTCATGAAGCGGTCATACGACTCGAGGGTGCGGATGCCGTGGCCCAGGAAGACGTCGAGCCGGTCGCGCCGCAGGCGCCGCAGGCTCTCCTCAGCCGAGGCGACCAGGGCCTGCGGTGAGCCGGTGTAGGTCGCGCCGGGGGCCCAGCCGTCGTAGGGCCGGTACTTGGTCTCGACGATCACCCCGTCATGCCCCCGCAGGGCATCGCCCAGCACGCGCTCGCTGTCGCCGTTGTCATAGCCCGTGGCGGTGTCCACCAGGTTGATCCCCGCGCCGATGCACGCGTGGACCGTGTCGACGAACTGCTGCGGGGTGTCGGTGGCGCCGCGTGCGGCCCCGTAGCTGAGTTCGGAGACCTGGAGGCCTGTGCGTCCCAGTCGGCGGTAGCGCATGGCGGGGGCCTCTGTCGGGTTTCGGGTTTCAGGTTTCAGGTTTCAGTTCTCGTGTTCGTAGGGGCCGACGCCGAAGGCCTCTCGGAAGGCGGTCCACACCTCGGCCGGGACTGGGGTGTGGGCTTCGCGGCAGACGTCGGCGACATGCTCGGGGGTACCCGGTCCGACGATGACAAGGCCGTCGATGGGGGCCGCCAGAGCGAAGTGCAGCGCCAGATGGCGGAGGTTGAGGCCCCGCTGCTGACACCAGGTCCACATGGCGTGCGCCCTCGGGCTGTCCTTCGGTTCTCCGCCGGCCAGCGTGCCGGACCAACAGCCGAAAACGCTCGCCAACTGCACGCCCACGTCGTGGCGCCGTGCCAGGGGCAGCGTCGTCTGGGCCGCGGACTGGTCCAGCAGGGTGTAGTCCAGGAAGGTCAGCACGATGTCCATCTGGCCCGTCTCGATGGCCCGTCGGTGGTGGTCGTGGAGTCGGCAGCCGATACCGATGTGGCGCAGGAGCCCCTGCTCCTTCATCTTCTGGAGTTCGTCGAGGGCATAGCCCGGAGCGAGGGGGACCCCCACATCGGCGGGGTCGTGGATGAGGACTGCGTCGAGGTAGTCTGTCCGCAGCATCCGCAGGCTGTTCTCGACGCTCCAGCGTGTGCCTGCGGCAGTATAGTCACCGCGCCGCGACGGGTGGGTCCCCGTCTTCGTCTGCAGGTAGACCTTCTCACGCCAGCCGTCGGCCAGGGCCAGTCCCAGGCGCCGTTCGCTCTCGCCGTAGCCGGCCGAGGTATCGATGTAGTTCACGCCGGCCTCGATGGCAAAGCGGACCGAGCGGATCGCGTTGTCGTCGGTCCGGTCCGGCATCCCCAGTCGGGCGCAGCCGTAGCCGATCTCCGTGACCCTGAGTTCCGTCCTACCCAGCCGCCGCCGCGCAAATCCGCTCATGGGGATGCCCTGTGCTAAGGCCATCGGCCTCTGCCCGATGGCTGGGGTGCCACGTCTCCTGGACTGCACGCCCGCCGCCGCAGGCCGTTGCCAGGCATGCAGAGGGCATGGTCCGCGTACCGTAATACCGAGCCCCGGCATCGCCAGCCGCCTCCTGCCGGCATGGGCGGCTTCCGCTCCATGGGCTATAGTCCCACGCCAGTGGGAGCCCGCCGTGGCAGGGGCACGTCCCGTTCCACGGCTCCCGGAGGACAGCCGTCATGCATGCCTGCCTGGTCTTGAGGGGAGGGCGCGTGATCGACCCCGCCAGCGGGGAGGACGCGATCCGGGACGTCTGCATCACTCACGGCCTGTTCGCCGTGGCGCCGGCCCCCGGGGCCTCGGTCGTCGAGGTTACCGGCCTGGTGGTTTGTCCGGGCTTCATCGACCTGCACGTGCACCTGCGGGAGCCTGGGCAGACCCACAAGGAGGACCTTGCGACGGGGACCCGGTCGGCCGCCGCCGGCGGCTTCACGACGGTTGTGGCCATGCCCAACACGCTACCTCCGGTCGACAGTCCCGAGCTGCTGGCGCAGGTGTCCGCCCTGGCTCGAGAGAGAGCCGCTGTCAGGGTGCGCCAGTCCGCGGCCCTGACCCTTGGCCGAGCCGGCACGGTACTCACGGACGCCTACGCCCTGGCGCAGGCCGGAGCGGTGGCCCTCACCGATGATGGTTCGTGTGTCCAGAGCAACGGCCTGATGCTCGACGCTATGCGCCGGGCGGCCGAGGTCGGGCTGCCGGTCATCGACCATTGCGAGGACGAGAGCGTCTCCCGGCGCGCGGCCATGAACGCCGGCGAGGTCGCGCGCCGTCTCGGGGTGCCCGGACAGCCGGCTCTGGCCGAGGAGCTCGCCGTCTGCCGCAACATCCTCCTCTGCCGCGAGACCGGCTGGCCTATCCACATCCAGCACATCTCCACGGAGTTCAGCGTCGACATGGTCCGCGCCGCCCGGACCGAAGGGCTCCCGGTCACCGCCGAGGCCTCGCCGCACCACATCTGCCTGACCGAGGAGTGCTGTGCCACCCATGGCGCCAACGCCAAGATGAACCCACCGCTGCGCGCCGAGGCCGACCGCCAGGCCGTGCTGGCCGGCCTGGCCGACGGCTCCATCTCCGCCATCGCCACGGATCACGCGCCGCATACGGCCGAGGAGAAGGCCGTCGGCATGGAGAAGGCCCCCTTCGGCATCATTGGGCTGGAGGCAGCCATTCCCCTCTGCCTCACGGAGCTGGTCCATCGCCACGTCCTGTCGCTGCCTCAGTGGGTAGCGAAGTTCACCACGGGTCCGCGGGATGTCCTGCGACTCGAGGAAGGGGCCCTGCGGATCGGCGCCCCGGCGGACGTGACGCTGCTGGACCCCGGGGTGGAGCACACTCTGCACACCGCCGACTTCCGCTCCCGCTCACGCAACTGCCCCTACGATGGGGTCGCGTGTCGGGGCAGAGTCGAGGCGACCTTCGTCGGTGGGCACTGCGTCTTCAGCCGCTTGCCGGGGGTTGCGGGGAAGGTCCAGTGACGCGCTGGTGGCGCCTGGCCATCTCAGGCTTCGCCGGCTATGTTTCCGATCACGGTAGAGGGTAGTGACGCATGCCGACGACCCCGCAGAGCATCCAGCGACTCGTCGAGGAGTACAGGGCACAGTGCCTCTGGTTTCTCCGCCCGGACTACAGGCCATCGTCCAGGGAGGAGATGGTGCAGACGCTGTCCCTGATCGAGCGATACGGAGACCGCGCCGGGTACCAGCGCGCCCGGGAGATCAAGTCGTGGCTGCTACGCCCTTCCAAGCCGGGATCCTGAGGCTGCTCGCCGAGCAGCGGCGACAGCGTGGCGAGAGCTATGTTGCGGGCGGGGTCGCGCTCAACGTCCTGCTGGCGGCACCGCGGCGGTCGCGCGATATCGATCTGTTCCATGACACGGCCGAAGCGCTGAGAGCCACCTGGGCCTCGGACAGGAGCGCGCTGACAGCCGCTGACTACGACGTGAGCCCTATCCGGGAGGCGCCGGCCTTCGTCGAGGCCATCGTCTCACGGGGACACGAACGAACGGCCATGCAGTGGGCGCGCGACAGCGCCTTCCGCTTCTTCCCCCTGATGGCAGACGACCTCATGGGGCTCACGCTCCACCCCTTTGACCTGGCCACCAACAAAGTCCTCGCTATGGTCGGCCGGGTTGAGGTGCGCGACTGGATCGACGTCCTGAACTGCGACGAACGCATCCAGCCGTTCGGTTACCTTGTCTGGGCCGCGTGCGGGAAGGACCCGGGCTACGGTCCGCAGTCGCTTCTGGCCCTTGCCGCGCGCCACCACTACAGCCAGGCTGAGATCGACGCCCTCGATTTCGGCGGGGTGACGCCCAACGCCGCGTCTCTAGGCCGGGCTTGGCATGGCCTGCTCGCCGCCGCTGCCTGCATCAGTGAGCAACTCCCCGCCGAGCGAGTGGGAACCTGCATTGTCTCGGCGCGCTCGGAGTTGTTCAGGGGGAACGAGCAGCAGCTCAAGCAGGCGCTGGGGGAGGACGCCATCCGCTTCCACGAGGGCCGCATTGGCGGGTCCTGGCCCCGCTGTACGGGTGTCCCGGCGTAGCTGGACTGGCGCGGCCGCCAGGCCCACTCCAGCCCCCCCCTTGAGCACCGTCGCACCGCCCGCCGCGACCGCATGGGAAAGGACAAGCCAGGGCCTGCAGACAACCGGTCTGGTAGCGTTGCCGCCGGGCGCTGGGCCCTTCGCCGTCGTACGGATCCCCCTTCACCGGCCGTCGTCTGCCAGTGAAGGGAACTCCGTCTGGCGTGGTGTACGTGGACGAGTCTGTAGGCATCGTGACTACCCCTATCATACCACGTGGCCGTCAGCCGTAGAGCATTGCTGGACCGGCCGCGGCCACAGGGGCGAACGCCCCCGCGGCCATGCCCACGAGGCCGTGGGCGCTCCAGCCGGAAGACCGGGGACTGCGCGGCCGCAGGGCGCGGTATGGGCCAATGCTCTACGCCAGACGTGGGATCGGTATCAGACAGCGTAGCCATAGCACATTACAGAACAGAGGCTTCAGTCATCGGGATGATGGCGCATGTGCTCGCGTGAAGGGCGTGCAGGAGGGCCCGAGACCCGCCTGCCCATGGGCCCTATTCGGCGGCGGTCGCCTGCTCGGCGAGCCGGGCCAGTTCCCAGTAGGGCGGCCGGAGGCCGTGCTCGCGTTGCCAGGCCGTGGCGTCGGCGAGCACCCGTGCGCGGGTGCGGGCGTGCGTCCGACCGAACCGCGCGTGGCGGAGCGCCGCGGTGGCGTCCAGGCCTTCGGGGACCGGGCCCGCCTTCCCGAGCAGGTTGAGCACGGCGCTGTACCCCTTGGCCAGTCGAGCGGCAGGCAGGGCCCACCAGGCGTACCCCAGGGAGCCGCCGCGCGCCAGCATGGCTTCGGCAACGGCGTTGTCCACATGGTCCAGGAACAGGCCGTCCGCCGCGCGCCACTCCGCCACCACCTCGAGCTGAGGGTCATACTCCAGGTCCGCCGGCTCCTGGGTCTCGAAGTGGCGTGCGCCGAACGCGGCCAGCCAACGCCGCACAACCGGCGAGGAGAGGTACGACATCCCCATCCACAGCCGGACTCCGAACTCCTCGTACGCCGCCGCCGCGACCTCCGAGCAGAAGAGCCGGCTGTGCTCGCGGTGGTCCATGGCGAAATCGTAGGTGATGTGACGGCCCCGGCATTGCTCCAGCGCGTACTCCGCCGCCTTGTGTGGCAGCAGCGGGTCCGCGACGAGCGGCGGCAGGTCGGCACGCGGACGCAGCACCATCACGCGCCGCTTCGGGTCGCTCAGGTACTCCGCCGCATCGGCCACCGTGACACCTCGCTCGATATGCGCCTCAATGGCGCAGACGCGCTTCGTCGTCGCACTGACGTGCACAAGCGCCACATGCGAGAAGTTCCCGGGGTAATCGTTGCCGCGTGCGATCAGGGCCGAGGCCGGCGCCCCGCCGCGCGAGAGCAGGATGTCGCCGCTGTGGACCACCACCCCAGCCACCTCAGCCTGCGGGGTCTGCGAGGGCCCGAAGGTCCCAGGTGTCAGCGCCGGGCAGGCGTCCGGCGGCGCCTGCAACAGCGCCTCCTCCAGCGCCGCGCGGCTGCCGTAGAGCAGGCGGTACAGACGGTCACGCACAGCCGCTGATCCCATATCCCAGTGCCGGGACTGTGCTTTGACCGCAGCACGGAGGTCAGCCTGGAGGCGGGCATACTCCGGCAGGCTCGCCGGACAGACCGCGGCAAACGGTGCCAGCTCGAACATGCCCTCCTCGAGGGCGTCAAACACCGGGTCGTCGGCCGGCGACGTGCCGGACGCGAGCTGCGCCAGCAGGTCACGGCACCGGTCAAGTCGAGCCGTGGCTGCCGCCGCGGTCTGGGTGGCTTCGGCAACGCGCGCCGACCTGAACCGGGCCTCCAGTTCGGCCCAGTACCCGTCGCGGTTCCAGACGAACGGCTGCCGGTCACCCGCCGGCGGCACCGGCGGCGCCAAGCCTGGCACCATGAGCAGCAGATACACCGCCGGCAGGACAACCATGCCGCATACGGCCGCTCTGCGCCAACGTCGGGATGGTTGTGAAGGTGCGGCCATGCCGGTTCCAAGCCATTGCCTCGCAGTCCTCGGTGTCGCGCGACGCGCCTAGCCGAAGAGGCAGGAGGAGTGGCGGCGACCAGGTCCAGGGGCCTCGGCTCGCCGCCCGCAGGCGGGTGGAGGGGCCGGACTTGGCGAGGCCCTCGGCTCACCACCCTCAGCGGCCTGTCGTCGGCGTCCCCAGCAGGCGGACTTCCTGCTGCGGGAAGGGGATCTCGATGCCGTGCTGGCGGAAGACCTCCACCACCGTCTTGTAGATCTCCAGTTGCGCGACCTCGAAGTCCGGTACCGCCACCCAGGGTCGTACCGAGATGTTGATGGACGACCCCTCCAGGGCGTTGATGCCCACCACGGGCGCCGGGTCGCGCCGGACCCGCGGGTTGGCGCTGAGCACCTCGTGGACCAGGGCCAGCGCTCGCGCCAGGTCCGACGAGTAGGCCACGTCCACGTCCAGATTGAGTTGCCGCATACTGCCGTAGTTATGCAGGATCTCGCCCACCACCTTGCGGTTCGGGATCGTCACCAGCGACTGGTCCGTGTGCAAAAGCACGGTCGAAAACAGCTCGATACGGAGGACCTCGCCGGAGACGCCCAGGAGTTCGACATACTCACCCACCCGGTAGGGCTTGGTGAAGATGATGGTCAGCCCAGCCACGATGTTGCTGAGCACGCCCTGCATGGCCAGGCCGATGCCGACGCCCACGACGCCGATACCGGCGATCAACGGCGCGATCTCCACCCCGAACTTGCCCAGGGCCATCACCGCCGCCATGGCGATCACGAGGAACTTGACCAGGCGTACCGAGAGCATCCGCGCCGGAGGCTCGAAACGGCGCTTGGTCAGCAGCTTCCCCAGCCAGCGCCCGATCCAGGCGGCCAGGGCGATACCGACACACAGGATGGCGACCGCGCCCACGATCTGGAAACCATACTGGACCAGGAAGTTGATGATCGTTTCCTGGAGCTTGGCCAAGACGTCTGCATTCACCATCACGACGACTCCTCGTCAACGGCGGCCTGGGCCCCCGGCCTTTGGTTGCGTCCGGGCCTGCGACTCTCCGGTCGCCGCGCGCGAGCGCCGGCTCCGGAACACTCCACGGTTGCTGGGTACGGCCCGCCGGCCCATACCCGCCGGTGTTCTCCCGTTAGTGTGGCCGTGGGTCAGGCCTTGTCAACCCCTGCGCCCGCGACGGCGGAACGTCCCTGCCGGACCGCCCAGGCCAGTCCCGGCCTCCTGCTCCCTGCGCTCGGCGGCCTGCAACGGCACCTGCATGCAGCAGTTCATGGCCGGGACGACCTCATCGAAGATCGCGCCCAACGCCCGGGTCAGATCCAGGCCATTGCTTCGGCGGACCTCCGCCTCCGGGATGGCGTAGTAGACCTGGAACCCGACCCACTGCCGCCGGGGGTAGTGCTCGAGGCGCTCTCCGATCTGCCTGGCCGAGACAAAGTTGCGGCGGTCAAACACGGCGTTGGCCTCCCAGTCGCCAACCTCGGCGACGAACTCGTCCTGGCCCACGAGACGGCTGAGCTCGCGGTCGAGGGGCGAGGCCTCGTGGCACTGTGCCAACAGGCGGTGCCAGTCCCAGTCGTCTTGCAGCAGACAGCCTGGATAGGGCTCCGGGGCTTCGGCATACCCGCGCTCGACCTGCACCCCCGCCTTGACCGCCCGGCGGCCGCGGTCGAGGGTCACGAAAAGCTTGGCACAGCCGAAGTTGACCTTGCTGGAGATGGGCTTGGCCTCCCGGTTGGCGCGCGGCAGCCAGCAGATCCACTGCCAGTAGACGCCCCGGCCCCAGCGATCGGTGATGAAGGGGGTCCCATAGGTCGTCTCCAGGTGGGCCTTGAGGATGCGCGTAATGCGCTCATGGCGCTCGAGGTTGCCCACACGGATGCCGCGTTCCATGTCGAACCACTCGGGCCGGAACGCCTCGCCGGTGACCGGTGGTTCCGCCGTCTCCTCTGGCTTGGCCAGGGGCAACCACTCACGGAGAGGGGAGCGTTTTGCCATGGGGGAGGCTCCGAGGGTCAAGGGTCGAGCGTCGAGGGTCGAGGGAGCGGGCTGGTGCCATCTGTGGTCCAGGCGAGCACGACTCGACCCGATGGCCGGCTCAGGGCACACGCACCAGCTCGATGCGGTCGATGCTGACCGACGTTACCGCCGACACGGCGCCGTTCTTCTTGTCATATTGACCCGGCCCGGCCCAGACATACTGGCCCGCAGCGGGGGTCCAGGTCGCCACGTCGTACCACTGGTAGCCTTCGGCCACCTGCGCGACCTGCGGTTCGATCTGGCCAAAGCCCCGCCGGCGCAGGGTGTCGTAGACGCCGGCCCAGAAGGCCTTGCCCGGGGTGCCGCTCTTCTCGACCCGAACGCGCATGCGGAGCTTGTACTGGGCCCCCGGAGTGAACCAGGCTGGGTCCACGTACCACTGCAGGCACCACTCGTAGTGAGTGCCGAAGAGCTTTGCCGCCGCGCCATCCTCGGCATCCGGGTCGGCCACGTGTTCGCCCCACTCGCCATAGTGGCCGATGGCGAGCATGCAGTCCTCGATGACGAAGCGACCGGCGCTGTGGGACTCGAGGGCCTTGACCTCAGGCAACCCGGCCACCCCCGTCACGGGCTTCACCGTGAAGGACGCCTTCTGCGGCTGCCGGCCTGCGGTGGGCGTCCCCGCAGGTACGGCCACCGCCAGCACGCGCTGGTTGCTGACGTCGCACAGCACCATGATGCGCTCGAGGCTGGCGCCGCCGCCGTCCACCTCGACCCCCCGGCCGGTGAGCGGCGAGGCGAGGGTGAACGAGGACACCGGGCCGGCCGTCGGGCGGACCACGCCAAAGGCCATCGTCTGGTCTGCCCCGGCCTCGACGGTCTCCCAGGGGCCCTGGTCCACGCGCACGCAGACGGCGCCGGCGTTGCCTAGGTCGAGCCCCAGCCGAAGCACCGGCGCCGGGGCCTGTGACTGCCCCGTTTCCGGGCTGATCGTGGCCGCGATCATAAGACCGCTGGCCGCAAGGCGCAGGTCGCGGCTGAGGGAGCCGCCCTGGCCATAGGTGTCCGAGACCGTCAGCGCGTCGTCGCCGGTGCGCTTGCCTTTGAACGCCGGCGCCGGCGCTTTCCAGTAGTCGGTCCGCGCCGCGACCACGTCCAGCCCGAAATCGGCGTCGACCACGTTCGGGGCCCCGTTCCCTGCCAGTTCGCAGACGCGGCCACCGAGCTCGGGGCACACGGCCGCAGTCCATCCGGCCCCACGCAGAGGCAGTGCGGCGAAGCCCTCGGTGTTGCCGCGCAACTGGCCGAGGAACTCGCTCTCGCGTTCAGCGCTCTCGGCCACCCGGACGTTCTTGCCCTCGGCGAGACGCGATAGCAGCTCCCGCGCCAACTCCGTGTAAGCCTGCTCCTGGGCCGATGGGGTGAAGCGGCCCTCCGCGTAGGTGTAGCGGTTGTGGCGCGGCGGTGTGCGGCAGATGAGCGCGTAGTACACCGGGATGGCCCCCATGCGGACATTGTGGAGCAGCCCGGGGTCGCCCGTCACCGCGCCCTCGGCCTGCTGCCACTGGGTCAAGGCCTGCTCGAAGAACCCGGCTGGGTAGAACGGTGAGGTCGGCGGCATCCAGATGGTGAGGGCCACCTCGGGCGGCGCCGTGAGCTGCTGCAGGGCATCGAAGTACTGCCGGACGATGGGGGCCGCGGCACCGTAGTAGCCCGCGAAGAAGTCGCGGTAGAGTGCCTCGACGTCCTGATCGGGGTCCCACAGCAGCTTGGCCAGGACCCAGGCCCGCAGTTCGGCGAACTCCGCGTGGCGGCCCTGGTAGGCGCCCTGCTCGAAGAGCCCCACAACGTGGTGGTCGCGGAAGAACCTGGCGTTGCCCTGGAGACCGTTGAAGTTGGGGTGCGGACCGATGTAGTGGGCGAAGTTGGTGGTGTAGTCCCAGATGTAGAGCTTGTCCGTCAGGGCGCTCCAGCCCTTGATGTCCTCGACGAACTTGCGGTCCTGCGGATAGGGGCTCACATCCAGGGGTAGAGAGAAGTCGCACTCGATGGTGCACAGGCGGGGCACCACGTTTCGGCGCGGTCGCACCGTCTTGGGCGGAGTGCGGGTGTACTGGTAGGCCAGCGTCTCGATCCAGACGTCCGGGAACTCCTTCTCGACCGCCTCCGCAACCTGGTTGACGAAGGTGATCAGGGACCCTGCCGGGGTCCCCTCGCGCTCGTCGATGGCGCGGCACTTCTCGCAGGTGCAGTACCCACCCCAGTCATTCTGGCTGAGGCTGTAGAGCCTGGCTCCGGGGTCCTTGCGGATGCGCTCCAGCAGGCGCTCGGTGCAGAGGCGCACCACGTCGGGGTTGCTCAGGCAGAGCTGGGCGTGGTCCGCTACCCGCTTGCCGCGCAGCTCGCTGAAGTACTCCGGGTGCTCGGCGAAGAACTCGCCTGGCGGCATCAGCACGTAGAAGGTGTGCACGAAAAGCCCGCCGCCAAAGCGGATCTTGCCGCCATGCTTCTCCTTGAGGTCCATGCGGTTGCCGTTGGCGCGGCAGCGCGCGGCCAGGTCGCCGTCGAACAGGTCGAACCAGAAGGGCTCGCGCATGACGAAGGCAGGTACCTGGGTGTCGTCGATCACCGGGAGCGTCCAGGGGTCGCGCTTCGGGATGAGGCTGTGCCACGAGGCGTACCAGCGACAGCCGCCGTAGCGCTCGAGCAACTCGTAGACGCCGTAGAGCGTGCCCCGCAGGCCGCTGCCGACGATCGCCAGGTGTTTCCCCGCCGTCTTGAGGCGGAAGCCATCGTCGCCCAGGCGGCCCAGGTCCGTCGGCCCACCCACGACCTGGTCGGTGTAGCGCGTGACCCCCAGCAGGACGGCGCTCTCGGGCAACGGCTCGGCGTCGGTCTGCACCCGCAGTGTCGCGCCGGTCATCTCTGCCGTGAAACGTACCAGCTCCTCGGCGGCATGCGTCTGCGCTGGCGTCGGCGCCGCCGGAGTGACCACCACGACCTCGGGCCTTCCCCCCGCCGCCAGGGTCACGTCAGCCCCCGTTCCGGCCGCCGCCAGGCACACCACCCCCCCCAGCAGGCATGTGACGGTCCTCATGGCCATCTCCCGTTCAAGCTTGGAGCCGACCCCGTGAAGATAGTGCCAGGACGGCCAGAGGCGAGCCGGGTGCCCCCGGACCGGCGACCGCTTGCGCCTTCCGAGGCTGGGCAACGTCGCGACACGCGAGCCAGCGCCGATTGCGACCGGCGTTCATCGTGCGCGGCGCTGTGCGGCGGCCACCGAGGTCCAGACCGCTGGGAGCTCGTGGCGGTTTGAGGCGGAGCTGCGCTGGCCCTTGGTGGGCCCGTTTCCGGATAGCGGGTGCCATCTGTCCGTCGTGGCGTCAGCCACCACTCTCCGGCGACGTGGGTCAGGCCCCCAGAGGAGCGGCGCCAGCCACCGAGTTCCGGCCGTGGCGCTGACTTCAGTCCGCTGCCACGTCGACCCAGGTGCCCCTGCGGGCCGACTCGAGGACTGCGGCGCAGACCTTCTGCGTCTGCAGGGCCTCGCGGAAGGTCGGCGAACAGCTCTTGCCCGCCTCCACGGCGGTGAGGAAGTCCGCCACCTGGTGCACGAAGCTCTCCGCGTAGCCGATCTGGAGGCCGGGGACCCACCAGTGGTCCATGTAGGGCTGCTCGCCACCGTGGTCCGTGACGTGGATCGAGCGCCAGCCGCGCAGGCAACCCTCGTCACGGTGGTCGAACCACTCCAGCCGGTGCAGGTCGTGGAGGTCCCAGCGGATGGAGGCATGCTCGCCGTTGATCTCGAAGGTGTAGAGGGCCTTGTGGCCGCGGGCGTAGCGCGTGGACTCGAAGTTGCCCAGGGAGCCATTGTCGAAACGGCAGAAGAAGGTGCAGGCATCGTCGATGCCCACCGGTTGCTTGGCGCCGGTCTCGGCGTGGACGCGCTCCTTGATGAAGGTCTCGGTCATGGCGTTGACCCGGGCGATGGGGCCATTGTGCCAGAGGGCCGTGTCGATGCAGTGTGCCAGGAGGTCACCGGTGACCCCGCTGCCGGCGGCGGCCGCGTCCAGGCGCCAGGTGGCAGTGCCGCCCTGGGGCACGTCCGGGGAGATGGTCCAGTCCTGCAGGAAGTTGGCGCGGTAGTGGAAGATGCGGCCCAGCTTGCCCTGGTCGATGAGCTGCTTGGCGAAGGTGACCGCCGGGACGCGCCGGTAGTTGAACGAGACCAGGTTGGGCACGCCCGCCTTCTCGACGGCCGCCACCATGGCCCGGCCCTGGGCCACGTCGAGTGCCAGAGGCTTCTCACAGAGGATCATCTTGCCGGCGGCGGCGGCGGCCATGGCGATCTCGGCGTGCAGGTTGTTGGGCACGCAGATGTCCACCAGGTCGATGTCCTGGCGCGCCACCAGTTCCCGCCAGTCGGTGACGCACGACTCGTAGCCCCACTTGGCGGCGAAGGCCTTGACCTCGGCCTGTTTGCGGCCGGCCACCCGCTTCAGCACCGGCTGGCGCGGTACGTCGAAGAAGTTGGCCACCTGGCGCCAGGCGTTCGAGTGGCTGCGTCCCATGAACCCGTAGCCGATCAGTCCTACGTTCAGTGTACGCATGAGTTCCTCCTGCTTAGTGTGGAAACGGCAATGCGTGAGTGCGTGAGAACGTGAATGCGTGAGTGCCTCCGGAGCGGGGCGAACGGACCTCATGGGTCGTCGTCACCGGCCTGGTACTCGGCGGGCTCCTCTTGGAAGTAGTTGTGATCAGGGGCGTTCTTGCAGAAGTCATCCGCCTTGTCGATCATCGCGTTCAACTTGGCCGCGACCTCCGCGTAGAGGGCTTCCAGCTCCTGGTGGACAGCCGGGTCGATATACCCGCAGTCCAGAGCATCGTCCAGCCAGGACTGCGTCTCGCACACTTCGCCCAGCGACTCGTCCACCTTGTTCACGAAGACGGCCTTGTAGCGCCGCCTACCCCATGCCTCCGCGAGGATGGCCTTCACGGCCCGCGATGACCGCCGAACCTGGTTAGTCAGTGAATAGCGCTCTTCCGGGGGGAACGCCTTGGTCATAGCCAAGACACGCCGAGCTCCTTCGCGCGCCAACTGACTCCTGCGCAGGTCGCGGAAGCTGCGGGCAATCGCCATCATTCATCCTCTACGCGCTCACGTCCTCACGCACCCACGTCCTCACGTGCTCACGTACTCACGTACTCACTTCCACCCGTGCGCCTGACGGACCGCGAGCATGGCGCGCAGGATGCGGTTCCAGGTTTCGGGCTGCATCATGACGGCATTGGGGAACATGCAGCCGTCCCAGCAGATCTGGGGGATGGCCTTGGTGACCTTGCCCTTCTCATCGCGCAACCAGAACCCGGCATGGTGGGCCACGTCGAGCTTGCCGTTGGGGTCATCGGGCAGACAGTGACGGCCGGTCTTGTCGTGCGAGCCGGAGCCCTTCACCGTGCCGTCGTTCTGCGCGATATGCAGGTCGATGGTCCAGGGACGCAGAGCCTCGGTCAGGGTCTTCAAGCCGGCGTCGAGGACGGCCTTGTCGCTCAGGTCGGCGTTGGCGGGCAGGATCCGGTCCGCCGGGGCGTTGTAACCCAGGAGGTAGAGCATCGTGTGGGCCATATCCGCCTGGAACCCGAGGGTCTGTGGCCGCCCGACTCCCTCGAGGACCCGGAGCATCTCCCGCCAGGAGTGCATGCCGCCCCAGCAGATCTCGCCCTCGGCTGCCAGGCGTTCGCCGTAGTCCTCGGCAAGGGTACAGGCCTGCCGGAAGGTGTCGATGATGCGGGCGGTGTTTCCTGCCGGGTCGGCGGCCCAGGTACCGGGGTCGCCGGCGGAGTCGATGCGCACCGCCCCGTACGGCCGAACCCCCATCTCGCGCAGGGTCTTGGCGATGCTGCAGGCCTTGCGCACCTGGGTCAGGAAGCGCCGGCGGTCCTCGGCGCTGCCCATGGCCGAACCGCCGCCTGTGGGTGGCCAGACGGGCGCCACCAGGGAGCCGATCACCAGCCCCCGGGAACGGACCTTGCCGGCCAGGCATTCGAGGGCGGCGCGGTCGGAGTCGATGTCCACGTGCGGGGCGCAGAGGAACAGGTCCACGCCATCGAAGCGCACGCCGTCGACGTTGGCGGCGGCCGTGAGGTCCAGCATGGTATCGAGGCTGATGGGCGGCTCGCCGTCGCCGCCCTTGCCGACCACGCCGGGCCACGTGGCGTTGTGGAGTTTCGGGAAGGTCTTCGCGCGTGCTTTGGTCATGGGTTGGTCCTCTCCTGTAGCGGGGCCCGTCGCCCTCAGCCCTTCTTCGCCTTCTTCGCCGTCTTTGCCGGAGCGCCACCGACCTCGGGGGCCTCGGGGTTGACCTCAGGGCCGAAGTAGCGCAGGATCACCAGCGGCTCCGTGGCCGAGGTATTCTCGAAGGCGACCCCGTCCCGAGCGGCGTCGTGGACGACGAAGGCTTCGTCCTCGGTCAGGTCCAGGAAACGGATCAGCTTCGGGCACTCGAGGCGCATGCCGTTGATCTTGCCCTGGCCCTGAACCACGGTCAGGCAGTAGGCACCGCTATCCCGGATGGAGCAGCGGACCCCGGGGTTGAGGGTGAGTTGCTTGGCGGTGACGCACTGCCAGCCCTTGATGCGGCCGTAGCAGATCCAGTGGTCCTGGTAGCCCTCGGCGGCCGTGTCGGCCACCGGGACGGGCTCGAGGTAGTGGTTCGCCTTGAAGTTGGGGTCGGTGTTCTGCTCCCAGTCGAGCATGTCCACGATGAAGTCGAGATCATGGTGTTTCTTCGGGGGCACGTCCTTGACCAGCAGGGACCAGGGCACTTCGCGGCCCTCCACCAGGTTCTGGTACATGCCGAAGACGTCGGAGCCCCACTGGGGTTCGTAGGTGCACAGGGAGCCGGGTGCGTGCAGGACGCAGGGAGGCACCAGCCAGCCGGTGCCGGGCTTGAGACGGTAGGCCTGAGCCAGGTCCAGGATGCCGTTATCGCCGCGGTCCCAGTTCTCGAGGCAGGCCCGCACCTGCGCCTTGGTCGTTCCCGGAACCAGCCCGAAGAAGGTATACGGGAAGCTGTTGCCGACGTTGTTGTGCTGGGCCGGGAAGTAGTACGATTCCGGCTTACCTTCCCGTCCCACCAGCTTGGCCAACTCGCTGCTCTGGTGCATGTGGTGCGGGATGGGGCCCATGTTGTCAAAGAACTTGCTGTACACGGGCCAGCGCCGGTAGGTGCTCCAGATCTCGGGGCCGACGATGGCCTTGCCCAGGGCCTCCACCGCGTCGCGCAGCAGCACCCGTTTGCCGTCAGACACCACGTAGCTCAGCCCCTCGTCCGGGACGCGACCCTCGTTGGCGGCCTCAGTGGTCGAGCCGAACCAGCGCTCGTCGATGCCGCCACGGTTCAAACCGAAGGCGTAGAGGTCGTCGGGATGGAGCTTCAGCCTGCGGCCCGGGTGCAGGAACGAGCGTGGCACCCAGTTGGGGGCAAGGCGCAGCACTCCCTGGCCCTGGTCTACGGCGGCGTCCACCACCGGACGGACGCTCTTGCTCACGGTCTTCAGGTCGCTCACGGATGAGGCACGCATGACGGGCTCCTTTCCTACGGGTGGTTCCCAGACTTCTGTTTGAGGAACGCCAGACCCTCCCGGGCCAGGCTCTCGGCGGACTCGTAGATCGGGCGCCAGATGCACGCGGCGGCGCAGAGATCGACGATACCCGTGGCGAAGCTCTCGATGGTGACCCATCCTCGGTAGTCGATGTCGCGCAGGGCGGCGAAGACGCCATCCCAGGGGACGTGGCCCGTCCCCGGCACCCCACGGTCGTTCTCGCAGGCGTGGAAGTGGCCCAGCCACGGCCCCGCCGCCCGCACGGCTGCCGCCACGTCCTTCTCCTCGATATTGGCATGGAAGGTGTCGACCTGGACCTTCAGTGCCGGGCTGTTCACCTCCCGGCACAGGCGTACCGCATCGGCCACCGTGTTCACCACGTACGTTTCGAAGCGGTTCAGGGGCTCGATAGCCATGATGATGCCCAGTTTCCCGGCGTGGGCAGCGGCCTCGGCGAGCACGTCCGCGCAGTGGCCCCACTCGGAGGCGGTGCAGGCACGGCCCGTCAGGTACCGCACCGGCGAGTAGAGCGGCCCGGCCATGGCGTTGCCGCCCATTTCGACGGTCAGGTCGGCCATCCGCCGGAGCCGGTCCAAGGCGGCCCGCCGCACCGCCGGGTCCGGGCTGCAGGGGTTCGTGTTCTCGGTCATCACGCAGCAGGACGTCAGGCCCAGGCCATGCTCTCGCACGGCGGCGCGGGTGGACTGCGGGCTCAGCGTCGAGAGGTCCCCAAACAGCACCTCGATGCCGTCATAGCCCATCTCGGCGACCTTGGCCACCAGGCCCACGTCGTCCCGGCCGAAGGAGGCCGTGTAGACCAGCAGATTGAGGCCGAAGCGCAGTTCCATCGTCTCACCGCCGCTTGTTCTCGAACCACACCGGGCCGCCCCACTTGCCGGTGACCAGAATATCCGGGTCCTGGTCGCCGTCCAGATCGGCCACGCACAGGTTCAGGCCGCTGCCGATGCCCTCGCCGTAGGTGATGGCATGGCGAGTCCACTGGGGCTGCGGGCCAGGCTGCAACTCGTACCAGTATACACCCAGGGGCCCGGTCTCGTCAGGGTCGCCGCCGTTGTGGGCCATGAAGCGTTTGCCGGCGATCAGGTCCAGGTCGCCGTCGCCGTCCAGGTCGCTGAGCGCCAGGCTGTGGGGCTGGCTCCAGGTGTCGTCGATGGTGTGCTGTTCCCAGCGGCAGGTCTCCCCCGCGCGGATCTGGCGGTACCAGAAGATGCCGTACTTGTGGGCATTGCTGGTGATGACGTCGTTGAGCTTGTCGCCGTCCACATCCTGGACGAGGATCACGGAGAGGTGATCGATCCCGCCGTCCTTGTCGCCGAGGGCCCAGGCATGCTCTTTCCAGGCGCCCTGGCGGGGGTCCGGGGGCGCCTCGAACCAGGCGTCAGGCCGCAGCAGGTCCGGCCTGCCGTCGCCGTTGATGTCGCCCGTGCCGCTGCCGAAGTGGCGGCCCTTGGCGTCCACGTCGTGGCGGACCAGCCGCTGGATCCCGTCCGGCCCCTTGGCCAGGTCGTACCAGCAGGTCTGGGCCACGGCCGGCACGACCTCCAGGGCCTTGCCGTCGCCATCCACATCGGCCAGGGCCCCCGTCTCGAAGTTGCCATTCTCATCGGCTACGGCCATGGGCCACTGGCCGTCGGGGGCGTCGGTCTGACGGTACCAGCGCAGAGCCTTGGCAAACCAGCAGCAGGTGACCACGTCGAGGCGGCCGTCGCCGTCCACGTCCAGGGGGGCGTTCATGAAGTCGTCGTAGTAGCCCTTGCCGTCCTCGCCCACCTGGCCCTCCAGAGCGCGGAAGGTGTGCACCGCCCAGTTCGGGGCCTCGTACCAGCACGGCCCGGCCACGATATCCAGCTTGCCGTCAGCGTTCATATCCGCCACCGCGCACGCCTCGCTGCGCACGGTGCCGACCCGGTGCATGACGAAGGACACCGGGCTGGCGCCGGCGCCGGCGGGCAGGCTGGCCTTCGGCACCGGCGGCACGGCGGGCTTGGCCGGTGCTGCGGCCGCGGCGTCCGCTTTGGGTCCCAGGGCACCGCCCGGGACCTGGTGCAGGGGGGCCACGCGCAGCCCTTCGACGGCCTTGCCATCGAGGGTGCGGAAACGCAGGCACAGCTCGCACGGCCCAGTGTGCTGCAGGATCTTCGCCATCAGCAGGTTCCAGCCTTCACCGAAGGCCACATCGGCCTTCTCTTCCGCCGGCACTGCGGCCCCCGAGTTGTTGTTGCCGCAGACGACCAGGCCGTTGACCCAGAGCTTGAGGGCATCGTCCACCCCGGCCTCGAGCCGCACGACTCCGGCCTTCGGGCTGAAGACCCAGGTGAGCAGGTACAGGGCCCGCTGGTCACCGCCGGCGGCCTCGGTCAGGGAGAGCATCCAGGGCTGCTCAGGGCGCCCTGCGGGCGGCAGGATGCGCCAGGCAGCGTTGCCGCCATCCCCCTCCTCCGGGGGGAAGGCGGTGTCGAACAACTGCTGGCCGGCCTTGCCCGGGGCGCTGTAGGGCCCAGAGACGAGCCAGCCGACGGCGTAGTCTTCGAACTGCTCCGCCCGCTTCAGGACCCGGCCGGCGCGGTCCTTCACGGCGGCGTCGGCGGCGTCCGTGGCCAGGCGGCGGGCAGCCGCTACAGCCGCCTCGCGGTCCGTGCCGAGGATGGTCTCGGCGAGGCTGATGGCTGCCAGGCTCGCCTCGGTGCTGACGGCGGGGTCGGCAAGCCAGTTCGTGGCCAGGGCCAGGGCTTCGGGATGGGCCACCGCCGGCAGGCCGCCCAGGAGCAACTTGCGCGAGTCCGGGTCCGTCGCGATCTCGGCGGCGCGACGAAAGGCCGCCACGCGGGCGTCGGGGGCCATGTCCGTGGCGGCGCCCAGGAGGCGCACCAGGCCCCGTAACGCCAGTAGGCGCTGGGGATCGGTGAGGCCCGGTCCGAGGGCCCCCAGGAGCGGCTCCACGGCAGCGCTGTCCGGCCAGGCGGCGAGGGCCTTCACCGCCGCCGTCCGTTCGTCGTCGGGGGTGGCCGTCAGGCGCTCGCGGACCGCCGCCAGGGCCTCGGGTCCGCCCATGCCGCCCAGCACCCGCAGCAGGGAGCAACGCCGCCCCGCGTCCGCTTGCGCGCCGAGGGCGGTCAGCACCGCGGCGGTGCGGGCGGGACCCTCCTCGGCGCGGCGCGCCACGACGGTCAGCATGCGTTCGGCCTCGGTCCTCGACACGTCCTCGGGCGTCGCCAGCAGGCACTCCAGGAGTGCCGGCAGCCGGTCCGGCTGGGCCAGGCCAGCCAGGGCCCTGAAGGCTGCCCGCCGCACGCCGGCGTCCTCGGCCCGGGCCTGTTGCAGGAGTCCGTCCACAGCGGCTCCGTCCTGCCGCCGCAGGATCACGTCCATGAGCAGGGGCCGGGCCTGGAGCGGGGCCGCGCCGAGCTCCTGCCGGATGGCTGCCGAGACGGGCTCGCCGGACATCACCGCCAGGCTCTGTGCCGCGGTCTCGGCCGTCGCTTCGTCCGTGGCGATGACCTGCACCAGCCAGGGCACGCAGGACAGGTCGCCAATGCGGCCCAGGGCCTTTGCCGCCGCTGCCCGCACGCCGGCGGCAGTGGCCGCCTTGCCGACGCCGAGGATGGCCTCGCGCACGGCCGGTCCCCGGTCCGCCAGGACGCCGATGAGGAGTTCCTGGGTCTCCGGCGCCAGCCGGGGCAGCTCCCGGGCGATGCCGGTGGCAGCAGACTCACCTTCCAGAGAGGGGATTCGGGCGATGGCCGTCCCGCGCAGCACCGGGTCATCGCCGGTGATGGCCCGGATGACGGCCGCCACGGCTTCCTGGGGCTGAGCTCTGAGGGAGCCTGCAAAGGCGCCGAGGCGAACGTGCTCCGGCCAGTCCTTGCCCTGCAGTTCCGCGTAGATCCGCGCCCCGGCCGGGCCCTCGCCCTGATCCACCAGGCGCTCTGCCAACAGCAGCGATGCCTCTGCCGCTACCGGCCGCAGCGCCGCCGGGGCGGCGGCGCGGAATTCCGCCAATGCCGGGGCCGTATCGGCGGTTCCCGAGCGGCCCAGGGCCGCTGCTGCCGCCGCCGCGATGGCCAGATCACCGCCCTTGAGCAGGGGGACCATGTCCGGTAGGGCCGCGGCCTCGCGGCGGAAGCCCAGGGAGTTGATGATTCCGACCTTCACCTGCCCATCGGTTCCGGCGAGGGCGGCGCGCAGGGCCTGGCCGGCCTCGGGGCTGGGCATGGGCTCGAGGGCGCAGCGGGCGATATGCGAGAGCTGCGGGTCCGCCAGGAGTGCCGCCAGGGCCGGGACACTGGCCGGGGTGCCGATCACCTGCAGCTCCCGGCAAGCCTTGTCCTTCTCCCCCCAGCCACCGTTGCCCGTGAGGGTCTGGATGAGCTGTTGCTCGCGTTCCTGCCGGGCGGGGGCCGCCTCTGCCGCGGCCAGCCGCAGACCACCCATGACCAGGATTGCCGCGAGCGTGCCGTGCAGGCCCAGGGCCGCATTCATGCGGGTACGAAGGTGCATCACAGACTTCTCCTCGTGGGGTCGCAGGGCAGCGGTCACAGGCGCCAGGGCTGCCGCATGGCCCGCGAGCACAGACGGTTCGCCTCGTCATCCCCGACAAACTCTTCCTTGGCCGGGTCCCAGGTCAGCGACCGGCCGAGGCGCACGGCGATATTGGCCGCATGGCACGCGCTGATGGAGTGCTGCGCCACGTCGGCATTGGCCCGGGGCTGGCGGCGGGTCCGGACACAGTCCAGGAACTCGCGCACGTGGTCCTCGGCTGGGTAGCCACCGCGGAACTGCCGGTCACGCAGCAGGGACGCCGGGTAGGTCTCGATGCTGCCCGAGTCCCCGGTTTCGACCCAGCCCTCCTCGCCTTCGAAGCGGACCGGGCAGGAGCCGAAGCGCAGACCACTGCGGATGACCAGGTCGGTACCGTTGGCGTAGCGGCCGCGCACATCGCCCTTGTCGTTGATGATCTCGTAATGGCTGGGCATCGTGTCGTCGGCAGCGTTGGCCCACTGGCACAGGTCGACCGTGTGGCTCCCCCACTCGGTAATGGCCCCACCCGAGAAGTCGCCGTGGCTGGCCCAATAGCCGCGACTGTGGTACTGGGGGTTGTAGGGCCGCCAGGCGGCCGGGCCGAGGTAGAGGCCCCAGTTGACCACGTCCGGGGCCGGTTCCGGGGCAGCGGGCAGGACGGTGAAGTGGACCCCCGACTGGCCGCCGGCCTTCTCCGCATGCAGCTCTCTGAGCCGTCCGAGGCGGCCTGAACGAGCCAGTTCCGCCGCGAAGACGAAGTTGCCCACGTTGCGGCGCTGCATGCCGCCCTGGTAGACGCGGGCGAAACGGCGCACGGTATCGGCCACCGCCCGGCTCTCGGCGATGGTGACGCTCATGGGCTTCTCGCAGTAGATGTCCTTGCCCGCCCGGGCCGCCAGGATCGAGCCCATTGCGTGCCAATTGTCGCCGGTGGCGATCATCACGGCGTCGAGGTCGTCCCGGCCCAGGAGTTCGCGCAGGTCCGTGTAGGCCTTGCAGTCCTGGTTGCCGTAGTGGCTGTCGACGGCGGCCTTGGCCTGCTGCCGGCGATCGCCCTGGACCTCGCAGACAGCGACCATCTGTACGTCGGGATACCCCATGAAGGCGCCCATGACGTAGCCGCCGCGACCGCCGATCCCGATGGCTCCCATGACGATACGGCTGTTGGCCGCGACGTGGCCGTCCGCGCCCCGCGCCGAGGCCGGCAGCACCAGCGGCGCCGCCGCCAGCGCCCCGGCAGCCCCGGCCCCGTGGCGAAGGAACTCGCGCCGCGAAAGAGACCCCTTGTGGCCTTGGCTCATCCGACGTCTCCCGTGACCGGGCGGAACAGGGCCCCGCGCCAGGTACGCCCACACCATAGAACCGCGATCGCATTTGGCGAGCGGGCGCCGCCGGGGATGCCTGGCCGACGCCCGCCACCGGTGGCCGAGGTCTGCACGGCACAAAGATACAAAAAAGTTGGCAAGAATGATCAAAAATACATAATAGGGCCGAATACAGCACCAAGAGCAAGTCTGTTGTTCAATGTGTAACACAGACCACAACAGCAAGATACATCACCAGAGCCGGGATTTGGCAGGAACTCTTCTATGGACTGGCCCGTCGCGTGGCAAGCCTTTGGGTGCCGCGCCGGGACTGCAGTGCACCAGTTCTCGGGAGGCCCAGGGCGCGTCGGCAGCGGTGGTATGCAGGAAGGAAAGGAAGCAGTACCCATGGAACGGACGATGAACAGGACGCTCTGGCGGACCGCGCTGCTTGGGGCGGCGTTGGGCAGTTTGCTGGGAGTGGGGCGGGCGTTGGGGGCTGATGCGGCCCCGCCCGCCTTCACGCAGGAGATGGCGACGGCCATCGGGGACACCAAGGTGGCTCTGGACACCCTTTGGGTGATGGTCACGGGTTTCCTGGTGTTCTTCATGAACCTGGGTTTCGCCATGGTGGAGTCGGGTCTCTGCCGGGCCAAGAACACGGTCAACATCCTGGCCAAGAACTTCATTGTCTTCGCCATCGCCTCGATCGCCTTCTGGCTTCTAGGGTGGGGGCTGATGTTTGGTGACGGCACGGGTCTGGTGGGTCTGAAGGGTCTCTTCTGCGTTACCGGGGCGGACAACAGCCCGGCCACGGGGGATGGCTACGCCGGGGTCTACTCGGCGCTCAACTGGACGGGCGTGCCGATCTGGGCCAAGTTCTTCTTCCAGCTCGTGTTTGCCGGCACCGCGGCCACCATTGTCTCGGGGGCGGTTGCCGAGCGGATCAAGTTCCACGCCTTCCTGGTGTTCTCCTTTGTGCTGGTGGCCTTCATGTACCCGGTCACCGGACACTGGGTGTGGGGCGGTGGCTGGCTGCAGAAGCTGGGCATGTGGGACTTTGCCGGGTCGACGGTGGTGCACTCGGTGGGCGGGTGGGCGGCGCTGGCGGGTGTGCTGCTGTTGGGGCCGCGGCTGGGCAAGTACCGTGCGGACGGCAGTGTCAACCCCATTTTCGGGCACAACATGAGCACGACGGCCCTGGGCGTGTTCGTGTTGTGGTTTGGCTGGTTCGGGTTCAACCCCGGCTCGACCATGGCGGCGATCGCGGCGGACATCGGGCGCATCGCGGTGACGACCAACGCGGCGGCCGCGGCGGCGACGCTGAGTGCGACCCTGGTCGCCTGGAAGTTGCTGGGCAAGCCGGACTTGTCGATGATGCTCAACGGCTGTCTGGCCGGCCTGGTGGCGGTGACGGCCCCCTGCGCCTACATCGGGGTGGGCTCAGCCACGGTGGTCGGGCTGATCGCCGGGGTGCTGGTGGTGCTGGCGGTGCTGTTCTTCGACAAGGTGCACCTGGACGACCCGGTGGGGGCGTTGTCGGTGCACCTGGTCAACGGCGTCTTCGGCACCCTGGCCGTCGGTCTGTTTGCCCAGGACTCGATCATGCCCAACACCACCGGCAACGGGTTGCTCTTCGGCGGCGGGCTGAAGCTGCTCGGGGCCCAGGCGACCGGTGCGGCGGCCGTCGCCCTTTTCACGTTCGCGGTGTCCCTGATCGTCTGGGCCGCCATCAAGGCCGCCGTCGGACTGCGGGTGAGCCCGGCCGAGGAAGTCGGCGGGCTCGACGTCGGCGAGCACGGCATGGAGGCCTACCCGGACTTCCAGGGCTTCCTCACCAAGTAGCCATCGTTTCCAACCCCCTGGGGAGCTTATCATGAAACTGATCATTGCCGTGATTCAGCCCGACAAGCTGACGGACGTCAAGAAGGCCCTCTTCGAGGCCAAGGTCCACAAGATGACGGCACTGAATGTCATCGGCTGCGGCCAGCAGATGGGCTACAAGGAGACCTACCGCGGGGCGCCGACGGAGGTGAACCTGCTGAAGAAGGTCGAGCTGCAGATCGCGGTCAACGAGTCGTTCGTCGAGCCTACGGTGAACGCCATCATCAAGGGAGCGCGGACCGGGACCATCGGCGACGGCAAGATCTTCATCCTCGACCTGCCCGAGTGCATCCGCATCCGCACCGGCGAGCGGGGAGGTGAAGCCATCGGCTAAGGCGCCTGCCAGGCAGGCACGGACCACCGGCGCCGGCGAGGATGGGGCGTTCCCTCCTCGCCGGCGCCGACCCTTGGAGCTTCCGGCTACGCGGGCGCCTGGGGCGAGGCGAACCCGTACTCGGGGAAGCGGGCGAAGAGGTGCGGTCCGGCATCCGTGGCCTCAAGGGCCTTGACCAGGCTAGCGTACAGGCTGCGACAGGCCTGGCGCAGGGGCTCGGTGGCCTCGGACCGGTAGGCCCCCATGGCCACCAGGAAGTCGGCGTAGAACCAGAGCGCCTGCAGCAGGGCGATGGCGCGGATCCCGTTGAGGGTCAGGAAGTCCATGTAGGCGTCGCAGACGAAGGTGTCCAGCACCCTCTCGGTCAGCCCAAGTGGGGAGCGCAGCAGGCGCTTCCTCAGCGGCGCGTCGTCACAGAGGTCCCGCAGCCGGTCCGCGAAGAAGGCGGCCGTGGCCCAGGACATGCCTTGCGTGTCGTGGAGCCAGACCCAGAAGTGCGCACAGAGGGGCTCTGCCTCCTCCTTCTTCAGACGGCCGGTTCCCGGGACCGCCCAGTCGACCGGGGCGAAGGCAGCCTGCAGGGCGTCCTTGGCTCCAGCCAGGGCCGCCTCCTGGGCCCATGGCAACTCGATGGCACCGTAGGCCTTGACCAGAGCGGCGGCGGCGGCAGCCGAATCGCTGCGCTGCTCGTAGACCGGGATGGCGGCCTGAAGCAGGACCCAGCGCCGGCCGGGGCCATGACCCGGTCCGCCGGAAGCCCCCGCCGAGGGCCTGGTCGTCGCCCGCGCCAGCGCGAAGGCGTCCTCCTGGCGGTTGGCTGCCAGCAGAACGTCCAACATCCTGCTCAGGGCTCCCCAGTCGGCTCCCGGGTAGGCGGCGAAACGATCCAGTAGGGTGCCCAACTCAGCGGCCCGTCCGGTCGCAAGCAGGCCGGTGGCCAGGGCGTTGTCCAGGTAGTAGAACCCCTGGTCGTAGGCCAAGGGGAGGTCCCGGCGCAGCCGGCGGAGGCGGTCCACCAACTCATTCCAGCGGCCGGCCCCGCACAGGGCCGATTCCCACTCCAGCAGGCACTCCTCGTGCAGGTACAGGTGTGGCACCAGGTCGGGATGCGCCGCGAGGAACTCGTCCATCAGGGCGTGCATGGCGTCGAGGTCCATGGCGCGGTAGACTGGCCTGAAGCGCTTCCACCAGGCGTCCACCACCGCCTGTGCCTCAGGGGTCGCCTCTGGGATGGGCGGCGGCTGCCAGAACTCATGCTGCAACTCGTCTTCCGGCCCTGCGTCCGTGTCGAGGAGATCCCCGTCGTCGTCCCCGGCGCCGTCGTCATCCCCGCCTTCCTCGTCGTCCCGGGTGGCACCCCATCTCCTGTCCGCCGCAGCCGCCGGTGGCGGGACCTCCTCGATCTCGGGGAGCTGCTTCCCGGCGTCGGCCGGCGCGGCGCTGGCGCGACCCGTCCGAGCCGCCTCCTCGTCCGCCGCGAGGCAGCACTTCTTATACTTCCTCCCGGAGCCGCAGTGGCAGGGCTCGTTTCTGCCCGGGCGTGTCTTGCTGCTGCTCATGGTTCCAGGACCTCTGTGAGCGCCATGGGGCGTCACTGGCTGCGCTTGATGAAGCAACATCGGCACCTCTGAGCCAAGTCCCCGGCCACGCCGGGAAGACCTGGAGGACGGCTGCTCCGCCAGCCGCCGCGCAGATACGGAGATCCGCGCCTCCAGCCCCCTGGGAGCTCTCGGCAGTTTGGGGCGGAGCTTCGCCGGCAGGGACGCTGCAGCGTCTCTGCCGCCGGGGAGAGCGGGTCCCACGGTCAGGCCGTGTCCCGGCGCAGAGCGGGCTCCGGCCGCACTGGGCTACTTGGCCTGGCGCGCCCAGGTCAGCTCCGGCGCCAGGCGCCAGTTCATGTCGAAGAACCCGGCGACCTCGTGCTCGTTGGTGTCGTCGTAGCTGAAGCGCCGGGTGCTGAAGACGATGAAGTCCGGCAGCAGATCATGCTTGTGGTTGGCCCCGCACTTCTCGCCGTAGGGTTTCCCCGAGTAGATGACCACGTAGCGTTTGGGATTGAGTGGGTTGGGGTAGCACATGACCAGGCCCAGGTCGGCGCCCGCGTAGACCTTGCCGGCCACCTCGAAGCGCTCCCGGCCGATCTTCAGCGGAAGCCGGTCATGCAGGCGCGCCAGAACGCTGTTGGTCTCCGGGGTGCCGAAGAGGATCAGGCTACGGCGCTGGATGACCTCGTCGGTGACCTGGCTATCGAGGAGCACCGGCGGCCGGCCGTCGGCGAACCGGTCCCACTCGTCGGCCCAGGTCTCGACCTGGGCGGCCAGGCTCTGGTCCTGGGAGGCGATGCCGGTGGTCCCGGTGACCAGGACAAAGGGGGTGTCGAAGGCCTCCTCGACCGGGCCGCTGAGGCCGTGCTGTTTGCGCGGGGGCCAGGTGGCTTCGGGAATGGGCGCGTTGTCGCAGGCGATCTCGAGCTCGCCGGCCGCGTTACGCTGCACGGGCTTCTCGCTGCCATTGACCATGGCCTTGAGTCCGTCCGCGTTTCTGATGGGCGCCACGGCCGGATCGATGGCGAGGAGCCGCACGTTCTCGGTCTTGGCGGTGACCGTGCTGCCGTCCTCGCTGACGGTCACATCGATGGTCGCCGGCACGCCCCAGCGCACGAAGTCACGGATGCGGCACCAGAACGCGCGGTCGTATTCCAGGCTGAAGGTCTTGAAGGTCACGCGCCGGGGGCGGGGATCGCGCCGGAGGTCCTTCTGCCAGCTCCAGGCCTTCTCGAAGATCTCTGGCTCCCAGTAGATGTAGTGGCCGGCGCCGGGCACCTCGTAGTAGGCTAACTCGATGCCCTGGTCCTTGGCCAGCTTCACGAAGTCGCGAGACTGGTTCACTGAGACCAGGGGGTCACGCTCGCCGTGCAGCACGAAGAAGCGCTGGTTGCGGGCGTTCATGACCAGGTCCACCGGGTTATCCCACTCGACCAGCCACCGGCGGAAGGGCGGGATATCGTCGCGGCTGGCGGGCCAGTCGCGCAGGATCACGGGCCACCAGGCGTGCATATCCGTCTGGCCATCCATGGAGGTGAACGAGGCATAGCGGCCGGGCCGGCGCAGGCCGATGTAGTAGCAGCCTGCGCCGCCCATGGAGACCCCCGTCAGATGCACACGGTCGAGGTCGATGGGGTACAGCTCAGAGACCTCGCGGATGGCCTCCTCGACATCGAGTTCGCCCACGCCCTGGAAGTCCGTATTGCGGCGGCCGTAGACGGTCAGGAAGATGAAGCCATTCCTCTCCGC
>Ga0172371_10002495_pt1 | contig 29213 bp, 19 predicted proteins | sample Lak12m_FD_114543 | JGI IMG/M metagenome (GOLD analysis project Ga0172371, IMG submission 114543) | Freshwater microbial communities from Kabuno Bay, South-Kivu, Congo - kab_022012_12m | ecosystem: Environmental > Aquatic > Freshwater > Lake | place: Democratic Republic of the Congo: South-Kivu...
CGAACATTCTCATTATGGCCTTGGGATATGCTACAACACAAAAAAAGAGTACGGCAAAGCCATTGAAGAATTCAAGCGCGTTTTAAAGATAAACCCAAAGCATAAACAGGCCGATGATATGCTTAAGGCTTATATCGACGCCGGTTGCAAATAAACACCAAGGAGCAAAATGTCTAATAACGATTCATTATTTAATATACCCCAAGCCCTGGACCTTGGTATAAAGTATCTCAAAAATAAGGATTATGGCCTTGCCATAGAGGAACTTAACAATGTCCTAAATCTTGACCCCAAGAATGGAATTGCTATTATAACATTAGGGCATGTCTATCTACAGCAGAAGAAATACTCTGAGAGTATCCAGCAGTTTAACCGCGCCTTTGAAATTGACCCTAAGAACATTGCTACTCATGAGGGGCTGGGATTCTGTTATTTTGAACAGGGCCGTATCGCAGAGGCAATGGAGAAATTTAACTATGTATTAAAATTTAATCCAAACAGCGAACATGGGCACTTCGGACTTGGCTTATGCTATCAACAGAAAAAAGAATTCGATAAAGCTATAGAAGAGCTAAGCTGTGTCTTAAAGATAAATTCTCTGCATTGCCAACTTTATTCTAGTATAGGAATGTGTTATTATCAAAAAAATAATTTTAGCCAGGCTATGGAGTATTTTAACCAGGCCTTAAAGGTTGATCCGGGTGACTGCTATGCTCGTCAAGGCTTAGCTCGCATATATCTTGAGCAGGATAACCCGACGCTTTGCCTTAAGGAGTTACAAAAAATCAAAGAAGCGGGTCTGGTTGACGAAACATACAGCTATTTATTATCCCAACTTTATATACAGCAAAAAGATTATAACCCGGCCATAGAAGAATTGCTGAAGAGCGTAAGCAATGATCATGCCAAAAAGGCAGAAAAGGCGTTTTCTGAAAAACTGGATTTTGCGCATAAGCAAGGTGGTTGTGCAATAAAGATTTTACGGATTACTAATTTTTATGGTTCAGAAATTCTTTCTACGGAAATGAATTCTATTATGCTGCCCCCTTTAGCCATGGGCAGCATTGTCTCCTGTCTTAGGTCTCAGGGTGTAGTTATATCTCAGGACGACCTGCATATTAAGATACATTACGACAATTATTTTTCCGAAGATCCTGAAGAAAAAATAGATGAAACTATATTTTTTGACGATCAAAGAATTGTTGAATACGCGAAATCCAAGGATGACCCCCAAATAGACGCTGTTATGGAAAAGGTATTGCGCAAGACAGAGTTATCGGGATACAAAATAATACTTTTTTCTTTGGATAGCTGTTCGATGAATTTCAGCCATGTCATGCTCAGCCTTTGCCTGGCTAAATATTTAAAGAGGAAATATAATCCCATAATAATTTTAGGAGGCCTGGAGTATTTCCCAGAGTTGATGAAGAAGCTTGGATGCGAATGGCCTGACATAGATTATGTGGTTTGCAGGGAAGGCGAAGAAATTCTGTCTAAACTATTGCTCGCTTTATGCAGCAGTTCTTTGGAAGACAAGGCAATAATCAAAACCGGGCAAAGGGTTTTATATGCTGACAAAGTTCCCATGCCTGTTAAGCCGGATTTTGACGGATTACCTTTGGATAAGTATAAATATCATGGCCTGAAGTCCGATTATTGCCGCAAAAAAAGTTTAAGCAGTATAATAAAAGAATTCAATGCCTCGGAAACCCTTTTATTGCCCGTCAGATTTACGAAAGGATGCACCAACAGATGCATTTTCTGCGCAAGTTCATATGGCGGGTTGATCCATATAGTTGAACCCAAGACAGTAGCGTTATGGCTGGAGGAATTGCAGAAAAAATATAATCCTACAGGATATCTTTTCCTTAATGATACGCTGAACATTTCCAAGAAATACCTGGAACAATTATGTGATGAGATAATAAAAAGAAAACTTAAAATATTCTGGAGCGACTGTGTCAGGGTAGACAGATTGGACAAAGGTTCTATTTATAAGATGCGGGAGGCCGGATGCATAAGAATGGTTTTTGGCATGGAGACAGCCAGCAAGAAAATGCTGGAATATATTAATAAGGATATAGATCTGGCCCAGCTGGAGAAAATGCTGTATTGGGCTGATAAGGCCGGTATATGGACAGGCATAGAGATAATCGGAGGCCTGCCTCATGAGACCGAAAAAGACGTTCAGGAAACTGTATCTTTTGTAAAAAAGAATAAAAAACATATAGATTCTCTCTATTACAACGCATTTAATATAAAGGATACGAGTTTGTTGGCCAAATATCCGGAAAAGTACGGGATAACCAATATTTTTGAAATATCCAGCTATGAAGATGGTTTTTCCACGTTTGTCAAATATGGCTTTGATGAAATAAAAGGGCTAAAGTGGCCCGAGAAAAGAAAGCAGATAATCTCAGCCGTGGATAAAATTGTAAGGAATTTCGGGCAGTCCCCTTTCCCTGAGCATGAATACGAGCAATTTTTATTTTTTTTGTATTCTAAGTACAAAGACAAAGATAAGATAAAAAAATTATTTTATGCCGTAGGGGCTGAAAAGGTGCGCTATACGGAGTCATTACGCAGGGAAAAAATTTACACAAAACAGTCGGAAAGATATAAAACCAAGACTTTGATCTACGGTGGAAAATAAAGTAAGTGATAAAATTCTTTTAATCCAGTCTCCGCCATGGGGGAGCTATGCCCCGCCATTAGGTATTGCGTATCTATGCGCATTTCTTAAATTCCATGGCTTTAATTCAGAGATTTATGACTTGAATATGGATATCTTTCTTAATTCTTCAGAGGATATAAAGGGAAGATGGGATACTCAGGATTTTGAATTTTGGGCGTCCGGCAAAGCTGTGGATAGCCTCGCTTGTCAAATGGAGCGCCTTGCTGATAAGATAATTTCTTTTGACGCCGGCATCATAGGTTTTTCAGCCACCTTTGCTTCTGTGCCATTTTTAAATAAACTTCTGCCGATGCTTAGGGAAAAATCCAGCAATAAGGATTTGATTATAATAATAGGAGGAGGGGGAGCTAGTTACAAAGAAGGCCGCTCTTTATTTAATAAGGATTTAATAGATTACTTTGTGATAGGAGAAGGGGAAAGCCCCCTGCTTTACCTGCTGAAAAACCCGCAAAGCGGAAATATTGTTTCAGATGAAACAAGTTGCGTTATTTGGAAAGATTTTCCGGAAGATCACGCTTTTTGCCTTAAAGCAGAAAGGCCGGGCCTTATAAATATCGATGATATACCCTTTCCTACGTTTGAAGAATTTGATATAGAAATTTATACGCAAAAAGACCTTATACCGCTAATAAGCAGCAGAGGATGCATAAGAAAATGCGCTTTTTGCTGCGATTCTCCGCTTAAGAAACCCTACAGGGTCAGGAATCCGGAGAATGTAGCGGAAGAGATAAGGCGCCACGCGCAAAGGTATAACAGAAAAAGGTTTGAGTTTTGTGATTTGTTAATAAACGGCGATCTGGATTTTTTGGATAAATTATGCGACAGGCTGATAGATATGGATTTGGGGGTGGCTTGGGGCGGCCAGGCTACTGTCAGAAAAGATATGGATAGCGTTTTGCTTAAAAAGATGAAAAAAGCCGGGTGCGGCGGCCTTACCTTTGGCATAGAAAGCTTTTCCGACAATGTCTTAAAGTTGACTTGTAAAGGAGTGACTGCCGGGGAAGCAAAAGATATGCTTATAAAGGTTAAGGAAGCAGGCATGCGGGTCGAGATTAATCTTATAACAGGGTTTCCGGGCGAGACAGAAGATGATGTTGCGGAAACAATAGATTTTATAAGACAGAATACATCTCTGATTGATAAAGTCAATAGTTTGAATATCTGTACCATCGGGCCGGGAATGTACATTTATGATCATCTCGAAGAATACAATATAGATAGATCAATGATACATGACTGGTACGCATGGTTTACTAAAGATATGTCCAATACTATCCAGATAAGAACCCAAAGGCATAAAAAAATGTTGTCAGCTTTTTCAGAGCTGAATCTGATACCGGCATGGCAGAATTTAAAGAAATAAATAGAAGGAGTCGCGTGATATGTTCAACAATGTTTCGGAAAATTATTTTTGCAGTTATGCTTTTTGTTTCAGCGTTATTTCTGCTGGAGATAGCTCTAAGAGCGGGAGGCGCGCTGTACCTTAATCTAAAATATCCCTCCAAGCCGGTCAAAGCGGATCCAGGCAGTTTTAAGATACTGTGTTTAGGAGACTCTTTTACCCAGGGTTTCGGCGCTCCCGTAGGCAAGAGCTATCCTGAACAGCTGGAGGAGTTGCTAAAAGGGCAAGCCAATAAAAATGTCACTGTTTATAAAGAGTTCCACATAAATTCATCCACTGTTTTAAAATGCCTGAAAAAGGATATAGGCACGTATAATCCGGATTTAATAATTATTATGACCGGCTGCAACGATCTGTGGAATATGGAAAACTGCAGTGATTCGGCTTTCGGAGACAGTAGTTTTTTGGAAAGTATAGATATTTCATGCAGTGGTTCCAGGGTATATAAGCTTATTAAAATTAGTTTTTTAAATTTAAGGGCGTTCCTTTCTAAAAAAGATTTTAAGTTTATCGAGAAAGAGGATATTGAAAATACGTTAAGGCATTTTAGCGTTCCGGAAGCAGAGGAGCATTTTATCTTAGGCGATCAGCATATGTACAAAGGGGCGTATGAGTCAGCTCTTGAAGAATTCAATATAGCTGAAACCCTGGAACCTCGAAATCCTTGGGTGCATTGGCGCAAGGGGTGTATTTATCTGCGGGCAATACCTGAATCCGATCTTTGCGTAAAAGAGTTCAAGCTTGCCTTACAGTACGGAGATAGTTCTGTTGTAGGATATGTGTTTGCATTTTTATATGAATTTTACAGAGATTATGGCAAGGCCTATGCCATAATGGAGCCTATTATAGACGCGAATTATAATGGCGAAGAAAAGATAAAAGCGAAAAGATGCCTTAAGAGGTTGTATTTGTTATATAGCGAAGAAAAATGCGTAGAAAAAGTGATAGCGTATAATCTTAAAGAGACAATAAAGATAATAAAAGGAAAAAATATAAAAGTCGTTCTGATGAACTATCCTGCCATAGTCGCTCCTCATGTCAAGATGATCGCAGAGAAGGCCGGCAAACTGTTCAATGTAGTTGTTGTAGATAACAATGAAATCTTTACGGACAAACTTAAGGTTTTAAACGAAAAGGATTTATTTATCGCCGACGGCCATTGTAACGCCAATGGGTATAAGCTTATAGCGGAAAATCTATGCAAAACACTGATTAAAGGGAGGATGTTAGATGACAGCCCTGAATGACCATGAAATTAAAGAGCCGAGTTCGTGTGTAATATTGCTTACGCTGGGATGTATCCTGAAATGCAGGATGTGCCACCTGTGGGAAAATAGCGAGAAAGATATAGTAAGGCCCAGCTTAAAAGAATGGAAAGATTTCATTCTATCTATACCAAAACCCGGCGAAAGCGATTTTACCGTTATTTTCGGAGGAGGGGAACCGCTATTATTTTCGGATATGCTTATAGAATTAATCAGCGCAAGCCATCAGAGAGGATTCAGGACGTCTCTGGCAACAAGCGGTTATTTGATGAATGAGGCAATGGCTAAGCGGTTAGCGGAATCAGGCTTGAATTATATCGCCCTAACCTTGTACAGCTTAAAAGAAGAAATACATAATTACATGCGCGGCATGCCGGATAGTTATAAAAAGCTTATGCAGGCGATTGAATACCTGGACAAATATCGCAGCAGCTCTTTGGAGATTGCTATTGATACGGTGATTATGGCCCCTAATCTGGACGGGCTTCTGGAATTGGCGGATTATGTAAGAAAAGACGCCAGATTGTCTTCTTTGTTTTTTCAGGCAGTGGTGCAGCCTTTTCATAGCTCCCCTAAGGACGAATGGTATAATTCGGAAGAATATAAGTTCCTCTGGCCCAAAGAGAGCGAACGGGTTGATTTTTTCATAGATGAATTGATCAAGATAAAAGAAAACACTCCGCAAGGCAGAAAAGATAAGATAAACAATTCAATCTCTCAACTTAAATTATTTAAGCGTTATTTTAAAGCGCCGCAGGATTTTATAAAGAAGACATCCTGCAGCGTGCTTAACGACAATGCCTTTACCGTATCTCCCGATGGAAGCGTGAATCTTTGCCCTTATATTAAACCTATAGGCAATATACGTAGTGGCAGCCTTAAAGATATATGGTATTCGAAAGAGGCGCGTGAAAGACGGGAGGAGATCTTTTGTTGCAAAAGAAATTGCCATCATATAATTAATTGCTGGTATGAAGATGAGAAGGTGGAGCAGGGTTTATAATGGAAAATATCAAAATCAAACTTATAAGATTGCCGAGTTTTTTTAAAAAAAGACAGTTTTCTTCCAAGCCTAATTGTTGTTTAATTCCTCCGCTGGGGCTGGGGCTTATAGCTTCATATTTGCGCTCGAAAGGCGTTTCCGTAGAACAGGATGACCTGAACATGAAGATCCACTATGATAATAATTATTCAGCTTCTCCGGAGGACAAGGTGGATACGGAGATTTTTTTTGATATGCAAAGGATACAAAATTATGCCGGAGGCGATAACGACGCTTATATAGACAACATCATGGAAAAGATAGATTCGAAAGCGAGATTAAGCGATGGGCAGATCGCGCTTCTTTCACTGCCGGATAATATAGAAAACGACAGCAACCTGGCGTTTGCGCTGGCTTATTCGAGGTTTATTAAAAGAAAGTACCATTCTATAAATATATTGGGTGGCCAAGGACCATGGAGCAATTTGCTGAGGACTAAACATAACTGCCGGGATATAGATTTTGTAATACAGGGCGACGGAGAATATCCTGTATATCATTTGTTAAAAGCGATAACCGATGGCCGGAAATTAGGAGACCTTCCAGATCTCTCTATTCTGGAAGAAGGGAAGCTGATAGTGTCCAACAGGGTTTCCAAGGCCATTAAACCGGATTTTTCAGGCTTGCCTGTAGAAAAATACAGGTCCAGGGAAGAGGTTCTGAGCTATCCTCCTGACATTGAAGAGATAATGAACGGGTTTCAGAAGACCGGGGTTTTGCTTTTACCTTACAGGTTTACAAGGGGATGCCCTTTTGAGTGCATATTCTGCATTTCTTCCACGCAGAAGTTAAGCCATGCCCTGCCCCCCGGGGAAATAGCCGGGCATTTAAAATCTTTGCAGGAAGAATATAATCCCACAGGCTTTTTCTTCCTAAATGACACTATAAATATATCAAAAAAATATATTAATGAACTGTGCGATGAGATTATCGCCAATAAGCTCAAGATATTATGGTCTGATTGCGCCAGGGTGGATAATCTGGACAGGGATACGCTTTTCAAGATGAGAAAGGCAGGGTGTATAAGGTTAATCTTCGGTATGGAGACAGCCAGCCCCAGGTTGCTCCAATACATTAATAAAAAGATAAATCTAAAAAACCTGGAAGATGTTTTGCGATGGACTGATGAGGCGGGGATATGGTCAGGGGTAGAGGTCATAGGGGGTTTCCCTCACGAGAAACAGGAGGATATAGACGCTACCGTTTCTTTTCTGAAAGAAAACGAAAGATATATAAACCGGATATATTTAAATCATTTTGATTTAAGGCAGAATTCAGTACTTTATAATTCTCCCCAGAAATACGGGATTGAACGTATATTCAAGGTAGATCAGTGCACGGAGAAAGATTTTAGCAGTTATATTGAATATGGATTTGATGAAGCTGATGGTTTAACCTGGAAAGACAAAGTAAAACAGATAGAGTCTTCTATTAAGACGGTTCAGGAAAATTGCACCAGGGGGTATCGTTTTTTTACCGACGAACATCTGTTATTCTATCTTTACTCATATTTTGATAATAAAGATGATATAAAATCAATCTACCTTAAAATTATTAAATATTATGGATAAATATTCTCATAGAGATACGGGCTTTCTTTATTTTGAGCAAGGGCAAGTAGATAAAGCCATTGATGAATTCAACCGGGCTCTCAAGCTGGATCCTCAGGACGCGAGCACTCATTTTGGCGCAGGCTTGTGTTGTTATGAAAAAGGAGAAATCAGCAGGGCCATGGAAGAGTTTGGGCAGGTTTTAGAAATAAATCCGCAACACCTGCAGGCTAATTACCATCTGGGGTTATGCTATTATCAAAAAAAAGAATTCCCTGAAGCCTTAAGCAATTTTCAACAAGCCATTATATTGGATCCTAAAAATAAATATGTTTACTGTCAGATGGGCCAGGCGTACTTTGAGCAAAGGCAGTATAATTTAGCTTTGAAAGCGCTTAAAAAAGCCGTAAAGATTAACCCAAACATGCCATCCGCACACCAGACCATGGGTACTATATATCTTGAACAAAACTTATATGGCTTAGCTGAAATAGAATTTAAAAAAACCGTGCTGCTTGATCCGGATAATATCTTTGCCCGCCAGATGTTAGGATATGCATATAGAAAACAAGGTAAACACGATTTAGCCGTAAACGAGTTTATAAAGACAACAAATTTTTGCCTGAAAAAAGGGAATAAAGATAAAGAACGCGTAGGCTGCAGGGTTAAGATTGTCAGGATGCCGGATTTCTGCGGTAAAATAAAAAATTATCCCAAAGAGCTGCATTACACCCTTTTGCCTCCTTTAGCTCTGGGGCAGATTACCGCATATCTCAGGGGAAATGCGGTTGAGGTAGATCAGGATGATTTAAACATAAAGATTCATTATGATAATCGCTGCCCCGGAATGGCCGATAAAGAGATAGATGCGGCTATATTTTTTGATGAAGACAGGATACTAAGGTATGTTTCAGGCGCAGAAGACGCGGCATTGGAATCAATCATGGAAGAGGTTGCAAGGAAGTCGGAATTTTTCGGGTATAAAATAATTTTATTATCATTACGCGAGATATACCTTAACACAAGTTCTCTTATGTTTACTTTAAGTTTAGCAAGATTCCTTAAAAAAAAGCATGATCCAATATTGATATTAGGGGGATCCGGCCAATCCATAGACTTGTTGAATAAATATGATTGCAAGGATATAGACCATATAATTTATGGCGACGGAGAAACAGTATTGCTCAGGTTGTTATTGGCGTTGAAAAATGAATCAGAGCTGTTAAAATTTTTAAATTCCAAAATAAAGGCTGACAGCAGGTTTATTCCTACGGAATTAGTCGATGTCTATCCGCCTCTTAAGCCGGATTTTGCCGGTTTACCTATAGATAAATACAGATATTCGGGGTTTGGTTCATATTCTAACGACGGGCCTTGCGAGATTCTGGAAGAATTCAATAAATCAGGGGCTTTACTCCTGCCTTTTAAGTTTATTAAAGGATGTCCTCATGAGTGTGTATTTTGCACTATGTCCGGTAATAAATTAATGCATGCCATGTCTCCGGCAAATGCCGCCCTGTATTTAAAAGAGCTCCAGGATGAGTTCAGCCCAACGGGCTTTTTTTTCCTGAGTGACACCATAAACATCTCAAAGCAATATGTAAATGAGTTATGCGATGAGATAATCAAGAATAAGACGAAGATCCTCTGGAGCGATTGCGCCAGGGCTGATAACCTGGACAGGGATACGCTTTTTAAGATGCGGAAAGCAGGGTGCATACGCCTGATTTTCGGAATAGAAACAGCCAGTCCCAGGCTGCTGAAATATATCAGGAAAGGGATCGGCGTAAAAAGACTGGAAGATACCCTGAAATGGTCGGATGAGGCCGGGATATGGACAGGCGTGGAGATCATATGCGGCCTGCCGCATGAGAAGGACAGCGACGTGGAAGAAACAATCAGGTTCCTGAACAGGAATAAAAAGTATATAAATACGTTATACATCAACCAATTTGATTTAAGGGACGGCAGTACTTTTTTGCCTTACGCGAAGGACCTTGGAATAGAGAATATCCGGGTCATAAATCAGTACGCAAGCGAGGAATTTCCTAATTTTCATAAATACGGCTATGACGAGACAGACGGCCTGCGCTGGGAAGACAAAAAGAAACAGATCGGTAATTCTTATAAAAAACTTTTAAGTAATACCTGCGGGAACAGCTTTTTTACATATGAATTAGAGCACTTTTTGTTTTTTCTCTATAATAAATTCGGAGACAAGAAGTTGATTTGTGATATTTTTAGTAAGGCCGAAACAGAAAAGAACAGGTTGTCCACATTATTAAAAAGTTAAATAGTCGGACACTAACTTAACAAGGAGCTGTTTTATGAGCTATGAAAAAAATATTTTACAGGCAGGTAATCCCCGCTTTTGCGATATTGTAATTACCAACAGATGCCTGTTGAAATGCAAGATGTGTAAATCCTGGCAATGCGGGCCGCAATCAAACGAGATTACTCTTGACGAGGCCAAAAAATTCGTGCAGGAATTGTCCGGGTTTGTCAAAGAACCTCTGGAGATAAATGTTATGGGAGGGGAGCCTTTATGGAAACCCTGGTGCCTGGACCTGTGCAGTTTTATCTCTGAAAAAGGGTTCAAGTCTATAATATCTACAAATGCCTATCTTATAGATGAAGATATGGCTAAGAGGATAGCGGATTCCGGATTAAACGTGTTGGCCATATCGCTTGAAAGCCTGAATCCCGATACCCACAATTACATGAGAGGCAAGGATGATGTTTTTTCCAGGGTAATGAAGGCCATCGAATACCTGGAGAAGTACTGCGGCTCAAAATTAACATTGACGATTTTGACCATAATAATGGAGAAGAATTTAGACGAGATACTGGAGCTAACGGAGTGGGTTAACAAAAATAAGGCGCTTCAGAATATATCGTTTCTGGCTCTTCTTGAAACAGGGCTTGTTAAGGAAAGGCATAACTGGTTTAAAAGCCAGACCTACAAAGATCTCTGGCCGCAGGATATAGAAAAGGTCTACGCTCTTATAGATCAACTTATAAAATTAAGAAAATCCGGATATAAAATCTGGAATCCTGTTTCACAGCTGGACGCGCTTAAGGATTATTACACGGAACCCGATAAATTTATGAAAGATACGGAATACAAAACTCACGATTACATTATCGATCTTGACGAAAACGGCAGTATATATCTTAGCGGAGACGAGCTGGGAAACGTAAGAAAAGACGATTTAAAACAACTCTGGGTTTCAGATAAAGCAAATGAGATCAGAAGGAAAATCAATATCCGGGGCCCGGGCAAAAGATGCTGCGTAATAAATTTTATCTGTGCTTTTCCTACGGATGAAGAATATCTGCAGGTGCGGACTGAAAAAAATATCCACCTTTACGATAGGTTGGGATTTTATTTTAAAGATTTAAACCAGCTCGACAAAGCGGTAGATGAATTCAAAAAAGCTCTGGAGATATCTTCTGACAGCCAGACCTCCCGCGTAGGGCTCGGTTTTTGTTATCTTGAGCAGGGGAAAATAGATGCCGCCTTAAATGAATTTAGCCTGGCGTCCAGGCTCAGCCCTGAGAATGAACACGTGTATCAAGGGCTCGGGTCTTGCTATCAACATAAAAAACAATTTGATAAAGCGGTGGATGAATTCAAAAAAGCCCTGGCGCTTAATCCTGATAATTATTACGCCCATCAGGGTCTCGCGTATTGTTATGAAAGCCTTCAGCAGTTTGATCTGTCTATAAGCGAGTTTAACTGGGTGCTTAAGATTCATCCGGATAACGAATACTATCATATGGGTTTGGGGTGCTGCTATGAAGGCCTGAAACAGTTTGATAAAGCCATAGATGAATTCAAGCAGGCATTAAAGATAAATCCGAATACGGAATGCGCTGATCGCTGCATCGCTTCCTGCGGCGAAAGCTTAAAAAAAGAGCGGGGTTAACGTGGATACGGAAAAGAAAGATAAAATTCGTCCGGATTTTTGCGTCATAGAAGTATCGCACAGGTGCATGTTTAAATGCAAGATGTGCAACTACTGGATGTCCAAGGACGATCCTGACGAATTAGAGCCGCGTCATTTATATAAGTTCATATCTTCGCTTAAGGAATTCGCAGGCGTGCCTTTCGAGATGAACATCTCCGGAGGCGAGACCCTTATGAAAGAAGGCATACTCGACCTGGTCGAGTTTATAGCTGACCAGGGTTTCAGGTTTTCCATGGTTACGAATGGCTATCTGCTGGATAAGGCTGTGGCTAAAAGGGTCGCGGATTCAGGCCTTAGTTTTTTGGCAATATCTTTGGATAGTTTAGATGAAAATATCCATGATTTTTTACGAGGAAGGAAAGGGGCGCGTTGTAAAGTAACGGAGGCATTGGAGTTTTTCAATACATACAGGGGGAGGCTAAAGAACATTACGCTGCAGACTATTATTATGGGCCGGAACCTGGACAGCATCCTGGATCTTGTCAGGTGGGCGAAAGACAAACAGGTATCTCATTCGTTTATGGCTATTACACGCCCCAATATGGTTCCCGTAGATGCCGAATGGTATAAAAAAGAAGAGTTTGATTTTCTTTGGCCGAAAGATACGCGCAAGGTTATAAATATCCTTGATGAACTTATTAAATTAAAAAAAGCCGGATACAGGATAGATAATCCTGTAGGGCAGTTGGAAAAATTTAAGTTATATTTTTCCGATCCTGAAAAATTTGTAAGAGATACGCCCTGCAGTTTAGGCGACGGTATTATACACATTAATCCGAAAGGCGACGTTTATTTATGCTGCGAGATGGAATCCGTGGGTAATATCAAAGAAGGCGATATAGGCAAAATATGGACGTCCCAAAAAGCGGAAAATATAAGGGAAAAGATAAGGCGTTGCCGGAGAAACTGCGCCGGTATGGTTAATTGCTACAGAGAAAAATAATGATTGTAAGGTTTTATTAATATGAGGCTGTGAAAGATATGTTTTTTTACCGTAATAAAAAGTATACGTCTTTTTTAATAATATTTGTTATTTTTTTATTTCACGCTTTTAATAATTATATTATATTAGCCAAAGACAATATCCCTGTTATTCATGATGAATTGCAATACTTCATGGAAAGCAAGCAATGGCATAGCATATTTAGCGATATTTTTTTCAAATGGGACTTTTCAAAGGCTTTGTTTCTTCTAAAAAACTGGGCGTCTCCTTATCCGCCGTTAGTCCAGATTACAAGCGCCTTGTTTTATTTTCCATTTGGCTTAACTGAAGACATGGCGGTTTTATCTCTTTTACCATATCTTTTTATTTTATTTTTTTCGGTGTATATGATTGGGAAGAAACTATATGGCGATCTCGCAGGTTTATTGGCAGCCTTTTTGGTTTCTATCTTTCCCATGATTGCAAGTTTCTCAAGAGTTTATTACCTGGAAATCCCCATAACCGCTTTATCCTCTTTGGCGCTCCTAACCCTCTTAAATACAGATTATTTCAGCAATCGAAAATATTCTGTTCTGTTTGGCGTAATCTTGGCTATGGCGTTGCTCGCCAAATGGATTTCCATTATTTTTATTGCCGGGCCTTTAGGATTATACATATTTTCAGCCCTGTTTTTTAAGGCTGTTCCTAAGAAAAAAATAATTATTAATTTATCCATTTCTTTAGTTATCTGTTTTTTATTGCTTTTGCCGTTTTATGCCTTACTTTACAGGACGTTTTTGTCAAACTACAGTTCTATTTTTGTGCAGGGCAATAAATATAACCCCGTTAGTTTCGATATCGCCCACCTTTTTATATATATTAAACATCTGTATAATTTTCAAATACTCCACTTTTTTACTATAGTGTTTTACTGCTCAATATTAATCTTTTTGTTGAAAGTAAAGAAGGGCAAAGGTTTTTTAATCATATGGTTTTTGTTTCCCTGGATTTTTTTTACCGTTTTATTTTTCCTAGGATATTTTGAGGCCGCCAGGTTTACAGTGCCATACCTGCCTTCAGTTGCCCTGATAATTTCATCGGCTGTTTTTTCTCTAAACGAAGGCAGAAATAGAAAACTTACATCGATTATTGTAGCTTTTATAGTCATATTTCTTGTGATAGCAGGCCTTGTGCAGTTTTTCAGGTTATCATATGATGCGGAATACGACCTTCGTTCTTTGTCGTTTGCGAGATACCACCATGTCTTTGGCCGTTATCAGGCTCATGTAGAAGACTGGAAAACCAAAGAGTTGTTATCCATTATAAAGGATAAGCGTCTTTCCAAAAAGAATAGCCAGATTATAATTTTGCCATTCCATAATTTTGGCATATTACATACGCCATTAATGCAAGAATTTCGATTCCAGTATAAAGGCGTTGTGTATGATGATTTTTTAAATGAGATTTGCGGGGGGTATTCCGGCTTGCAGGGAGAGGATGTTTGCGAGAATAAGATAATGGAGGCAGATATAATTATAATTAAACGCGGTGGTTTCCTGGGCGGACTCAAGGATGATGTAACGGTTGCGCCCCAGGTATATAAAATATTATTAGAAGCATTTGAGAAAAACAAAGATCTTTTTTATCTTGCTGGTTCATTTGACCTTCCTGATAAGTCAAAATTATTGATATACGTAAAAAAGGGCCTGTAGCAGGTATATATGAAAATATTGCTGTTTAATTCATATTTAAGCGCGGGGCATGAGATGATAACTTCTGGCAGGTGCCAGGTCAAGGCGAATCCCGGCATGGGGGTCTGGCCGCCGATTGATCTGGCGCAGGCCGCGTCGGTCATAAGGAAGCATGCCGATGATATCCTTATATTGGATTTCATGATTTTGCATCATTCGGAGAAAGAGCTATTCAAAAAAATATCGGATTTTGATCCCGCGGTAATTATCATGCAAAGTTCGACGCCTACTTTGAAGAGAGATATCCTGTTTTGCAAGAAATTGAAATCCGTTCTTCCGGAAAGCGCAATTGTATTTTTTGGACTGCATGCGACTGCCAGGCCTCAGGATATATTATGCGAAGATATCAGGTTTGCCGTACGCGCCGAGCCGGAGATCACGATGGAAGAGCTTATAAGAGCGTTCAAGAATAATAGGGCAGATTTTGGAAGTATCAGGGGGCTTAGCTATTGGCAGGATGGAAAGGCCTTTCATAACCCCGACAGAGGATATGCCGGGAATCTGGATTCTTTTCCTTTCCCGGCGAGGGATCTATTACAGAATAAAGATTACAGCTTGCCATACAATAAAGAGCCTTTTACGATAATAACTGTCTCGAGAGGATGCCCGTATCAATGCGCTTTTTGCACATCCACGCTGTATTACGGCCCGTCCTGCAGGTACCGCTCCCCTGAAAGCATAATATCCGAGATAGAGGATGTAATAAGGAAATACAGGATAAAAAATTTTGTTTTTCTTTCGGATACGTTTAATTTTGACAGAGAATTTGTTTTTAAGTTGTGCGGCCTTATTATAAGCAAGAAGCTTGATATAAAATGGGTTTGTAACAGCAAGGTGGACAGGCTTGATGAAAAGATGGCGCAAGAAATGAAAAAATCAGGCTGCTGGCTTATTTCTCTTGGCGTTGAATCAGGTTCCGGCGCGGTTTTAAAAAATATTAAAAAGAATGTTACCGTAGAGCAGTCGCAAAAAACTATTAATACCGCTAAAGAGGCTGGAATAAAGACTTTGTGCTATTTTGTCTTCGGCCTGCCAGGAGAAAATGCCGGTACCATACGCGAGACAATAGATTTTATTAAAAAAGGCCGGTTCGATTATGCCCATTTTTATACAGCTACGCCGTTTCCGGGCACGGATTTTTACGAACAAGCCAAAAAAAACAAATGGCTGGTTTCCGAAGACTGGGACAGGTATTATCACGGCTCATCAGATGTAATAGCTTACCCTTTTTTATCAAACATGGAAATACAGGCTGCGGTAACGAAAGCCTACCGAGCTTTTTATTTACGGCCTGGAATAGCGTGGAGAGAATTGTCTTCAGCCAGGTCATTAAAGCAGTTTGTGAGCATTATGGAGATAGGCGTCAGGATGTTAAAATTGCTTTTTCCTAAAACTTCGGAATCCGAAAGCAGGGTTTAGTTTTATAGAAAGGCGCTCTTGAAAAAAAAACCGGGCACAATTCAGGTAGACCTTGATGGGATGCGGATATTGCTTGGAAACCGCGGTTATGAGAGCTTCTCCCGGCACGATTATATATTTAACGCGGAAACAGTATCCAGATTTCTGGCTCTTTTTGATACCTATGGCATAAAGGCCACTTTTTTTGTAGTAGGGAAAGACCTGTTAGATGAGGCAAAAAAGAAGATTGTTCTGGAAATAGCTGAGAGGGGCCATGAGATAGCGAATCATAGCATGAATCATGGCTTAAATTTCGGGAAATTGACCAGGAAAGAAAAGGAGCGGGAAATTAAGGAAGCCGAGGATATTATCGGGGATACCGTTGGCGCAAGGCCGGCAGGGTTCAGGGCGCCGAATTTTGATATAGATGAGGCAACATTGGAGATCTTAGAAGAAAAGGGATATGCTTACGATTCCTCTATTTTACCGTCGTATCTATTCTCAAATAAAAATATCCACGGATTTTCACCGATAAGCCCCTACCATCCTTCGCGGAAGAATATCTGGAGAAAAGGGCGGATGAGGATCGTGGAGGCCTCCGTAAGCACTGTTCCTGTAATCAGGGCGCCTTATCATAGCAGTTTTGTGATAGCCGCTCATAATTTTAACATGGGTTCTTTGGTATTCCGCGCGGGTTTTTTTTTGACAAGGATGATGAAACTTCCTTTAAATTATGTCTTTCATGCGGCAGAGCTTGCGGATTTCAACCCTGATAGAAGGCTGTCGTATTACCAGGGCCTGAAGATGCCGTTAAAAAAAAGATATGAAATGATAAGCTTGATCCTGAAGAACATTACGGAAAATTTTACAGTTTTTCCTACTAATAAATTTATAGGATTCTGGAATAAAAGTCCGGAAAGGCCATAAAAATGCCAAAGGCTTCGATTATAGTGCCTGTTTATAATGAAGAAAGATCTATTTTAGAGGTCTTGAATGACTTAAAAAAACTGGGCGAAGGTTTTGAGATACTGGTTGTTGACGACGGTTCCACCGACGACACCTTTCGGCTTATTCAGGATAACGGGGTAAAATTTATCCGGCACCCTTCCAGAATAGGGAACGGCGCGGCCGTCAAAACCGGCATTGAAAACGCTTCTTCGGATATATTGATAGTATTTGACGGCGATGGCCAATATCGTTCAAGCGAAATCCCGCGTTTATTGAACTCTATGGATGGCATGGATCTGGTTGTCGGCACCCGCATTAAAGAAAGCGAACAGACATTATTAAGGCGGATCGGAAACATCTTCCTGTCAAGATTCGCCTCTTTTCTTACCATGAAAAATATCCCTGATTTGACCTCCGGGCTCAGGGCTTTCAGAAAAGACCGCATTATGAAGATCTTTGATATTTTGCCGGACAGATATTCATTGCCGTCCACCAGCACGATCCTTTTTTTAAGCCTGGGTTTTAAAGTAAAATTCATCCCCGTTAAGATGTATAAACGCTCAGACGGTTCCTCCAGCAAACTCCCCATGATTAAAAATGGGGTAAAATTTCTGATAATCATAATGAAGCTGGTTTTTCTTTTTAATCCCAGGAAGATCTTTTCATATCTTTCTCTTTTTATATTGTCTGTCGGAATAATCGAAGGCCTTTCCATGCTTATCATCGAGCACACGCTATCAAAGTGGCTTGATGTTTTTCTAACCGCAAGCATAATCGTATTTTTTCTCGGGCTTTTGGCAGAGCATAAATCTAAAATTCACCAGGGGCTTGTGCGGCGCAAGATCAGGCCTTATCTGGAATAAAACCAACTATGTGCGGAATTTGCGGTATCTATAACTTCAACAAAGAAGATTGTGTAAGCAGGGATGAAATAGCAAGCATGAATTCCGTCCTGAGACATAGAGGCCCTGACGAAGAAGGCCTTTACGCGGTTAAAAATATCGGCATGGGCGCCAGCCGCTTAAAAATCATAGATCTTAATACCGGGAAACAGCCGGTGCATAATGAAGATAATTCAATATGGGTTGTTTTTAACGGAGAGATATATAATTATAAAGACTTGCGGGAAATTCTGGAAAAAAAAGGCCATAAATTTTATACCCGGAGCGATACCGAAACGATAGTTCATGCCTATGAGGAATACGGAGAAGATTGCGTATTAAGATTTGACGGCATGTTTGCGTTCGCGATATGGGACGCCCGCCAGGATAAACTGTTTATAGCAAGAGACAGGCTTGGGATTAAGCCGCTTTTTTACAGCTTAAACGGAAAGCGGCTGGTTTTCGGGTCAGAGATCAAGGCTGTTATTCAGAGCCGTAATATTGATAAGGAAATAGATCTTGAGGCCCTTCATAACTTCCTGTCTTTTTCGTATATCCCCGCTCCGTTATCTATTTTTCGGCATATCAAAAAGCTTCTGCCGGGCCATATGTTGTCCTGCAGAGATGGTAAAGTCAAGACCACGCAATACTGGGACCTGGCTTTTTGTGAAGATTCTCCGAAGTCTTATTCGTACTACCTGGATAATACGAGAAATTTACTGATAGAATCGGTAAAGAAAAAATTACAAAGCGATGTAAGCGTGGGAGTTTTATTAAGCGGAGGAATAGACTCGAGCATAATAGCGGGCATAGTAACTAAATTCCTGAAAAAACCGGTCAAGACATTCACCGTTCGTTTTAATGAAGCTTCGTATGATGAGGGGAAAGAAGCCGCCTTGGTATCGGATAGTCTTCACACGGAGCACAGGGAATATTTCTTGGAAGCGGATTCTGTAAGGATACTGTCTCAGCTTATAAAATATTTTGACGAGCCATTCGCTGATTCATCGGCAATCGCCATGCATTATATCTCCGGGATGGCCAAGGAACATGTCGGGGTCGTACTGTGCGGAGACGGAGGCGACGAGCTTTTTGGAGGGTATGATACTTACAGCGCCTATGAAGCGGCGAGGATATATAAAACCCTTCCAAAATTTTTACGCAAGAATATAATAGCCAAATTGGTTAAATCCCTGCCGGTTTCGACAAAGAGGATAAGCCTTGATTATAAGGCAAAGACGTTTGTCGAAGGGGCGGAATTTTCTTATCATAAGGCGCATTATATGTGGAAGGTAATCTTCAATGAAGAAGAGAAGATGAAACTCTATTCCGATGATTTATTATCCGGGATGAATCTCTGCGACTCTTTCAGGGTGTTTGAAGCCTATTTTGACAGGTTTAAAGAAGCAAGTTTGCCGAATCAATTTTTTGCCGTTGATATAAAAACCTTTTTGCCGGATGATAATTTGGCGAAGGTGGATAGGATGACTATGGCGCATGCTCTTGAAGCGAGGGTTCCGTTTTTAGACCACAATCTCGTGGAGTTTGCTTTAAAAATCCCCAGCAGTTTTAAGGTAAAAGGATTGAGCACAAAGATCCTTTTAAGGAAGGCATTCTCTGATATCCTGCCTTCCAGGATACTGAGAGGAAGAAAGAAAGGTTTTACCATACCCGGCCCGAAGTGGCTGAAGAGCCAGCAGCACGATTTTATCTTGGATGTTTTATCGCAGGATCATCTTAAAAAGACAGGGTTTTTTAACGGCGGTTATGTAAGTAAAATATTGGATGAGCATTTTGACGGGAAGCGCGATAATAACAGGGCTATCTTTTCATTGCTTTCTTTTGTATTATGGCACGACTACTATAAGAATTGCCGGGCAGCATAGAGTTATTTTATGAAGATAATAGACAAAAAAGCTCTTTTAATAGTCCCACCCACTGGTTTGTACAACAGGGAAGAGCGCAATCAGGCTCTTGTTAGCAAATTAGCGGTCCCTGCCTTGCGCCCGCCTTTAGACCTGTGTTACATAGCGGCGGTGCTTCAGAAAAAGGGGGTGGAGTGCAGGATTGCGGACTTTCCCGCGCAAAGGCTTGAGTGGGCAAATCTGGAAAAGCTGATAAAGGATTTCCGTCCGGATACTTTAATAATCAGCTCGACCACGTTTACTCTGTCGCTGGATCTTAAAAGCTGCTCTTTGGCAAAACTCATAGACCCCCGCATTACAACTATTACTAAAGGGGCTCATGTCAGTGTCCGGGATGAGGAAACCCTCAAGGCGTATCCTGATCTGGATATAATAGTCCGCAAGGAATATGAAGAGACCTTTGGCGCGCTTGCAGAAGATAATATCGATATAAAAGATATTTTGGGCATAACCTACAGAATGAAAGGCGGCATATTCCGCAACAAAGACCGCGATTTTATTTCCGACTTAGATACGATCCCTTTTCCATCAAGAGAGCTCATCGATAATGAAGATTATATTCGGGCCGATACCGCAAAAAAAATGACCACTATCCAGGTTTCCAGGGGTTGTCCGAATGCCTGTATATTCTGCCTGGCAGGTTTCCTTTATGGGAATGCATACAGAAAAAGGTCCCCGGAAAATATCATAAAAGAAATAAAAGAGTGCAAAGAGAGGTTCGGGCTTCGCGATTTTTTTTTCAGGGCGGATACATTTACGCTGGATAAAAATTGGGTTATAGGCCTCTGCAGGAAGATAGTGGATATGAATTTGGATATTGACTGGGTTTGTAACAGCAGAGTCAATACGCTCGATAGGGAAATGCTTATGTGGATGAAGAAGGCCGGATGCTGGGGGGTGGCCATGGGCATAGAGAGCGGCAGCCAAAAAAGCCTGGACAGTATAAGTAAGCATATTACAATAGACCAGTCAAGAGAAGCTGTCAGGCTGTGCCGTGATATGGGTATTAAAAGCCTGCTTTATTTTGTAATTGGCTTTCCCTGGGAAGACGAAAACGATATCCGTGATGCGATCAGGTTCGCAAAAGAGCTAAAAGGGGATTTTGTAGAGTTCAATATAGCGGTACCTTTCCCGGGAACGAAATATTATGAATTAGCAGTGAAGGATAAGCTGTTTATTTCAGAGACGTTCGAGGGTTATGGATACTGGAAGCCTATAATCAGAACGAGGCACATTTCTTCGGATAAGCTATCGCGCCTGCGCAAAAAAGCGATGCTATCCAGCTATCTGGACCCCAGTTACATAGTAAGAACTTTTTTAAATCTAAAGTCATTGTGGACTTTTTTAAGATATCTTAAGTTTGGGTTATTTAAACTATATAAAGTTGTATCGAGCCGATGATACTCATGAAAAAGACGTATTTTTTAAATCCCCAGGGCATCTGTTTTAAGATCAAGCGTAATTTCGCTTTTAGAAACAAACGCGTAATATGAGATTATATATACCTGACAAAAAAAATATTACCGCTACATCCAGGGACGACCCCCTTTTGTATTATTATTCAAATGCATTATTCAGATATGTTTACAGGGAGAGGCTGAAAATGGTTTTGTCGTTAATGGGCGAGGGCAGATTCAGGAGGTTGCTTGAGATCGGGATCGGAAGCGGGATATTTCTTCCTGCCCTGTCTGAAAAATGCGGCAGCCTTACGGGATTTGATATCCATGACAAAATCAATTTTGTCATGGATATGCTTGAAAGAGAATCGAAAAAGGTGCGTTTATGCCGGGCGGATGTGAGCGGCATTCCTTTCGGGGACAATAGCTTTGACTGTGTAGTATGTCTAAGCGTGCTGGAATTTATCAAAGATCTTGATATTGCCGCAGAAGAGATATACCGGGTGACGGAAAAAGGCGGGACAGTCATAGTGGGCGCGCCGGTACTGAACGCGATAACCGATCAGTTATATTATCTTTGCGGCAATAAGGATCATAAGACTAGACACAAGTCCAGCCATATTGATATAATCGAATCATTTAAGAACAGGTTCCGCATGGATTCCATATTGACGTTTCCAAGGCTGGTTCCGCTTAATCATTCTCTGTTTTTTGTTATGAAATGCTGTAAACATTGAAAAGGAGGCATTGTAACTGTATGAACGGATATTCGGTAAAAGGCCTTTTAAAAAAGATAGGCCTTTTTTCAACAGAATTGAAGCACGTTTCCTCGAAGAGCATAAAGGGGCTGTTCCTTAATCCCTGTATCCTGCCGCGTTATATAAAGGCGTTCTTTTCTTATAATATGGCGCGTAAGCCTGAAGGTGCCGCGAAAGACCAGTGGCAGAAAAACTGCAATCCTATGCTTAACTTGTTAGGCGATTTTGAAGAACTTCATAACAGGATAGCGGGCAATAGCGATGATTTTAAGAGGGTTGTCGCAGAGATAGAAAAACTTGTCCATAATATCCCGGAGGCAAAGATAACAATAGGCCTTTCAAGGTATAATTTTGCCCGGCTTAATAAAATAGCGGAATTTTCCATGTCTTTACTGGGGAAAAAGATAGACCTATCTCGGATAGAACTCAAGATATTTCCCGTAAAAGACCTGCCTCAGAATTTTATCAGCTATATTGAGGATATCAAGAAGCATATAGACGCCGATAGGATAGGGATATCTTTTTATGACGATAAATTAATGGAGATACTTAATACAGTAGGGCTGCACGCCAAGGTAAATCCCGGGAGAGAAAAGGATTTGCTGAGGCTTCTGGGGATAATAAGCGAGCAGGCTCTTATCGGCCCTCAGACCATTGTATTTGACCCGTTCCATAGATGCAATACCAAATGCCAGCATTGCTGGGTTCATACGCCAAGCGTGAAGCATCCGGAAGAGTTCCTTAACCGTAAATTTGATTTCGAGCTTTTTAAGAAAATTATAGATGACGCTTCTGCGATGATGACCGATGGGATAATACTCCAGGGAGACGGAGAGCCATTGATGTATGATAAGTTTATGCCGATGCTTAGATACGCGCGTAGCAAAGGCCTGGGGGTGTTGTTTTTTACAAACGGGATTTTGCTTGACGAGGCAAAAGCGAAAGAAATAATAGATTTGGAAGTTAATGAAATTTATTGCAGTTTCCCTGCGGGCTCGGCGGAGGTTTACAGGAAGATCTCTTCAATACAGCCGGCGGAGACTTTTTATAAGGTACGGGATAACCTTAAAAAATTCATGATATTAAAAAGGCAATCAGGCAAGAATAACCCCCGCCTTATAGTGAGCCACGTGATACATAATATGAATTATCACGAGCTCGTAGAGATGGCCAGGATGGACGCCGATATTGCTCCGGATGCGGTGCGCTTTTACCTTATAAGGCTGGACGTGATGAACAGATTCCTGCAGCTTAAGCCGGAAGAAATAGAGGCCATAAAAAAGCAGGTCCCTGCCATAACCGAGATCCTGAAGAATAAAAATATAGAGTTTATAGATAACTTTGAATTTCAGCTCAGCCACTATGATGAGAAAACAGGAGCCTGGTCTAAAGACTTTTTTCTGGACCATGGCTGTACCATAGGGTGGTATTTTAATCTGATACCTGCCAAATACGACATGAGTTTCTGCTGCCACTTGCGGACAGTGGGCTACCTTGATAAGAAGCCATTCAGGGAGGTGTGGAACTCTGTTGAATACTGGCGTTGGAGAAGGCAGGCCAAGTATTTAAAGGATAATAAAAGCGCGAAGTTTGCAAACGGCCAGGTGCTGTACGATGAGCATTGCGACCATTGCGACAATCATCAGACCATAATCAGGAACTTGAATGAATTAAAAAAATACGACTTATTCAAGTATTATTAAATAGCATATAGAGGCTGTAAGACATGAAATTATTCAGGGTGTTTTGTTTAATTATAATTTCCGTGGCAGCGGACGCGTGCTTGTACCTGCTCAAGAAGATAAAGAAAATTTTGATTTTTCCGGGCGGATAATATGAACATACTGATGGTTCACCCTCACGATATATATTCCAGCCTTGAGCCATGGACCGTGCGCATTGTATATATCGCGAAAGAATTCGTTAAAAAAGGGCACAGCGTGAAGCTGGTGTATTTCCCACTGGATTGGAATAAGAGGGAAATTAAAGACCCTCCGGAAGGCGTAGAGATCGTGCCTTTTCCCAGAAAACACGGGCCTTGCGTTTTGATTCCCAATATCTTAAAATTATGCGGCATGGCGAATTGGGCCGATGTTATCCATTTTCAGAAATGTTTTTATCATGCGGCGTTGCCGGCTGTGATAGCGGGGATCATTCATGGAAAACCTTTGCATTACGACTGGGATGACTGGGAATTGAAGATATACGAGGTTTCTACGAAGCAGGGCTTCTTAAGAAATATTACATGGAATTTTTTAAAGTTTCTGGAAGACGTTTTGCCGATGGTTGTTGATACTGTTTCCTGCGCCAGCGAAAGGCTCAAGGTAGAATGCGAAAAGCTGGGCGTAGGCTGTTCCAGGATCTCTGAGGCCCATGTAGGCGCGGATATAGTGAGATTTAATCCTGACGTTTCAGGTAGCTTTATAAGGCAGAAATACGGGATAGAGAAGCCGTTAGTTTTATACCTGGGGCAGCTTCATGGCGGACAATACGTAGAGACTTTTATCAGGACTGCGTCAACGCTTATAAATGATTACAAAAAAGACCTGATGTTTATGATAGCTGGCGACGGATATCAGGCTGAGGAGCTGAAAAAAACAGCTCAAAGGGCAAAGCTTGAAGGGAAGCTTATTTTTACAGGCGCGATACCTCATGAGCTCGTGCCGCAATATATAGCCGCGGCGGACGTATGTCTGGCATGCTTTGAAGAAAATGAAGTTACTTTATGCAAGAGCCCCCTCAAGGTGGTGGAATATCTGGCTTCGGGAAAGGCGATAGTCGCGAGCAATGTGGGAGAGGTGCCAAGGATGATCGGAGGAGCCGGAATACTGACTCCTCCGGGTGATGTGCGCGCTTTGGCCGAAGGGATATTAAAAATCCTGCAGGATCCAGGCCTTAAAGATAAACTGGAGAAAGCGGCGCGCAAAAGAGCTGAGGAAGAATATAACTGGACCGTTACCGCAGGGAATATTTTAAAAGCCTATGAAAAGGCTATTCAGATAAATAGAACAAGGTTTTTAACGCGAGGATAATATCTGGCCAGGCAGGGCTCCGGGCGCTGAAAGAATTTCGCCGCGGCCTACGGTTTACAGCTCGTTTTTTATACCGTAGGTAGTCTTGACGGTATAAAAACTTCGCTGTAATTCCTTGGCCGCTTAGTTGTAAAAATATATTATGCCGAAATTTTTCTAAGGCGCCCAGAGCCCAGCCTGGCCAGATGAGCTCGCGTCAAAGAGGCCTTTCAACTTGCTATGCTGGGCAGAGCTGGAGCCTGAGCGGTAATTTTCCACCCCAGGGGTGCCACCCTTGAGGTGGAAAGGTTTGCCGAATTCATAAACTTGACAAAACTTACATTGTTAAGTTGTCAAGTTTTTAGCCAGTTTTGGGTATGTTTTGACATGAGAGTGCCAAGATCTTGACAAAACTTACATTGTTAGATTGTCAAGATCTTGATAAATGCGCAAAGCTATATCGATGAAAATTAGAAAATATAAACTTATTATAGCTAGTTTTCTTCCTATATTTTTAATCTGCGGGTGTCTATATAACGGGGCTATCTCCAGCGCTCCGGAAAATCAATTCAAAATAGCCATATTTAAAGACAAGGGGTTTCCTTCGATCGGAACGCCTCTAGCTCTTACGCCGGAATGGTTGCATAAGAATATCTCGAGAGATTTTTCAATAACTTATCTGGACTCTGATGAGCTGAGCAGTAAAGAGCGGCTGAATACGGCCGCGTTTGACCTTTTGATTATGCCTTATGGCGAGGCGTTTCCGTACAAGGCTTTTCAGAACATAAAGGAATATATATTTGAAGGAGGAGGGTTTCTGAATGTAGCCGGAAAGCCTTTCTGGGCGGCTATGGAAAAGTCCGATAGTTTATGGCGGAAGGCGGACATAAAGGATCCGTACGCGGAGTTTTTATCCCAGCTGGGCATAAAATATTACGAATCAGAGGGAGGGGAAAACATAGGTTTAAGCGTTACTACCAGTCTTGGCTTTAGTCCTCTCCAGCCTACTCATGGAAATGTGTTTCCTTACAGGATACCAGCGCGGGATTTTTCAAAGAGCCGGGAAAATATAGTTTTTGTAAAAAGCTGGAAAAACCCTTATGTAAAAACAGCGCATAAAATACCGAACAAGTGGTGCCTTGTGGCTGCTAAAGGGAAGAAAAATCCTTTGAATCCAAAAAATCCCGAAGCGCAGAAAAATCTCAAAGATATTATTGAATATTTATCGTTTCCTTTAGTTGTGCATGAGTTGGAGACTAATTTTGCCGGCTATTATCAGGGAGAAGGGGTTGAGACCTCTATGGAAGTTGTTAACAGCGGGAAAACCGCTGAATCAGGCGTTGTTGAAATCGAATTTTTAAACGAAGCAGGAATGGTTGTTTATGCGGCAGATAAGCCGATTGAACTGCAGAAAAAGGCGCAGGTGACTCTGAAGGAAACATGGCGGCCGGAAAAATTCGAAAGCAGTTTTTATAAAGTAAGAGCGAGCTTGAAAAAAGATGGCGTTGTCTTAGATAGCGAGGAAAACGGTTTTGTGGTGATAGATAGAGATGCCCTGAAAAATAAGCCCTCGATAAGTATAGATAAGGGCAGATTTATTATTAATGATGAAGAGTCGTTTATTTTAGGAGCAAACTATTATGAAAGCAGGCTTGGGGAATTGATGTGGCTGAAGCCGAATTTACTTAGAATAAGGGAAGATTTTAAGGCCATGCATGAGTTGGGCATTAATTTTGTGCGTATCCATTACCACCATTCTAAATGGTTCAGGGATTATTTTTCACAGGTAGTAAAAGAACAGCCGGACCCGTATTTTTCGGAGTCCGATATGGAACCGTTGCCTTCGGAGCGGTCATTGAGGATATTGGATGCGATTATACAATTGAGCGGGGAACAGGGCCTGATTTTCTGCATGGATATATTTTCGCTGGTGCCGGAAGAGATGGGGAATCCCATAGGATGGCTGGGGCTTAAAGAGAGGATGCTTGATGCGGAAAAGGTAGTAATTCAGAAAGAATTTGTAAAGATAATCGCTGATCGCTATAAAGATATCCCCTGGATTACGTGGGATTTATGGAATGAGCCGCGCTTAGAAAAGGAAGACGCACAAGCGTTAAAAACCTGGGCTAAAGAGATCTTATACGCATTCCGGAAAAATGGAGACGTTCACCTTGTTACAGTAGGATGCGATTCAAGCCTTGAGCTTATGGATGAATTGGATTACGCCTGCGTGCATACGTACGAGCCGGCAGAGATTAGCTTTAGCGAACCCTTAGCCAAGCCAGTTATTTTTCAGGAAACATGGGATCCCGCAGGTTTGGACGCTATGGAGGAGATAAGACAGAAGGATGAATTAACCAAAGATTTCAAAGCATTTTTAAATACTAACGCAGAGGGGTTTGTCCCGTGGCAATGGACGCGTCAGGCGCGTCTTTGGAATAACGCCTCTGAACCGGAGAGATGGGATGACGACCTGGGCTTATGTGTTCGCGAAGACGGGAGCCTTAAGCCGGCAGGCAGAGCGTATCGTGAATTAATCAGCAAGACTAAAAAAGATGCCGGCGGACGTTCACAGGCTGGTTTAAAATGAAAGTTATTTTTATTACACGCGAAGGGTACGATTTATCGGGAGCCAGGGTGAGATGTTATAATTTTGCCGAGGCCTTAAAAAAATACGGCGTAGATACGGAGGTGTTTTCTTTTGCGGATAATTTAGGCGCCAAATACGGGGAAAAAGAATTTGAGATGTCCTGTCTGGATAAAATTAAATACAATATCGAGGCTTTTAAGATATTGGTAAAGAAGGAAAAAGGCGCTGTTTTTTTTATGCAGAGGCTGAATTATCACACGCTTAGCCCGTTCGCAGTTTCTTTAATAAATAAGAATAAATTCATATTTGATTGCGATGATTGGAACATAAGAGAAAATCCAGTATATCATTTCGGCTTGTTCCCAAGCTCTAAGATGGAGTTTTTGACGCGGAAGATCGCCAAACATGCGGATGTGTGCATCGCGGCCAGCGTTTATCTAAAAAACTATTTAGGTAAGTTCAACGATAAGGTTTATTATATCCCCACAGGAACGGACACAGAACTTTTTAAGCCCGGGAGCAGGCGCGAAGATAACTCAAAGATAACTTTTTCATGGGCCGGCACTATGTATCACAAAGAAATGCGCGATAATGTAAGGTTTGTTCTGGATTGTTTTTTAGCACTGGCGGATAAGCATGATAATATCTTTATGCGCATTGCGGGCGTTGGGGAATATTTTAAGGAAATAAGCGCTTATACGGGCAACGCCAGGCATAAAAACAGAATAAAAATAGACGGTTGGATCCTTCCGGATCAGATTCCCGATTATCTCGCAGGCGTAGACGTGGGGCTTGTGCCTTTAATTCAAGATACAAAGTTCAATAAATCAAAAAGCCCTACTAAGCTCTTTGAATACATGGCTATGGCAAAACCGACCATATCAAGCGATATCGGAGAGCCATCGCATATCATTAAAGACGGAGATACAGGTTTTTTAGCAAAAAATAAGAATGAATACATTCAAAAGATGGAAGAATTGGTCAGGAACCCTGTTTTGCGTTCTAATCTTGGAAAAAATGCCAGAGACCTTGTAGAAAAAGAATATTCCCTTCAAGTGTTAGCCGGGAAATTATATGGCATATTAAAGATGATTTAATCCAGGTTTTTTATGGAAAAGATATTTAAAAAAATCGCAATTTTTAACCACGTTTATTTAAGGCAATGTTGAAACTATCTATTGTTATCCTGGCTTTTAACAGCGCTAAATTTATCAAGCCCTGCCTGGACTCCGTATTCGGCCAGGATAATCTGAGTTTTGAGGTGATATTGGTAGATAACGGTTCGGAGGATGATACCTTGAGGCTGGTAAAGGAGGGTTATCCATCTGTCAGGTTGATTAAAAACAAGAAAAACGAAGGCGCGGCTAAGGCAAGGAATCAGGGGATTGAGATTGCAAGTGGCGAATGGATACTAAGTCTGGATTGCGATGTGATTCTGGAGAAAAATTTTATCAATAAAATAACGGGTTTCATGAAACAATCGGATGCGGCAACCGGCATGTTTCAGCCAAAGATTTTAAAGGATGATAAGAAAACTATTTATTCCTGCGGGATAAGGCTTTCTAAATTCAGAAAATTTTACGATATAGGAAAGAACAGGCCTGATAACGGAAGATTCAACAAATCTGGATATGTTTTTGGAGTCTGCTCGGCGGCCGCTTTTTACAAAAGGCAGATGCTTGAGGATGTAAAGGAAAAAACAGGCTA
>Ga0172371_10002496_pt1 | contig 29213 bp, 30 predicted proteins | sample Lak12m_FD_114543 | JGI IMG/M metagenome (GOLD analysis project Ga0172371, IMG submission 114543) | Freshwater microbial communities from Kabuno Bay, South-Kivu, Congo - kab_022012_12m | ecosystem: Environmental > Aquatic > Freshwater > Lake | place: Democratic Republic of the Congo: South-Kivu...
AGGCCCGGGGGAACGGTGACGATCGCCGTGGCCGACTGCGCCTCGGCCCCCATCGCGAATATGTCACCGAGGGCATGATTGGCCGCGACCTTGCCGAACAGGTAGGGGTCGTCGATGAAGGCGCGGAAAAAATCCACCGTGTGCACCATCGCCTTGCCCGGCGGCACGCGCACCACCGCGGCGTCGTCGGGCGCGTGCAGGCCGATGAGCACGTCGTCGCGCTCGACCGGATGCAGGACGCCGAGGGCGCGCGAGAGCACCGTGGCGCCGACTTTCGCGCCGCAGCCGCCGCAGCGCATGGCAATCGCGGAAATGGCTTGCGCGGCTTCCTCCTGATCGAGCCGGACCGATGAGGGTGCTGCCGCGGAGGCGGTTTTCATGGCCGGAAACCGGCTGAACTTGCGCATGAAGCGGCGGTCGATCCAGTCCTTCCAGCGCCACACCCACGCGCCCTGGAAGCCGAGCGCGCCGCGCGAGGCGACCGCATACCGGTCGCCGGTGCTGATCAGCGCGAGCCAGCGACCCTGCGGGCGGTAGGGTTCGAGCGCCCGCCCCTCGATGGCGCGGCGCAGGTTCTCCGCGAGAGGCGGTCCCTGGCGCACCGCGAATACCCCCGCTTTTTCGAGCGGGTGATTGATCATGCTGGCGATGTCGCCCGCGGCGAACACCTTCGGGTCGGTCACCGTCTGCAGGGTGTCGGTCACCTGAATGAACCCGTCCGCATCCAGCGCGAGGCCGGTTTCCCGCAGCCACCGCGCGCCGCCGGCGCGCGTGACCCAGACGATCTCGTCGGCGTCCACGGTTTCGCCGCCGGCCGTGCGCAGGCGCGCCGCCGATACCTCGTTGACTTCGGCGTTGCAATGCAGGGCGACACCGCGCCGGCCGAGCACCCGCTCGAATGCGCGGCGCACCGAGGCATTGTGGGTCGGCAGAATGACCGCGTCGTTCGTGAGCAGATGAAAGCTGAGTTCGTCCGGATTGCGCCCCGCCGCGCGCAGTTCCTTGCGCAAGCGGTACTGCATCGCCAGCGTCAGCTCGACCCCGCCGGCGCCGCCGCCGACCACGGCGATGCGCGTGGCACCGGCATGGTTGCGCGCGCGCTCGAGTAGCAGCAGCCAGCGCGCGTTGAATCCGTCAATCGGTTTCACCGGCACGGCGTGCTCGGCCGCGCCGGCCACATTGCCCATCTGCGGTGTGGAGCCGATATTGATCGAAAGATAATCGTAAGGCAGCGGCGGGCGGTTGCGGCAGAGCACTTTGCCCGCTTCACGGTCGAGGGCCAGCGCTTCATCGCGGATAAAGCGCGCGCCGGCAAAGCGGGCCAGGCGCGCGATGTCGATGTGCACCTCGTCGTAGCTGTAATGTCCCGCTACATAGCCGGGCAGCATGCCCGAATACGGCGTATGGCTGTCGCGGCAGATCACGGTCAGGCGCACACCGGGCAGAGGATGCATGCCGAAGCGCCTGAGCACGCCGACATGGCTGTGCCCGCCGCCGACGAGCACGATATCCCTCAGGACCGGTTGATCCGGTGACTGCATTGCGAACCCCTTCTAAAGGATGGCGTGGCGCGCAAAATCGCGGGCGTATAGGCTGCGCGCCGTCGGCGGCCGGCTCAGTCGGCGTCCTTTTCGAGCACCGTGGGGATTTTACGCGAAGCGCGGCGCAGAAATTCAATCTGCTGCGCGAAACTGGTGCAACCCTTGCACATCATCAGGTGCATGCCGAGCAGTATGCGCTCCGACGGCGCCAGCGGCTGCTCCATCGCCTGCGAGGACAGCCTGGCGGCCTGCTCGCATGAGTACATCAGTTTATTCATGCCGCCGCCTCCGCATCATCGCTGCGATTCACGCTCAGGCGCCGTCGGCCTCCGGCGGCAATCGTGGCCGGTCGCATCCCCGCATAGCGGGGCCCCTGCTCCCTACTCATGCCGCCCTCCAAACCAGTTCTTGCTCATGCAGGAACGCAGGCTCAGCCTCGCTCTAAACAGGATTACGTGCAAGTTAGTCGTCGAAATCTCGATCTTCTTACAGATTTCCTCGGACGAAAGCCCCATCACTTCGCGCATAGAGAACACCAGCGCATCGCGCCTGGACATCCGCTGGCAGCACTCCTGATAGACGCGCCAGAACTGGCTGGACTCGAGCGCTGCATCGGGCATCCCCCAGTCCGCCGGCGGATCGACCCACTTGCCCTTTGCGTCGAACGATCCATCGCCGGATTCGCCGCCTGCGCCCAACGCTGACGCGTCCGCGGGCAGCCCGCGGACGCGGCTGCGGGTCAGGTCGATGATCTTGTGCTTGAGGATGCCGGTGAGCCAGGTGCGCAGTTGCGAGCGGCCCTGGAATCCGTCGCGCTGGGCGAGCGCCGCCATGAGCGTGTCCTGGACGGCATCCTCGGCGAGCGACGCATCGCGCAGGTGAAATTGCGCGTAGCGGAGCAGATACTTCCGGTGCGTCTCCACCATGCCTAGCGCGTGTTCGTCTTGTTCGGTCATCGTGCCTGTCTTGCGAATCGTGATTCTCGTTTTGTGGCGGCGTGCGGGCTAGGCATCAGATCACGACGGCACACGCCGGGACATTTTGCCATCAATTCCCCGTGCGCGCGTGGCGCATATGCCTGTCCGTCGGCATTGTCCGAGATTGTGCGTGGCGGCATAGACACCGTGGTGTTTTCGCCTTCGCCGTCCGATCTGGACTAGGCGCAAGACGGCCTTCGGGCGGACAAAGGTGTGCGCTTCCGGAAGGCTTTGAGTCGGCTACCCCGGGCCGTGTCGGGCGCTATGCGCCGGGGCGGACCTCTGTCGTACGTTCGATTTCGCGTACCCAGACAGAGGGACTGACGCCGAGTTCCCGGATGAAGGCCCGCGAAAACGCCGGCTGACTGTTATAGCCGACCTCCTCCGCCACCAGTGCGACAGGGCGGCCCTTGCGCAGCAGACGTTGAGCCTGCGCGATCCGTATCCGCGTCAGAAATTCAGCCGGCGTACTGCCGACCACGTTGCGAAACTCGTTTGCGAATCCGTTGCGCGACAGATTGGCGCGCGCCGCCATGGTGTCCAGCGTCCAGGCTTTCCGCGGATCGTCGAGCAATTCGCCCAGCAACTTCGCGAGGCGCGGATGCGCCAGTCCGGCGAGTACCCCGCGGTTCACCATCGTTTCCTGGATCGCGAAGCGAACGATCTGGATCAGCAGAATGTCGCACAGACGGTCGAGCATGGCTTGCCGCCCGGGATTGTCTTCCCCGGCTTCGGCAAACAGGGCATCCAGCGTCATGTCGATGCGCTTCATCGCGCTGAAGCGTATGTGAACCACGGCGGGAAACGACTGGGTGATCGCGTTTTCCAGCCCGGCGTCGTAGCGTACGCTGGCGCATACCACATCGGCGACCACCGTTTCGTCGATGTCCAGACGATGATCCAGCGGTCGCGGATAGAACAACAGCGACGGCTCACGCACGACGATATCGCCATGGCCCGCTTGCAGCGCGCGCATTTCGCCCGAGCGGATCACGTGCAGATGGCCCACGCCTTCGTCGGCGGCGAAGCCATGCAGGCCGCACAGCGGTCCGGCATAGAAGGTGCTGGCGCGCAGTCCGACATGTTCCAGCAGGCGGGAAATTCCGTCGATGCTCACGATGAAATGTACGAATGGTTATGAACGATGTACGGATGATAACCAAAACGGGGAGCCGGCCGGCTAATCTTTGTCCATGCCGCGCAGGACGTTCGGCAAGCAAGACCTATGGCAACCCAACCCACTTATCGGAGAACTTCATGACGCAACACTTCGTCGCCAAGTCGCTACGCGCAGTCACGCTCGACACGGCCAACGCGGAGCAGAAAGCAGTGCTCGACGCGGCGCTGAAACAGGTCGGCTTCATCCCCAATATGTACGCCAACATGGTCAATGTTCCCGGCGTGCTGACCACCTATCTGCATGGCTATTCCGTGTTTCGCAAGGATTCCGGCCTTACCCCGGCCGAGCAGGAAGTCGTGTTCCTCGCCATCAGCCAGCAGAACGGCTGCGCCTACTGCATGGCCGCACACAGCATGCTGGCCGACAAGATGTCCGGCGTGCCGGCGCCGGTACTCGCGGCCATCCGTTCAAGCCAGCCGATTCCGGACACGAAGCTCCAGGCGCTCTACGACTTCACGCGCGAACTGGTGAAAACATCCGGAAAACCTGGGCAGTCAGTGGCCGCCGCGTTCCTGTCCGCGGGCTACAGCGAGGCGACGGCGCTGCAGATCATCCTGGCGGCTGCGGTAAAGACGCTTTCGAACTATTCCAACCACCTGTTCCAAACCCAGGTCGACGACAAATTTGCCGCATACAAGGTAGCATGACCGGACGCGTGGCGACGCCCGAATTGCAGGCGGCGGACGGCAACGCTGCTTCATCTGGCGTTCGGTTTGCATAAAAATGGAAGGAGACATGATGGCCATCAAAGCACTGACTCTGGATACCGGCGGCACTATCCTCGATTGGCACGGCGGCATCAGCCGTGAATTCGCCGCCGCGGGCGCGCGACGCGGCCTGCAGGCGGACTGGCACGAGGTCACCAACGAGTACCGCCGCCGTTCGCTCAAGGGCATGGTCGGGCTGGTCCATCCCGCGTTCAATTTCGATGACCTGCATCGCCGGGTGCTCGACGAGGTGATCGCGCACTACCGGCTCGACGCGCTTACCTCGGAGGACAGGGATACGATCTGGCGCACCTGGCACGCGCTCGATGCCTGGCCGGATTTCCCCGCGGTGCAGGCGCGCTTGCGGCGCAAGTATGTCGTCGCCTCGCTTACCCTGCTGACGACCTCGCTGGTGATCGACGTGGCGAAAAGGAACGGCTTCGACTGGGACGCGATCATTTCCTGCGAGATGATCGGCATTTACAAGACGCGGCCGGAGGCCTACCTCACGGCGGCGAAATGGCTGCAACTCGATCCGTCCGAAATCATGATGGTCGCCTGCCACAACTTCGACCTGAACGCCGCGCGCGAATGCGGCTACAAAAGCGCGTTCGTGAAGCGACCCGCCGAGTGGGGACCGTCGGGGCCTCCCGATCCGGCACCCAATCCGGCGCATGACCTGATCGTCGAGGATTTTCCGGAACTGGCGCTGCGGCTGGGCGCGTAGCCCGCGTTCAGGCGGGAGAACAGCAGCCACGCAGGCGGTAGTCCGGCCCCTTGGCTATCCGGTCGAAATAGGACAGCCAGGCGGGCGAACCCTCGGGCCAATTGTTCAGAAAGCATTCTTGCCAGGCCGGATCGTCGTAGTGGATGGCGAGCGCGTCGACCCGCACGCCATGCAAGGTGTGGCCGTAGAGCCGCGAGTGCGGTGAAGGCGCAGCGCCGACACGGGTCAGAATGCCGAAATGGGTGGCGGACGCATTCGGCATGCCGGCTGCCCCGCTATTGGCGATCAGCTTTGTCCCGGCAAGATCGTAGCTGCGCGTGGCCGGCAGGCAGGTATGCGTACTCGCAAACACGTCCACGTCGGCTTTGGCGAAAGCTTCGGCGCGCCAGGCATGCTCATTGGCATCATCCAGACTTGTCACATCGAAGCGCCAGCCCGCCAGCGATTCGGCATCGCCGTGCACGACGCCGACGCGAACATCTCCGACGCGATAGCGTGCCACCATCGGCAACTCGCCCAGGCGGCGCAGCAGATCGGGATGCCGCGCTGCCGTGCGTTTCAGCCTCGCGTGGATCTGGTTCGAGCGTTCGACGACACGCTGATCGACCGACTCCGGATAGGCGCAGCCGCAGCCGGCCGCATCGGAATCCCCGTCCAGTTCCGCCTCGACGTTGCCGAGGATGGCATCGTGACGCAGCACGCGCTCGTTGATCGAACGAAAGCCGGCGTCGTCGACGTTGAACCAGTTGAAATCGCCGTTGAAGCACAGGGTCACCGGCCCCGGTTCGGCGCGCGCCATTGCCTCGACGGTAGCCAAAGCTTGTGGATTGCCATACAGCCCGCCGATCACGTACAAGGTTTCGGCCGCTCGCTCGGGCGCTGCGGCGATCGCGCCCGGTCCATAACGGTAGCGAATCGGGCAGACCCGGCCGGGTGTGCTCAAGCTGCGCTCCCGGCAGACACTCCGCGATAGCGAGGCAAGGCGAGCGGCAGGAAGAAGCCGGCCGTGCATAGCACCAAACCGTAGAGATTGGTCCCCAGCAGAATGCCGTATTTTCCGCCGCCGATGGCCCAGGCCGGCGGAATCAGGTTCAGCGCTTGCAGCACGCCCAGGCCGATGCCGGTCCAGAAGGCCAGATGGAAGGACAGCGGCGCGTAGCCGACCCGGCCGGAAAAGAGAAAGATCGGCGCGAGGCCGATGACCATGGTGCCGCTGATGGTCGTGGCTTTGAGAATGTCGGTGCCGGCGATCATCGGCAGGTTGCCGAGCAGCGCGAAGGCCACCATCGTCAGCGAACCGACGGTCATCGCCTTGGGCGAGGGCAGCCGGCCGGCGAGCAGCGGGAGTTCCCGCGCGACCAGCTTGGAGAGCGAGGTGAAGGTGGAGTCCAGGGTCGAACCGGCGGAAGTGACCATCACCACGATCATCGCAAAGAAGCCGGCAAAACCCAAGCCCCGGGCGACTTCGGCTGGCACGTTGCCGCTGGGTTTGATGCCCTCGAGGCGCGCGTGCACGCCCACCAGGCTGAAAGCGAAAATCGCCAGGAAACCGAGAATTCCGGCGACGATGAACGCTCTGAGCATGGTCTTCTCGCGCGTGATGAAGCCGCGATCCGTCAGCACCGGATCGTGAAATGGGTAAGACAGCGCCTGCAACAGCGCGACCAGCAACAGGTCGCCGCCGGAGTCTAGGGCAAAGGTGCCCTGGGACAGCAGGGCGGCCGGCGCATGGGCAGGAAGCACGAACGCGAGCACCACCCCGAGAAACAGCATGAACACGACGGCCTGGATCACGTCGCTGAAAATGGAACTGCGCAATCCGCCCTTCAGGCTGTAGAACAGCACCGCCGCCGTAAACAGCAGCGCCGACGCGACGAAACCGGCCGAACCGCTGTCGCCGTAATAGCCGCCGACCACCGCCGTGTTGCTCCAGACTTCGTTGAACAGCCGGATCAGAATCGCCGCGGAAAACGCCAGCGCCGCACCGCGCCCGTACTTGCCGATGAGGAAGGGCACCAGGCCGGCGGCGCCCTCGCGCGTGCGCAGGCGGTAGATGACCATTCCCGCGACCGGGATCGACAGCCAGTAGGCGGCGTAGGCGAGCCCGCCGACGATGCCATAGCTGGCACCGAGATTGGCGGCGTTGGTCACCGATTTGGCGAAGATCCAGCTGATGAATAGGCTCATCATCAGGGCCCACTCCGATGCCGGACGCCCATCCGCGCGGTGCCCGCGAAAGAACCCGGCTTCATCTTCCGATTTCGGCACCACCAAATACATCGCCGCGCCGAAAACCAGCAGAAACCCCCAGAAGAACAGGCCTTGTAGTTCGTTCATGTCATTATCCTCGATCGAATTGACGCCGGTCAGTTGCTGCAGCTTGGCGCCGGCGCGGTTTCGTTTTCCAACGCGCCGCCACAACTGGAACCCTGGCCGGCGGTACATCCGTAGCAGTGGTCCGCCACCCGGATCGGCAGGCCTTGGAGCGAGGCGACGGTCGCGTCGGTGATGTGCAGGCGGGGCTGGCTTTGGCCCACCAGCGCCAGGCCGAGCTGCTGATTGAAGTCGCAGTCGTAGATATAGCCCTGCCAGTCCACGCTGACCAGGCTGCGGCACATCACCGCGTCCAGGTTTTCGTTGCGGTGTGCTGCGCGCAGGGTCGTCATGTAGGCGTTGAACTGCCCCTTGGAGATCAGCATGCTGCCGAAGCGTTGTATCGGCATGTTGGCCATCGTAAACAGCTGATTGAAGACAATGCCGTAACGCTCGCCCAGGTAGCGCTTGTAGTCGGCCTCCAGCGCGGCCTGCGCCGGCGGCAGGTTCGCGCCCTGCGGGTTGTACACCAGGTTGAGCATCAGACCGTCGTCCGCACACCCGTAGCCCAGGGCATTCAGCCGCCTGAGCCCTTTGACGCTCGCCTCGAAAGTGCCTGTGCCGCGTTGCTTATCGACGTTCTCTTCCAAGTAGCAGGGCAAGGAGGCGACGATCTCGACGCCGTGTGCCGCAAGAAATTCCGCTAGATCTTCGAAGCCGGGCTCCTCCAGTATGGTCAGGTTGCAGCGGTCGATCACGCGCAGGCCGCGCGAACGGGCCGCAATGACCAGGCGCCGGAAATTCCGGTTCAGTTCGGGGGCACCCCCGGTGAGGTCGATCGCCGTGATCTCCCGGCTGGCGGCGAGAAATCCGATGACGGCGTCGACGGTTTCGGCTGTCATTTCCTCTTTGCGATTCGGTCCCGCGTTCACGTGGCAGTGCACGCAGCTCTGGTTGCAGCGGTAGCCAAGGTTCAGTTGCAGCGTTTCCGTGGCGCGGCGCGTGAGCCCGGGGAAATCGGTGCGGGCGAGAAGGTGGACGGTGGCGTGCATGCGCGATCCTCCGAAGGGTCTTGTCCGATTGGTCGCCGCTACCCGACGATTTCTTACAAGCTGGCCGAAAAAGGGCGGGCGGAAGCCTCGTTCGAGGGCGGTTGAAATACCAATCGGCACCGAAACAGGCTTGGGAAGCAGGCGGCAAGTGCCTTAGAATGATGTTTTTGCTCCCGGCCACGGCCCATGCCCTCCACCGTCCATCGCCAGTTCGTCGCATGGTTCCGCTCCGCGGCGCCTTATTTCAACGCTTTCCGCGGCAAGACCTTCGTCATCGCCTTCGGCGGCGAAGTCGTGGCCGACGGCAAGTTCGGCGTGCTCACGCAGGACATCAACCTGTTGCGCAGCACCGGCATACGCCTGGTGCTGGTGCACGGTTCGCGCCCGCAGATCGAGGCGCAGTTGAAGCTGCGCCGCGCGCGCTCGCGCTACCACGCCGGGGTGCGCGTCACCGACGCGGTGGCGCTCGCCTGCGTGAAGGAGGCCGCGGGCCTGCTGCGCGTCGAACTCGACGCGCTGCTGTCGCAGGGCCTGCCCAATTCACCCATGGCCGGCGCGGCGATCAATACCGTGTCGGGCAATTTCATCACCGCTCAGCCCATGGGCGTATTGGACGGCGTCGATCTGCAGTACACCGGCACGGTACGCAAGGTCAATGCGGCGGCGATCGAGTCCTGCCTCGCCGCAGACAACCTGGTGATCATTTCCAGCGTCGGCAATTCGCCCACGGGCGAAGTGTTCAACCTGTCGATGGAGGACGTCGCGGTCGCCACGGCCAAGGCGCTGCGCGCGGCGAAGCTGGTGTTCCTCAGCGACGCCCCGGTGGAGGACGCGCGCGGCAAGCTGATGCCGGAGCTGTCGGCGCAGGAGGCCGAGCAGTTGCTCGCGCGCGGCAAGAACCTCACCCCGGACACGCGCCTGTATCTCACCCACGCGGTGGAAGCAGTGCGCGCCGGGGTGGCCCGCGCGCACGTGGTATCGCACAAGGTGGACGGCGCGCTGCTGCTGGAACTGTTCACCCACGGCGGATCGGGCAGCATGATCACCGCCGACAAGCTGGAGCGCCTGCGCCCGGCCAGCATCGACGATATCGGCGGCATCCTGCAGCTGATCGAGCCGCTGGAGGCCGCAGGCACGCTGGTCTACCGCGGGCGCGAGTTGCTCGAGCGCGAGGTGAAGAGCTTCTTCGTGATCGAACACGACGGCGTGATCGTGGGCTGCGCCGCGATCTACCCCCTCGCGGGGAAGGCGGCGGAACTGGCGGCGGTCGCGGTGCGTCCCGAATACCAGGGCCGCGGCTACGGCGAGAAGCTGATCGAGCACGGCGAAGTCGAAGCGCGCCAGCTCGGCTTCAGGAAACTGTTCGTGCTCACCACGCGCGCTGCGCACTGGTTCATCGAGCGCGGCTACGCGGAAGGCCCGATCGGAGCGTTGCCGGAGCCGAAGAAATCGCTCTACAACTGGCAGCGGCGCTCCAAAGTTCTGCTGAAAAAACTATAGAGCCAGCTTGCGCTCGAAATACGGGGCGTAACCCGCTGGAAAATCAATAGGGGCGCGGAGTTCCGGATTTTAGTGGCGCTTATCCTCTTCCCGCGGCCGTATCTTTCCGAACGGCGCGAGCAGCAGCAGGTCGTAGAGGATTTTCACGCCGCCCGCCGCCACCAGCGGCCAGCCGAGCGCGCGCAGGCCCTTCGCTATAAGCAGGCGGTTGACGTTATTCGATTCGGTGTCCAAGGTCCGCTCCGGTATTAGAGCGGCAGATTTGGACGGGACACCGTCTGGGCGGGAAGTCACCGGGGATCGGCCTCGCCCCGATGCGTAAGCCCAGCGCAATTGAACCGGTTCGGCATCGCGAATCGGCATTCTTGCCCGCGCCGTGATCTAATTCCATCTTTTCGTCCGGGGCGCCATGGAGCTGCTGCAACTCATACTGTTCTTGCTGCTGTGTTCGGTCGCGCTCGGCTGGATCGCGCGGCACTTCAATTTTCCCTACCCGATCGCGCTGGTGCTCGGCGGCGGGGCGCTCGGCTTCGTGCCGCGCCTGCCCGAATTTCCCTTCGACCCGCAGTTCCTCCTGGCGCTGGTGCTGCCGCCGATCCTGTACCAGGCGGCGCTGCTCACTTCCTGGCGCGACTTCAAGGTCAACATCCGCCCGATCGGGGCGCTCGCTATTGGCCTGGTGATCGCGACCACGCTCGCCGTGGGCGCGGCGCTGAAGTTCCTGATCCCCGACATACCCTGGGCCGCGGCATTCGTGCTTGGCGCGATCGTCTCGCCGCCCGACGCGGTGGCCGCCACCGCCATTCTGTCGCGGTTGTCGATTCCGCGGCGCGTGATCACGGTGCTCGAAGGAGAGAGCCTGGTCAACGACGCTTCCGGCCTGGTGCTGTACAAGTTCGCCGTTGCCGCCACGCTCACCGGCACCTTCTCCCTGGCGCAGGCGACCACGCAGTTCGCGCTGGTGTCCTTGGGCGGGATCGCCTGCGGCGTCGTCCTCGGCCTTGTTTTCGTGTTCGTGCACAAGCGCCTAGGCGACCCTTTCATTGAGGTGCTGACCACCCTCGCCGTGCCCTACGTCGCCTACATCCTGGCCGAGTCCGTCCACCTCTCCGGCGTGCTCGCGGTGGTAGCGGCCGGGGTGTTGCGCGGGCGCTATGCGCCCGAAATCGTTTCGGCCGAGATGCGCATCCTGGCGCGTTCGATGTGGAACATCCTAGTGTTTCTGCTGAACAGTCTGATTTTTATCCTCATCGGTTTGCAGCTTTCTGGCATGGTCGAGCGCCTGTCGGGCTACAGCGCGGCCCAGCTCGCCATGTACGGGACACTGGTGAGCGCGGTAGCCATCGCCGTGCGCTTCGCCTGGATCTATCCGTCGACCTGGCTGCCACGACTGGCGAGCGCCGGCTACCGCAAGCGCAATCCGTCGCCGCCCGAGGCGGAATTGTTCATTATGAGCTGGTGCGGCATGCGCGGCATCGTCTCGCTCGCCGCGGCGCTCGCGCTGCCGCTCGTGCTGAGGAACGGCACACCCTTCCCGCACCGCGACCTAATCATCTTCCTCACCTTCGTGGTGATCGCGGTAACCCTGGTGGTGCAGGGGCTGTCGCTCGGCCCGCTAATCCGCAGGCTGCACGTAGGCCACGACTGGGGCCACGAGGAGGAGCTGCGCATAGCGCGCGAGGCGATGGCTGCGGCAGCGTTCGCGGCCATCGATGCCGCGGCGAAGGAGCGCCACATCGCCAAATCCGTCTCGGCGCGCATCCGCGCCGAGTTCGCCGAGAAGATCACCCTCGCCGGATCGAGCGCCGCGCAGACCCTCGGCGGCTCGGACCTGGCCAACAGCCTGCGCAACGCCGCGATCAAAGCCGAACGCGCAGCCCTGATTGGCATCTGGCGCGAGCATCGCATCAGCGACGAAGTGCTGCACCAGCTCGAGGAAATCCTCGATTACCAGGAAGCGCACTCGTAGCGCGCGTGAGAACCAATAGCGACATGGGTTTCAGGATTGCTGCGGCGCTCAGCTAAACCCCACGTCGAGCGCACCGAGCTCGCCGAAGTCGCACTTGATGCTATTCCCCGCCGACACCGGCAGCGGCGTGAGACAGGTACCGGTGATCACTACCTCGCCGGCGCGCAAGCCCTCGCCATATGTGCACAACTCGTTCGCGATCCAGGCGAGCGCGACTCGCGGGTCGCCGAGCACATTCGCGCCCGAGCCCCGCCCGGCGAGCGCGCCGTTGCGATAGGCGCTGACGCCGTGCTGCGCCAGGTCGCGCACACGCCAGTCGGCGCGCGCCTCCGGCCCGATCACGAACCAGCAGGCGCAGGCCACGTCCGCGACCAATTGCGCCGCGCCTACGCGGGTGAAGTCCTGGTAGCGCGAGTCCGGCACCTCGATTGCCGGATGCAGCGTGGCGACGGCGGCCAGCACTTCCTCGACGCCGTAGCGTTGGGCACGCTTGGGCAAGTCGCTGCCCATGCGGAAGGCGAATTCGGCTTCAGCGACTTTCATGTTGTTTCCAGCGAGGGAGATGCGCGCGCCGCCCTCCCGCGCGCGCGCCGCGAGCAGGCAGCCTGCCATCGGCCCGTCCACGCGGATGTGCCGCTGCCCCGCCGTGCTGGTGGCGGCGATCTTCCAGCCGACGATATTCTGGCCGGACAGCTTCGCGATTTCAGCCTGGATCGCATAGCCCTCTGCGCGCGTTCCCGGACGGCAATGCGCGGGCAGTTCGTCCAAGCGGGTCGATTGCTGCCAGTGCCGCCACAGGATGGCTGCGGCGGCGTGGATGTCCTGCTGATTCATGTGCTTCGCTCCTCGGCTCACGGCGTGCGGGCATGTAGAATAGCATCGCTGCTCGATTTCGCGCATCTACCTCGATCACGGAAATCACCATGACTGCATTCACCGATCCGATTACGCTCGGCGGCCGCCACGCGGTGCTGGAACCGCTGGCTTTTGAACATCGCGACGGCCTGGCCGAGGCCGTGCGCGACGGCGAGCTGTGGACGCTCTGGTACACCGCGATTCCGGCGCCCGAAGGCATGCGCGCCGAAATAGAACGCAGGCTGGGTCTGCAACAATCCGGCTCCATGCTGCCGTTCGCGGTGCGCAGCCTGGCCAGCGGCAAGATCGCCGGCATGACCACGTACATGAACATCGACGCCAAGAACCGCCGCGTCGAAATCGGCTCCACCTGGTACGCCAGGTCGGTGCAGCGCACGCCGCTCAATACCGAATGCAAGCTGCTGCTGCTCCGCCATGCGTTCGAGACGCTCGATTGCATCGCGGTCGAATTCCGCACCGGCTATTTCAATTACGCCAGCCGCCGCGCGATCGAGCGCCTGGGGGCGAAACAGGACGGCATATTGCGCAACCACCAGCACTACGCCAACGGCAGCGTGCGCGATACCGTGGTGTTCTCGATCATCGCGCAGGAATGGCCGGCGGTGAAGCATCATCTCGAATTCAAGCTGGCTGGAGCTTGAGCGATGCAGACGCTGTTGCCGCTGGCCGAACAGGTGGCAATCCTGCTCAGGGCGCGCCGCGAGACCATCGTGGTCGCGGAGTCCTCGGCGGGCGGCCTGATCGCGGCCGCGCTGCTCGCGGTGCCCGGCGCCTCGGCGTACTTTCTCGGCGACGGCGCGGGACACAGCTGCATCGCCATCGCCGGCATGGCGGAGGAAGTCATCACCCTCGAAACCGGCGCCACCGACCGGGTGGCGAACATGCGCGCGTTCAGTGCAGCGGCGCTGCAACTGCTGCTGCGGCACTTGGCGCATTGATCACAGCTACCAGGTGTCAGGCGGAACCTGCCGGCCATGGCCTGCGCGCTGACCTGGAACGGGACCCCAGCCGGCATCGCCACACGCGATATTACCGGGCGAGAAATTCCTGCATGGAAATTGCGATTCCGGGCACCGCCTTTCGAAGCTTGCGATCTTCCGTAATCAACGGGGCATTCAAGCTTCGCGCCAGCGCGACGTATTGCGCATCGTAGCCGGTGATGGCGCATTCCGCCGCCGCCGCCAGCGCCGCTTCCATCTCCACTTCGCATTGCGCCACTTCGATAAAGCGCTCGGCGTGGCCCAACAGGACCCGGCACTGCGCGAGCGTCAGTACCTCGCGCCGCTGATAGGTTGCGAGCACGTTCAGCGTTTCATGCAGGCACAGCGCCGTGGTGCGCCAATCGGCATCTTTTCCGCGCAGCTTCTGGACGAGCGGTGATTGCTCGCATTTGATCAAGGAGTAGATCAGGATATTTGCGTCAACGACGATCATCGTGACAGACGTGTTTTATCCGAATCACGCCTCTTGCGGATGACCGCGACGACATCGCCGGGCGTGACCGGCTTTGCCGGTTTGAGCGGATCGGGCAGCAGGTCGGCGGCATCCCTTGCAGGAGAGGCCAACGCCTGTTCCAGCAATGCCAAGGCCTGCCGCGTCATGGAGCGATGGTTGCGTGCGGCTTCGTCTCTAAGCCTGCGATGCAATTCCGCTGGGAAATCTTTGATCAATAGGCCTGGCATGACATCCTCGCAACTATGCAAACGGTAGCGAAATGATAGCCTTTTGGCGTTGATCGATCAACTCTCCTCTCGTCTCCTCTCGTCCCGAAAGATCGGCAGCGCGGCAAGGGCCGCCCGAACCGGCAGCAGCTGTGCTATGTTTGCGCGTCAAGACACTCACCATTACTTCTCGGAGAAGAACATGAAAATGCGCGCCGCCGTGCTCAACCAGATGCAAATACCGCAACCGTATGCGAAGACCAAGCCGATCAGCGTCGAAACCATCGAGTTGGACGCACCCGGCCCGGGCGAGGTGCTGGTGAAAATGACCGCGGCCGGGCTGTGCCACTCGGATCTCTCCGTCATCAACGGCGACCGGCCGCGGGTGATGCCCATGGTGCTGGGCCACGAAGCCTCCGGCGTGGTGGAGGAACTCGGGCCCGGTGTCGTGGGTTTGCAGCGCGGCGACCATGTGGCGCTGGTGTTCGCGCCCAATTGCGGCCATTGCCTGCCCTGCAGAGAGGGCCGGCCGGCGCTGTGCGAGCCGGGTTTCGTCGCCGGCGCCGCCGGCACGCTCTTGGGCGGCCACCGCCGCCTGCATCGCACGGACAAGAGCCTGCTCAACCACCAGGCCGGCGTTTCCTGCTTCGCCGAATATGCGGTGCTGGCGCGCGGGTCGCTCGTCAAAATCGACCCCGAACTGCCGCTCGACATCGGCGCGCTATTCGGCTGCGCCGTGCTCACCGGCGTCGGCGCGGCGATCAACTGCGGAGAGATGAAGCTGGGCTGCTCGGCGGCCATCGTGGGCCTGGGCGGCGTCGGCCTGTCCGCGCTGCTGGGCGCGCTGGCGGCGGGCGCGCGCCAGATCGTCGCCATCGACAAGCTCGATTCGAAGCTGGAATTCGCGCGCTCGCTCGGCGCGACGCACACGTTTCGCGCCGACGATCCGGACCTGGTGGCGAAGGTCAAGGCGGCGACCAAGAACGGCGTGGACGTCGCGATCGAAGCGGCGAGCACGGTCGTCGCGTTGGAGACCGCCTACAGGATCACCCGTCCCGGCGGCACCACGGTCACCGTCAGCCTGCCGCCGCCCAGCGCCATGTTGAACGTGCCCGCGGTCAACCTGGTGGTCGAGGAGCGCACGCTCAAAGGCAGCTTCCTCGGCTCCGCGGTGCCGCAGCGCGATTTGCCGCGCTACATTGCGCTGTATTTCGCCGGGCGCCTGCCGATCGACAAGCTGGTGACGCATCGCATCAGGCTCGACGAGATCAATCTCGGCTTCGACCGCCTGGCCAGCGGCGAGGCGATCAGGCAGGTGATCGTGTTCTAGCAGCGCCCCCGGCGCCGGCCCGCGGCGGCTTGCGTTTGCCGCGGGCCGCGGCAACCGGCTTCACGCGCCGGTGCCGATGCCGGCACGGATCCGGTCGCGATGCCGCTTGTACACGCGCGCGGCGCCGATCAGGTTCCATTCGAGCCAGAGGCAGGACGCGGTGAATGCGAGCCCCGCCGGAATCGCCAGCGCCGGCCACAGCACGGCGCCGAGCAGCAATCCCAGCGCGGTGATATGCAGCCGCATCTGGCCGCGCATGGCCCGCTCCGGGATCATCTGCTTCATGTTCGGCGACGTCACGACCGTGCCGCCCTGCTGCTGCAGGTGCAGCCAGTTGAGGAAGGGCATGATCTTGTACAGCATGCCGGTGATCACCGAAAGGAACAGGCCGGGAATCACCAGAACGCCCAGCCACAGCGGCGCGCGCAGATCGGCACCGAGACCGGGCAATACTTCAAGAACCAACCAGGACAGCGCAAAGGCGACGAGCGAGAGCATCGCCACGCGCCAGAAGATGAAGGTGGGATCCACCTGGCGGCGCTTGCGCTGCGCCTGCAGCCGGAGCGTGGTGACGGCATACAGCGCGCCCAGCGCCGCCCCGGCGAGGCCGACGATGGCCTGCCACTTCTGCGACGTCGCATCCGGGGCGAAGAGCTGCAGCGACCAGAGGCACAGCGCGACAAACAGGGCGGCCGGCAGAAAGCGCATCAGCCAGGCCGGATACGACGGCGTCAGCTGGAACATCGGCACCACCAGATAGGACACCCCGATCACCAGCATCAGCGCCCAACCGCCCAACCCCCAGGCGACATGGACGTTGATCAGCGCCAGCAGCGACCAGTCGGACTGCAGGTGATCACCCAGCCCGAGCGTGAGCGCGAGCGTCGCGCCGAGGATCACCGTCACCAGCAGGCCGAACACCGCCACGCGCAGCACGTGGATGCTCATGCCGCGTGCCGGGGTGCGCAGGAGCGCGACGAACATTACAGTGAGAAAGAAACCCAGCGCAACGACGAACACCGCCGCGGCAGCGACGAACAGCGCCTGCTGCCCGAACAAAAACGCCGAGGCGAGGAAAATCGCCCCCGCGGTGATCATCGGGTGCACCACCGCCGCCACCAGGCGCGGCCGCCAGATGTTGGCGCCGGCCACCACCGCCACGAATTGCAACAGCGAGCCGCACATCGCCTGCAGCATAAAATCGACCACGATCAGGTGGGTCATCGCCAGCGCCCCGGGCGACCAACGCGACTGCAGCGTTTCCGGTCCGAGCACGGCGAGGATCAGCCCGGCGACTGCGCCGAACAGCGGCGCCGTCAGAAAAAACCGGTAAGGCACCGAAATCGGCGGCGCCTGCTCGAACGACAGTGCGGGCTGCGTGGGCCGCATCAAGTGCGCGACTGAATCTTGCTGATGCGGACTTCGTTGCTGCCGTCGGCTTGCAGTTTCGAGCTGTAGCCGAATCCGTTCTTGGCGAGTATCGCATACAGCGGCAGCGGCTCGCAGCGCACCAGCAGCAGCAGCTCCTCGTCCTGCGCGAGCTTGGGGAGTTCGGCCAGCACCCGTTCCAGCGGCTCCGGCGGCTCCATGCCGCGTCCGTCGATGATGCGCGGGCTAGGCATCGCCTTTTTCGAGCATGGCGCCGATTTTCGCGCCCAAGCGTTCCGCTTCGTCGCCGAGAGACTGGTCGCACATCGGATAGAGGATGCTCTCTTCCTTCATGTTGTGCTGCTGCATCAGCATCAGCAGCGTCTCGGCTGCGCCACCATAGCCTTCGCTGTCGCGTCCGTCGCAGGCGGTGGCGAGCTGCGCAAGCAAACCGCGCATCTGGTCGTGCTCGTGGCGCATCATCCTGGTCGGCCCCATGCTCATGCCGGTGACTGCTTCGAACGCCGGAAACAGCAGGCTTTCCTCCGCGTCGAAGTGCGCGATCATCTGCGCGTTGAAGTGCTCGAACGCGGGCGCGGCGGCGGCCCAATCGCCGCGCAAGGCGGCATCTTCGGCGGCGGCGAACAGATCATCGCAATGCCGGTGGTGGCCGGGAAGGATTTGCGTGGGAAAGCTCATGGCGGCGTCCTGAAATAATTTGATCGGCTCATCTTAGCAGCCGCCTCCGCGGCAGGATCGAACTACTCCCAAATTTCCGTGCCCGCGGGTGGTGGTATTCGGGCCCAACGCCGTGACGGCGGGGCACACGGCTATTTCGCCGTGTCTTCCGCGCGCTGCGCGGCCTGCTGCGTCTGTTCCATCGCCTTGCCGATGTCCTGCTGCATCTGTTCCATGTTCTTGCTGCCCTGCTCGATTTCCTGCTTCTTGACCGCAGCCGCAGTCGCGGCGGTGCTCGCGGTCTCCACGCCGCAGCCGGCAAGCACAGCGGCCGCTAACAAAGCGATGATGGTTTTCATGGATATGTCTCCCCGGTAAGATAGCCCGAACGCAGCCGGGCCCGGCTCAGAGTTTGCGTTCCCTGGCATTCCAGTGCCGCTCGAGATTGTGCACCAGCTGCTCGCTCAGGTGGCAAAACGCCTGCTCGTAGGCATAGGTGGCCATGTACCTGCGAAAGGTATCGAGCGGCTCGGTCTGAATCCGGATCGCCTTGCGGTTCCCGCCGGCGCTGATCATGCCCGAGCCAACGGCGTTCGCCACGCAGGCTTCCACCGCCTCATCCAGGCGCTCGCGCGGAAAGACTTCGTTCACCAGCGTGCGCGCCTCGGCGTCGTCGACGCGGAAGGTCCTGTCGAACATGATCGCCTGGCGCGCCATGCGCTCGCCCATGAAACGGGGCAGGCGCAGATTGGCGCAGCCGGGAATGATGCCCTCCTTGCGCGCCGGCAAATTGAAATACGCCCCCGCTTCCGCGATCACGTAATCCACCACCAGCAGGGTCTGGCAGCCTCCGCCGATGGCGAAGCCGTCGACCACCGCGAGCCAGGGCTTCTCCAGCGTCTGCTCGGGCTCTTCCGGGCGCAGGTCCAGCCGGCCGGCCTGATCCGCCGCGGCGAGTCCGCGGAACAGTTTGTTCAGCAGCCCCATGTCGCGCATGAGGTAGAACAGATAGCTCTGCTTGCCCTGGTAGATCCGCGTCAGGTTGATCCCCGCCGAGAAAATGCGCCTGCCCTGGTATTTCGGATGCGCCACCGGCTCGCCGCGCAGCACGCCCATGCGCAGGCGCGGATGCAGCAGGATCAGATCGCAGGCCGTCTCCTGCGGCGACAGCGTCTCGTCGTCCTCCGCGTTTAGGGTGCGTGGATGGTGAAAGTACAGGTAGCCGGCGTCGCCTTTCGCTTCCACGCGCACGGCGCCCAGGTCGAGCCTGCCTATGCGCTGGAACTCCGCCAGGTTTTCCAACGCCGCGGTCGTCGGCAGCAGCATCGCCGCGCACAGGTGCAGACCGATTTCCCGGTCGCTCAACAGCTGGCCGAAGAACAGCCCCTGATGGATTTCGAGCCCGTCCTTGTCCATCTGCAGGCGTGTGCCTTCGTAGGCCAGTTCCGCCTGGGTCGGCAGGATCCCGGGGAGCAGTTCGGCGCCGGCCCAAGCCAGCTGCTCGACGCGCAAGGCGCGCGTGCGGCGCGCCGTCAGGGCATCGTAAATCGGTGTTCGGTAGGCGCGAAAAAAACGCCAGACGGCGTCGGCGAGCAGATGCACCAAGGCATGGCCCGCGGCTTTTTCGTTCGCGTTGCGCCTGGACTTCGCCGGCAGTCGCGCAAGCAGATCGCGGCCCGCCCGGCACAGCTGCCCGAGCCGCGCGGAGGCCTGAGGCAGGGGCACCGCTCCGGCGCCGGCGACTTCCGCGCGCACCGCTTCCCATTCGCGCAGGAAAGCCTGCGCCGCGGACGCGCCCAATCCGCCGGCCTGCAGCCGGCCGGCGCGTTCCTGCACGGGAATTTCGTCGATCATGGGGCCTCCGGGGTTTCGACCTGCGCGAATAGGATAAAATAGCACACCCTTCGACAGGAGTTGCAGCAATGGCAAGAATGGTGAAATGCATCAAGCTCGGCCGCGAGGCCGAGGGCCTGGATTTCCCGCCCTACCCGGGTGAATTGGGCAAACGCCTCTGGGAAAACGTATCCAAGGAAGCCTGGCAGCAGTGGATCAAGCACCAGACCATGCTGATCAACGAGAACCGCCTCAACCTGGCCGACAGCGCGGCGCGGCAGTATCTGGCCGAGCAGATGGAGAAACACTTTTTCGGCGGCGGCGCCGACGCCGCGTCGGGATACGTGCCGACGCAAAAATAGGTTTCCGGATTCAGCCTGGCGTCCGCGGCCACCCCGCCGCGGGCGCGCGTCACAGCCCTTCTATGTGCGACTCTTCCCGCGTGTGCCGCACATCGCGGCCCTCGACCATGTAGACCACGTACTCCGCCATGTTCTTGGCGTGATCGCCGATGCGTTCGATGGCTTTGGCGATGAACAGGGTCTCCAGGCAGCGGGAAATGGTGCGCGGGTCTTCCATCATGAAAGTGATGAGCTGGCGCAGGATCGAGCGGAATTCGTCGTCCACCCCGCGGTCCTGCTTCACCACCCGCAGGGCTGCATTGACGTCGAGCCGGGCGAAGGCGTCCAGCGCCTGGCGCAGCATCGACAAAGCAAGGTTCGCCACGTGCTTGAGCTCCAGCCGCGGCATGTGCTGGCGCTCGGCGGCGTGGATCAGCTTGGCCATGCGCGCGATTTTCTCCGCCTCGTCGCCTACGCGCTCGAGGTCGGTGATGGTCTTGATGACCGCCATGACCAGGCGCAGGTCGCCCGCGGCCGGCTGGCGCCGCGCGATGATCTGACTGCAGCTTTCGTCCAGTCCGACTTCCATGGCGTTGACGCGGTGATCGTCCCCGATCACGCCGTCGAGCACCACGATATCGCCGCTGGCGAGCGCGCCCACGGCCTTGACGATCTGCTCCTCGACCAGGCCGCCCATCTGCAGCACGCGTGAGCGCACCGCTTCCAGTTCGGCGTCGAACTGCTTCGAGATGTGTTCAGTCATTCCCAAGGCTCCCATCTGGACGCACAGGCTAGCAGGTCATTGTGACAGATTGATTACCGCGCGCGCCTCGCGCCTGCCCGGAGGGCGGAACGCTATTTTCTCTTGATGGTCCTGACCCCGGTCGCCGTACCCAGGAGCAGGACGTCGGCCCCTCGCTGGGCAAACAAACCGCTGCTGACGACGCCAGTGATGTTGTTGATCTCCGCCTCCAGCTCCAGCGGTTTCAGGATGCTGAGGTTCCAGACGTCGAGAATGAGATTGCCGTTGTCGGTGGTGAAGCCCTGGCGCAAGGCGGGCCGCCCGCCGAGCTTGACCAGTTCGCGCCCGACATGGGAGCGCGCCATGGGGATCACTTCCACCGGCAGCGGGAATTTTCCCAGCACCCCGACCAGTTTCGATTCGTCGGCGATGCAGACGAACCGCGACGCCACCGCGGCGACGATTTTCTCGCGCGTGAGCGCCCCGCCGCCGCCCTTGATCATGGCGAGGCGTTCCGTTATTTCGTCCGCGCCATCGACGTAGACCGGCAGCTCGCCCACGCTGTTGAGATCGACCACGCGGATGCCGTGGGACTTGAGGCGATCCGCGCTCTTCTGCGAACTGGCCACTGCGCCGTCGATCCGGTTCTTGATTTTCGCCAGCTCGTCGATGAAACGATCCGCGGTGGAACCGCTGCCGACGCCGATGATGGCGTCCTCGACCACGTATTTGATCGCCTCTTTCGCGACCGACTGTTTCAGTTCATCCTGCGTCATTGCAAGCTCCCAATTGCAGAATCAAGCACGACGGATGCGAACGGTGCAAAAGCGCTGCTTCGGAAAACGTTCGTGCTCCGCCGTGGTGAGAAGCCCCCCTATTTCCTCGCCTGGTACAAATCCGTGATCGATCCCAGCGCCATTTCCGCGGCGAAGAAGGCTGTTTCCGACAGAGTTGGATGCGGATGGATGCTGAGGCCGATATCCTCCATGTCCGCGCCCATCTCCAGCGCCAGCACCAGCTCGGCGATCAGTTCTCCCGCGTTCACGCCGACGATACCGGCGCCGAGTATGCGCCCGGTGGCCTTGTCGTAGAGCAGCCTGGTCACGCCCTCTTCGCGGCCGATCGAAAGCGCCCTGCCGCTTGCAGCCCAGGGAAAGCTGGCCTTGTCGTAGCTGATGCCCCGTTGCTTCGCTTCGGTCTCGGTCAGCCCCATCCAGGCGATTTCCGGGTCGGTATAGGCAACCGAGGGTATGGTCAGCGCGTCGAACGCGACCTTGTGCCCCGCAATGGTCTCGGCCGCCACCTTGGCCTCGTGCGTGGCCTTGTGCGCGAGCATCGGCTCGCCGCAGACGTCGCCGATGGCGAATATATGCGGCACGTTGCTGCGCTGCTGCTTGTCGACGGGGATATAACCGCGCGCGTCGACCGCGACACCGGCGCGTTCAGCGCCGATGGCGGCGCCGTTGGGGCGTCGCCCCACCGCCATCAGCACGCGGTTGAACATCTGCTGCCGGGGGTTCACCTCGCCCTCGAACGTGGCGAGCAGTCCTTCCGGCCGGGGTTCGAGCTTCGCCACCTTGGCATTGAGATAGATCGCCTCATAGCGTTTCTCGATGCGCTTGGCGAGCACCCGGATGAGATCGCGGTCGGCGCCCGGAATGAGCCCGTCGGCCATTTCCACCACCGTGACCTTGGCGCCGAGCGCGTCGTAGACACAGGCCATCTCCAGGCCGATGATGCCGCCGCCGATCACCAGCAGGCGCCGCGGGATGTCCGCCAACCGCAGCGCCCCGGTCGAGTCCATCAGCCGCGCGTCTTCATAGGGAAACCCGGGTATCCTGGCCACGCTGGAACCCGCGGCGATAATGCAGGCATCGAACGAAACGCGCGTTACGCCCCCGGGCGTTTCCACCGCGATCACGTTGGGCGACTCGAATTTTCCGACGCCTTGCAGCACGGTCACTTTGCGCTGCTTGGCCAGGGCGGCCAGTCCCTTGGTCAGCCGGCCTACGGCCGCGTCCTTCCAGCCGCGCAGCTTGTCGACATCGATCTTCGGCTTGCCGAACCCGATGCCGGCGTGCGACATCTCTTCAGCCTCGGTCACCACCCTGGCCGCGTGCAGCAGCGCCTTGGATGGAATGCAGCCGACGTTGAGACACACGCCGCCGAGCGCCGCATGGCGTTCTATCAACACGACTTTCTTGCCCAGGTCGGCGGCGCGGAAGGCCGCGGTATACCCCCCCGGGCCCGCGCCCAGCACCAGCACTTCGGCGTGCAGGTCTGCGCCGGCCGCCGCCGCAACGGATGCTGGCACCAGCGCTGCGGCCCCGGAACCGCCTGTCGGCAAAGTGCGGCCGGGGGGAGCTGCCGCCGCGGCCGGCGGCGCCGGCTGCGGCACGGCCGCCCTCGCGGCCGCGGCCACATCGAGCAGCATGATCAGCGAGCCTTCGGACACCTTGTCACCGACCTTGAGTTTCAGTTGCTTCACCACGCCGGCCGCGGGCGAAGGAATTTCCATCGTAGCCTTGTCCGATTCGACCGTGATCAGCGAAGTCTCCTTCTCCACCGCGTCGCCCGGTTTGACCAGCACTTCTATGACGTCGATTTCCTTGAAGTCGCCGATATCAGGGACTTTGACCTCGACTGTGTCGTTCATTCAATTCCCCGCCTGAGTTTGAGGGTGCGCACTTCGCCGGCCCGCCGCTAGAGCAAGGAGCGGCGGATGTCCGACAGCACCGACGCGAGATAGGAAGTAAAGCGTGCCGCGGAGGCGCCGTCGATGACGCGGTGATCGTAGGAGAGCGACAGCGGCAGCATCAGCCGCGGCATGAACTGCCCGGCCCCGTCTTTTGCGACAACCCACACCGGGCGCATCGCCGCCCGGGACACGCCGAGGATGGCCACTTCGGGGGCATTGATGATGGGGGTGAAAGCCGTGCCGCCGATGCCGCCCAGGCTGGAAATGCTGAAGGTTCCGCCCTGCATGTCGCCCGGCTTGAGCTTGCGATCACGCGCGAGTTTGGACACTTCGGCCAGTTCGCGCGCGAGGTCGTATACGCCTTTGCGGTCTGCATCGCGTATCACTGGAACCACCAAACCGTCGGGCGTGTCCACGGCCACGCCGATGTGAAAATATTTTTTCAGCACCAGGCTCTCGCCGCCGCGTTCGAGCGAGGCGTTGAACTCCGGGTACTGGCGCAAGGCGGTGATGCAGGCCTTGATCATGAAAGCGAGCATGGTGAGCTTGAAGCCCTGTTTTTCGCTCGCTGCGCCGCTTTCCTTGCGGAACGCCTCGAGCTCGGTGATGTCGGCCTCGTCGAACTGGGTTACGTGCGGGATGGAAATCCAGTTGCGGTGCAGGTTCGCGCCGGAGAGCTTCTTGATGCGCGACAGCGGCTTCAACTCGACCGGGCCGAACTTGGCGAAATCGAGCTGCGGCCATTCCGGCAGATTGAAAGGGGCGCCGCCCGCAGCCGCGGCGGGCGGGGGCGTCTGGGTGATGATGCCCTTGACGAAAGCCTGCACGTCCTCCTGGGTGATGCGGCCTTTGGGACCGGATCCCTGCATCTTGGACAGCTCGGCGCCGAGTTCGCGCGCGAACTTGCGCACCGAAGGACTGGCGTGCGGCTTGAACGCGGGCACCTCGGCGACGGGGGCCAGCGGTACCGGCGCCGGCCTGGGTATCGCCACCGCAGCCGGCTCGGCCGCGCTCGCCGCGGCGGGCTTGGGCGCCGGCGGCGCAGAAATCTCCGCAGCCTTGGGAGCCTGCGCCGCGGAAGCCTCGCCTGCGCTTGCTTCCAGCAGCAGGATCATGCTGCCTTCGGCGACCTTGTCGCCCAGCCTGACTCTCAGCTCCTTCACCACGCCGGCAAGGGGCGAGGGGATTTCCATGGTCGCCTTGTCCGACTCGAGCGTGATCAGCGGGGCCTCCTTGGCCACCGAATCGCCGGGCTTGACCAGAATCTCGATGACATCGACCTCCTTGAAATCGCCGATGTCGGGAACCTTGACTTCCGTGATGCTGGACATGGTAATTCCTTTTTACACCGTCACCGGATTGGGCTTGTTCGGATCGATGCCGTATTTCTTGATCGCCGCCGCCACCACCGCCGCCTTGATGTCGCCCTGATCCGCAAGCGCCTTCAGCGCGGCCACCGCGACCCAGTGGCGGTCGACCTCGAAGAAGTCGCGCAGGCGCTCGCGCGTGTCCGAGCGGCCGAAACCGTCGGTGCCCAGAACCCGATACGCCCTGCCCCTGGGGATGAAGGGGCGGATCTGCTCGGCAAAAGTCTTGAGGTAATCGCTGGAAGCCACGACCGGACCGGAACTGCCCTTGAGATTTTTCTCGACCCAGGACTCGTGCGGCGCTTCGGCAGGATGCAGCAGGTTCCAGCGCTCGCAGTCCAGGCCGTCGCGGCGCAACTCGGTGAAACTGGTGCAGCTCCAGATGTCGGCGCTCACGTCCCAGTCCTTTTCCAGCAGCTCGCCCGCGGCGATGACCTCGCGCAGTATCGTGCCCGAACCCAGGAGTTGCACCCTGAGCGGTTTGTCCGCACCCGTCTTGGCCTTATGCTTGGCGCCGGAGCGGAACAGGTACATCCCCTTGATCACCCCTTCCGCGGCGCCTTCGGGCAGGCCCGGGTGCGGGTAATTCTCGTTCATCACGGTGATGTAGTAGAACACGTCCTCCTGACGGGTCACCATGCGCTTCAGGCCCTCATGGATGATCAGCGCCAGTTCGTAGCCGAAGGCCGGGTCGTAGGAGATGCAGTTCGGGATCACCGAGGAAAGCACGTGGGAATGTCCGTCCTCGTGCTGCAGTCCTTCGCCGTTGAGGGTGGTGCGCCCGGCGGTGCCGCCGAGGAGGAAGCCGCGCGCGCGCTGATCGCCCGCGGCCCAGGCGAGATCGCCGATGCGCTGCAAGCCGAACATCGAATAGAAAATGTAGAAGGGCACGCTGACCACGTTGGTGGTGCTGTAGGAGGTGGCCGCGGCGATCCAGGAACAGAACGCGCCCGCCTCGTTGATGCCCTCCTCGAGGATCTGGCCGGCCTTGTCCTCGCGGTAGTAGGTCACCTGGTCGCGGTCGACGGGCACGTATTTCTGTCCCGCCTGTGAATAGATGCCGAGCTGGCGGAACATGCCTTCCATGCCGAACGTGCGCGCCTCGTCCGGAACGATCGGCACGATGTGCTTGCCCAGATTCTTGTCGCGCAGCAGCGCGTTCAGAATGCGCACGAAAGCCATGGTGGTGGAGATCTCGCGATCCGTGGCTTTGAGCACCGCGTCCAGCGCCGACAGCGGCGGCACCTCGGGCACGCTGTCGGCCCTGCGCCGGCGGCTCGGCAGGTAGCCACCGAGCGCCTGGCGGCGCTCATGCAGGTATTTCATCTCCGGCGAATCGGCCGGTGGAACGTAGAAGGGCAACTCCTCGAGCTTGCCGTCCGGGATCGGGATGTTGAAGCGGTCGCGAAACTGGCGGATGGACGCGATGTCCATTTTTTTCTGCTGATGGGTGGCCATCTTGCCTTCGCCGATCTTGCCCATGCCGAAACCCTTGACCGTCTTGGCGAGAATCACCGTGGGCTGGCCCTTGTGCTTCATCGCCGCGGCGTAGGCGGCATAGATCTTGTGCGGATCGTGGCCGCCGCGATTCAGGCGCCAGATGTCGTCATCGCTCATCTTCGACACCAGTTCCAGCAGCTTCGGATGCTTGCCGAAGAAATATTTGCGCACGAAAGCGCCGTCGTTGGCCTTGAAGTTCTGGTACTCGCCGTCGACGGCCTCCTCCATGACGCGCAGCAGGATGCCTTCCTTGTCGTGGGCGAGCAGCGGATCCCAGTACGAGCCCCAGATCAGCTTGATCACGTTCCAGTCGGCGCCGCGGAAATCCCCCTCCAGTTCCTGGATGATCTTGCCGTTTCCGCGCACCGGACCGTCCAGGCGCTGCAGGTTGCAGTTGATGACGAACACCAGATTGTCGAGTTTTTCGCGCGCCGCCATTGAAATGGCACCCAACGATTCCGGCTCGTCGGTTTCACCGTCGCCGAGAAAGGCCCATACCTTGCGTTTCTCGGTGTTGGCCAGCCCGCGCGCGTGCAGGTACTTGAGGTAGCGCGCCTGGTAGATCGCCTGGATCGGCCCGAGGCCCATCGACACGGTGGGAAACTGCCAGAAGTCCGGCATCAGCCAGGGATGCGGATAGGAGGTGACGCCCTTGCCGTCCACGTCGCGGCGGAAATTGACCAGCCGCTCCTCGGTCAGGCGTCCTTCGAGCAAGGCGCGCGCGTAGACGCCCGGGGCGGAATGGCCCTGGAAGTAAATCAGATCGCCGCCGTGCCCGGCGCTGGGGGCATGCCAGAAATGGTTCTGTCCGATGCCGAACAGCGTGCCCACCGAGGCGAAGCTGGCAATGTGACCGCCGAGATCGCCTTCGACCTTGTTGGCTTTGGCCACCATGATCATCGCATTCCAGCGGCAGTAGGCGCGGATGCGGTCCTCCAGCGCCGCATCTCCCGGCGAGCGCTCCTCCATGTGCGGCGGGATGGTGTTGAGATAGGCCGTCTGCGCCTTGTACGGCAAATAGGCGCCCGAGCGTCGCGCCTTGTCGATCAGTTTTTCGAGCAGGTAGTGCGCACGCTCGGCGCCCTCGCGCTCCAATACCGCTTCGAGCGCATCCAGCCATTCCTGCGTCTCCAGGAAATCAGGATCGTCGGCGGCGTGAGAATCGGGAACGGCGGACATGGCGACTCCTCGTTTTGCTGCAGCGGCTGTGCCCGCCAGCGGCCGGGTGCACGGGCGGGCGGCGCGGGGGATGCCGCACGCAGGCCGCAGTCATTCCGGATTCCAGGATCCGGCGCGGTATTATACAGGGAGCGCACGCCGGGCTGCAGGCGGGCGCGAACGCATGCACCATGCGCGCGGCGCGCGCCAAAAAAAGGCCGGGGCGCGGGCCCCGGCAAGAGGAGGAGACAAGCTGAACAGTGCAGAAGCCCCCGATATCCAGATCGCGGCTTCCGGAAATGAGTTTAGATAGCTTCGGCAACGGGTGGTATAGGGACATACCCTAGGGTCTGGTCACAGCCGGTCGGTACGCGCTCGCCATGCGGGCCCGGGGGTTGGTCGGGGAAACCCCAATGGCTGAATCAGAATGCGCTGGCATGATGCGCCTATGGCCGGCGGATGCGGTCATGCTAGCATTAGCCGTTCCGGATCCCCGCTTCGCGCCCGCCGCACCTGCACCCCTATGCCGCCCAGCAACGTCGACAGCACGGCCGCTCAGTCCAGCCACCGTTGGCAATGGATGATGCCCAACATCGCCGTGGGTGCGTTCATACTGGCGATGATCGCGCTGGTGTGGACCCTGCAGAAGCACGAATTCGATCAGCAGATGGCGACGCTGGCGCGCGACGTGCAATGGGCCGAGCAGACGCTGCGCCTGCACATGCAAGGCGACCAGGAATTTTTGCAGGAGCTTGCGCGCGAGGCGCCCGTCGGACAAGTCGGCGGCGCCAGGTTCCAGTCGCGGGCGACCCAGTACCTGGCGATCAACCCGCACCTGTCCAACATCGCCTGGGTCGATGCCGGCATGATCATCCGCCGCGTGGCGCCGTTCGAGGCCGGCGACCTCAGGGCGGACACGCCGCTCGCGCCGAGCGAGCGCGAGCAGGGCTTTATCGTGGCGCGGAATTCCAGCCGCCCGGCGTACGGAAACGCGCATGGCAGCGAACGCGCCGGCCCGACCCTCGAGTTGTTCGTGCCCGTCCACCGTGGCTCCGAATTCCTCGGCGCCATGGTGGCGGCCTACCCGGTATCCGGCATGCTGCGCCATCTGGTACCCGCATGGTTCTCGGAAAAATACCACCTGAGCTTCACCGGCGCCGGCGACCGGCTGCTGGCAGAGACCTCCGGCGCGCGCCCGCGCGACGGGAGCCTCAATTACAGCCTCAACTTCGACCCTCCCGGAAACGGCATGCGCCTGCACGTCGCCGCGTACGGCACCGAGACCAACCTGGCGAAAACCCTGCCCATCGCGCCGTTTCCCTACTGGAGCAAGGAAGACCTGGCCGAACACGGGCGCGTCCTGCAACAGTCGCTCGCCGGCGAGGCCCCGCGGGGCGGCATCGAGTCGCGCTTCCGCCGCGAGAGCGGGGAGATCTTCGACGTGCGCGTGTACGAAGCCCCGCTGATCGATTCGAACGGGCGCCAGGCCGGTTGGATGGCATCGATCCACGACATCACCGAACAGCGGCGTGCGCCAATGGCAAGGATTTCATCGAGGTCGGGGTGGCCGACCGGGGCCACGGCGTGTTGGTCGAACAAACCGACAAGCTGTTCGCGCCTTTCTACACCACCAAGCCCGAAGGCATGGGCATGGGTCTGAATATCTGCCGCTCGATCGTCGAGTTCCACCACGGC
>Ga0172371_10002498_pt1 | contig 29203 bp, 22 predicted proteins | sample Lak12m_FD_114543 | JGI IMG/M metagenome (GOLD analysis project Ga0172371, IMG submission 114543) | Freshwater microbial communities from Kabuno Bay, South-Kivu, Congo - kab_022012_12m | ecosystem: Environmental > Aquatic > Freshwater > Lake | place: Democratic Republic of the Congo: South-Kivu...
ATCCGATATTGAATCCCAGGTAAAGGTCAGGAGACTTATCCGCATATTTTCCCCGGAAGATTTCCTCTCTTGAATAAACCATGTTAATTACAGGCGTATCGTATTTCTCGTCACGCCACAGGTTTATTTTTTCTGACAACTCTTTTTTTATGAGCTCTGTTTCTTTGCCGGGAGGGACTATCCCGTTTTTTTCTCTGCCCGTCTGGTTGATATAAATACCGCCGAAACCTATGGCGTAAGCTTTGGTTATAGGCCAGTCAATGTCTTCCAGTAATTCCGAGCCGGATTTTGCGTACGGATTCAGTAATTCCAGGTAACCGTTTTTTCTGAGCCAGCTATTAATATGCGCGGATCTTCTGTATGAGCCGAACCCGTGGTCTGATAAAGCGATAAGCGTGTCATCGCTTCCCAGGGTTTTTAAAACTTTTCCTAGTATATCGTCCATCTTTTTATACCAGTTTTGTATGGTTTCTTTGTATTCCTGGGAAGCGTCTTTTCCATACAGAGGGCTCTGGGGATCGGTATAGCGCCAGAACATGTGCTGTATGATATCCGAAGATCCAAAGTAGCAGAAAAGAATGCCTTTTTCGAAACGGTTAAGCTCAGCCTCAAGCATTGCTGTTTTTTCTCTCAGAATTTCATTTGCCTGTTCCAGGAGAGGCTCTTCGCCAAGTCGCATTTCATTAACCGCCCAGGTGTCTATGGGCATTCCCTGAGTATGGTAAAGACCAATACTGTCTGCCAGCTCTTTGCTGTAGGATTTCGGGTAAGAAATATCAAAATAAGGCTTTCTGGGGTCAAAATTAATCGGGCTTATATAGAGTTTGAATCCGGGAGAGATTTCTACAAGATAAAATTTAAACACCCCTTTCATCTTTGCAAAGAAGCCTAATCTGAAAGTCACCTCATGCCAATCGCTCCATTGCCCGGGTTGAAGTTCAAATGCATTTCCTTGATATTCAATTATGACGCTATTTTTGTTTTCCTGCAGAGTAACCTTAAATGGGATCTTTGTATTCCGGGCTTCACCTCCGAAGCCGGCGACCTTCGGGCCGATAAGATTCATGATCATTATCCTGGATCTTTTTATCTGAAATACCTTTCCTTCGATAAATTTATTTTTATCCACAGGCTCCGTAGTATAGAAAGAAAATGTACCTTCGGTCCCCAGGATATCAGGTACGCCCATTCCCGAAAGCATCCTGCCGTATACCTTATATGGAGGGAAGGTAAGCGGGCAGCCGATTATGACAGTGGGTACTTTTGCTTTTGATGAGTATTCCCAGAAGCACTTGCTTTTTATTGGGCGGTCGGTTTTTCTTTTTTCCGGATTCGATAAAGAAAGGCTTAATCTATACGTCTCAGGGTCTCTTATTATAAAGTCGAAGATACCGTTTTCTCCAGGATTTTTGCCTGTCGCGAAGCCTGCCCATGCAACCGGAGATTGCGATGGGTTGCTTGTTGAAAGGCGGCTATAAGAACCTTGTCCTTTTAACCGCGAGAAATTTGGCAATTTATCTTCTTCCATCATTGACTCTATAATGGAAGGATCGAGGCCGTCAAATCCCAGGATAACAATCTTTTTATTAAATTTAACGCCTTCTTTAGTCATAGCCACCCCTATTATGGTTAACCCCAGAATTATTATCGATAATAATATCACACCTGATTTTTTATGTTTTTTTAGAAGCCTGACTATCTTTTTGAAGAATAATAAAATATCCCGAAAAGGCCGAGAAGGGAAGCTATCACGCCGGCGCCAAGGCTGGTAATTGTAAACCCGCTTCCCGGGTCGATGTACCCTAAAAAAAAGAAATCGCTTCCCGGAATATAGCTAAACATTGATATGATGATTAGAATAAGATATTAGCGTGCGCATTTTAACTATTCTAATACTTTTTAATGTTTAAATCAAGCGGTAGTGCATAGTTAAGGTAGCCTAAAAACTTGACAAAACTTACATTGTTAGTTTGTAAAGTTTTTTAGGCAGAGTAAAAGCGCGGCCTTGACATTGGACATATTCTGTATTGCGCAATTTTAGCTAAAAGGTTATAATAATTTTTAGTTCCTATCGAATGAGGTGGTAAACGAAAGGAGAGCTTATGGAGACAAAAGATCTGGGAAAGACGACGGTCGGGATGCAGCCTAACGTAGCTGCGCTTTTGAGCTATGTGCTGGGATTTGTGACAGGGCTTGTTTTCTTTCTGATAGAGAAGGAAAACAAATTCGTGCGTTTCCACGCGATACAGTCCATGATAGTTTTCGGGGCATTGTTTGTATCGCAGATAGCTGTGGGTATATTATTTGCCATATTTATTATGCTGAGGCTTGGGTTTATGATGCCAGTATTTTCTTTTATAACAGGCCTTTTATATCTTGTGGGCGTAATACTCTGGGTCGTTCTTATGGTGAAGGCGTACCAGGGTGAGACTTTTAAGCTCCCGATAGCGGGCGATATAGCTGAAAAACAGGTTAAATAATAGCCGGTATTATTTTAAGGTTAAGGCTTTTGCATGCTTAATGCGCCTTATTCTGTATATTTTATTCTCTCCCCTCCCATAAACTTGACACTCTGACAATGTTAGTTTTGTCAACTTTATGTCATCCTATCCGGGATATAATCTTGACATTCTAACAATGTCGCTTTGTAAAGTTGTTTTGAACCATTGATAAAAGTAGTATAATATAAAGCGTAAATCATAATTGTTCCGCCAAGGGCGCTTTGTCTTAAGATAACTTTATTATGCCAAAAAAAATATGGCTTATTCGTCATGCTGAAAGTCAGGCAAATTCTGGGATGAGGACATCCTATCCTCATGGAATCAAGCTTACTCGAGTTGGTTTTGAGCAGGCAAAATTATTCGCTGAAAAATTATCAAATCCTCCGGACCTGATTATAACCTCTCCGTATATTCGTACGAAGCAAACCGCAGAGCCGTTAATAAAAAAATATAAAAATGTGCCTCATGAAGAGTGGGAAGTCCAGGAATTTACCTATATACCTCCGTATAAATGCCAGAATACTACGGAGTTTGACCGGATACCAATGGCAGAGGAGTATTGGAAAAGAAGCGATCCACTTTATTGTGACGGCAAAACCGCGGAATCTTTCAGTGATTTTATAAAGCGCTCCGAAGATGCTATAAATAAATTAAAAATCAGACAAGAAAAATTTATAACAATGTTTAGTCACGGGCAATTTATCGCGGCGATGTTGTGGGTTATGAATAATGATATAACAAACCTTACTTCCGAAAAGATGAAAGAATATAAATGTTTTTTTACCGCTACCCAGCTTGCGAATTGCGGTTATGTGGAAATGAATGCAATATGAGAGGCGATAATAATTTGTGGCTAAAATAAAAACAGTAAGCGTAAAAGAAATGCAGGAATTGGACCGAAAGGCGATAGAGGAAAAAGGTGTTCTTTCCATTGCGCTTATGGAAAATGCTGGCAAGGCCGTGAGTGAGATAGCGTTAAGTGGATTAAAGAGCATTAAAAATAAAAAAGTGACTGTTTTTTGCGGCTGCGGAAATAACGGAGGGGACGGACTCGTAGCGGCGAGGTGTCTTTTTAATAAAGGCGTAAAGGCTGATGTCTATTTAATAGGCAAAAGAGCTGACCTTAAAAACGACTCTAAGACAAACGCCTATTTGCTGGAAGATGCCGGGGTGAAAATATGCGAGATTTCCAGGCCGCTTAGCATAGACTCTGATTTGATAATAGACGCTATATTTGGGATAGGGCTTAGGGGAGAAGTCAGAAATCCAGCCAAGGATATAATTATAGATTTGAATAAGAGGCCAATACCCGTGATTTCCGCGGACGTCCCTTCAGGTTTGGATGCGGATACGGGAAAAGCCCTCGGGGTTTCAGTGAAAGCTGATATTACCGTTACCATGCAATTTCCAAAAAGAGGCTTTTATAAAAATAAAGGCCCTGAGTATGCAGGGAAAATTATAGTAGCTGATATCGGCATTGTTTAAGATAACTTATAGCCGAAATAATCTTTACAAACTAACAATGTTACAAATGTCAAGATTATGAGCGGCGACATATAAACTTGACATCTTGACAATGTAAGTTTTGTCAAGATTATAGTATAATGTAATAATATATGAAAAATAATAGATGTCTTAAATGCAGCGAATATAAAAATTGTAGCGATTCTTTCAAGTCCTGGATGTTTTTTATTATAGGCCTGGTGGCAACTGTATCTGTCCGGCTTGTGGCGCTATTTATGGATTATAATATTATTTATTCCAAGATAGCATGGTATGCAGGAGTTATCGGGTTTTTCATTTTCTTTCTATATAAATTTCGCGTAGAGACAACCCGGGCGAAGCTTATCAGCCAGAAAAATCTTATGAATAAGATAAGAGATAACCAAGGGCTGGAAAGAGAGGATTACGGGTTAATAAGCGCCATACTTTGCGGCCTGAGTTCGAATAAGGACAGGGTAAACTATATCTTCATATTCGGCTCTTCTATCCTGGCTTTATTATTTGCTGTTTATGTAGATTTTTTCAAAAGATAAACAGCAGTTCGTAAACTTGACATTTGTGACATTGTCAGCTTGTCAAGATTGTAATTATATATGGCAAAGATTAAGTTGGATTTACATGATATTTTTAATAAAGGTGATTCGATTGATGCGGAGCTTAATCGGGTTGTCAGGGAAGCTGTGGAGAAAAAGATTTCTTTGATAGAGATTATTCCGGGCAAAGGTAGCGGACAGTTAAAAAAGTGCGTTTTACGGTTTTTGGAACAAAAGGAAATAAGGAAACTCTATCATCGTGTAGAGAAAGATGAAAAAAATTTTGGGAAAATTTCCGTGCATTTTAGATTTTAAATAGAATTTAAGGAGACGTATTAAAAAAGCAATACGTGCAATTTTGTGGAGTGTCCCCAATTGACACGTCCCCGATCAATATCGTCCCCGATCAATATGATGCTTGAAAGTAGAGTAAAATGAACTGCACTATATTGGATTTATTTGCGAAATGTTCCTGTCATGGAGGAGTGATCTGCAGGTTTTGCACGCAGCTTACGATTGCCTTTATAGCTATTATTTTCGGAGGCTTATTAGTCTGGAAGCCTAAAAAAATCATAGATATGCAGATAGTCCTTTACAGGATTTTTAACTGGAAGATAGAGCCTATATCCATGAAGAAAGAGATATGGAATACGCGTATTATGGGATTTGCGGTCCTTGGGCTTGGTATTTTTTCGATAGGCCTTGTTTTATTAAAGTAAAAAACATAACAAAAAACTTGTAAATACTTGATATAGTGCGAAAAAAGTATTTCTTTTTGCAAATGTTACCGACGTCTGGTAAAATAACAGAACCTTTTAATCATTCATAAACTTGACATTGTGACAATGTTAGTTTTGTCAAGATTACAGATCAATAGCCGGAGAGAAAATATGGCTACCTCAAGCATATTTTATGGTATAATTTAACAAAAGATATTTTCGAGCAATCATGTGCGGCACAATACGGCATTTGCATAAATATAGGAGGGTGAAGCATGAAGAATGAGCGCAGAAGGAATTGGTTTATTCCGTTAGCTTTGATAGTCTCGGCTATTTTTTGCCACGCTGGTTATACTGCGGAAAAAGCTTTTCAAGAATTTTCGGCGGACATGGTAAGCCGTTCCGGCCGTCAAACCGTACAGGCAAAACTATATGTTGCCGGAGACAAGATGCGCACCGAAATGCCTGGGAGCGTCATGATCATGCGGCTTGACAAAAATTTGACATGGGTTATCATGCTGCAACAGCGCATGTATATGGAACAGACGCTTAATCACAAAGATCTTCCCAAGGCGTCTAAAGAGCTTGGCAAAGAAATAGAGCGCGTATCGCTTGGTATTGAAAATGTGGATGGTAAGCCTGCCGAAAAATTTAAAGTTGTCTATTTAGAAGGATTGGTTCGTCTTACCGTGTATCAGTGGCTAAGGGACTCTAAATTTCCCGTAAAGATAGAAGCCGAGAACGGAAGCTGGGGCGTTGAGTATAAAAATCTTTCTGTGGGGCCTCAGCCGGCCAGTCTTTTTGAGCTGCCGCCAGGGCTTCAGAAATTATCAATGCCTTTTGATAATAAGCGCCCATAAACTTGACAAAACTAACATTGTCAGAATGTCAAGATTATGAAAGTAAAATTTATTTAATTATTTTTAACCCAAAAAATATATGAATATAGGGCTGTTGCTTATATTTTCTTTACCTATATATTTCCTGGCGTACAAGTTCTACGGCGGTTTTATCTCCCGGGTATTTGAGGCGAATGATAAAACTCCTACCCCGGCTATCGCTATGAAAGACGGCGTGGATTATGTTCCTACCAAATTAGCCGTAGTTTTTTCCCATCATTTTGCCTCAATAGCAGGAGCAGGCCCGATCGTAGGGCCGACAGTTGCGCTTATATTTGGTTATGTGCCAATATGGTTATGGGTTGTTATAGGAACTGTATTTGTCGGAGCGGTTCAGGATTATACAACCCTTTTTGTGAGCATAAGGGAAAAAGGCCATTCAATTGCGGAGATAGCCGACCGCACATTAGGCAGGTTCGGTTTTTTTCTGCTCATCTCATTTACTATTATAATGCTTATTTATGTCACCTCAGCTTTTTTATGGCTGACCACCATATCTCTAACGTCGCTGGTGCCGCTTGAATCAATGAAAGTAATGCCCGGAGAAACTATATTAAAAACGCTGGTAGACTCTGACGGTATAATCAAAGCCCGTATAGGAGGCATTGCTTCGACTTCAGTAATTATTATGACATTATTTGCCCCGTTAATAGGGTTTTTTCTTTATAAAAAACAGCGCAATGTTTTGCTAGTCGGGCTTTTTGCTTTAATCATCGGAGTATTTTCTATAATTATAGGCATAGTTTTTCCGGTAACTCTTGACCTTCATATATGGATGACCCTGCTTACATTTTACGTGATCATAGCAGCAGGGATTCCCGTGTGGGTGCTTTTGCAGCCGCGTGATTTCACTAATTCCCTCCTTCTTTATCTGGGTATTTGTTTTTTGTTTGCCGGAATATTAGTCGGAGGGTTTCTTGGAATAAAGCTTCAGGCCCCGGCTTTTAATATTTCCGGCGGCACAAATATTTTAGGGCCTATCTGGCCGTTTCTTTTTATTACCGTTGCTTGCGGCGCGATATCCGGGTTCCATACGCTGGTTGTCGGCGGGACTGTTTCCAAACAGATATCCAGGGAATCTGATGCTAAAAGGGTGGGTTACGGCGGAATGATATTGGAATCGCTTTTGGCTGTGCTGGTAATTTTGACAGTGGCGGGAGGGTTGGATTTCGCTACTTATAACAATATTGTTAATCCTGCGGCAAAAGGCGCGATAGGCAATCCTATACTGGCTTTCTCATTAGCAATGGGTACGTTACTGAACAAGTCTCTCGGCATCCCGGTAGCCGGCGGAACAGTTTTGGGTATCCTGATGATAGAAGGGTTTATAATTACGACACTGGATACGGCGGTAAGGCTTAATCGTTATCTATTCGAAGAACTCTGGGCGATTATTATGAAAAAGCCGCCGAAAATATTTAAGTCGTATATATTTAACGCTTCTCTTTCCGCAGGGCTTATGCTGCTTTTGTGTTATACCAACACCTTCAAACAGATCTGGCCGCTTTTCGGTTCTGCGAATCAGCTCTTGGCGGCGTTAAGCTTGATTGTAGTATCTGTATGGCTGGCAAAGCGCAAAAAGGCCAGCTTTTTTACTATTTTGCCGGCTGTATTCATGATGGCAACGACTATTTATTCGCTTTGGCAGATGTTAGTCAAACAGTATATGCCGGAACATAATTATTCGTTGAGCATTACCGCGATCCTGCTTATCTTATTATCTGCAGGCGTAATATTTTTGGCTATAAACAAATTAAGCAGTCATATTTTCCCTAAGCACCGCCTTTCTTCGCATAAATTATGAGGTTGCGATGAATATATTTAACGAGATACGCGATGCCAGATTTGGCATAAGCATAGATAAAGAAGAAGCTTTAAAGATAAAGATGGGATTGCTGGGGATAAAAGAAACCGACCTGGAAGAGAAGTTTATACGCTCGAGCAAAAAGGGCGGGCAAAAGGTCAACAAAACATCCTCGTGCGTTTATCTTAAATATAAACCCTCCGGCATTGAAGTTAAATGCCAACATGGGCGTTCTCAGGCTCTGAACCGATTTCTTGCCAGAAGGATACTTGTTGATAAGATTGAGTCGCTTGTTCTGGACAGAAAAGCTGAGGCGTCCAGGGAGATAGAAAAAATAAGGCGTCAAAAACGAAAGCGTTCCCGCAGGGCTAAAGAAAAAATGCTAAGGTATAAAAAAATACGTTCGGAAAAGAAAGATCTCCGGAAGCTTCCTGCCGCAGAATTTTAGCCTTTTCTCCAATTATGCTTGATATTTAACGGTATGTTTTATATAATAAGGCTGCTAAATAAATTTGGCCTTCTGATAAGAATTAGCGCGGGTGGTGAAATTGGCAGACACGACAGTTTGAGGGGCTGTTGGGAGCAATCCTTTGCAGGTTCAAATCCTGTCCCGCGCACCAAATTTGTAGAACTCGAGCAAGAGGTTGTGGTTAAACAATTTCTCTTCGTTCTTTTACGTAATTGCTTCCAGGAAGACTCTTGGCGTGTTCTTTCAGTTCAGCCCCTAATTCCCCAACTTCTCCTACATGGCTGATTTTTCTTTTTTCGTTTGTTACAATTCCTATCGATATTGTAAGAAGAGGAATCTTTCTGGTTTTTTTCTGCCGGTCTTTTCCGATTATGTAACCTTTTTCAAGGTCTTCTTTGTTATACAATCCCGGTACCATTGAGGTGAAGTCAGATATTATTTTTTTACACAGATCGTCCACCTTGTCGGGGATTGTCACCACGACAAAATCATCTCCTCCTATGTGTCCTATGAAATCTTGCGGGGTTCCTTTTTCCTGCACGGAGCTTATTAATATTCTGGCGGTATTTTTTATCACTTCGTCGCCTTTTTCAAAACCGTACTTATCGTTAAACGCCTTGAATTTATCAAGGTCTACATAGCATACAGCAAATAATTCATTTTTAGCTATGCGGAGGCCAAGCTCATTTATTATGGAAACATTTCCGGGGAGCCTTGTAAGCGGGTTTGCGTCCAGATCTCTTGCCGTCCTTCTGATTACCATTTTCACCCTGGCCACCAGTTCCTGAGGCTCAAAAGGTTTCACCATGTAATCGTCCGCGCCTGAATTGATGCCATGTATTTTATCCGTAACTTCGCCCTTACCTGTAAGCATTATAATGGGCACATGCTGTATCAATATGTCTTGTTTTAGGATTCTACACACTTCGTCACCGCAAACCCTGGGCATTTTAAAGTCTGTTATAAGAAGGTCGGGTGTAGATTTTTTTACCATATCTATGGCTTCCTGGCCGTCATGCGCTTCTGTTATTTCATAACCTTCCGCTTCCAGGGTTATCCTTATGACGTCCAATATATCAGAGTCATCGTCGGCTATAAGTATTCTTTCTTTTAGCATATTAGAGTAGCTCCTTTTAATTAATATTTCGGTAGCGTGAACGTAAATCTGGAGCCTTTGCCTAATTCGCTGTTGAACCAGATTTTACCTTTATGGGCTTCTACTATTTTTTTAACAAGAGACAGACCCAGCCCGGACCCTTTTATTTTCTGATCCAGCGCATTGTCTGCCCTGAAAAATTCCTGAAAGACTTTGGGTATATCCTGAGGAGGAATGCCTATGCCGGTATCCTCTATGCTGAATTGGATAACGTCGTCTTTTTCTTCTACGTCAACGGACACTGTGCCTTTTTCCGGAGTAAACTTTACGGCGTTGCTTAAAAGGTTCAAAAGTATTCTTTCTATCTGGCCATGGTCGGCTTTTATTTTGTCGAATTTTGTTTTGGAGTTTATCTTTAAAGAAATGTTCTTTTCTTTAACCTGCGGCGTGATTATGTCCACGGTTGAGTCTATCATTTCTTTTATGGATACGTCTTTCATTTCCATCTGGATCTTTCCTGACTCTATCCTGGCGATATCCAGGAGATTATTTATCAAATGGACCAGGCTGTTGGAGTGCTTGTCTATTTTTTCCAGCCTTTCTTTCTGAGCGGGCAAGACATCTCCAAGCTTACCGGTCATTAATATGGAGGCGTAACCTTTTATAGAGGTTAAAGGAGTCCTGAGCTCATGCGATACGCTGGATATGAAATCGGATTTCATTTTATTCATATTTTTAAGTTCTTCATTTAATTTTTCCAGCTCCTTGGTACGCTCGGCAACCCTTCTTTCAAGTTCTCTATGCGAACCGAAAAGTTCCGTATAGAGTTTTGCGCTTTCAATGGCCGTACCTATCAGGCCTGTAAGTATAGATATAAGCTCGGTGTCATTTTCGCCTATCTTTCCATACATAGAAGTGTTTCCCGCAATTATCAAGCCAATGGGTTCTTCTCTTGCCACGATAGGAGCTGTCAGGAAAGACTCTATCTTCAGGAGGTCCAGTAAATTCCATCTCCTGTCTATACTTTCCATAAGCCTGTTGACCAGCATGGGCTTTTCTTTTTTAAACAGAAAACTTGCAAAATTTATTTTATTAAATTCCGCTTCTATCGTTTTTATTTCAGCGTCAGAATAGCCTGCAGAGCTTTTTATTGCCATAAGCCCAGTTGAGTCGTCCTTTAGCGTAATAAGTAATTTCGAGAAACCTAATTTTAATACAAAAGGCTGGTTTATCATGCCGAAAATATTTTCTATATTAAAAGTAGAACTTAATTTTCTGCTAAGTTCATGAAGAGTGCATAGGCCTGCTATTTTCCTGTCCAGGTCTTCTTGCACTTTATTGAGCGCAAGGTCAGTTTTTATGATTATCTTCGCCTGGTCATCCAGCTGGTCTACGATATCCTGCAGTTTTTTGTTAGACCTTTCTGATTTTATGCGTCTGGTGAGTTCCAGGTGATATAACATAAAAAGAACCCCGGCTACTGAAGCAAATACGACCATATAATACATATTTATAATTACTCCGAAAATAATGTTATAGAAACGCTGTGGTTGTTAAAACAATACTGACCGGCAGATTCAGCAGCCGCATTTAACAGCCCGTATTCTCCCAATGTGTAGCAGCCTAAAATAGGTATTTCTCTTCCTATAGTTTCTTTTACGATATCTACCTCTTTGTAAGCATCATTTCTCAGGAGCAAAAGCCTGCTTATATCGCTAAACATAGTCGCAAATTTTATTTTCGTATTTTTTATATATTTTAAAGCTTTTTCCGCGGCATTTTTTGCAGACTCCAGAATCAGCTCTTTATCGCTTATCATTAAACTAATGTCTTCTTCTTCCCGGATGTCTGCATTTAGCACCAAGCTTCCGTTATACTCCAGTGTTAAAGGCACTCTTGTAAGATACTCCCTGTTTTTATCTATCTGGCGTACTCCCAAAGGGTAATTTATGCCTAATTTGAAGATCCCGTCATTTTTAAGTTCCTCAAAAGATCTTTCGAAATATTCTTCGTACATCTTCACGGCTGGCCTTTTATCTATTTCTTTTATAACGTTAAATTTAGCTTTTGTAATTTTGTGCGGTTTTCCTATAGGCTGCCAGGAGCTGGATTGCCCCACGCCCAATACCATAGTTCCGGATATAATAGCGCCTGTTACGGAATCAGTATATACTTCATTATCCGCATATTGATATGTTTTTGCAGAATATGATTTATTGGACGCGCCTCCACCTATTATAGGGAAACATGTTCCAAGTATTTCTTGAGCGCCTCTTAGTATGTCTGCGCTATTTCCTGAGGCGCTGTCGGAAAACATCATATAAGCTTGTTTAGGGATATTCTTTTTTATTGAACCAAAAGCCTTTATGGCGGCTTTGCTCCCGGCTAAACGGGAATTAGCGCTGATCTTATCGCCTATCCCGCAAAAAAAACTGATGGAATCGGAGCTGATTATGAATACGGCTACAGAATCCTGGTGAGAGCCGTAGCTTGAAATGGACCCGATGCTGGAGCATCCTATTATAGGCGTGTCTCTTATTATAGAGCGCACCCCTTTTATTGCTTCATGCTGGTTATATATCGTAGATATGAATATAATTAATATATCTGGGTAATTCTTTTCAATCTGATAGTAGGCGCTTAGGGCGGCTTCTTTACCTGCAGCGAAAGAGTCTAATTTAGTGCTTATGCCCGTCCCTATCAGAGTGGCCATTTTTTTATAGATCCGCCTGAGTAGTTTAGCTTCAATTTCTATAAACGCATATTTTTAAAGCGAAAGAAATCAATGCTTATCAAGAATAATACCTAATAAGGCATGTTATGTCAATAGTTTTATGGATTTACCGCGTACGAAAATCAAATTTCAACTTGACAAGCTCAAAAAAATCATTAAAATAGTATCATACTTTGATAAAATATATCAATCTTTGTTCTTTAATTGGATTAAGCAAAAGGCCGGGTAACTGATACGGATTGGAGAAATTTAGAGGCCCTATCGTCTAGCCTGGTCTAGGACAGGTGGTTCTCAGCCATCAGACAGGGGTTCAAATCCCCTTGGGGCTACCAATTTTTGCTGTAAAAGCAAAGATTTATCCCTGATATTCAGCAATGTTCTATAGCGGACGAGGTAAGGGCCAGAATTGCATTATAACGTAACCATTTAATAATAAATAGGTTAAAAGAAAGGGGGATGTAATGGAAAAAAAGTATAAGGTTTTGGAAATCAGTTCAACGATATTTAAGGTATTGTCTTGGGCATCCTTAGCAATAGGTGCAATAGCTGCCGTGGTTATTTTTATAGGAGGCGGCACGCCAGAAGCTCCAAGAGCGGCAGGTTTTATAGGAATTTTATTAGGCGTAGTTTATTTCTTCATATTTCTAGTTACAGCGGAAATAATAACGCTGCTTTTGGAAATACGTTCAAAGGTAGAAAAAAGCGCATAATTTTTTATAAGTTTTTGGAAAAAAATTCTAGTGGTTATCTCATACGAGAGCCACTATGAATTTTTTTTGGAGATTTTTGTTTAACTTTTAATATGTTTTGAATATTTCGTATTTATTATAATAAAAAGTTTTTAACAATGGGAGGCTGTTATGCCTATTAAAAAAGGCAGAATGTACGACAGTTATACTTTTTCAGATCACGAAAGAAAAAATTTTGCGATACTCGAGCTCATACGAAGAAATGGCCCGATTACGAGAGCTGATATCTCAAAGGTTACCGACCTGAATATAGTTACTGTCTCTAATTACATAAACAGCTATATCGCCAAAGGCTTGGTTTCAGAAGGAGGCCTTGAGGCTTCTACGGGAGGCAGAAAGCCTACTATTGTTAAGTTAAACGACGACAGCGTGTTTGCAATAGGTATTGACCTTGGCCATATGGATGTCCCCGGCGCAACTATGGTAGGCCTGGTGACGGACCTTGCGGGAAAGATCATAACCAAAGTAAAAAAGATCAGAGCGAAAGAGACCATGGATAAGGTTATAGAAAGTTCGCTTGAGCTTATAGACGAGCTGTCTAAGAAAAAAGGCGTGGATAGGAGCAAGATAAAAGGCGTTGGCATCGGAATAGGCGGTGTTATAGACGAGTACCTTGGCACGGTAAGGGACTCCAACAAGAACGGGATAAGGGCTAATTATTTATCTATAAAAGGGATGATTGAGCAAAAGTTTGGCTTTCCTTCTTTTATAGGGAACGATGCGACGTTTGCCGCGTTTGGAGAAAAAATGCACGCCCTTCCTATGGATGTGCAGGATGTGGTTTATATGTATTCCGATGTAGGGAGCGGTATTATTATAAAAGGCGCTATGTATTGCGGGGCGTCAGGAAGCGCAGGAGAGATAAGGATTAATTATCCGCGCAGCGGAGAGTACCTGCAGGTTTCAAACAATCTTTCATTTCTTTTTCCTACAGGCCTTGACCTTGGGCTTGTTAGCCAGGTTAAAAAACTTATAAAAGAAGGCGATGTTAAGACGAATATACTTGAATTTTGTGACAATAAACAGGACAATCTTACAGTAGACCATATAATAGAAGCTGCAAAGACAGGCGATTCTCTTGCGATAGAGCTCTTGGAAGACGGAGCCGTGAATCTGGGAATAAGAATCGCATATCTTGTAAATTTATTTAATCCCGAGATAGTGATTATAGGCGGAGGCATTGAAAAAGCAGGAAATCTGCTTTTAGAGCCATTAAGAAGGACTGTGAGAAAATGGGCGTTTGAAGAGCCCGCTAATGTTGTAAAAATAATACCCGCAAGACTAGGAGAAGATTCCGTAGCATTAGGCGCAGCAAGCGTTGTAATAAGAGACGTTTTTGTACAAGCCTAACCCCCTATATCCCTTAATAAACTTGACAAAACTTACATTGTCACAATGTCAAGATTATGAGTAATGATATGGTTATAACCATATCATTACTGTATCAGTTGACAAAATAATAATAATATGATATACTTTTCAAACATAAGAGAAGGAGACGTATTTGAAGCGTATCATATTGTTTTATTTCTTTTTATTTAGTGCAGTTACAGCAATAAATCCTACCATATCATATCCGTCTAATCAATCTCAAGAAGATATAACCCAATATATAATAGATTTATCCAAAGATATTTACAACTCTATTCCAAAGCCGGATCAGGCTATTTTATCCAACTCAAAAGGCGAAGTAAAGCTAAAGCTCTTTCTTTCTCCGTGGGGAGAGCTTAAAGATGTGTATGTTTCAGAATCTTCCGGAAGCAAAGAACTCGACGGGACATGTTTAAAAACTGTCTGGCTGTATAAAAGATATCAGCCGTTTCCAGAGAAATTAGGAGATAAAGATCTGTGGATAGACGTGCCGATTATATTTGAGATTGACGGTTTTCAGCCTGACTCTTCAACAAGCTCAAGGCCCAGGGCGAATCCGTCGGCTCCGATTGGGGTAAATTCCGCAAGCCGGGAAAGCGTAAATCTCGGCATAAACGACGCAATAGATATAGCGTTGGAAAATCATATGGCCTCAAAGATAGCCCAGGAAGAAGTTGAGTTATCCAAGCTAAAAATAAGGGAAGCCCGCCGCGCGCTTTATCCTGCGGCCAGCATGAATTATCTGGAAACTACGGGAAAAACTTCCGGCACAACCCAGGATTTCACAGATAGAGAGTACAAGCTTAAGGTTGAATATCCGCTGTATTATGGCTGGAGGCTTAAGTACGCGGTTGAGCAGGCTATGAGTAACCTGAAGGCATCAACGTCAAATTACGACAAAACCCTGCAGGATTTAAGAAGCGAGGTGGAGCTGGCGTTCTATGTGTACATGGCTAACAAGATGACTCTAAAGTTACATAAAGAGCTATTGGAAGAGACGGAGAATATATTTACCGGAGCCAAGAAGAGGCTTGAGCTCGGTCTGATTACCAGGGCGGAATTTTTGCAACTGGAATCCCAGATGCAGCAGATAAACTACCAGGTTATATCCAGTGAGAACGAATTGGCCATGGCGAAACTTTCCCTGGCGCAGGCAGTCAATATTAAAGAAGGGGAAGACGCGATAGAGATAATAGATAAAGAGCCGGGAAAAGATCTGGAGCCGATTGTGGTAGAGATAACCCTGGAAGAATGTATAGATTTGGCTTTCAGGGCCAGGCCGGACATTAAAGCAAAAGAGTATATGCTAGAATTCAATGATTATGAACGCAAAATGGCGGAAAGCAAAAATCAGCTTAAAGTGGATTTGACCGGCACATACGGCAAATCCGGAGGCGCGTATCAAACGGAAACTTTAAATATGGATCCTGACTGGTATGTGGGATTCAAGGTGTCGAAACCATTGGGCGGGAATACCCTTTCCACAGCTTTTACGAAGGATAAGACAAGCCAGAAACATGGCCAGTCGTCAAGGACGGAATCCGTCAGCAAATCCGTAGAACTCGGGCTTTTGGACGGGCTTCAGAGGTTTTCCGAAGAAAAGTCCGCGGAGATAGGATATAGAAAAGCAAAGGATGAGCTGGAGCAGGTAAGGGATCTCGTTGTCAAAGATGTCAAAGAGTCATATCTAAATTATAAAAAAGGGTTAGTCCAGATAATGACAAATTTAAATAAAATTAAATACAAAGAAGAAGAACTCAAGGTCATTAAATCGCGCGCAGAATTGAACGAGGCATCTCTTTCGGAACTTGCCCAGGCCTATATGGGCCTTACGGATGAAAAGACTTATTACATAGAAGCGCTCGGAAGCCTGTACCAATCCCTGGCAAAACTGAACAAGGCCACGGGGTTTACGCTATTTCTGGACGACGAGAATTTTAAATTGGCGAATACAAAATAGAAAGAGGGGAATATGAAAAATAAATTAAAATTTCTTATCATAGGTTTTATAGCTTTGTGGGTAATAGCTTTCGGAATAATGTGGCTTAGGACATTAGCTAAAAAAGAAAATATCAAGGATTTCGCTTCTTTAAAACAGGCCGTAGGCGCAATGTTCTCAAAAGGCGGAGCTAAAAAAGAGAAGGCCCTTGAGGCGGTTACGGAAGGAAGCGGGGAGCAGAAAGAAGCGGTTCCCGTGAGGTGCTATAAAGTAGCGCTTATGGATTTTAAAGACGATCTCCCTGTCATGGGCATGGTAAAAGGAACGCTGGAAATACCTATTAAGTTTGAGGTTAACGGCGTGATAGAGGTTATAAATTTCAGAGAAGGCGATATGATAAACGAAGGCGAAATAATAGCGTCTCTTTATAAAAAGGACGCGCAATTAAAAGTAGACTACGCAAAAAGCAAGGCGGAATCCGCGAAGACTCAGGCCCTTGCCGCAAAAAAGAAATATGAGATGTATAAGAATCTTTATGATATAGGCGGCATTATAAAGGCGAAACTGGAAGAGGTGGAGTTGGAGGCAAAAAGCGCAGGAGAGCAGGCTAAGTCAGCCGAGGTGGAGCTCAAGTCAGCCGAGGCGGAACTTAAAAAGACGGATCTTTACGCATTTCGCGAAGGAGTCCTCGGAGTAAGAGAAGCTGAAGCGGGAGAGTTTGTGACTCCGAATAACAGGATAGCGACTATTTATGACGTAAAAGAAGTGTTCGTGGAGCTCGGGGTAGTGGAGAAAGATATAGATAAAATTACGCTCGGGCAGAAAGTCGTAGTGACGGTGGACGCGCATTCAGGGATGGTGTTTGAAGGCAAGGTAGATTATGTGTATCCTCTCATAGAAGGGAAATCCAGGACCCTGATTGTCAAGGTCAGGCTTCCCAATCCGGATGCTCAGCTTTTGCCCGGGATGTTTTCGAGGGCTATGATAACAGTCGCCGAGTTTACCAATGCTATGGTTATCCCTTCCCTCAGCCTTAATAAAAAAGATGAGGCCTACACAGTATCCGTGATTGACGATCAGAATAAGGTGCGCATTAAACCGGTCAAGGTGGAATACGTTACCACGGATTATTCCGTTATAGGAGAAGGCATCGCAGAAGGCGAACTGGTGGTAACGGAAACTCCTCAGGAACTGAAAGAAGATATGCCGGTTCAGGTTATAGAAGTCCAGGAAAACACCCAAGCTCAATGAAGCTACCAGACCTTTCAATAAATAAACCCGTAACTGTAATAATGATTTTCCTGGGGATCGTGCTCATGGGATTGATTTCCCTCGGCAGGCTGCCTCAGGAATTGTTTCCGGCCATTTCTTACCCCCAGCTTACCATTGTGACAACTTATGAAAATGCCGCTCCGGAAGAAGTAGAAACCCTCATAACTAAAATCATAGAAGAAGCGGTTGGTACTGTCGGCAGTCTTAAGCGTATAAGTTCCACTTCAAAGGAAGGTATTTCCCTGGTAACTACGGAGTTTAACTGGGGAACTAATATGGATTTTGCTTCCCTTGGCGTGAGAGAAAAAATAGACCTTGTAAAAGAAAGACTTCCCATAGGTTCGGCAGATCCTATAGTAATGAAATTCAACCCATTCGAACTTCCTGTCATGACCCTTAGCGTTACAGGAGAGAAAACGCCCTCGGAACTTTTAAAGCTTACCAGGAAATTTATAAAGGATGAGCTTGAAAAGGTGCCTGGGGTTGCCTCATGCAACATAACAGGCGGGCTGGAGAGAGAAATAATTGTAGCAATTGATCAGGCAAGGCTAAGGGCGTCAGGCGTAGGAATAAATAAAGTAGTGGAAGCGTTAAAAGCCTCAAATCTTAATTATCCCGCAGGTAATATAGAAGAGCATTTTTATGAATATCTGATACGTACCATAGGAGAGTTTGAAATAATTCCTCAGATAAAGGATACGGTTGTAGGTACTGACGAACCTGAGGGCCAGAAGGCCCTTTTGGAAAGCATGGAGGATCAAAAGAAAAAAGAAACAATGGCGAGGCTTGTATACCTGAAAGATATCGGGGAAGTAAAAGATACGTTTCAGGAACGCACCAGCATCTCCAGGTTTAACGGGAAGGAAAACATATCGGTATCTATTCTGAAGCAGGCAGGTTCTAACACACTGCAGGTGGCGGATAACATAAAAAAGAGAATCGATGACATAAAAAAAGACCTGCCTAAAGATATAAATTTAATTATAGTATATGACCAGTCTATTTTTATCAGAAAATCCATCAGGGATGTTGGAGACGCCGCGTGGCAGGGCGGGCTTTTGGCGTTCCTGGTTTTGTGGTTATTTTTAAAAAAGTTAAAGCCCGCGTTGATAGTCGCTTTGTCCATTCCTATTTCTATAATGATTACATTTACGCTTATGTATTTTAGCGGTATTTCTCTGAATATGCTTTCTCTCGGCGGGCTTGCCTTAGGCATAGGCATGCTTGTGGACGCAGGAGTTGTAGTTATTGAGAATATATCAAATCATATCCAGAGAGGAGAAGAATTAAAAGAGGCCGCAAGAATTGGCGCAAATGAGGTTGAAAGCCCTATATGGGGTTCTGTCATGACAACGGTAGTTGTATTTTTACCTATGATATTTGTTACAGGCATAGCAGGCCAGCTCTTTAAGGAGGTTGCTATAACCGTTACGTATTCTCTTATGGCCTCATTGTATGTGTCTTTGGCGCTAATCCCTTTGTTTGTAACTCTGGGCAAAAAAAAGAAGCTTGCTTCCGGAGAGGAAGCGCCTATGGCAGAAGGCTCAGAGTTTAAATTGGTTAAATGGATGGGGACTGTGTATGGCAAGTCTCTGCCGGTTGCGTTGAAAAATAAAAAACTGGTAATATTCGGAGCCCTTATGCTGTTTTTATTCAGCATGCTGATATTCCGATTTCTTAATAAAGAATTTATGCCCAAAATAGACCAGCGCGAATTTGCGATGAAGGTTAATCTCATGACAGGCACAAGGCTTGAGATAACGGATTCCAGCGTCAGGAAGATAGAGGAAAAACTTTTAAACAATAAAGACGTGGACAGCATAGCGGTTACCATCGGTTCCAGCAAGGAAAAAGGCATGGGGGATATGGTGGAGACCCTTGGTTCGCATCAGTCCAATATTATCGTTAATCTTAAAAAAGGCAAAGAAAAAGGCAAGCTTAATACTTCCCGGATAATACAGAACCTGAAAAAAGAATTGGATAAAGAAAATCTGGAAGGCGCGGAAATAGAATATATCTTGCAGGATAGTATTTTTAAAAGCGCATTGATGGGCAGCGCGCCTATAGTGATAGAGATAAAAGGCCAGGACCTTGGTTTTACAAAAAAACTTTATGAAGAACTTCGTTTTGAGCTGGCCAAGATACCGGGTATATACGGCATAAGAACGAGCCTTGCGCCTCCTGCGCCGGAAACAAAAGTGAATATCATCAAGGATAAAGCCGCTTTATACAATCTCTCGGTAGGTTCTATCGCTCAGGCAGCTCATGTGGCTATCAAGGGCATTACCGCTACGAAGTTTAAAGAGCAGGGGAGGGAGATAGATATAAAGGTAAGACTGAGGCCTGAAGACAGGAAAAGACTTTCAAGCATAAGAAGTATATTAGTACATTCGCCATTAGGAATAGATATACCGCTTTCAGAAGTTGCTTATATTTCGCATGGAGTCGGCCCGAGCGAAATAAAAAGGCTTGATCAGCAGAGAATAATATTAATGACCGCAAATGTCACTGGCAGGCCTGTGGATAAGGTAATAGGGGACGTCAATAAGGCGATAGATTCCATAATGGCCAAGTATGCTGATATAAAAAAGCAGGCGGCAAAACAGATTGAGAAAGATTTTACGATACAGCTGGCCGGCGAGAATCAAGAGATGAAAGAGTCATTTTTAAGTTTGATGTTCGCGCTAATCCTTTCGGTGCTTCTGGTGTATATGATTATGGCGAGCGAATTTGAATCATTCTGGCAGCCTTTTATCATCATGTTTACCCTGCCATTATCTTTGATAGGCGTTGTATGGATTTTATTTCTGACTCATACACCTATTAGCGTCGTTGTTATATTAGGAGTAATAATGCTGGGCGGAATTGTTGTTGATAACGGGATAGTTTTAATAGATAAAGTAAATGTTATTAGAAAAGAAGGGAAAGATTTTGTTACGGCAGTCAGCGAAGCCGGCTCAAGCAGACTCCGCCCTATAATGATGACATCATTTACTACGGTTTTAGGCCTTTTTCCACTTGCGCTTGGCCTTGGAGAAGGTTCCGAGCTTCAAGCTCCTATGGCAATAGCTGTGATGGGAGGGCTTACTGTTTGCACTTTTCTTACGCTTTTTGTAATACCGATTCTTTATGTTATGGCCGCAAAATGGCTGGAAAGAAAGAAAGAAGAAATTTCGCCTGTTACGGCGCAAGCTGTCGAATCTGAAACGATTAAAACAGAACCCGTTAAAGTAGCGAACGTCAGTGAGCCGCTGCAAGCCAGTAGTGAGCCTGAAATTGTAAAAGATATAATTGTAATGCCTTCAAAGACTCTGGAGGAACCCCGGGTATTTAAGATCGAATCCGCGCCTGGAAAGCAGGGAGAACCAAAAAGCGGACAGCTTACCAAAAGGCAGATTCAACTTTTGGAGCATATTAAAAAATCCGGAAAAATTACGAGAAAAGAATATTCAGATCTATTCAATATATCAATACCTACTGCGGCCCGGGATTTGAGGCAACTTATGGACAAGGGTGTTCTGAAAGCAGAAGGCCCTCTTGGCCCCGGGAGATGGTATGAATTAAAGTAGCCCTTAAGGCGGCGTATGTCTCTTCCAAGTTATTCTGTAAATAAGCCTGTAAGTATAACAATGTTTTTTATAGGCATTGTAATTTTGGGAGTAGTTTCTCTGTTCAGGCTTCCCGTCGAGCTAAAGCCGAATATTTCCTACGGGAACATCAGCATAATTATAGAAGTAAGAGGAGGCATGCCTCCGCAGGAAGTCGAGAGCCTGGTCACAAAGCCGATAGAAGAAGCCGTGTCTACGGTTACCCATCTTGAAAACGTCTATTCCACGTCAAAATCAGGGGAGTCTATGGTATGGCTTGAATTTGAACCAGGCATCAATATGGATTTTGCCGCGCTCGAAACAAGAGAAAAGTTTTCCAAGATAAAAGACAAGCTTCCTAAAGAAATTGAAAAACCGATATTGGCGCAATACAAAGAATCCGATACACCCATAATGGTGCTCGCGGTTACAAGCAATGTACATACGGTAGAAACATTGAGGAGGGTAGTAGACGAGCAGATCAAGGAAAGGATCTTAAGAGTAGAAGGCGTGGCAAACGTGGATTTATACGGAGGGAAAGAAAGGAAGATCCTCGTCGAGATAGACCAATCAAGGCTTCAGGCTCATCACGTGCCCATAGACAGTGTGGTGAGCTCGCTGGGAGCGAACAATTTCAGCCTGCTTCTGGGAGACATTACCAAAGAGAAAAACAGGTATCTTATAAGAGCTATAGGAACTTTTAAAAGCGTTAAAGATATGGAAAATATAGGAGTTAGCATTACCCCGCAGGGAGCTGTTATAAAGCTTAAAGACGTCGCGACAGTGAAGGACTCTTACGCGGACCCTTCAAATTACGCCAGGACAGATATAGAGCCTGTAGTCTCAATATATATCCAGAAAGAATCCACAGCCAATACAATCAGAGTAATCAGCGACATAAAAAAAGAACTTAGCCAGATAAAAAATATAATAGATAAAAGCATTTACATAAAAGCCACACTTAACCAGGCAGATGTGATTAACGACGCAATAGACGCTGTAAAGGGTTCTCTTGTAACCGGCGCTTTTCTTTCGGTCCTGATACTCTTGATGACGCTGAGAGATTTCAGGCCGACATTCATAATAAGCGTTACCATACCGGTGTCAGTTATGTTCACGTTTATCCTCATGTATTTTCAGAGGCTTTCCCTGAATGTAATGACATTGAGCGGCCTTGCACTCGGAATAGGCATGCTTATAGATAACTCGATAGTCGTGCTTGATAACGTGGATAAAAAGAGGTCCGGGCTTTTGCCTTCGCCGGACTGGAGAGACAAAGATAGAAATGCTGTCATAGAGGGCGCTTCAGAAATGGCCCTGGCTATAATTACCTCCACCATAACTACCGTTATCGTATTTCTTCCGTTCGCGTTTGTAAATAAAGAGACAAGGATGCTCTGGAGCGGGCTTGCTTTTACAGTAACTTATTCTCTATTGACAAGCCTGTTTGTGGCTATGACATTGGTACCTACACTGTTGAGCCAAATGGCCCGTAAGCCTGTAGAAAAAAAAGAACAAAAATTTTCAAAGAAAAGCATGGCTATTAGAATAAAAGGTATATACAGAAAAGGCCTGGTTATAGCCTTAAGGTTCAGATATGCGTTGATGCTCGCGGCGTTTTTGATGTTAGCTATCGCATTATTTTTCGGCATGAAACTGGAAAAAGAATTTATGGTAGAGGCGGAAGAGGGCCGCTTTACAATATTTGTTGAACTGGAGCCTGGCGCTAAATTAGACGTCACCGACAAAATGGCGAAAGAATTAGAAGAAAAGCTTGCTGATATAAAAGAGATAAAGACCTTTACTTCCAAGGTTGAGCCCGGGTCTTCAAAGATATATGTTAAATTAAAACCCATAAAAGACAGGGCAAACTCTACAAAAGAAGTAATGGATGCCATACGGCTGGAAGGGGACGTGGTCGCGAGGCATTATAAAGGAGGTTTTATATATTTTTCAGAACTGGAAGAAAGCGGGCTGAAAGAACTTACCCTGGATCTCTGCGGATATGATTACAAGGTGTTGAAGGAAACCGCCATCTCGATAGCTACTAGGCTCGGTAGCATAGACGGACTCCAGGATATAAGGATGTCCAGGATAAGTGGCAGGCCGGAATGGCTTGTTAAGATAGATAAACAGCAGGCAAGCTCGTTTGGATTTACAACCCAGGAGATAGCGGAGACACTGCACGGAGAAATAAGGGGCCTGAGGGCGACTCTTTTTCATACCGATGCGAAAGAAATAGAGACTATCACAAGGCTGCAGAAAAAGTATAGGGCCAAGGTAGACGATGTGAGGAGCCTTACTGTATATACCCCGGAAGGAAACTCCGTATTCCTGGAGCAGATCGCGGATTTCGTGCCAGACATAGGCATGAGCGAAATTACAAGAAAGAACAAGACCAGGATCGTACAGATAACAGCGATGGTTTCAAAAGGGAGCCTGCAGAAGGCGGTGGAAAAAGCAAGGGCTAGCCTCGGAGACATGGAGCTTCCGAAGGACTATTACTGGAGGGTAGGAGGAGACTACGAAAGGAATATAAAAAATGAGAAAGAATTATCCGCATTCCCTTTTTCTCTGACGCCTCCTTATGTTCAGATGCCGGGTATTCTGTGGATAACGCTGTTACTGGTTTTCATGGTTCTATCGTCTTTATTCGAATCTCTTACCCAACCTTTTGTAATACTGTTTTCAGTGCCGCTCGCGGTTGTAGGAGTTGTGGCCGCACTTTTTATATCTCATAAGCCCATATCAAGAGGAGTTATGATAGGGGCTATAATGTTGGCCGGTATCGTCGTGAATAACGCCATTATACTGGTTGACAGGGTAAATTTCCTCAGGATTAAAAAAGACGGAAGCTCTACCAATAAATACAATCATATATTGCGCGCGTCTATTATGGCTGGTGAGGACAGATTCAGGCCGATATTTATGACTACGTCTACGACAATACTCGGGCTTGTGCCAATGGCGTTTGATAAAAGCGAATCAGCCAATCTGTGGTCTCCCCTGGCTATAACAGTTATAGGGGGGCTCACCTCTTCCACGGTAATGACGTTATTCCTGGTGCCAAGCGTCTATATGATCTTCGAAGATTTTAATGCGATAGTCCTGGCGCCTAAACGATTATTAGTATTTATTAGAAGAAGAATGTATGGTATAATAAAAAGAAAAGGTAAACCTGTAAAAAATATTTAAGGAGACGAGGTTATGGATAAAACATTGCGGTCAATACTATGGATACTGGTAGGATTGGTGGTGCTAAGCAGCTTCAGTACGGCCTGGTTTTTCCTTTCAAAGGAAAAACTTTACAACGAATATACGAATCTCGAAGAGTTGTTTAAGACTACAATGAATAAGCTGAATACGGAGATCGCCCTCGCGACCAAAGAAAAAACGGAATTAAAAACAAAGTTGCTTGCCATAGAGGAGAAGTTCATCGCCCTGGAAGCGAGCCACAGGAAGCTGAGCTCCGAAAGCGATGCAGCCTTTAGCGAGAGGGATGATTTAAGGAGAGAGCTTTCCAGCGTTAAAAAAGGAAAGGCGTTTCTTGAGAAGAGGCTGAATGAGATGGAATCGGATATGTTTGTCGCCAATCTCCTGAAGCAGAAGGTCGGCTTAGAGGTGGAGATAGAGAGGTTAAAAAATGAAACGAATCCGAAAGACCAGGAGATATCCCGATTAAAAACCGAGAACATAAACAAAGATCTGAGGCTGTCCCAATTACAAGAGGAGAAAAGCTCGATTGAGCAGAAATTGAAAAATTCAGAGAAGGTTGCACAGATTTTAAGCGGTGACCTTTTAAAAGAAAAGGACTTTAACAAGGACAATAAGGCAATGTCCGAGAAGATAGCGATGGAGAATAACGCGCTTAATTCCAAGGTATCGGAATTTGAAGAGATAGCGAAGGAATACAACAGCCTCTTGGCTGAAAAAGAAAATATGAAATTGGCCCTTGCCAAGCTTGAAAGCGACGTTGAACATAAGAATCAGGAGATAAATAAATACAGGGTCGCTCTTCAGGAAAGCGCGGCATTGTCCCAGGAAGTGAGGGCGGAGGCCTATCGCGCTCCGGGAGAGGTGGAATTACCGACTATCCGCGCGCAGAAAACAGCCATGCTTACCAGCCCTTCCTTGGAACGCGTAGAAGAAACTGAAGAACTAAAAGGCAAGATTGTCACAATTAATATGGAGCATAATTTTGTGGTAATAGATCTTGGCAAACAGGATGGGATAGACATAGGGAATAAATTTAACGTTTACAGAGGAGAAACGCTCCTGGGCTCGGTAGAGATCATACAGGCGCGAGACAAGATTGCGGCAGCTGATATAAAAGATCTGAAAGAAGGCATGAGTATAGAGGTTAATGATACTGTTGTAAAAAGATAAGCGATGGGCCTTTCGAAATACTTTAAACAGTAGCCCGCCTTAGAACCGCGTATTCTGGAAATAATATTATGAAGATAGGTATAATAGGTCCGGCGCAGTCAGGAAAGACAACCATATTCAAGGTGTTGCTGCAGTCCGCGGATATCTCCGGAGACATTGGCATGTTTAAATTTATGGATAGCCGCATAGAAAAGCTGAGCGATATTTTTTCCTCGAAGAAAAAGGTATATCCCGAAACAGCTTTTTTGGACATTGCCTCGGGAGCGGGTTTTACAGGCAAAGAGTATTCCAAGCTGCATGACATAGACCTTTTCATATGCGTGGCAAATGCGTTTTTTAACGAGGATCCTAAAAAAGGCCTGGAAGGTTATATGATGGATATCATTCTCAGTGACCTGGAAGCCATACAGACCAGGATCACAAAAATAGAAAAAGAAAGAATGAAGATGAAGACCGATACGGAGAGCGAGCTGAAGCTTTTAAAGAGATGCCAGGACTCTCTTGAAAATTCAAAACTTTTGCGCAATATAGGCCTGACCAAGGATGATTTGAAACTTTTTTCCGGGTTTTCGTTTATAAGCCTCAGGCCCATAATAATCGTCCTGAACACGGAGGAAGGTTCGAAAGAGGATAAATTAAAATTGGCGGAGGAATATTGTTCTTCAATAGGCGCAAGCTGCATAAGATTTTTCGGCAAGACGGAACTGGAGATCCTGGAATTAAATCCTCAGGAGCGCGATCAGTTCTCCAAAGAGATGGGCTCGGGGTATAACTTCAGGGAAAACATGTCAAGGCTGATATGTAAGGAGTTGAATCTTCTCACATTTTTTACGGCAGGGGACAAGGATACGACAGGCTGGCATCTGGAATCCGGCTCAAGCGCCATAGAAGCCGCGGGCAAGATCCACTCTGATATAAAGAGGGGTTTTATCAGGGCGGAGATTGTAAATTACCAGGATTTTGTCAAATGCGAAGGCAATATGCAAAAGGTGCGCGAATCGGGGTTATTGAAAATAGAGGGAAAAGAATATATCATTAAAGACGGTGACATGCTAAATATCCGCTTCAACGTCTAAACAACTTGACATTGTGACAATGTAAGTTTTGTCAAGTTTATGAATTAAAAAGAAGGAGGAAAAGTGCGGAAGATCAGAAGAGCTCTTATAAGCGTATCGGAAAAAAAAGGGTTGGAGGAGCTGGTAAAGACGTTAAATGAATTTAAGGTGGAGATACTGTCCACGGGAGGAACCGCCAAGATGATAGCGGAACTGAGGATACCCGTTAAATCCGTTTCGGACTATACAGGGTTTCCGGAGATGCTGGACGGAAGGGTAAAGACACTGCATCCGAAGATTCACGGCGGGCTTCTCGCTATACGGGATAAAAAAGACCATATGGATCAGATCGAAAAACACGGCATAGACCTGATAGATATGGTGGTGGTGAACCTTTATCCTTTTGAAAAAACAGTCGCAAAGCCAGGCGTGAAATTGGAAGAAGCGATCGAGAACATAGACATAGGCGGGCCAAGTATGCTGCGTTCGGCCGCAAAAAATTCCAAGGATGTCGTAGTGGTGTGCAATCCGGACAGATATAAAGATGTGATAGAAGAGCTAAGGAAAAATAACGGGGCGATTTCCGATGAGCTGCATTTCAAGCTTGGAGTAGAGGTTTTTGAGAAAACGTCAAAATATGACGCGGCGATTTATAACTATTTGAAATTGCAGGCGGATGGCAAAGGGCAAATAGCGGAGTGTGGAGAAAGAGAATTTCCTGATGTCCTGGAATTGAAATTTGAAAAAGTGCAGAGTTTGAGATACGGAGAAAATCCGCACCAGAAGGCAAGTTTTTATAAAGATAAAAGTATTAACGTGGTGGGTATTAGCAACGCCAGGCAGCTTCACGGCAAGGAGCTTTCTTTTAACAATATCATAGATCTGGATGCGGCTCTTGAGATAGTAAAAGAATTCAAAGAGCCGGCAGCGAGCGTTATTAAACATACAAACCCATGCGGCGCGGCCAGCAATAAAACATTGGCTGACGCATATAACGACGCTTTGGATTGCGACAAGATTTCCGCTTTCGGGAGTATAGTAGGCCTTAACAGAGAAGTGGACATTAAAACAGCCGAGGCGATAATCAACGCCGGTTTTACAGAATGCATCATAGCGCCTTCGTACGAGAAAAAGGCCTTGGATATTTTAATGGATAAGAAAAACTTACGGTTAATAGAAGTTGGAGAGCCGAAGGGCATAGAGAAGGATTACGATTTGAAAAAAGTCGTAGGCGGGCTTCTGATACAGGATAGGGACATCTTCCATATAGAAGAAAAGGACCTGAAGACGGTTACAAAGAAAAAACCTACAAAAAAAGAAATAGTGTCTTTGCTTTTTGGCTGGAAGATAGCAAAACATGTCAGGTCAAATGCGATAGTTTTGTCGCAGGGAACAAAGACGGTAGGCGTGGGGGCTGGGCAGATGTCCAGAGTAGATTCGATGGTTATAGCTATAATGAAATCCAGAGGCCTTTCCAGAGGCGCTACATGCGCCAGCGACGCGTTTTTCCCGAAAGAAGACGCTATAGATGAAGCTAAAAAAGCAGGTATAACGAGTATAATCCAGCCAGGCGGATCTATCCGCGATGAATATGTCATAAAAGCATGCGATGATGCCGGGATTAGCATGGTTCTTACCGGCGTAAGGCATTTCAAACATTAATTCTATTTGACGCCGCGCAGTTTCTTTGCGCGGCGCCAATGATTATGAATTATAATACTGCGATAGCATACGTTAATTCCTTTATAAATTTTGAAAAAATATCCAGATATCAGTACGCGTCTTCATTTAAGCTAGGGCGGATAAGGGCTATCTTAAATGAACTGGACAATCCTCAGGAGGGGTTGAGCGCTATCCATGTTGCAGGTTCCAAAGGTAAAGGGTCTACATGTGCTATAGCGGCTTATATTTTAAAGGAGGCGGGCTATAAGGTAGGGCTGTATACCTCGCCGCATCTGGTAGATTTTAAGGAAAGGATAAGGATACTTGACGGCTCCAGGCTTGATGACGCAGGCCCTGGAAGATTTGAAGGGGTTATAAGCAGCAAAGAATTTATAGACCTTATTGAGGAGATAAAGCCTGTCGCAGAAAAATTCAGGGTTCATAAGATTTTAGGCAGGGCATCTTTTTTTGAGATTATAACATCCTGCGCTTTTTTGTATTTTAAAAAAAAGCGGGTTGATATAGCGGTTCTGGAGACAGGGCTTGGAGGAAGGCTGGACGCAACAAATGTCATAACGCCTTTAGTTTGCGGGATAACGGATATTAGCCTGGAGCATACGGATAAATTAGGAAATACTTTGGCTGAGATAGCTTATGAAAAAGCTGGGATTATAAAAAAGCGAGGCTTGGCGGTTAGCGCCAGGCAGGAGAAAAGTCCGAGAGAAACAATAAGAAAGGTTTGCCGCCAGAGGAATGCAGGGCTTCTTGAGGTAGGAAAAGATATAAAATATTCTATTTTGGATTCAGGCGAATCAGGCCAGGTTTTTGATTTAAAAGGGCCGGGGTATTGTTATAAAAATTTGGAACTGAATCTGATGGGTTCTCATCAGATTAAAAACGCTTCTCTTGGCATAGGCATGCTTA
>Ga0172371_10002499_pt1 | contig 29194 bp, 27 predicted proteins | sample Lak12m_FD_114543 | JGI IMG/M metagenome (GOLD analysis project Ga0172371, IMG submission 114543) | Freshwater microbial communities from Kabuno Bay, South-Kivu, Congo - kab_022012_12m | ecosystem: Environmental > Aquatic > Freshwater > Lake | place: Democratic Republic of the Congo: South-Kivu...
CATGAATAGAAGCTCGCGCAGGAAGCCCGGCTGGCGGTAGGTCATCAGGATCAGGTTCTTGAGGCCACAGATCCAGCCGATTAGATCTGCGCTGATGCCCCAGCCTCCCGCGACCAACAGCCCATACTGTTCTGCCAGGTGAAGGTAGGGCGCGCTCTCCTGCCGGTAGGTCTCGATTTCAGCCTGGGTGGGTGGCACCAGAAGAAAGCGCAGAGGCTCCAGGTCTGCAGGACGATCCACCAGGTACTTCTTTGAAGCCGGGATGAGGTGGTCATCGAGGAAAGGGACATGATCACCCCACGGCCAAATGGAAGGCTTGCGCACCTCTGTTCGCAACCTCCCCACCGGCGTATGGTACTCTTTCACGAGCAACGCACCCGGCCCTCCCTCGCTTTCCACCCATTCTTCCACCCGGACACGCGGGTCGTAACCCACCGGAAGTCCGTGCAGGTTATAGTGATCGTTGACAAGCACAGGAGGACGCGGCGGCAGCTCGACGACCGTATCCAGCCCCAGATCCAGTTGCGCCCCTATGAATTCACGATAGTCGCGGCAATGATTTTTCAATCCCTTGAACATCATGAAGGCGCAGGGGGTGTGGCCGGGTGAGTGGCACGCCAATGCGGCCAGCATCCGCTCGCGGGAAGTCCCGGAATCAGGAATCATTAGAAATTACAGGAGAATGGGGTTGTAAGGGCAGTTTCATACCCGTACAACCCCCGCCCCCCGGTTATTGAGATAACCCTTCGTTCAAGTTTTTTTGGCCGATGGCGCGGAAGGCTTGCCCAGGGGATACGGGCCGAAGAAGAAGTATTGTTAGACTCAATCAACAAGGTATCTTCTCCAAAAACACACCGGACGTAGGCGATTTTCTCATCATTCTCGACGGTCAGGGTGGCTTGTACATCGAGAGCTTCAATAATCTGCCTGCGAGCATCAAAATCTTCATCCGCCGCGCTCAATCCTTCCGCAACTTCTTCCGCAAAAACCTGAATATTCTCAATTTCCTCTTGGGTCAACGATTGATTCTCCAGGCGCTCTTCGATACTGGAGCGTTCGCTTTGGAGCGCGGCAATGGTTGTTTCCAGCCGGCTTTTTCGATCCAGCAGAAACTCTCGGGTGAAATCACCACTCAAATACAAATCGAGCAGCCGTTGCAACTGCCCCTGGTGGTCGGCAAGTAGATCGTCCACGGTTTTAAGCCGTTCTTGCATCGGCTTCGCTTCTCGTTCGCGCTCTTCTTGATACATATACAGGCCATTTTCAAGCGCCTCGGGATCTACTAAAAATGAGCGAACCCATTCCCAAACGGCTGTATCCACCCCTTCCACACGGAAATAGCGAGCATTTGTACAGGTTCGTTCGTATTCATCATATCCTCGCGCTACCGCACAACGGTAGTACAAATGGTTTTTCCCGTCAACAAATGTCCCGTTTCCCGCCATTTTGGCCCCGCAGACGCCGCAAATAACGCGCTTGCTGAGCAAATATTGGTATTTCATATTCCTCCGTGAGTTTTCCTTGTTGGTCTCGCGGCGCTCTTGGGCGGCTTGCCAGGTCGCCTGATCTACGATTGCCGGCACCTGAATCGCCAACAAGTAATCATCTGGGTTGCGAACACGCTTGCCGTTTTGGTGTCCATATTTCCCATAGTGCCAGACACCAACATAAGTTTCCGTATGCAAAATGCGATTCACAGTTGCATGCGCCCATTTGTTGTTGGTCCGTTTGATTACGGTTGGGATCGGCGCCCCCATTTCGGTCAATTTGTGAGCAATCGCTTTGACGCCGATACGACTATTCTGGCTGTCACCCCGGGTATACCAGAGATAAATCAGCCTGACGATTTCGGCCTCTGGTTCATAGATAACCAACTCGCTCTTGCCGTTGTTTTCTGCCAGGCGGTAGCCATACAGAACCCGACCATGCACAATCACGCTGCCAGCCTTGACTTTCTGACGCCGCCCGCGCACCATACGTTCGTTGATCTTAAGCCGTTCATATTCGGCGATCACAGCCTTGATGTTCTTGTTCAAGTTGCCTTCAGGTGTGTTGGGGTATTCCCCCATCACATATTCGATCTGTACGCCATAACGCTTGAACTCCTGCTCGATAATCAGTTGCTTGGCCAGTCCACGCGCAAACCGATCAATTTCGCGAGCGACCAAAATGTCGAATTCGCCATTCCGGGCCATCTCAAGCGCCTGGTTCAATTGGGGAAGCTCAAAGGAGGCCCCTGATGCGCCACGGTCATCTTCGGGCAGTTCTGCCACAATATGATAGCCGCGGCTGAGCGCATATTCCCGGCAGATTTCCAACTGTCCGATAAGATTTCGGCCCTCTTTGCCGCGATCATCGCCAGATACCCTTGCATAAGTCACTGCACGCTTTTTCATGTTGATCCTCCTAATTTTCGCTGATGATCTCGATACCGTGCCCGTTGCGGCGCAGCCGGCCAACCTGCTCCAACTCGGCAACTGCGTCAGAGACCCAGGCCTTCGAGCGTTTGACGGCTTGGCCGGCCAGGCTGTAGGATGCGCCCGGGTTTTGTGTGTAAAAAGCAACCAGATCATTCAACGCGCCTGCACGGCTGGATTTGCGCGCCTGGTTGACATCGTTCAAGCCAGTCTCTGTTCGTTCAGCGCCTGTCCAATCGGTCAGGGCTTCCTGAACGTTCACCTGAACGGGTTCTGAACGCCATCCAGTCCGTTCAGAAGAACGCCAACCTGAACGTTCGGCTCGGCGCTCTTCGCGTTCTTGCCTTACCAGGACTTCCCGGTTTTCTTGTTGTGAAATCAACGCCAGGTTGAACGCGCCAACCAGAGCCAGGGCTGGAAATAATGCTGGCGCATATGTTGACAGTGCCGGAAACACTTCCAACAGAATAGTCAATCCGATAGTGGCTGTGAGATAAACCAGCCCAAGCGCCAGGGCATAACCGGCCGGCGCGGTTGGATCAATCTTGCGCTTGCGGTTGTTCCAGTCAGAAAGCCACAGCCAGGTATGAACGCTGGTCAGCCCCAGGAATTCGACGATGGCGGCAATGATGATGGCTACCGCCAGCGGGATTTGCAGATGCTCCATGCTGGAGCGGGCTACAAAATATGCGCTGGGAAAAGGTGCAAACCACGGCGTGAGCCGGGCCACGATCTTGACTAGAAACATTTCGCCGTTGGCAGCGCCTGATGATTTTGATGGGTTGTGCATGTTTTATGTCTCCGTATAGGTAGTATTTTTTCTACCTATTCTTTCAAAACAAAGGTGACAGTCCCAGACCTGTCACCTCACAGGCGGTTATTTAGAGCGACGTTTGCCGCGCGGCCCAGCCCGACCATCCGCGCTGGTTTTGGTTTCAGCGAGATAGCGTTCCAGACTGTCGGCGCGGATCAGATACGAGGGCCCCACCTTGACTGCATCAAGCTTACCTTGACGAATCAGTCGGCGGATGTACTCCTCGTTGTATCCTGTGCGCTCGGCCGCTTCTTTGATACTCAAACTAGGCCATTCTGGCATGCACAAATCCCAAGATCGATCTTGGGTTGATTCTAACACAATGCCAATCGCCTCAGGTGACATCGCCGCCGCCAATCGTACAGGAGTTGCCAAAATAGGTAGTAAACATACTACTATTTTACAAGTTGAATGTGCGCCTGTCAAGGAGGTTCCTCAACAACATGCGCCCACTGCAATAGGAAACTGACATCCACAACAGGCTTGAACTTTTTGAACCAGTGCGATCTGGCTTGTGGCCAGATCCTGGAGCCAGCAGCAGTCGGTTTCGCAACGTGCGATCCAATCGCTGCCAGCGTTCCCGAGCGGACAGCTCGTTCCAGCAGGTGGAGGCTGGTCAGCCTCCATGAGCAACTGACGATGGTTATGCAAGGCGGGTGGCCTTGCGCAAAAAAGCCGGAGCCTGTTTGTCCAACATGGACGCGGCGCGGGTGCGCCGGGTTGAAGATACCAGCCAAGGCCAATATCTCCTTTCGCCAGACCGGAGCCTGGCAGGGCGGAGTCAGAACGCCCAGGCAACTGAACCTATAGTTCAGCAGCGGCGTCGGTGATAAACACCGGAATCTGGGTTGTTAAAGTACGGGTCCAGAACTATGCCTGGACGCAACGGGCAGCGATATTACGAGCTGCCACGATATCGGTGATGGATGTATAGCCGCATCCCTGACAGTGAAAGCGCCCCTTAGGCGAAGCATTCTCTGCCAAATTTAGACGACAACGCGGACAGGTGGTAGAAGTACCACGTGGGTCAACAAATACCACCTGAACGCCGCGTTCTTGCGCCTTATAGATGATCAGGTCAATCAACTGGCGAAAATCCCAAGCCCGGCGCATCTGGCTGAATCGCAGGCTACGATGTTGGCGGTAGAGCAGGCCATCTAGCTTTTCCAGGGCAATGATTGGCCGAGGACGGCTGGCCGCCTCAGCCACCAGCCGGTTGGCGATTTGGTGGTTGGTTGCGCCAACCCAACGCCGTTCGCTCAATTTGATTTGTGCGACTCGTTCAGCGTTACATACCTGAACGGCTTTGCGCCGGCGTTCACTCAGTTGTTTTTTGTGCTGTACCAAAGCCAAGCCGCGCACGATAAGCACCCGTCCGGCAGCATAGGCGGTCACCAGGCGCACTACACCCAGGTCCACGCCGGCGATATCCGCCAGTTCTGCTTCAGCTTGAGAAGCAGCCCGCGCTGGCAATTGGATGGGCAGCGCTACGTACCAGTCGCCGGCGCGCTGGAAAAGGCGCGCATCCCCCCGCACCTGTTCCAGGCGACGTGCCAATTTGTCTGGGATAAACAGCGGCAGCCAGAGCAGTTCACCGCGTTCACCCACAGACATACGCATGGCCCAGAAGCCGTTTTTAGCAACCAGGCGGTAGCAAGCGGAGGGCAGCCCGAAACCGCCCCGCTTCTGGGGCAGGCTGTGGCCGGAGCGATGAGTTTTCCGTTCCAAGGCGGTAATGTCGTTCACAGCCAGGCGGGCATAGGCGCTGGGCAACCCGGCCTGGCGGGCCAGTGGGTAGGCCAGGTGATGGATTTCGCCTGGATGATGAACCCCAGCCGCGGCAACCGCCTGCGCGCCAACATCAACCGCCTGATTGAAACTGGCTTGTAACGCCGCCAGTTTCAGGTGTTTGGCGCGATTGGGTGTACGCAGCTTTAGGACGATCCAGCCTCTATTTTGCATCACGACAGACCCTTTCTCGAAAAAACATCACGGAAAATAACCCGGATAAGCCTGCCCCATTACAGAGCAAAGAATTATGGGACGGAATTACCAGCGCCCCCACTTCTCCTGCCACAGGCTGCCCAGCGCACCCAGCTTATCTTGCTGGAGAATGGTTTGCAGATCGGTTGCCAGGCCGCGTACCGGCACCTCTTTGCATTCCTGCACCAGCGCTCGGCGAATGGCAGCGGTAAAGGTGGCTACGGCCACGTAGGTATTCCACAGCCGGTTCTTGTACCACTTCTCGCCGCGCGCCCGGGCTTTGGTTTCGAACTCAACGTAGATGGGTTCATCGTCCTTCTGGCTGACCAGCAAATCCGGCTCGACCGGTGTGCCAGTGTAGGGCAGCAAGACAACCTTCCAGCCGCGCCTGCGTGCCTGGTAGGCGAAGGCGAGCACGCCCAGGGTGTGGCGGGGAAACTGCAGGCCATTATGACCGCGGATCATTTGATCCCACTCCGAGTCAACGGTCTTCAGACCCATTTCGGCGCAAATCTTTTGGCCGATGAGCGTCAGACGCGTCAAACCAACCTTGCTGGGGCCGATGAAACCGTGGTTTTCGGTGATCGCAAGCCCGGTTGCTGCCAGGTCTTTGGTAACAGCATTGCGAACCGAATGGTTGCCTGGCATCAAGCTCAGGTCATTCTCCATCAACTCGCACAATTCGGCGGTCACAGAGTAGCCGCTTAGCGCCACAGTGGTCAGGGCCTGCAGGATGCGTTGGCGGCGGTCGCGCCGGTAGTTGATCAGCACATGATCCAGGCTGTGAGGAGCCTGGTGCGAAACGGCGCTGAGGTTTAGAGATAGGTTATTCATAAAGTTCTCCTGTTATGGGGTGAAAAGATGGTGGTGGTTTTGGATGACGCATTCACGAGTTGTCGTTTTCGTGATGCAAATTCGAGATCACTTCCAGGCCGGCCTGGTGCAAGCGCTGTCCACGCGCCTGTTCGCTCCGCGCCAGTTCTGGATGGCCGTCAGCTTTTGCCTGGCAGGCGGATTGAAAAGCCTTTTGCGCCTGGGCCAACAGATGGTCAGCAAACTCCTGCTCAGTTAGGCGCGGCCGGCGTAAATCCAACAGCAAAGCAATGATGTCGGCCTTGCGATTGAGTAGAAAGGACACTTCATCCAGCGTCAAGACGCCGCGGGGAGCATCCACATGCAGTTGATCGCCCGTAGGCGCCAGCTTCACGCCTTTATCAAGGATTGCCAGCAAAGGCTCGTAGAGATTGTCGAACATCACAGGTCGAACACATCCCTTTCTGGCGCTTGTGGAGCGCGGTCGCTCGCGGACGCTGAATTGCCTGTGTTTTCTAAGCGGGTGGGTGCATCGTCTTCCTCCTCAATGGGATTGTTAGAATTTGCCTGCGAATCAGCGTCCGCGTCAAGTTCACCGAACTGGATGCTCAAAAGGCGATCCCGGTTATGACCGACGCGCTCATCGAAACGCAGGATAACCCCCTGCTGGCGCAAGGTGGGGGATAATCTACGTAGTTCTCCAGATAGGTGATGGGCAGTGGTGGGGAACTCATCATCTTCTGGATTTACCAGCGGTTGGAGTTCAGCTAATAGGGTCGAGAGAGAACCGCGCCAGGAGATCTGATCCTGTTCGAGCAAGCCAGTTAGAAAACGCAGCAGCGCCTGGGCAACGCTGGAAGCTTCCAAAACAACCTCACTGCCGCGGCTGTGGTTCTCGTTGTAATCTTGCAGCAGTGTGCCTGGTTCCCACCCTAATGCGGGCTCAGCGGCGCTGACCCACAGAATAAAATCAGCCATGCGTGGACGCTCGCTGATCTGGGTTTGGCCCAGGTTCGCCAGGATGGCACTCACCAGATCCAACAACAGGCCCAGCAAGCCGGGGTGCAGCTCATCAAAGCTCGCCCAAACTTCTTTCTCAGTGCGGCGCATGGCATCGGGGATTGGCGCCAGTTCGAGCAGGATGGCGCGATCCAGTAGATCGGGCCGGGTGACAAACTCCGTGATACCGTTGACTATCACCGGACGGACTGCATCCAGTACGACTTCCTCGTCATCGCTGTACAGCTTGCGCACACCAATCCCGCCGCCGGTAGACAGGCGACAAAGCGCGTCCGACATCCAGGGTTGCAGGCGGGAGACATTGTCAATGGCCAGGATATGATTGCTCTGGGCTGCCAGCAGCAGCTCCTGCTCGCCGCGCGGCAAACTGCGCAGCAGGGGCGTGGCGGGATCAATCAGGGATTTGAGCAAGCGGGTTGCAGTGCTTTTGGCTGAGCCCTGCTCACCGCTAACATTGAGCAATGGGTGTGGGCCGCCCAATTGAAAAGCACCCAAGAGGTAAGCCAGCATCAAGCGGGCCTGGCCTGGCAGGGCTAAATTAAATAATCCGAACAGATCATCCAGCTTCCCACCGGTGACCGGCGCCGGCAGTTTGCCAAGCGTTTTGGGTCGGCGGAACATGACTGGCGGGCACTCAACCAGATGCCAACCACTGGGCGTGATTTTGACTGCCCGCCAGGTTTCATCGGCAAGATCAAGATAAAGACAATCCCCCTGACCACCCAGGCGGATGAAAATCGGCAGTTCTGCTCCCTCAAATAGGGCAAGAGCCGTCAAAACGTTGAGCGCGTCTTGCAGAGCCTGGCTGCCGGGAACATTGCCGTTTGCATCCCAGTACAAGCGCCCACACCATTCGCGCATGGTGCGCGAGTTCAGCGCATACACTTCCTGATGCTCGTTGACCTGAACGGCGGCATAGGCGTTGCCCTGCGGGGAATGGAAGAGCAGCGATCTTTCGCGTACCAATTCAACCAACACCGTGGCCTGGGAGGCTGGCTTATCGCTTGTTTCAGCAGCCTGGGCCAACCCTTCCCCTGGAGCGTCTCCGGAAACCTGGTTCTGGCGAGCGGGGCGCCGGCTGCGTTGGCCCGGCTCCAACAGATCACGCAGCGCCTGCCAGTTCTTACCCTGGCAAGAGTTATGGTGGCAGCCAAAATAGCGGGCGCCGTTGGGCATCTGGCCAACGTAGGCCGAGCCGCCGCGGTGCTCGGGGTTGAACGGGCAGGCTTCCAGGGGAATGAGAAGGCCGCCATCAGACATGGCTTTGGGTTGGCGCGGCGTAAGACCATGTTCGCGGCACCAGGCGAGCAGATCGTCTCCATCTGGCGCGGGTGGATTGGGGGTTGGGTTCGGTTCTGCAACCGGCTTCAGCAATGCTGTTGTGACTGCCTGGATCGCCTCCAGGGGCGCCGGTTGCAAAGCTTTCGGGATTTCCAACAGTTTTGAGGCCCGATGCGGGCGATCCGATGTGTCATCGCCTTTGCGAGCCAAGATGCCATAGAGCTTGGTGATGCGCGCCGGGTTGAAAACTGTGGTGTCAATTTTGACATGGTCGGTGTCGAACTGACCGGCCAGCGCCAGCAGGAAGTTCTTGATTGCATCGCTGTCATCGGTGGGTAGTTGGGCCCGATAGAGCAAATGGGCGCCGTTGCCCGAGTCGGCTAGTACCGGTTCAGGAAAACCGTGCTCTCTTAAGTACGCCACGACCTCCATCGCCAGGTTGAGCGCCCATTGGTGCTCGGCGTCAGTAGACGAAATCCCCGCCGGGCGCACGGGGTCAAAATCCAACAGGATCCACTGGCGCTCCAGGATATCGCGGTCGCTGGTTAGTGGGTCACGCGAACGCACCACTTTTAACCGATTTGCCGCGCGCGCCATTAGTGCGCTATTCACCGGATTGAGGGTGATGTAGATGCACTTCGCGCACGGGTAAAGACGCATAACATCTTTAGTCAACGCCTCAGGATCGTCAAAATACCCAGCCTCGGTGTGCGGCTGACGAAAATCAGGCGTGGATACTTCCAGCGCCCTTACTTCGCGAACAGAACCGGGCGGCAGGAGCAGGCGCGCCGTGCGGGCAATTTCATCCCGCGCTACGCGTTGGGGCACGCTTGATCATCCTGCTGAGTTGAGGCCGGCAGAGCGGCTATCTGGGAATCGGCGGCGGGCTGGGGATTTTGTTTCTTGCGCAGGCGTCCCTGCTCGATCAGGTAGGCATACACCCGCGCTAAGATAGCTCGCCGTTCTGCATCGGAAACTTGAGGGGCAGAAATCGGGCTAAGCGTCATGGCTTGCCTCCGGTTGGCTGAGCGCCGCGGTCTGTTTACTCTCTGGCTTGGATTCTGGGATAACCAGAGCCTGGCGCAGAATATGGCGCGCCTGGTCGGCAGGGGCGCGCAATTCTTTCAGGGAAAGCCTGACTAGCTCGTCAAATTCAACCTGGTCAAGCACGATACGAATGCGGTGGATCATCGGCAACTCTCCAAAAACAAAAATGCGGCGAATGTTTTCACCGCATTTGTATCAAGGCCGATTTCCCTTCGTCAATTTCCCGGAATTTCCCATAAATATCCCGGTTCTTCCTGTGTGTTACCTCCTAAGCCGGAGCTTAAGTTCAGGATATTCTTTGCGCCATTTGGAGATCAAGTTATAGACTGTTTTGACCGTAAGCTGATCCTTACCGATTCTGTCGACGATTTCGCCAGCGCTCAAGCCTTCTTGCCATGAGCGGGCGATCAGCCGATGATAATTGATGTCAGGGATCACCTCAAATGGATCACCTGGTGGGGGTGTCACTGGCAGCACAACAAGTGGCGCACTTTCCATTTCCGGCGTTAGGTTTTGAGCGATTCCAGCCTGCGGCACATTTGCCGGCGCGTTACCTGCCAGGGTGGCATTCGTGAGCGCTGGTGCAGGCAGCGCCAAGCGCTCCATGAACATTGTCAATACTCGCTGCTGGTAATCCAGACGTTTCTGATAGGTTCGCTCGACGCAAGCTGCCAACAGGGAACGGATCATCCCCAATCCAAATTGATCTTCTTTTGGCAGTGACACTTTTTGCAAGGTTTGCACCGAGGGTGGCTTGCCGTCATCCGCCAGCCAGCCGGCCAGCTTGTGCCAGAAGATTTGCGCCGGTGAAGTGTCAGACAACATCGTTTGGGATCTGCCGCGTGCCCAACTATAGATGGCCTGTTCCAGCATGGAGATTAATTGTTGATTGGGCGTGGCAGTGGCAGGTGCAGGAATTTCGCCTAAGGCAGTGCGCAATACCCACGTTACCCCCTGACAACACTGCTGCAGGATCTCCACCCCTATTGGCTGACTGAAGGTAATCTCTTGATGTTCAGATGATAGGTCATCCAAAATCTTCTCGACCAGGCGAAGCAAATCTACCGGCAAGCGATCAGGTGATTCGGGCCATCGGCCGCGTTGGCGAAACCAGAGGGCTATAAAATAATCTACACCTTCGCGTTCGGACGGCTGGGGTGGGGGCGTGATTTCCAGGTAGGTGTGATCCTCGGCTGACCAAATCAGCAGGCGGCCGGCGCTGCCAGCCCCAATTGTATCGGTATCCAGATGCGAAAGGTTACACAAAACCTTATTGCTGGCAGGTTCTGATCGCCCCCAGGAACGCTGCTTGGGGTTTAGCTGCCGGATGCAGTAAAACAGTTCGCCATCAGCCTTATCGAGGCTAACATCTAATTGGATGATCTTTATAAGCGATTCGGGTTTCATCTGGAGCGCCTATATACAACCAATTATCGGCCTGTTTCTACCCTGCTCAGCAAATTTTGCACGCGCTCATAGGCATCGCGCTGGGTAGAGACGCGCGCTTCTGGATCAGCAATTTCTTCAAAGTCCACTACCAGGCGAGGGCCGATATGCTCGGGCGAAGCGAATTTCTCGGCGATGATGGCCAGGCTTTCGCGCACCAGGCGGTTGCGGCGGAAGGGAGCAAATGCCTTTACCAGCGCTTCTGGCCCGCCAGGATAACGTGTAATTGCGTAGTAGACATCGTAGCCATCCTTTTCTTTCAGGCGGTTGCCCAGGGCAAATCCTTTCATGACCAAAAAAGGCACGATGGAGGCTACCCGCACCTTGACGCTATCCATGGCGCCGTTCGGGAGCTTTCCTTGCAGCGCAACTTCTACAGGCGTCTCAAAGGCCAGGTCGCAGCCGCGCGCCTTGCGTGGGCGCAAATCCTGAACGCGCTGGGTGCGGTGAGATTTGCTGCTGCCGGCATACTCGCCCGCCAGGAAATCCACTTGCACACGGATCACCCGGCTGCCCATGTCCACATTTCGGAAAAAGATAAACGGCTGTTCGCCCTGTTCATACCCGCGCGCTAACAAAAGCTGCATGATGGAGTGGTAGCCAGCTTCTGTGAGCGTTCGATGATCCAACGCCAGATCCACATCAATGCTGCCGATATGGTGGGTGGCATCGCCTGGGATGAGCAGATCGGGTACCCAACCGCCCACCAGGACAATTCCATCGCGGTACTGGCTCAACAAGTGAACCACTTCAAGCAGAACGCTGCGCGCTGCCTCGACCAGCGTTTCATCGTAATCTTTTTTCGTCTCTACCATTGGGGTTTTATCACCTGATTCAATAGGGTTTCTGCGGCTTCTTCGCCACGGCCGCGATAATTCTTCAGATCCAAGTATACCTGGATTGGATTGGCAACCAGAACATCATCAACCGGCTTACTACCCTGAAAGACGCCTTCATCGTAAGGGGATAGAAGGGTGATATTGGGGCCGCTGGAAACAGACTTCAAGCCTAACCGCGCCGCCAGGGATGGAATGTCGCCTTGAACATAGGCCATGGCGCGCTGGTAGCGCACCGCTGGCGCCAGGCGAGCGGAAGCTGAAAAGCCGGTCAGGGCGTAAGTGATCCCGGCCTCAGCGCAGGTCTCCCCCAAGTCAATCTCAAGCTCGAATGGTGGTTTCAAACTGTAATAGTCAAAAACCTCGTTTTTGCGAAAGGTGTAGTTCTCGGCCCAGGTTGCCAATAGTTCGAAAGGCGCGCTGAGGCGAAAGCCGCCCTCAAGCGCTTGAACCCATTCCCGGTCAACCAGCAATTTCTTGATATGGGATACCATCCCGGAACTGACGCTGGCTGCACTGGCCAGGGCCGTAGTCGTCCAGGTTTGGTTGGGGTAGGAGAGTAAGGCGCGTAAGATGCGTTCCGAGCGCGGCGCAAAGAGCGAAGCCAGTTCCTTCTTCATCACGAAACGGTTGGGCTGGTTTTCTCGCAGGATAAAAATGGTGTTGAAGGCTAACCGGCAGTTGCCCGAAAGGTCAACATAGCCGATCCCGGCTTCAACACAGATTGCTGCGGACGCTGGAGAGATGTAAGGTGCAATGAACACCCCGTAGATCTCAGATTGCTGGCTGCGCAGGCGGAAAAAGCGATCGCCGGCCTGGCGTGCATAGCGCGGCTGGCCGCTGCTTTTCACATCGGCGAAGATGATCTGGTCACCGCCCGCATAGCGCACGCGCAGGGCAATGTCGGGTGAAGCGTCTGCTATCTCGTCTGGGGATACTTCGCCAAATGCAAGCGAGGGGACGCTGGACAGGTGTTTTTTGAGGGCTTGTAGCCCGTCAGAAAGGAGTTTCATGGTTTCAATCCACAGAGTGTATTTAACGTTTGTTAAATGGCATTATATCATTAAAATGCCCCTTGATGCGTTATGAAAAATGATACGAATCATTTTCCCATAATCCCATCGCTCAACTATCATTTTCCCCACCTCTATCCCCTCAAAAATCCGTCACAAAAGGTTTGCGCCCGGCGTCAAAATGGGGTATCTTTAATTTGTGACTAGCTCCACAGGATTGGGAAGCAAGTCATCCAAACAATGAAACCAGGGTCATCCTTTTATGTCTGATTTGATTCCCATGCAAGATACTCCTCAGTATGAGGGCCCAATTGCCCATTTCACCTATTGGGATCTCTGGCTGCTGATGATCGTAGTCCAATATTTCAAAGGGGATTGGGATGCGCTGGCCGAGCACTTTCGTACGAAAGCCAAATCCGGCGGATTTGAACGTGACCGCGCCGAGGGACTGCTCAACCACCTGCGCCATTTGCGCCGTGCCCTGGATGACGCCGGCCTATCGGCAACCAATGTTCTAGCCCGCCTGGATGCTGCCTTGATCAAGGCGAATAAGGCCAAAGCCAAGCGCAAGGTGCTGGAGATGCAATTCCAGGGACATGAGCGCAGCCAATGGATGATCGAAACCCCGCGCTGGCAGCGAGAACAGAGCTCCATGCACGGCTACTGGGGGCATTTCCCGGTCTCGCCGGCAGCCTTTGCAGATGGCATTGCCGCCATTTTCAAACTAGGCAAGCTTTACGAAGAAGATGAGTCGTTCAAACTGGAACGCAGGCTGACTGCTTTTCTGGATCGTTACGAAGAGAATCTGGATCAGGCAAGTTTGTTCGCGCTCTATCGAGCTTACCTGACTGTCCTGCTGGATAAAATTAACCAGGTAAACGATTCTTACGGCGTCATCGGTCAGGGTTACGAAAGCGTTTTTGAGGCATACTATCAGTTAGACCGGGCTGACCTGGCCCTGCGGTCCGAAATCTTTTTCCAAGACCTGCTGGAATTGTTGATCTGGGAAGATTATGGCTTCACTTACCAAAAGCAGCCCGATTTCTTTGCCAGCCTGGCGGAGCAGGATGTTCCGGTTGTCGAGGCGATCTTACTGCAAGAATGGCGCGAGCTGGGAGAGTTGGAACTTGCATACCAGTCCGAAAAGGCTCTGACCATGCTAGGACTGCTCTACGCCCGGCAAAAAATGTTTGATCGCTACCTGGAAATTGCCCGCCAAATGGGCACGCGCGAATGGCAGCGCATCACGCGCCTGTCTGAAGCTGCCGATGCCAGCGGGCAGAACGACCTGGCCCTGGCCGTGTATGAAGCCTGCCTGGGACCTGGCTGGCATGAAAAGTACCTGCGTGAACAATACGAGAAACTAAAACTGCGCCTCCGGGCCTGAACGCTCAAAGGGAGCGCCTACGCAATGTCCAAACCCCAAGAAAAAGCCTTAACCTACGAGATGGTAATTGCCGAGATCATGCGCTCGGTATCCGGCCCGCTGCCGGCGCAGGAACTGGCCGCCAACATGCTTCTGGCGCTCCCATCCTCTGCCCGCAACCCACAGCAGGCTATGCGTCAGCACATTCGTCAGGCCAATGGCAAGCAGTTGGTTTTCCTGGACGCTGATACCATCCTGCCGCTGCGCCTGGCTTACCTGGGGGCGCGTTTTCGCATTCCTCTGGAGCGGGAAAGCTTTGACAAAGGCTTGCTGCCGCTGGACAACATATCGTCTTACCTGCCTCAAAGCTATCAGGAGGATCGCTTGCGGTTGGTTGATGCTTTCGGAAACGTCATTCCATTCCAGATTAAGCGGACTACACACAAGGTGCAGTCTCCCTTTGGCCCATTAGACGAGACCCACACCTTTGCTAATCTCAGCGCCTGGTACCACGCTCAGAAAATGTACGCCAAGGATCATATCCTGATTACGATCCTGGACTGGGACCAGGGTGTTCTGCAATTGGAACATGAGCCATTCGGACAGCGCAACCAAGCTCTTTTGACACAACGCAACCAACTATTAGCCGATATGTTTTTTGACCTGCTGGAAGGGGCTGACCGAGAACAGGTTTATATTCACGCAGCCGTACCCACGGTTTATGCCCGCATGCCGGATAAATCCGGCTACCCGCCCAGCCACTGGATAGATGTGATTGCCGCTGACGAGCGTATGGCCTACGATGATTGGCGTATTGTGTACGGCGACGAGCCGCAGACAATGTTCGAGCGGATGATAGGCAGCAATCGAAAATCCAAAAAACCGGCTGCCGCGCCGCCATCCAGTGAACAACGCCAAATGGTATACCGCTTCAAGGCGCATCTGGTTCGCCGCCCAAAAATCTGGCGTGAGATCGAAATCCAGCGCAAGCAAACCCTGGCCGATCTGGATTTGGCGCTGCGGGGCGCCTTCAACCATGATGAATATGATCACCTGGGCGGCTTCTGGAAGTTAATTCCACGCGCCGCCCAGGCCAAAACGATGTCCAAGCGCAGCAGCGGAAGGGCCGCACGCATGCGGGAGGTGGAAATTGGAGATGTCGAACCAATGGGCGGCGACGACGGCGCCAGGATCAGGGTTTCGGAACTGGGCCTGGCAGTTGGCGAGCAGGTCAAGTATGTGTATGATTTTGGCGATTGGATCGAGCATCAACTCACCTTGCAAGCGATTGAAGCGCCTCAGGGCAACGTGGAGTATCCACGCGAGGTGACACGTAACAAACCAGAATACGCCTTCTGCGTCGAGTGCCAGAAATGGGGTAAGCAGCAGGTGGCTAAATGGATTTGCCTGCAATGCACCACCGGCCCAGAGCAGGAAATCTTGCTCTGTGAGAAATGCGCTGACAAGCACGACGATCACTATCTAGAAGAGATTTTGTATTGAGGTGAATGAACAATGACCGCCCACGGACAGTGGATGTTTGATCCCAATTCAGGCGGGAAGAAAATCCCGCCAGCGATACAGACCGAGGTAGAGCGGCGTATTCGTAAAGTGGCCGAAGAGCATTTCAATGGACGATACACGCGCCTTGAAATCCGGTTTCGCAACCAGTTTTGCTATATTGATGCTTACACCGAGCCTTCGGTAAGTGAAAACTGGCCGCCCCCCGATTGGCACGAAACCAGGGATGAATTTATTGCCCGTATGCGCAACACGCCAACGCACTTGGTCCGGCTGCGTTACTTCGGCGATGATCGCTGGGGGTTTGCTTTTTTTGCCTACAGCAGCGAAAAGTATGAGCTATCTATGTTCCCCAGCGGAGAGTTTCTCGGAACGCCCGAAGACGCTTTTTTCGTGTCGGCGCAAGCCTATTTGAACGCTTGACGCTCTACCGGTCATAGAACCAAACCACGTAATCATCCACGAGTTGATAATTGGGCGACGTTTCCTCGTAGACTTCCAGATTGCTCAAGGGAAAATCAAAACGTTTGCGCGCAGTCTTTACGCTGACCATGATGCCGTACTCGTTGTGTATGCCGGCAAAATCAAAGACGGATACCAATACACCAGCCTTAAGTAAACCGTTTTCTTGTGTCTCTACGATCTGTGCTTCAAATGGGAGCGAGAGTTTGGCTTCCAGGTGTCTCAACCAGGCTTGAAGCGCCTTCTCATCATCTTCTTCATCGGCGATGTTCTCCAACACCGCCGCAATCCGCAGATCTTGCTCCAAATCGCTATCGAAGCCCTCGTCCCCCTCGCGTAAGATCGGCTCTTCCACCAAATCTAAGACCATCGAATGAACTTCCAGAGTGAACCATTGGTCAAAGACTGCCGCGCTGCGATCCTGCGGCCAAGCGCTGGGGTCGCGCAGCCAGCCGTCAAGCTGTACCGCAAACAGGTCAGGCTTGAGCGGCTCAAGTAACTCATAAGCCTCTTCTAAGCTGTCGGTGTCCGGCAGCAAGATAGTATCGCAGTCTTCCAGCAGTTCTTCCATTGTCACCGGCGATGAGAGATTCAACTGAGGGGTGTTGTTGATCCAATCCAGGAAAGGCTGTCTGGGCTTGATTACCACGGCCGTGCGGTTGATCATTCTCATAAAAGTTATCCTTCACCAGCGCCGTAGCGCCATCAATCCGCCTCAACCAGCTTCCAAAGCGTTTCTTTCAATTGCTTGACCTCATCCAGCGTGTTGTAATGCACCGGCCCCACCCGCACCATGCCGCCAGATTCTTCCAGGCCCAGGCGCTCAGTCACGTTGATGGCATAGTAGTTGCCATCCCACACGTAGATGTTTTGCCGGGCCAACTCTTCGGCCAACTGGCGGGGGTGCCAGCCTTTGAGCGTAAAGGCAAAGGTGGGCACGCGTTCTTCCAAACGGCGCACATCATCAAGGCCGTAAAGGCGCACGCCGGGTATTTCTGCCAGAGCTCCCAAAACGGCGCGACTGATTTCGAACTCGTAAGCGCGGATGGCTGACATCGCCTGCTTGAGGTGCAGCCGGCGGCCACTGAAATGATCGCCGTACTTTTCCAGATAATCCTGTCCAAAGGTCTGTCCAACCCACTGCAAGTATTCGATGGCACCTAAGACCCCGGCTATGCCCTCGTGGTTCTGCGTGCCAGTCTCGAAACGTCCGGGCAGATCGTTAGTTGCGGGGCGCACTTTGTAAGCAAATAACTCATCCAGAAGATCATAGCGACTGTACAAGATGCCGGCATGAGTTCCAAAAAATTTATAGGCAGACGAAATCAGGAAATCGCAGCCCAAGTCCTGCACGTCGATTGGGCCATGCGCGGCGTACTGTACGGCGTCAATATACACCTGTGCGCCGACCGCATGGGCCATTTGCACCAACTTTTTTACCGGATTGATTGTGCCCAAAGCATTCGAGGCATAACCCACTGCCACCAGGCGGGGGTGCGTTTCCAGGGCAGCCGCGAAATCATCCAGGTTCAAGGTGCCGTCTTCGACATCGAAATCTACCCAACGCACGTGCGCGCCACGATCTTGCGCGGCCAGCACCCAGGGGGTGACGTTGGCATCGTGATCCAGGCGCGTGACCACGATCGTATCGCCGGGATTCCAATTACGCGAGATTGAGCGGCTGATGTGCAGCGTCAGCGTGGTCATGTTGTTGCCAAAGACGATCTCTTCCGGGCGGGCGGCATTGTAGAAGTCAGCCATCGCCGCATGAGCTTCGTCCAGCACGGCATCGGATTTCTGGCTGGTTCCAAAGGCGCCGCCGTGGTTGGCGTTATGCTGAGTCAAATAGGCGGTCACGCGGTCAAGCGATTGTTGAGCGATTTGGGTGCCGCCGGGGTTATCGAAGAAAATCACGCCTTCATGCTGCTGCAGGGCAGGGAATTGGCTGCGGATGGTGGTCAGGTCGAGGGGCATAGGGTTCTCCAGGAATAATTGGGCCAGGTTGTAAAAACACGGATTGCGCAAGCCCAATTATATTCTTAATCAGTTGGTTCGGGATTCGAGTTCCCGGTCGGTCACCAAATAAGGCGGTAAGCCGCAACATAGCCCCCATATCTGGGGGTTTTTGTTTTCCAAAAATGTCCAAAAAGAACATATGTTCCAAAAGCAGTTGCAGTCAAATTGCAGTCAGTTGGTAACATAACCACTTTGGAGGAATGGGTCAGGACTTGTGCTGAGAGCGGTGAAGGATGAGATTGCATCCTTCACCGCTCATTCGCTTTCACACAAGGAAATAAAAATGACCATCCTCACACTTGCCAACCAAAAAGGCGGCGTGGGAAAAACCACGACCGCTGTCACACTCGCCCACGGACTCGCTCTCGCGGGGCAGCATACCCTGCTGGTGGATCTCGATCCGCAGGGCCATGTTGCGTTTGCCCTGGGCATGGAAAAAGCTCCAGGCTTCTATCGACTCGTTGTGGAAGAAGAACCCGTTCCCAGCGTCGCTGTTTCCTGCAGAGAGAATCTGGATGTTGTTCCCGGGGACAAGAAAACCGAGAAAGCAAAACGCACGATTGTCATCTCCAACTTTCCCACCGAGACCATCGGCCGCGTTCTTAAGGATGCACCATACGATGTGATCGTTCTTGATATGGCTCCATCATTGGATGTACTCCACATCTCAGCGCTCATGGCAAGCGATTGGGTGCTCATCCCAACGAAGCTGGACGCCATGGCAGTTGATGGCGTGAACGAAGCGCTGCGTTCGATGGGGGAAGTGGCGGAACGCGGACATCGCCTTGGATACAGCATCCTCCCGACATTCTTTGATCGCACCACGCGCGAAACCGTTGTCCAGCTCAAGGCATTGGTGGAAACTTTCAGCGGTCATGTCTGGCCGCCCATCCCACAGGATACGCATGCACGCGAAGCGCCTGCGTATGGAAAGAGTCTCTGGGAATACTGCCCGCGTTCTCCGGCGGTCATCGGGTATGGTGGAGGTCGCGAAGGTGGATACATCAGCACCATGCGCCGCGTGATGGAGGTGCTCAGTGGTCAGCGTCCTTGATCGCAAGCAGGTAGTGGACCCGGCGGTGGCGGAAATGCTCCAGGATCTGGAGAAGAAAAACCGGATTGCCAAGCTGCCCAAGCCGGAACAAAACAAAGCCCGCAAGGATGCCGCGCGACACAAGGTTGGGTTGGATCTGCCTCCGTCACTGCATGATGTACTGCACCGGATTGCAGAGAAGGAAAAGATTTCTCTCTCGGGTCTTGTGACTTTCTATCTCTACCGCGGTGTGGTGAATCATGATGCGAATTGTGAAGAACTATCCCCCTACAAAAGATTCTCGCGCTGCCCGCGCTTCGAGTACGTTCTTGACTTCACCGAATTGGAAAAACCCAAATGATACGCTACCGTTATAGGGGCTGTCTAGAAAGAACCGCTAGACAGCCCCCTGGTGCTCATGATGGCTTGCTCAACGCGGGATCACTCACAGAGGGTGGTCTTTCCCGACTGGCGCGGGCCGACCAGCACCACGGCCGGGAATTGGCCGACCGCCTTGTTCAAAACGGGTTCCAGGCGGCGGGGGATATAGGTTGGGCACATCATAACTAATTGTGAATATTTGCAATCGTACTGCAAATTTGCATGTCGCTCCAGAACCAGACATCGCACCTTTTCCCTTGACCTCTATAGGCGAGGGCGAAGATGTGCTGCCTGATTTTTGGCATGCCTATTCGAGATAATGAGGTCTTGGCCATCGAAGCGGATATTAAAAATTACCGGATTATGCAAGTTATTTGTAGTGTCCCCGCATCTCCTCGTGACAAGGCATGGCTAAAATATCATCAAGTAGAGCTTGCGCCTGTGCCGCGGACTTGGAGTACGGGTCCATCAGGATCAGTTGCAGGAGCAGTTCGCGGCTGCCCTGCTGGTAGGCGGACAGTTCCATCTCCATTGGGGCAATTCGCTCGTGGAGCAGAATGGACATCACCTGGGGCGGCAGCCCGTCCGTATGGATGCCCTGGATGCCGCGTGCGCTGCACAAGGCCTGGATCTCCACCGCCACATCGCGTGGAATGCCGGGGACAAAATCCGCCCGGTTAGGGAGGTTGACAACGATCGGGCGGGGAATGTCGCAGGCGATGGACTCGATCAATTCGATAAAGACCTCGCCCGATTTCACCGGTTTGTAGTGGTCGGTCACTTTGACAGACTGATCCTCGCCGATGCGCTTGATCTCGCCGACGTTTTGGCCGGTCCAATGGAAATAATCCTGGTACCACTTCCAGGGATTTTCGTTCCATTCCGCTTCGACCTCGTCGCTGCTGTGATACCAGTAGGGCCAGGCGCCGCCGCCGGGGTTGGCGGTGTCGCCGATGGGGAAAACGCCCAGCCGCTTGTAAATATCGAACGGCTTGGGGCCGGTGTCGCTGCTGGGCCAGCACTCTTTCCAGTGTGCGGCGGACTTTTCCTCCAGCCACTTGTCGATCATCGGCAGAGCATCCTTGCCGTCGTGGAACAATTTGGTCAGGAAAACGAAGTGGTTCACGCCGGGAATTTCAAAGGTCAACCTGTCCGCACTCAAGCCCAGCACGCTTGCCAAGCTGTATACACCCCGGTAGCCATGGCAAAGGCCGACGATCCTGGCCTGCGGATACTTGCGTCCCAGCAGGGTAATGCCCGCGAAGACCGGGTTGGCCACCTGCAAGTACCAGGCGTTCGGGCAGATCTCCATAATATCCTGGATGAAGGCCTCGAACAGGCGGAACTGGTAGAAGTTGATCCAGAAGGCTTCATCGTGCATGATGTGCAGGCTCCCGCCGATCCGGTAGCCATGCTTGCGCCCAATCTCCCAGCCGGCGCGCAGAGGATCATGCCCGGACCCGAGGGCGGTGTTGATGATGAAATCCGCGCCCTTCAGGGCTTTACGCCGGTCGGTGGTTTTCTCAAGGTTGAGCTTGATACCCACTTCATCCGCGTAGCGGCGGCATAAGTTGTAGGAACCCTCCAGCCGCGCCTCGTCAATATCCATGAACGTTACCGTACTGCCTTTCAGGTTGGGGGTTAGGCACAGGTCACGGATGATGCTCAGGGAGAACACCGCGCTCCCGGCGCCGATCAAAGCAATTTTGACTGTCATGGGTTATTCTTCTTTCTGGTCGATCCTCAGTACCAACCTTCTTCGTAGGCGGTTTCATACATTGCCAGGATATTCGCCACTGGCGTGACCGGTTGGAGGTTGTGGCACGGCGCCAGCACATAACCGCCTCCCGACCCCAGTGTGCGGATATTTTCGCGCACCTCGGCGCGCACTTCTTCCACCGAGCCGAATGGCAGGGTGTACTGGTTGTCCATCGCGCCGTGCAGGACGATGCGGCTGCCGTACTGCTGCTTGAGCATGAGGCGGTCCATGCCGTCGGCGCGCCACTGGATCGGGTTGAGCAGGTCGATGCCCAGGTCCAGCAGTTCGGGCAGGATGCGCGTGATGTTCCCGTCATCGTGATGGAAGACGTACGCGCCGGCGGAATGGGTCAGGTCGATGATGCGCTTCATGCCGGGGAAGAGATATTCACGGATGTGTCGCGGCGACATGAGCAGGTTGGTCTGTCCGCCCAGGTCTTCGGCCACGTAGGTCATCATGACCTTGCCCGGGATGGCCTCGAAGATGCGCAGGGTGTTCTGGTAGGCCAACTCGAAGAGTTTATCAAGACAGTAATGGACGATCTCCGGGTTTACCACCAGGTCGCACATGGCCTGTTCCTGGCCGCGCAGGTCTTTGTAGGTCAGGAACGGCTCACTGCCCCCGCCGCGGATGGGATGGTCTCCGCAGCCCTCAGCTTGTTTCGCGATCTCCGAATAATCCCACCAATCGGGGCTGGGCCAGGTGTAGTTCCGCTCGATCTCCACCACGCTGGTGAACTTCTCCAGTGGATGCGAGGCCACTTCCGCGTATTTGCCGGTGCCGAAATCGATATCACGGTACATCATGCCAAACACATCCGTCCCTTTCAATTCGGGTCCAACATAGCGCGGCCACACACTCACAGGATTGTCCACGTGGAGTTCCTGCATCAAGGCTGGATAATCGCTCACGCCAAAATGCGCCATTAGTCTGGCGGTCACTTCGGGCGTGGCCCAGTAATCGAGGGGGATGCGGTCGGGCAGGCGGTGCTGGAACACCGCCAACCAGCGCTCAAGGGAATTCATGGAGTCTTTCGGCATCTTGAAATCCTCTCTGCCTAAGCCAACAGGCTCTTGGCCACGCTGACTGCGCGGCTGGCGTCCGGGGCGTAGCCGTCAGCGCCAATCTGTCGGGCAAAGGCTTCGGTTACCGGCGCGCCGCCGATGATGACCTTCACCTTCCGGTCCGCGATTGCCGCGTGGACCGCTTCGATGATCGCCTTCATGTTCGGCATGGTGGTGGTCAGCAGGGCGGAGAGCGCCACCAGGTTCACATCTCTGGCGGCCTCGGCGAATTTTTCGGGGGACACGTCCGTGCCCAGGTCCACGATCTCGAACCCGGCGCCTTCGAGCATCATTGCCACCAGGTTCTTGCCGATGTCGTGCAGGTCGCCTTTGACCGTCCCGATGGCGACCCGTCCGGCAGCCTTGATATCCGCATCTTTCAGGTGCGGCTTGAGGATGGCCAGGCCGGTCTGCATGGCGCGCGCCGAGACAAGCATTTCGGGCACGTAATACTCCCCGGCCTCGAACAGCCGTCCCACCTCGGCCATGGCGGCGATCATGCCCTCCTCAAGCAGCGCCTTGGGGCTGACCCCGGCCTGGAGCGCCGACTGCACCCGGGCTTCGACATCCTTGTGTTGTCCGTCCATTATCCCCTGATAGATTTCCTTGATGAGTGTTTCCATGTTCATGTCTCCTTTTCAAATTATACGATCGTCTGCTGAAACTCCAACGGGTCATCCAAAGACCTTGCGCATGTGTTCACAGTAATATTGCACGTTCTCCCACTTCGCGTCCGGTGGAAGGCGGTGATCGGGGCAGGGGAGGTACCCGCCCAGTTCCACCAGCGGGCGGAGGCGTTCCACTTCCGCACGGACGGCAGCGTAATCCAGCGCAAAGACTTTCTTGTCCATGCCACCCACGCCGCGCAACTCCCGCCCGTATTTCTCTCGCCAGGGGGCGATGCTCGCCTGCCAGGTGCCAACCTCGATGGGGAACATCACGTTGACGCCGTTTTCCAGCCAGGTGGGGATGAGGGCGTCGATCTTGCCGTCGCAATCCACCGAGATCAGGTGGATGCCGCGCTTTCCCAGCAGGTCGGTTATCCGCCGGTAGTGCGGCCCGACCTTCTCCCGGAATACCCGGGGAGAGATGAGCGGCCCGCTCTTGAAGCAGATATCCTCCCAGAAGTGGGCGTAGTCGGGGACAGTGTCTGCGGGGATGTGGTCCAGCGTGGCCTGAACGCACTCGTACACCAGGTGACCCAGGCATTGGATCATTTCATCGAACAGAACTGGATCATCTGCCTGCAGGTAGGCGCTGTTGACCATCCCCAGCCAATCCCGAAGAGAACCATACAGGCTGCCGCACCACAGTTGGACCGGTAACTGCCACTCCCCGCTGCGGACGGCCTGGATCCGCTCCGAGGCATCCCACAGCCGATCAGGAGAGAAACGCAGGCGCGGCAGGAAGGATTCCTCCCATTCCCTGCGGCCCTTGAGCAGGTGGTCCACTTCGGGCGGGATGCCCTGGGTGCCATCCTTTTCCAGGATCACCACCCCGTTTCCATTTACAACCTTGCGGGATCCGTCCGGGAGGACCTCCAGGATTTTCCATTCAAAAGGGGGATGGAGCGAGGCGTTTGCCCCGAACGAAGCACAAGCCCAGTTGAAATCAAATCCCAATTTTTTGGTGATGGCCAGATCAATGGCATTGCCATCGGCCCAGGCGCGGGCCTCCTCCAGGGTAATGTGACCCTCCTCGGCCCACTGGAACAGCGTTTCGGTCCAATAACCGAAGTGGACAAGGGGCAGGCGGTCGTAGCCCTGATAATTAAAAACCGCCAGGATTCGTTCGCGGTTGTTCATGTGACGATACCTTCCTGAACTGAAGCGTGCATTGTGAGTTTCATTCTTCAGCAACCTCCGGCATGCGCCGGATGCGCGGGTCTGTGAAGAAGTCATTTTCATCCGTGCTGGTGCTGGAAAATTCTGAAACAATGGCGCCCTCAACTCCCGCCTGGAACCAGTGTAAGGTATTGGAAGGAATGGTGTACTGCTCGCCAGGGTTGAGCGTAATTTCGTGGAAAACCGTATAGTAAGCCTGGCTGCCTGCGGGCGGTACACCTTTTCGTTCTGCAGTCGGTTCCCCCTCAATGTATAACAGAACGCAGCCCCAGCGGCAACGAAAAGTTTCCATCTTGCCGGTGCGCCCGGCCACGTCGGGGTGGCGATGTTCCGGACAGGTCTGATGGGGAAACAGGACCAACTCTTTGGCGCAATACCGATCGTTATTAATATACACCACAAGTTCAAGCCCGGTTGCATCCAACTCTCCCAGACCAAAATCTGCCACCTCGATGCTGGCTCGTTCCTGATGGGTGATCACCACCCCGGCTTGTGAAAACATTTGCGCGGCACGCGCCTGCGCTGATTCCATCTGTTTTTTGGTAAGCATGGTTTCACCCTTTCTCAATCGCCTGAATTTCAACAACCGCCTGGCCGCGGCTGCCAAAGATTTCCATCTGTGCAGCAACGACACCGGCCACGCGTTCTTTTACCTGGTTGAGCATCATCGGATAATCGTTGTAGCGTTCTCCAATCGTGCCCATATATTCTGTCGTGGCCTGGATGGCCGCATCCGACATGCCGGTATAGAAATTAATCTTGGAAATGCCCAACGAGATTGCCTTGCGAAAATCATCGGCAGAAATGCCTGAGCCGCCGTGCAACACCAGCGGAATTCCGGTCACATCCCTGATGGCGCGCAGCCGTTCAAAATCCAGATCGGGTTTGCCTTTGTACCGGCCGTGCGAATTCCCGATCGCCACCGCGAGGGCATCCACCCCTGTTTTTTCGACAAAAACCCGGGCTTGTTCAATATCGGTATATTTGGCCGAGTCAGCGCTCCCCACCAGGGCACCGCCTTCAGCCCCACCAACTGCGCCCAACTCGGCCTCGACAGAGACATTCAAGGCGTGGCACATTTTGACCACTTCGCGGGTCTGCCGGATATTCTCTTCAAACTCAAGGTGCGAACCGTCGAACATGATGGAAGTGAAGTGATTCGCCAGCGCTCTTTCAATGGCGGCGAGGGTCATCCCGTGATCCAGGTTCAAGACAATCTCGAACCGTTCGCGCCTGGCAATCTCCCTGACCACCGGAATAATATTTTCGATTGTCACAAAAGGGAAGTGGACTTCGGCGATATTGAGAATCACCGGAGAGGCGGTTCTACGCGCCGCCGTGATGATGGCTTCCAGGAAAGTAAGATCGATCACATTAAAAGCGCCAACGGCATAGCCTTTTTGATAGGCTTTACCCAACATCGTTTTCAGGGTTACAAGTGCCATGTTTGCTCCAGAGTGTCTATGCCTGTCCCGGCCCGAACCAGTGGCCTGACACAGGGTTAAACTTCCATCCAACAGCGTCAATCTGCAAAGGTTGCCGCGCCCAGCCTGTTTGAATCCGTTTGCGGGTCGCTTCCCAGGAACGAATCCCGGAGAGAGCATCGGCGGCCTCGACATTGCACGCGCCCACCGCCACGGCCATGGTCAGGGCAGATTCGGGATCCAAACCGCGCAGGAACGCCGCCAAAAAACCGGCGATGGTGGCATCCCCTGAACCGGTTGTGCCGATCACCTCGGCCTGGAAACAAGGCGCCCACAATTCGCGCCGGCTCCAGGCTGCCAGATCGGCAGGCCGCGCCCTGCCCAACCCGGCCAGGACGGCGGCGTCGGCGGTTCGCAAGTACAGCCCGCGCGCGCCCAGTTTCAGCACAACCATCCTGGCCCCCATGCCAAGCAGTTCAGCGCCAATCTCAGAGAGCAGGTCAGGTGTCAGCAAGGGGATAATTCCATCAGGCCCAGCGGCCTGGTTCATCTGGTAAAACCGATCCTGTCGAATCATGAACAAAATCTCCTCCACGCTGGGCAGGAAGATATCCACCCAGGGGAGCGTCGCCTGCAAAATCTGCCGCCAGTCGGTTTTCCCGGCCTCGGAACCCGGATCCGGGAAAGCCATATCAAGCGAGGTGGTTACGCCGGTTTCCTTGGCGCGTTGGAAAATCTCGGTCAGTTGCGCCCCATGATTTTGATAAGTGGCCTTCATCAGCGGAGGATAGCCAAGATGAAAGAGTTGGGCTTCCCGCAGGGCAGCGTATGGAACATCGCCAGCGCCAAACGTGGCATTAGCGCCGGGGCAATGGAAAAATATGCGATCAGCGCCGGGATAGTTGATCACAATCGAATAAGAGGTATTCGCGCCTTTTTCGACAATCATGCCGTCGGCGAGTTCATCGCTATGCGATCTGATGATGCTCAAGACCTGCTGTCCAAACAGATCATCACCCAGTTTTCCAACCAGCCGGGTCGGGATGCCGAGCCGGTGCAGGCTCAGGCCGGTGTTGGCAACCGTTCCGCCGGAATAAAAAGTGACCGGCCCGGCAGCAATCAGACGCCCCGGCAAAACTGTTTTTTCAAACGGTTCATGCGCCTCCCGGCTCAGGTCCGGGTAAACATCCAGGCAGATGTGGCCTGCAACAATCGCATCGGCATTTTTCATATTAAGCCGCCTTCCTGAAATGGAGCGTGTATTGCGAGTTCCATGCCTCATGATCGTTGACCTGTAATTCGATGGTGAACAGTTCGGACTCCATATTTGGAATGATAAACTCCAGCGCCGGACCCGGCCAGTTGGCGTTGGCCGCCACCTCAGGATAATCCCAGGCGGCGATTGGCTGTCTCTGGTTGCCGGTCATCAAATATGCTACGATGCGGCCAGCCGGGAGCGAGTAAGGTGCGTCGTTGAGCAGGAACAGGTCAGCGCGGAAGGTTTCCCCGGCCTGCCACGAGAACTTCGGTGCGCGCAGCGAGGCCAGGGTTGGTCGCAGCCCGGCAGCCACGGACCCCAACGCCGGTTTCGGGTCCGCCGGCCAGGAGACCAGGCTGTTGTTCGCGGCAGTGGGCCAAGGTTCGTTGAAGCACCACGAAAGGGCGATCGAGCAGACTGGCTTCTGCCGCCGCGCTTCCTCGAAGATGAACTTCAAGCCTTCGCTTTGCAGCAACTGACCGCGCGCCACCAATTCTTCGAGGTCCTTTGCCGGCCCGAAGTACGACTCGATGCACCACAGTTCCAACCAGGAGTCGGGCGAACCATCCCAAGCGTTGAAGGCATGACGCGCCTGCCACTGTGTGCCGGGTCGCGGCGGAAAGAGTTCCTCCGGCGGAATGATCCGTTGCAGGGTTTCCACGCTGGCCGGGGCCGGGACGCCGAACTCGGTGTAGCCGGTGAAATGCGCCTTCGAGAAATACTCGAATACTTCGGCTCCGCTCCTGAGTTTGAATTGGTAGCCGCCGTGCGCCCAACCGGTACCGGGCGAGGTCATCAAGAATGGCCGCTGCGGGTCGAGATCGTAGCAGTTGCGGTCGAGCAGGCGCAGGGCCAAATCCTGGTCGGTCATGCGTGACCAGGCGTTGAACAACTCATTGCCGCCGCACCACAGGGCCAGGCTGGCGTGCGGACGGAGGCGCTGGATCAGGCTGCGCGATTCCTGGTCGAGCAGGGCCAGGTATTCGGGCGTACCTTCGTACCGTGTACAGGCCAGTGGAAATTCCTGCCAAACCATCAGGCCGCGCTCGTCACACATATCGAAGAACGCTTCGTTGGAAGCGGGGGCGCCGCCCCAACAGCGCAGCAGGTTGAAGTACGACTGTTGTGCCAGGTCCAGCAGGGGACGATAAGTCTCGGCGGTGACTCGCCCGGGGAAGATGTCCGGGCCGACCCAGTTCGAGCCCTTGGCGAAGATCTGTCTCCCGTTGACCTCGAAGGTGAGTGGCGACTTATTGCGCGTGAGTGGGAAGGATGAGACTTCGGGGTCGTTCCAGTTCTTCGGGTGGGGCACCAACCGGATACGGCGGAAGCCCACCCGTGCACTGCAGCCATCGGTCATTTGACCGGCTTCGCCGAACAGTTCAACCGAGGATGTATAAAGCTTGGGCTCTCCCTGTCCGTTCGGCCACCATAGCGTGGGGTGGTTGACCTCGCCGCGCAAGAATACGTGCGACCGAGCCAACCCGTTTTCCGCTTCGATCACGGGAGTCCCGTCTGGGTCCAATAAACGCCACCGCACAAAACCTGCCCCGGGCTGGCTGACGTTCACCTCAAGACGCACACGCACTTTGCTGAAATCCTCGCTCAACTCGTAGAACACTTCTGCCGATTGCAAATGGCAGGCCGGGCGCGTTTCGAGGTAGGCCGCCCGCCACAGGCCAAGTGGAATGAGCCGCGGGTGGAAGTCCCAGCCGTAACTGACCAGCGGCTTGCAGAACTGGACCGCCTGCCGCACCTCCGCCGGCGCGTGGTGCCAGGTGGGAGCCGGGAATACCACCACTTCGAGCAGGTCGCCAGGCCTGGCGCGCTCGGTCAGGTCGAGTTCGAAAGGCGTGAACATGCCCTCGTGGGAATAGATAGCCTGGCCATTGAGATGTACCTCGCAGGCGTAATCCACGCCGCCGCAGACAAAGAACAGGCGCTGTTCTGCAGCCGGAGGAGCGAAATCGAGCCGGGTCTGGTAGACCCAGTGCATATCCTCCATCCAGGCGTAATCGGTGGCGGTCACCACCACCCCGTTGGCGGAGAATTTGATCGGACCTGTTTCGGGCAAAGGCAAGTTCTTGGCGCGCGCCCAATCGAGCTGCACCGCGCCCGGTACCTGCGCCGGGACGAATGTGCGGGGTGGGTGGGCAAGGTCGTGGGTGTAGCCCACTTTCCAGTTGAGAGTCTTCTTGTCGCTCAATTAATCCTCGCTTGCGTTTGGCGGAAAATTTTTCTCCACCAGAGATCATGTTTCTGCCCGGGTTCGAAAGCACCAAAATATTCGCCAGGCAGGTACAGAGGACATGCTTCTTCCTTTTTTCGATTCAGGCAAAGGTTATCCCGGCGCAGTGGGCGGTATAGAGCGACAGGTCTTCGGGGCTTTTCACCCG
>Ga0172371_10002501_pt1 | contig 29188 bp, 32 predicted proteins | sample Lak12m_FD_114543 | JGI IMG/M metagenome (GOLD analysis project Ga0172371, IMG submission 114543) | Freshwater microbial communities from Kabuno Bay, South-Kivu, Congo - kab_022012_12m | ecosystem: Environmental > Aquatic > Freshwater > Lake | place: Democratic Republic of the Congo: South-Kivu...
GCACTTGCTTGAAAATGGGGTTGATGTTAGGTATGTGCAGGAATTGCTCGGGCATGCGAATATACGAACAACTCAGGTTTACACGCATGTGACTAATCCTGCTTTGAGAAATATTAAGAGTCCTTTATGAGTTGGATAGATTTATCAAAACCTATTATCGCTCTCGCGCCTATGGCTGATATGACGGATAGTGTTTTTTGTCGTGTTTGCCGCGAAGTGAGTGAGAGACCTCACCCTGACCCTCTCCTACGAGGAGAGGGGAACCAACAACCGTTTGTTGTGTTTAGAGAAATGGTGAGCGCGGAGGCGATTGTGAGGGGAAATGAGAAGACGTTGGCGATGTGTGAGATTGATCCGATTGAGCGACCGGTTGTTTTGCAGTTGTTTGGGAGTGAGCCAGATGTGATTGTGAAAGCGGCTCGTAAGATACTTGATAGACCCCTCGATTCCCCTTCGCGCGAGCTCAGGGTCGCTCAGGGTGTTGACACTATGCCTGCGGGCATAGATGTCAACATGGGATGTCCGGTGCCGAAGATTGCTGGAAAAGGCCGTGCAGGGGCTTATTTGATGAAAGACCAAGAAAGGGCTGTTGAGATAGTAAAGGCCCTTAAAAAGGCCAATTTAGGGCTTCCAATAAGTGTTAAAACACGGCTTGGATGGTCAAAAAAGACTGAAATTTTGGACTTTGCGCTCAAGCTGGAACAAGCAGGCGCAGATGCTATAACTATTCACGGACGCACCAAAACACAGGGCTACAGCGGAGAAGCTGATTGGGAGATGATTGGGCGAGTGAAACAGATATTAAAAATCCCTGTGATAGCGAACGGGGATATTAAAGACAATGAAGATATTAAACGATGCCTTGAAATTACAGGCGCTGATGGGGTGATGATTGGACGTGCCGCATTAGGCAACCCATGGATATTAAGTCAATATTCAATATCCAATATCCAATATCCTGATATCGCAGAAATTAAAAAAATTGTTTTACGACATTCAGAATTGTACGAGCAAAAATATGGCAATCTTGTGTCTTTCAGAAAACACCTGCTTTGTTATTTTAAAGGTTTTGATAATGTGAAAGAGTTGAGACAGAAGTTGGTGAAGGTGAACGAAGTGAATGAATTGAAACAAATATTGAACGAATATTGACAGATATTAACTGATATTAAGATATTAGAATTAGAAATTAAGTGGAGTACGTACGAAAGTACGTATTTTTTGTCTTGACAAAAAAACTATTTGTGTGTATAATGTAGCTCATTGAAAAGACCCCATGGTGGGGTATTATGGAGAGGAACATGAGAGAGTTTCAAAAGGTAGTGTTGGTTTCATTGACCAATAAAGGGATTGTTTTCAAGGATTTTCTCTGTCGTCCTATGGATAAGGTGGGGTGGTCGCATGGCCATGTCTTAGGACGGCTCGACTTCGACTCTGCAGATAAGTTAGTTGATTTGGGGGAGGTGGTCAGCAAAGGACTGGTAGAAAAAACGAATGTCGTGTTCTTCCCTGACGAGAGGGCTTGCATAGACTCAGGCTATAGCCATGAAAAGTGGGCACTTGTTGGGAGACCACAAGAGATGTCTATCAGTGAAGTGCTCAGCCAGTTGAAGGTCCGGAAGGATCTTCCTCCGGTTGCACCCAGCAAGACATTCAATGTTTTCGGGGCAGGTTCAAGTAGCCCTGACAATCTCAGCTAGAGGATTCTCTCTCCTCTCTGCTCATCAGTAGCAGGGATAGAGTCCAGTGGTTTGTTCATTTTCAAACAAAAACCACCCGCGACTCGATGTATTTCTAAACATTGTTTGGAGATAGATCGAGGAGGTTTGGGTGGTTTTTGTTTTAGAATGGTAGTTCGCAGTCAGCGTCAATTCCATAATTATCATCATTCCACCATTTTTTTATTTGATTGGCCCTTAAATTTTTTCTATATTTTGTTATTTGTTGCGGATTTCTTAAATTTTTTCCAGCAGGCAAATAATATAAACCACCTTTATAATCAGAATCTTTACGTCGCCACCACGGCATTCCGTCTGGTATGTCTTTTAACCGTATAATAGTTGGTCCGCCAGGAAGTTTGTCTATTATTGGTATAATATCAACTGTGTAAGATTTTGTTAACTTGCCATTAATGTAAACAACTTTGTTTTCGTCAATAGTTAACAGCAGTTTGTCTTTTGTTAAAAATCCTTCTTGACCTCCTTCTTTTTCAGCGATGTTGGTTTTTTTTGTATCCGGAGAATCTGGCTCTAATCCTGTTATCCATCCTGTTTTTTGTAGAGACTTAATTTTTTGTGGTGGCTCAATTCCTGGAATCCATTTGTCTATTCCCATATTTTAATTGAAAAATAATTTTAAAAAATTCCCAAATATCTTTTTTAGATAATTTGGATTTGCCCTCCTGTCTATCTATAAATGTAACAGGAATTTCTGTAATTGTAAAGCCGAGTTTTTGCGTGCGGAATAAAAGTTCTTCTTGAAAAGCATAGCCGTTGCTTTTTATTTTATCTAACCCAATCGCTTCTAAAACTTTTCGTTTAAAACAACGAAAGCCGGATGTAACATCATGGGTTTTCAAACCGAGCAATGTGCGAGAGAGCCACATTGCGCCGTTGCTCATAAATTTTCTCAAAAAACCCCAGCCAATTATTTTTCCATCTTTAATTTTTCTAGAACCAATGACTAAATCAGCGTTTTGTGCGGCCGTAAGCACCCGCGGAATATCATCTGGGTCGTGTGAGAAGTCAGCGTCCATTTCAAAAATATAATCAGCGCCCTTATCTAGAGCTTTTTTAAAGCCAGCGACATATGCAGAGCCAAGGCCGAGCTTGCTGTGGCGAGTGATTAAATGCAAATTGCAAAATTCAGATTGCAAAATAGCGACACACTGTGATGTGCCATCAGGTGAGTTATCGTCAACGATGATGATGTTGAGTTCAGGGACGTTAAGAGAGAATATTTTTTTAATCAGTTTTTCAATGTTATGTGATTCGTTATAGGTTGGAATTACGATGACTGGTTTCATAAACATTCTTTAAAAGCATCGCCACAGTGATTGGCCCAACTCCGCCTGGTGTTGGTGTTACAGCACTTGCGACCCTTTTCACTTCTTCAAAATTAATATCACCAAACATTTTTTTATTTTCAAAACAAACACCAGCGTCAATTACAATCACGCCATCTTTGACCATATTCCCGCGGATTAAATCTTTTTGCCCGGTGGCTGTGATAATAATATCTGCTTGTTTACATTTTTCTGGAATATTTGGAGTGTTTTTATCGCAAATGACCGGCTCAATTTTCATTGCGCGAAAAATTTCTGCTAATGGCTTGCCAACTAAACGACCGTGGCCGACAATGACTATGTTTTTGTTTCGCAGATTGATTTTAAGTGTTCTTAAGACCTCTAGAATGGCGGCTGGGGTTGGTGGCAGGATTGAAGTTGCAAGGTTGTAAGGTTGTAAGGTTGTAAGATATTGTGAATTGAGGCAGTCCACGTCAAATTTTGGATCAACTGCGTCTAAAATCGTTTGAATGTGCAGGTGTTTGGGGATTGGTAATTGTACAATCAATCCAGTGAGGTATGGATCTGTTTGGATTTTTGCGAGTTCGTTCAAAAGTTGTTCTTGAGTAATATCGATAGGGAATTTGTACAATTCAAAATCAATGCCGACTTTTTTGCATGCCAAGCGTTTTTTGTTGATATAGGTTTGAGAAGGTTTATCAGCGCCGACAAAAATCACCGCTAGTTTTGGCGGCTTTTTGGACTTTATGGCCTTTATGGACTTTAGACTCGCCATTATTTTATTGGCGATTTTGTTGCCATTGATGATCTTTGTCGGCATATAGAGTTCCGAGACCTGGATTCGAACCAGGATATGCAGATTCAGAGTCTGCAGTCCTACCATTAGACGATCTCGGAGTGTTTATTTTTTCTTCGCTGGTTTTATTGGCGAATAGCCATTATCTATTTCCATCTTATCATTATACCCGTCATTGTCAGTGTCTTTTGACCACGGAAATGTTTTGAAAGCAAGTTCTTCTTTTTTTGTAAGTCCATCTTTATCCGCGTCAATTTCTGCGCTCGTGGCCAATTCTTTTTGCGTAAATATGGCCACTTTTCTGCCGTTTTTTGTGAGTTTTTTGTTATCTGTTAAATCGTGTATTGCGTTCATGATTGTATCATATTTATAGCGAAAGTCAAGGCCTTTTATGTTCAGTCCCGGTTCTTGTGTAATAAATTCTTTTTTTTCTTCATCATACCCGGAAATAACCAAGACATGATAATATGGACCGTTGTTAAGGAAAAATTGATTTTTCAAGGCCTTGCCATATAAAGGCACGATAACTGGTTTATTGTTGTCAATTTCATTTTTTATCATCTCAAGAGTTGGATTATCAACTATTTTGGCTTCCCAGTTGTAGAAATTGTTTATCAAGTTTGTAATTTTTTCAGCGTTTTCATCCAAACTACGGCCAAAATATTTTTTTTTAACTTGTAGAATTTTTAATAATGCTTCTTTGGCTTCCTTTTTTGTGATTTTGTAATCGCCTGGTTTAGAGTAATATTTATCAACCATTAGTATTGATGCTTCTTCGCATGTATCTTGCCACGGCTGGCCCCAGTAGCCATACGGAGCTTGAGAGGTGTGTGGAACTTGGAGTATTTTGCTTGATGCAAGTGTTGGAATTGGTGAGAGAATTAAAAAAAGAGATATTGTAGCTATAAAAATAAATGATAAATGATAAATGATATTTAACAGGCGATGAGTCATGTTATCTGAGTTGTGAATCATGAAACAATTTCCCCACCAAGAGAAGAGGCAATGGATTGAAGTTCCTCATTTGAAGTTGTAATATCTTGTTTGTCCGCGACATTTGCTTCAATTTTAGCTTTGTCACCCAAAATTTCCGCCAAAAGTGTTTCCAAATTTTTCTGGCAGGCCTTTTCCATTATTTTATCGCGGTGAAAACTATACTGGACTTTTATTTTTACAGTATTTCCATCAAGCATATCAATTTCCGCCATTTTTAAAACAAAAGCAAGAGAAGGGAATTGTTTTTCCACTTTATCTAAAAAGTTGTTCCATTTTGATTGCACGTCAGTGATGGTGAATGCTGGTTCTTTTGATACCATTTCTTTTACGCGTTCCACGATTGTCTTTTTTGGTTCGTCTTGGTTTTTCGGTAACCGGTAACTGGTAACCGGTAACTGGTCAATCGGTTTATCCGTGTGGTCCGTGTTCTTTGTATCCGTGGTTGTTACCCACTCAACCACAGCCATCTCCAACGGCAACTGTGGAATTGGAGAGGACTTAATTTGCGCGCCACGCCTCATCAACAAGTCAATTAAGTTCACCAAGTCTTTCTGACTGGCCAAATCACACAAGTTTTTTATTTCTTTTTTTGCTTTGTCGTTCAAGTCAAGCCCGGTTTGCGAGGCCTTGGCTCCGGTTTTTAAAATTAACATCGCGCGCAGAATCTCCACTGTATCGTAAGCAAACTGCGGAAAGTTCACCCCGTCTTCAACAAGTTGCGCTACCAGTTCAATTCCTGCTTTGGTATCTTTGTTCAAAAGCGCTGATAAATAATTAATACACTGCTCGGCGTTAGTTGTTGGTAAAACCAAAGACGCGATTTCGGCGGTGATATTTTTTTCTCCTGCGGCCATAATTTGATCCAACAAGCCAACTGAGTCGCGTACGCATCCATCGCTTTTATTAATAATTCTTTCCAACACGTCTTCGTCAATTTTTACGCCTTCTTCTTTTGCGACTGCTTTTAAATGTTTTTCCATTGTGTCAAAACCGACTTTTTTAAAATCAAAACGCTGGCATCGAGAAATAATCGTTGCTGGCAGTTTATGCAATTCAGTTGTGGCCATGATGAAAATAACATGCTTTGGAGGTTCTTCAAGTGTTTTCAAAAGCGCGTTAAAAGCGCTAGTTGAAAGCATGTGTACTTCATCAATAATGAAAATTTTGAAAGGGGATTTGGTCGGTTTGAACTGCGCGTTATCAATAATGTTTTCACGCACGTTGTCCACACCAGTGTGCGACGCAGCGTCAATTCCAATGACATCAATAGATCTACTACCGCGGATTTCTTGGCACGGATCACATTGGTCGCACGGCTCAAAATCACTTGGCTTGCGATTCGGGCAGTTGATTGCTTTTGCAAGTATGCGGGCGAGTGTTGTTTTGCCAACTCCTCTTGGGCCGGAAAATAAATAAGCATGAGCGACTTTGTTGCCAGCCACCTGATTAGATAGTGTTGTAACAATATGCTCTTGCCCAATTACAGAAGTAAATATCTGTGGGCGATGTTTGTGGTATAATGCCATAGTGAGAGTATTATAGCTTTTTTGGTTTCTCAGGTAAATAGCTTGCGCTCCTAGTAGATATGTGGTATACTGTGGATAAGTCAATTTAACTAATTTAGCTTAATCTAATTTTTAAGCATAATATATGCCAAGAAAAGCAAATCCAGCTTTGTTGAAACCATACAAGGTTTCCGCAGAGCTCGAGGCCGTGATCGGCCCAGGACCATTGCCACGTGGTCAAGTAATGAAAAAGCTTTGGGAGTATATCAAAGCAAATGGCTTACAGGATACTGTAAATAAGAGAGATATTAACGCGGACGAAAAGTTAGCAGTAGTATTTGGTGGCAAGAAGAAAGTCAATATGTTTGAGATGGCGAAATTGGTGTCAGCTCATCTTTCATAAAAATTCAAATAAAAAAATCCCCTTTGGCTTTGTACAGGGGATTTTTTTATTTTATAAACTCGATTCTATCATATCTGTCTTGCTTTTGTCTTCGCCTCCGCCAAGTTTTGTGCGTTCCGTTATTTCTGCTTCCACAATGCTTCTGTCACGTCCGAATTTAAGGCGGGATAGTTCTTTGATTGCAGCACCCAGTTCGCGGTTTCCTTTTTTTGGTGGATAACCAACCATAAGAAATGGTCTGCTGGCTTGGTTGTCAATCAAAAGCTTTGTGTAATATGAATATTGTGGGGCATTGAGCAGGTCAAACGCGCCGAATACCGGAGCAAATTCCTTTGCTAATACCTCAGAATCTTCTGGACCAATACGACCAGAAACAATTGTACCAACATTGCCAAGAACAGCATCGCGGATCGGGCTTTTGCCTTTGTCATCAATTAATTGCCCCATATATTGGTGAGCGATAATCAGGTCAAGTTTGTATTTGCGAGCTTCAGACAAGATGGTTGAGATTGAGTCAGTAATAAAGTTTTGGAACTCGTCAATGTAAAGATAGAAGTCGTGTCGGTCTTCTTCGCGCATGTCAGCTCTGCCCATTGCGGCCATTTGCAATTTTGCAACAATAATTAGACCGAGAAGCTTTGCGTTTACTTCACCTGTTTTGCCTTTTGCCAGATTCACAAGCAGTATTTTTTGTTTATCCATCACATCGCGAAAATCAAAGCTGGATTTTTGCTGGCCCATGATATTGCGCATCATTTCATTTTCCACAAATCGACCTACTTTAGAAATTAAATAACCAAGCATTTCTGATTTATGAAAATCTGATGTTTTTGCCATTTCTTTTTCCCAAAATGAACGCACTACTGGGTCTTTCACGTTTCTTAAATATGCTTTTACATAAGCATCGTCAGTAAACATGCGCGGTATGTCAATTACCGTACCCGGATTATTCAAATCAGCCATCAATGTTAACATCACATTTCTCATGTTGTGCTCAAACATTGGGCCGATCATTTCTGGAGGAAAGAGCTTGTAGAAAATCGAAATCATTTCTTGCACGGCGAAGTCCTTTTGTTCTTCATCTTTTGCTTCAAGCATGTTCAGGCCGATTGGCCGCTCCATATCAGATGGGTCAAAAATGACGACATCATCAGCTCGTTCTTTTGGAACATGCTCCAATACAGCTTCAACTAAATCGCCGTGTGGATCCACAACTGCCACACCCTTGCCGTTTATAATATCCTGAATAGCCATGTTGGCAATTGTAACAGATTTACCAGTACCTGATTTACCAATAATATACACATGCCTTCTGCGGTCAGCTTCTTTAACATATACATCTTGTTTTATACCGCGGAATTCAACGTAACCAAGTAGCAGTCCTGATGTTGGCAGGTTTGTTGGTGGGGGAGCGCGGCGGCCAGTGAGCCATTTGATATTCGGCGCTTCAGTCGATGGCAGTGGAAGGTGCCACATGCTGGTCATTTCTTCAGTGTTCATCACCATCTTTCTTTTTTCGTTAAACGAGCGATAAATAAAATCGCGAATAAGCTCGGATTGCTTGCGCGGCACAGCGGCATAAAACTCATTGCCGTATCTGTATAAATTATATTGCGCGAAGGCAGAAGTTAGGTTGCTTAAATTCATTTTTGCGATTTCCGGATTATCAGACGCGCTTAATAGGCGAATCGTTACATCCATTCCGCCCTTTGCTAGTTTTTCTTCAATACCTTTTATCATCTCTTCTTCCATTGGGGAGAGTTGGTAGGTTTCTTTTGGTTGATCTTTGTCGGATTTTGCCACACTCCAAAGTTCTTTGAAAAATTTACCCCAAAATCTGCGCCATGCTGATTTGTGCGCCACAGTTTCAAATTTTTCACCCTTTCTTACTTCACGAACAATACGAACGCCCGGACGACGCCATTTTCTGTGCGCAGATCGAACGACATACTGCACCGCAAGAGACGAATTATCAGTGTATGTCTTTCCAAGTACGTTCAAAAGCGCTGAAAGCGGGTCAGATTCCATTTTTTTGTATGTTTTGAATGGGAAAACAGACTTCTGTTTCGCTCCAACATAAGCGCCAATAATTGTGCTTTTTTCTGTAAAAATGTTATAGTCAGTCATTTCTTCAATTTGGGCGTATGGATATTGAGCGTGGATCTGTTGTTCAACAAAACCCTGCAATTTGCGCGGTAAAGCAATGTAAAAATACACGAGATTATTATGCGACACGATTTCAAAAGAAAAATGATCTTTACGTCCCCTAAGCCAGTTCATAAATCCGCGTTGCGCACGCAGGCCGGCAATTGTTGCAAACATTGTTTCTGTAATCCCGATTTCTTCCTTTGTTTGTTCCAATCGTTGTTCGGTTGATGGATTACTTTGTCCTTCGGATTTTCTTTCTTTTGGAACAGTCAATTGCAGAACAACCTGATCATACGACTTACTTTCCCTTGTTTGCAAATGCAAAACTGAACGGAGAATAAAAAGAAACGCGGTAATTATGATTGCTGATAAAGCAATAAAAATCAAAGCGAATACTGCTGGATCAGATAAAAAAGGCATAGAATATCAAATGTCAAATATCCAATATCAAATAAAATTCAAATATCCAATATCAAATAATTCGACATTCGGATTTTGGATTTGATTTGAAATTTAACATTACGATTTTGTTATTTGTGGTCATTCATCTTCTTCAACGCTATTATCTTGTCTGCCTTTATTTTTGCTTCCTGCTCCAAAAAAAATCTATTTATTCCGGGTAGCATTTTTAGCCACTCAATTAACAGGCGAATTATTTTTTTCACTTTTACATGCGCGGCTCGAAGCAGGTCGCGGATTTGTGTGGCTGTTTGTTCACCTTTAATCTTGAATTCCTGCCTTTGTACAGGATTTAATTCTTTGAAAGCGTCCTTTAGTCCTGCTTCCATTACTTTTTCAACTTCAATTGTCAAAGCATCACGAACAATTGGAACAGTTGTTGGCTTCTTTTTTGTGGATCGTAACTTTGATTTTAACCCGGATATTGCTTCCTCAAGAAAACTCTCGCTTTGTGTTTCAATTTGTCCAGGTTCTAGCTCGCGAGATTCAAATTGTTGTTCTGGTGAGAGAACCGGCGCCTGGGTTTCTTTTGGAGAATAAAGTTGTTCGGATTCTGGTTTGGGTAAGACCATATTAATAAGTCTATAAAGTCCATCAAGTCCTTAAAGTCTATAAAGTTCGGCCGCACTTTACGGACTTTTGACTTTGTGGACTTTCGACTTCGATTACATTATATCACATTTTATAGAAAAAGGACAAAATTGTTGCCTATTTAATAAAAAATTTGTTTTGTTTGTAATTTTTTAAAACCTTCGCGCTGGGGAAGTACATTGGAGTATGGAGGTCATTGCGGTTTTAACTGTCGCCTGATTTCTTCCTCATCTTTTATCCTCATATCCTCTTGCCAAATTTGTTTTTGTGTGTCGTAGATGAGATAAACAAGCCCAGACAGTGTTAGCAAAGAAACACCAGGTAGGATGATATCGAATCGTATGTGGTTGTAAAAAAGAATTAAAAGTGTGTTTAAAATTATGAATAATATGCGTAATTCGGTGGGGCCTATTTTAAAGAAAGATATGCGGAATTTGTTAGTTGTCGCAAAGTGTAAATATGAGCTCACCATATATCCAACTACCAGAGTCATAATTAGCGCGATATACACTGTGTTATTTATTAGGAAAGAATAACCAATAAATATAGAGCAGAGAAGAAAATAATCTAGAAGGTGGTCCATGTAATAACCCCATTTTACTATTCCAATATTATGTTTTTTTCCAAGTGTACCGTCTAATGAGTCTGTTATGTAGTGTAGTATTATCATTACAGAAGTACCCCATAGCCAGTCGATATTTTTCGTAGATGCTAAATAGCCGAATACTATAATTGCGCAACACCATACAATTGTGCAAAGTGTTAAGTGGTATCCCTCGATTTGCTTGGGTACATGTTCTACCACGTGATTAATGGCGATTTTTTCGTATTCACTCAACAAAAAATCGCCGTCTTTTTTGTCACCAGCAAACGGCTCTACGATTTCTGGCTTCGGATACATATTTTTTGTATCTAATTTATATTAATTTACAGAAGACTACCAGACTCCACGAATCTAATCTGCGTCGGTTAGATTCAAATGGATAGAAAAAATGAGTAAATCTGCTGTGTTTTATGGTGAATCCATTTTGATTAAGAATCTTTTCTATGTCGGTATATTTATAATTTATCAAATGAGGGTTCTCAAAACGCAACCTAATTATATTGTACAGTAATTGAATAATAGTGCAATCGCCCCTTATACGTTCTTGTGGTACCGCGATTATTAATTCCCCATCTTTTTTTAATATTTTTTTTAAATTTTGTAAAAATGATTGTGTGTCAGATATGTGCTCTAGAACATGTGATAATATTATAATATCGAATTTCTCTGTGTTAAAAAATTTTTCGTTTATTTCGAAGAATTTATATTGATTGTACTTTTGTTTTGCATATTTTAAGGCGTGCCCGTTGATATCAGCGCCACAAAGATCAAAATGTTTGTTTTGGTTGTGTTTCTTTATGAAATCAAGGAAATATCCGGTGTTGCACCCGTAATCTAAGATTCTGACATTATCTTTGTTTATAAGAGAGTTGCTTATGTAATCTAGTTCGGTTTTTCTAAAATGAAGAATTGTTCGCGATAACCAGCCGGTACATCTGGTAATTAAGGTGTAAGATAGGCCGTATTTCATATTGGAAGTTGTTGTGCTATAATTTATATAGTATATATTTTAGCAAATCTATGAATATTTTCAAGTATATCAATAGCAAGTACCCAGATTTATTTGATTATTTGCCAGCCGACGTTGTGCATCACCACGATCATCTAATTGCCAAATTGTTTTTGTCATGGATGCCTGAATGCGTCACACCGAACAAAATTACACTTGTTAGGATAATAATGACCCCGTTTGTTTTTTTAGTTACTTTGTTTGGAAACTATAAACTAGGAATCGTTTTGTTTCTCATTGCCGCTTTTACCGATGCTCTTGATGGTTCGCTTGCGCGCACTCAGAATAAGATTACTAAATTTGGCATGTTATTTGATCCTTTAGCCGACAAACTCTTGGTTGGTTCAATGGTGCTTTTGTTAGTATTTCGCTATTTAAATTATTGGCTGGGTGTGGCTGTGTTGGGGATAGAGATAGTTTTTATAGTTAGCGCCCTTGTTGCCTATAAATTTAAAATCGTAAAGATGGCGAATTTGTGGGGCAAAATAAAAATGGTGTTGCAGGTTTGTGCGGTTTTTACCATTTTGTTAGCACTTTTATTTGATTTTCAGACGTTATTTACGATTGCGTCGTGGATGTTTGGTTTTGCGGTTGGTTTTGCACTGATCAGCTTGTTTAATCATGGGATATAGTTTATTACGACATTCTACACCGACTTTTGGTTTGTCTTCGGTCATAATACCGGATTTAGGATTTATGATTTATGATTGTAAATCCACCCCGCCTGCCATTTGCCAATTTTTCTCCAATCAGTTTTGAATGACTCGTTCTATGATTTATGATTAAGCAAAACCTCAAACGAAAGTTGGTGAGTTTGATGCGCGACAATGGCGATGTGTTTATTATTATATATTATTGAAATATTTTTTAAAAATTCAGTAATTCTTTTTTCCACATCTTTATAACTTTCGCCATTTGGAAATGGTTTGTCTATGTAGTCAGTTAGGTTTTCTTTGAATGAGTCCAGTTTTCCGTTGTGGTCCCCATAATTGCATTCTCGGAGACGCTCGTCAATTACAATTTTTTGTTCCGGAAAAGTGTATTTGGCAGAATCAATTGCTCTTTTTAAGTCAGAGCAAAAAATTGCGTCAAATTTTTGATTTGAGATTAATTTTGATAATTCTTTTGATTGTTTGATTCCAAGTTCAGATAATTCCCCAGGAAGCCAGCCAGTGGCGATATCATTTTCATTGTCAGTTGTGGTTCCGTGAACGAAGTAGGTGATTGTCAACATAGATTTACAATTTTGAGCCCCGAATGGGGCGACAGATAGTAGCCAGGGGCTTTAGCCCCTGGGAAAGGGTTGATTTAATTTGTTAGTCCCGGAGGGACGGCTGATCGCTCAATGGTCGTTAAAATAAATATGTAGGATTAAAATCAATGTGGTTTCTTTTTAATAATTCCAGGTATTCTTCTTCATAGTTCATTTTTTTGTGGTGTTGTTCTTGGTTGGCAATATAATTTTTTACAATATCAATTTGAGAAAGACTAACTGTAAAAGCTCCATAACCTTCTTGCCAAGAAAATGTATTTAGATCTGAAAAATTGTCATGTAGCCATTTTGATGAACCACCCTTAATTAGTTGTACTGCCTTGGATACAGGCGTTTCCGGTTTTAATGATAATAGAATGTGGACATGGTTGTCAGTACCGCCAACAATTAATGTTTTGAAATCATTTTTGTTGGCAATGCCAGATATGTACTGGTATAGGCGTTCTCGCACCTCTTTATTTAAAAGTCGCATCCTTTCTTTTGTGCTAAAGACAATGTGAAACAATAGGTTAGAATATGTGCCGGGCATATTTCAGTCGTCCCTCTGGGACTGTGATTATAATATGAATCTTTCCCAGGGCTTAAAAGCCCTGGCTACTATCAGACGCCCCTCCGGGGTTAAATTTATATTACCTTTTTTAACTTATAAACAATATTAACAACTTGATCATCACCACCACCCATAAAACAATCAATTGTTTTATCAACAACTTCATAATCAACAACCCCGCCATCGTGGTGGATGTGCACAGTGTCACCCCTTGACAGCGGCATTCCGCCGGCGAGTTCGTCGGTGCTGTTATTTTCCTCGCCTTCAAAAATTATTTTTGTATTTTTTTTGATCATATTATTTTTGTTTATTCAACCACCATTTTTTAAACACCGGGACAGTCAGTGTGGACAAAACAAAAGCAAGAGAGGGGACTATGGCGTTTAAAAATGGGCTTGGGAGGTGGGCGAAGAAGAAAAAGATAACAATCACGATGTAGGTTAAGGCCAAAACAATCAGCCGTCTGGTCCAGCTGGTTTCCCATGCTTTATTTGCTTCCACGCGCTGGTTGCGTTTTTTGATCTCCTCAATTTCTAGTTGGAGTTGTTCAATTGTTGGCATAAAAGTTGTTTTTTACGAATTGATTGTTTATTTTATCAAATCAGAAATTTTGTCTGGCAAATGGTCAATTCCTTCAAACTCCCTGATTATGATTGACTTTATTCTTGCTTTGATTTCTGGTCTGACGTGGGTGATTGTGATTTTATCTATCCCACCGTGACTTTCATAATCGTCTTCGATGAGGATGTCTGGGATAACTCGTTCTGCCACGTCTTTGTATTTCTCTTTTTCTTGGCGGAAAAATAATGGGCCATCCGGGAAGTCATCGCGTTTCATGCTTCTTTTTACATCATCGACTTCCTCGGCGATTTTTCTTGAAGTAATATAACATATTTCCGCCCCTTGGTTTTTCCACAGGGTTAATTTATTAACAGCGTTTTTGATCGGAACAAAATCAAAGAAGTATCCTGGCGTTACTATTTTATTTTTGGCATGCAGGATTTGTTCTTCGCGAGTAAGATTAATGGCCGTTTTATGAATTGTAATTGTACCTTCTGTAAAAACCATGATTTTCATATTTGTTTTGTGAACCACCTCACCCCCGACCCCTCTCCTTGGTAAGGAGAGGGGAATAAAGAGGATGATTTTTACAGGCACTAAAGTGCCTGCCTATTATCTTTCGCCCCCTTCTGGGGCTTTTTACCCTTTCAAAAAATTATTTTTAGTCACAATTGATTTTCTAAGCTTGCGTTCGATTTGCTTTCTGGCAGTGCCGGCGATTTGACCGCCGACGCGCGCATCGTCTTTCAATCGCGGGACTCCTTTTGTGTCATTTGTTTTGTGCAATTCAGTTGTGGTTTTTTCACCAAGCATTGTTAAAATCAATTCAAAGTCGCCCATATGGTCTCGCAAATTTTCTTTTTTCAGGCCTTTGAGTTTTTTGTAATCAGATGGATTTAAACCAAATGTTGCTTGGCAAATTTCGGCTGTCAAAATTTCATAATCGCACTCTCTTTCTGCTCCGCGTTTTTGCCACTCATCTGTTAATTCTTCGCGAATTGCAATTCCGCGCATTCGTTTTTCAATCCAATCATCTGGGTATCCTTTTAATTTATATAACATTCTCGTGCGTTTGGTCGCGAGTTCTGGGTTTTCAACTTCCAACACTCTTTCATACCCAACCTTGGCTAACCAACGCTTAAATGGCTCTGCTTTGGGTGAGGGGATGGATTGAATAATACGGAAAATGCCTTCTGTGTCTGCGCAGTCGGTTTCTCGCATTTTGCCGTCTGGAGCTAATAATTTCAACTGTCGACAAATTGTCGATGGTTCAAATCCGGCCTCTTCTTTTATTCTGATTTTCATCTTAAACCAGTAGTCGTGCGGGTCTACACTGTCAGTTAGTGCTTCCACCACATCAACTACCGAAAACCACCATTCTTTGTTGAACATGGTTTTTCTTATTTTCTTGCCTTTGAAAATCGCGATTTGGTTGTCCTCCATATTGTTAATTTTGTTACTTAGCCAACTTAGTCAACTTAGCGCCTTCTGCAGTATCCTCAACCTCAAACCCCGCCTTCTTAATCTCATCTCTCAACCTATCACTCTCTGCCCAGTTTTTTTCTGCGCGGGCTTTGGTGCGGGCGTCCAAGAGACCCTGAACGTCGGTCGGCACGTCAGTTTTTAAGTTTTTCAGTTTCTCAGTTTGCTTGATTCCCAAACCAAGTACCTCATCAAATTTTAATAAAGTTGAATAGCTTATTTGTTTATTAGAAATTGCGTTCCAGATGACTGCCAATGCTTCTGGAGTGTTGAGATCGTCGTTGATTGCTTCCAAGAATTTATCTTTTATCTCCTCTTCTTTTATTTTTTGTAACTTGTAACTTGTAACTTGTAACTTGTTTGCTTCGGAGTAAAGATGCTTTAATCCACTCTCCGCGGCCCCCAGAGCTTCCCAACTAAAACTCATTTGCTTGCGATAATGTGTTTGCAATAGAAAGTATCGATAGGCGAGAGGGTTGACGCCACGAGTTTGTAAAGTTTGTAAAGTTGTAAAGTTTGAAAGTGATTTGGACATTTTATCAGCGCCCATGTTGATGAACTCATTATGCATCCAATATTTAACCCATGGCTTTTTGCCGGTGACTGACTCGCTTTGCGCTATTTCATTTGTATGATGAACTGGAATATGGTCAATGCCGCCACAGTGAATGTCAAATTGCTCACCTAAATATTTCATTGACATTGCAGAACACTCCACATGCCAGCCTGGAAATCCTTTTTTACCAAACGCATCCCATTCCATCTGTCTTTTTTCATTGCCAGAGAACTTCCACAGAGCAAAATCATGCGGATTTTTTTTCTCTCCCAACTCAACTCTCACACCAGCCTGCAATTCTTGGTTTTGCAAATTGGCTAATTTGCCATAATCATTAATTTTTGTTGTATCAAAATATATTCCATCAGATGTTTCATAAGTGAATCCTTTGTCAATTAATTTTTGTACCAATTTAATTTGCTCTTTAATATGATCAGTTGCTTTGCAAAAAATATCTGGCTCAATGATATTTAAATCGCGCAAATTTTCTTTAAAGGCTTTTGTGTAAAACTCCGCGATCTCCCACGCTGTTTTACCTTCGCGTTTCGCGCCTTTTTCCATCTTATCTTCACCCTCATCAGCATCAGAAGTCAGGTGTCCAACATCAGTGATATTCATCACATGCTTCACCTTATATCCATTATATTTCAAAACCCGTTTCAAAATATCTTCAAAAACATAAGAGCGCAAATTGCCAACGTGGGCAAAGTTATAAACAGTCGGGCCGCAGGTGTACAGGCCGACCTTTTTTTTATTAATGGCCTCAAACTCTTCTTTTTGCCTTGTGGCGGTATTGTATATTTTTAGCATATTTCGTGTTATAATATGTGGGTATTATAGAATAAGTTAGCTTGAAAGACAAGATTGTGGTATAATGTATTGGTATGAGTTTCTTCTCGAACAAAGAAGCATATTTAGGAGTAGACATTGGCGCGCATGGCATCAAGCTTGTTGAGTTGCACAAAGTAAAGAATCGTCCGCAGTTGTGGACATATGGAATTGCAGATCAAGATTTGGATATTCATTTGCCAAAAGTCGCTGAAAAAACTCCGGAAGAATTGTTGAAAGAAAAAGGGATGATCATTGAAGATCCAGACGAAAAAAAGAAAAAGAAAGAACCATCATTAGACGATCCGCGCATTGGTGAGTATGCAAATTTGCTAAAGGCCTTATTGAAAAAAGCAAAAGTCACAACAAACCGCGTTACTGCGAGTTTACCGGTTTCATATATTTTCCACGCGGTATTGACAATGCCGAAGATCGATAAAAAAGAAATTGATGGAGTAATAAAGGCGGAGGTGCAAAAGATTTTATCAAAGCCGGTGGATCAGATGCAGATAGTTCATCAGATTGTTCCAGATGACAACAAAGAAAGTAAATATATTCGTGTTCTGGTTACTGCAGCGCCAAAAATATTAATACAATTTTATTCTTCTGTTTTTCAGCGTGCCGGTTTGGTGCTTCAAGAGCTGGAAACAGAAGCATTTGCTTTGGAGCGTTCACTTGTTGGTAGAGATCAGGCCACAGCCATGGTGGTCGACATGGGCGCGGAGCGCACTAACTTTTTTATTATAGACAAAGGTTTGCCGCTTACACACCGCAGTATTACAGAGGGCGGCAACATGGTAGATGATATTATTGTCGCGCAATTGGGTGTCGCGCCAGAACAGGCTGGACAAGTTAAGCGCGAATTGTCGCGCGTCAAGAATAAGTTGGACGCTTCGATTTTCCGCTCAGTCACAGATCCGATAATAAAAGAAATAGAATACGGTTTTGATTTGTTTTTACATCAAACCGGAAATGAAGGGAAAAAGCCGGAAAAAATTATTTTAACCGGCGGGTCGTCGGTCTTGCCGTTTTTTAAAGATGAAATTCAGAGTAAATTTCAGATGCGTGTATTTATCGGCGATCCGTGGGCAAGGACAGTTTATCAAGATGGATTGCGTCCGATTCTGGATTCAATCGGCCCGCGCATGTCTGTCGCGATAGGTTTGGCTTTACGTAACGCTGTTGGTTAATTATCCACAAGCCCTTTCTTGTTTTTAATCTTTTTGCTATACTAAACTAGCATTTACAATTAAATATTTTATATGGCAACAGCTGAAAAAGAAAAAATACACGTATTATTAGTTGAAGACGATGTGTTTTTGGCGAATATTTATAAAACAAAATTCGACATGGAAGGATTTAAGGTAACAGTCGCTGAAAATGGTGAAGCCGGATGGAATGAGGCAAAAAAGAAAAAACCAGATATAATTTTGCTGGATATTTTGTTGCCAAAAATGGATGGCTTTGGAGTTTTAGCAAAACTTAAGGGAGACGCTGAAACCAAGGATTTACCGGTAATTCTTTTGACTAATCTTGGTCAAAAAGATGATGTGCAAAAGGGTCTAGAGCTTGGTGCCAAGGATTATTTGATCAAAGCTCATTTTAAGCCATCAGAAGTTGTAGATAAGGTTAAAAAAGTATTAAATATATAATTTAACTTAATTATATAATTTAACTTAATTACAGAAAGGGGGTGAGAACATGAATAAGAAAGGTTTTACCCTTATTGAGTTGTTGGTGGTTATTGCCATCATTGGTTTGCTTTCCACATTAGCAGTGGTAGCTTTGGGCTCAGCCAGAGTAAAGGCGCGTGATTCAAAGCGTTTAGCAGATTTGAAACAAGTTCAAACAGCATTAGAGTTGTATTATACAGATAAAGACGCATATCCAACTGCGGCAGCTGCAGTGACATTGGGAGATGCTACTCATGCTTGTTTGAACGCCAGTGGTTTTGCTGCATCAGGTTGTGCCAGTCCATATATGGGCTTGGTTCCAACTGATCCTGGAAGCAATTCGTACTCTTATGTTTCAGCAGATGGTACGACATATACTATTTCAGCAACCTTGGAAGATGCTGTAAATGGATTGTCAGGAGATATTCAGGCAGCTCCATCTGGGATTACAAAGAAGTAGTAATTGAGGGTACTCTCAAGAGCATCCCGGATTGGTTTCGGGGTGCTTTTATTTTTTTTAGGTATTTGTTATAATGATTATAATAAACCAGATAACTATGTTTTGGTTTTATTTATTAATATTTTTTTTGCTTGGTCTAAGCTTCGGCAGTTTTTTGAATGCGCTTGTGTGGCGAACCTGGCAGAATATAAAAATAGTGCATGGGCGCTCAATGTGTCCAGCATGCCACAGGCAATTGGCCTGCTGGGAGAATATTCCGCTCATCAGTTTTATAATTTTGGGTGGAAAATGCCGCGTTTGTAAAAACAATATTTCACTCCAGTATCCGATTGTTGAATTAATAATGGGTGTTGTATTCGTAATTATTGCTTTGGTGCGAGAAAACACAATAACATTCATAACTCCGGAATTAGTGCGTGATTGGGCGCTTGCGCTTAATCTCGCCTTTATATTTTTATACGATTTAAATTACGGCGAAATTATTGATAGTTCAACAATTCCAACATCACTTTTGCTTTTCTTTTTTTCATGGTCGTTGGGGTGGCAAACGTGGCAGAGCATGGTGGTTGGAGTTGTGGTTGGCGCTGGGGTGTTCTTGTTTCAGTTTCTGGTTTCAAAAGGGAAGTGGGTTGGTGGAGGCGACATCCGTCTAGCCTTGTTGATGGGTGTTATCCTCGGCTGGCCGAATATTATTCTTGCGTTGATGCTCGCGTATGTTCTTGGCGCTATTTTTAGTTTAATTTTGGTTGCGTTAAAAAAGAAAGATTTAAAAAGCGAGACGCCATTTGGAACGTATCTTACAGTCGCGACGTTTGTGGCGATGTTGTGGGGGGAACGAATAGTGAGTTGGTACCTGAGTTTGTTGCAGTAATTTAGTAATTGAGAAATTAAGTAATTAAGTGTGGAATACGGACGAAAGTCCGTTGTAGCCCACGAAGTGGGCGAAAGAAAAATAGCCAGGGCTTAAAGATGAATCATTCAATTATCAAAGCCCCAGAGGGGCGACACACACGATGTGTCGTCCCTACGGGACTTGGAATGTCTTGAGATTGATCTTTCCAGGCACTAAAGTGCCTGGCTACACAATCTGTCGCCCCTATCGGGGCTAAAAAAAGAAAATACTGTGGATAAACAATTACAACAAAAAATCCAAAAACTCCGTTCACAAATAGACGACCTGCGATACAGGTACCATGTTTTGAATGATCCAGAAGTGACAGACGCGATGTATGAGGGAATGATGGATGAGCTGAGAAAAATAGAGGAGCAACATCCAGAGTTAATAACTCCTGATTCGCCAACTCAAAGAGTTGCCGGCAAGCCATTGGATGAATTTAAAAAAATCACTCACCAAGTTCCGCAGTGGTCTTTTAATGATGCTTTTAATGACACTGATGTCACAGATTGGATTGAAAGGATTTCACGGATATTAGAAAAAGAACTTGGAAGTGTGCCAAAAGATTTAAATTATGTTTGCGAACTCAAAATTGACGGCTTGCATGTGGTTTTGACTTATGAAAATGGCTTGCTCAAGACAGCTGCAACTCGCGGTGATGGAAAAGTGGGGGAGGATGTGACGAATAATGTGAAGACGATACAAACAGTTCCGTTGCGTCTGACCAGCCCTGTTAGTTTGGTTGCGGAAGGGGAGGTTTGGTTGAGCTCAAAAATGTTATCAGTGATCAATGATCAGAGATCAAAAACGAATGAGCCACTGTTTGCTAATCCGAGAAACGCGGCCGCAGGCACAATTCGTCAACTTGATCCAAATATCGTCGCTAAACGAAAACTTTCCTTGACCGCATATGATATCTCTTTGGTCATGACTCATGACTCAGATAGCATGACGCAAGCGATTGATACACAGGAAAAAGAGCTGTTGATGTTAAAAAAACTCGGTTTTCTTACCGACTCTCACTGGAAAGTGTGTAATACGCTTGGAGAGATTTTTGCTGTATATAAAGAGTGGCAGAAAAAAAGGGACTCACAACCATTTTGGATTGATGGAATTGTGATAAAAGTTAATCAGAAAAAATATCAAGATTTACTCGGGTTTACTGGCAAAGCGCCAAGATGGGCGATTGCGTTTAAGTTTCCAGCAGAACAGGGCAAAACAGTTGTCCGTGAGGTGTATTGGCAAGTCGGGCGCACAGGCGCACTAACGCCAGTCGCGCACATGGACCCGGTTCAGCTTGCTGGCACGACAGTTACGCATGCCACGCTACATAATTTTGATGAAATAAAACGGCTTGGTCTCAAAGTTGGTGACACAGTCATTGTAGAAAAAGCAGGAGATATTATTCCAAAAGTAGTGAGGGTGTTGGATAAATTGAGAGATGGAAGTGAGAAGGGGATACGAGAACCTAAGAGTTGTCCTGTTTGTGGTGGTGATATAAAAAGATATGAGATGGGAGATGAAGAAAAAGGTGTAGCTTTAATATGTAAAAATCCAAAATGCTTTGCGCAGGAGTCGGAACGGATACGGCATTTTGCGTCAAAACACGCGTTTGACATAGATGGGCTTGGAGATAAAATAGTGGAGCAATTCATGAATGTGGGACTCATTAAAAATCCAGCAGATATTTTTACTCTCACAAAAGGCGACTTAGAGCCGTTGGAAAGATTCGCGGAAAAGTCAGCTGAGAATTTGATCAATGCGATTGAAAAAGCGAAAAAAGTTACACTCCCGCGGTTTATTTTCTCACTCGGCATTCAACATGTTGGCGAGGAAACCGCAATCAGACTTGCAAATCATTTCCATAATTTAGAAAATATAATGTCAGCGAGCTTGGAAGAATTACAACAGGTGAATGATGTTGGGCCAAGGGTTGCGGAATCGCTTAGCGAGTGGTTTCAGAGTAGAGAAAATAAGAAGTTGATTGAAGAGTTGGTGAAGAATGGAGTGAAGATTGAGGTTCAGAAATTAAGTAATAAAGAAATTAAGAAATTAAGTGGTCTGACATTTGTGTTGACAGGGACGTTGCAGACAATGACCAGAGATGAAGCAAAAGAAAAAATTCGCGCGTTGGGTGGGGAAGTGAGTGAGTCAGTGAGTAAAAAGACGAGTTACGTAGTGGCAGGCGAGAGTGCTGGTAGTAAGTTGCAAAAAGCGCAGAAGCTCGGTGTCAAAATAATTGATGAGAAAAAATTTAGTGAGTTGATTAAATAAAATCTTAAATTTTTATTCTTAAATCTTAAAATATGAACATCAAACGCGCAATCGGATTCGGGGCAATGCTGTGGATTTTAATTTTCGTTGTGTGGTCAATTGTAATGTTTTTGCCATGGTTTAAAGATGGTGAAATGAGAATTTATGTTACGCATTGGATTTTGTTGGTGACAATGGTTTTACTTTTGGCCAAATGGTATTTTAAAACTGTCACGCCGACGTGGAAAAAAGGTTTGTATTTGGGCTTGATTGGTTTGGCTACCGGTGCTGTATTAGACATGATAATTACAGTCCCTCTTTTTGTTAAATCATACTCCTTGTATTACAGCGATTGGAGACAATGGTTTGGCTTTGCTTTGTCCGTTCTATTGTGTGTGATTGCTGGTTGGGAATTTGATGCGACATTTAGCAAAAAAGATCCGCCTGTTCAGAAATAATTTGCGCAAATATAATAAACGGGGTATAATATACCCCGTTTAATATTTTTTAAATATGGAAATCATAACTTCATCGCACAGGAAGAGAATAGTTTTTGCATATTTTTTAATTCTGGTTCTATTTTCTTGCGCTGGTTTTGTTGTTGGAAGATTTTATAAGGTTAAAGAAATGGTGTCAGACGAGCGTGGGCAGATTGAGATTGCCAAAGTGTTGGATTTATATTCAAAGACGCGTTCTCCAGATGTTAACTTTAATCAGTTTTGGGAAGTGTGGAATAAGATAAAGGGAAAATATGTTGACCAGCCTGTAAAAGATGTGGATTTATTTTACGGAGCGATTTCCGGGCTTGTCAGTGGATTAAACGATCCTTATTCTATTTATTTCCCACCGAAACAGGCGCAGGAATTTGTTAAAGATTTATCCGGTGAATTTGAGGGGATTGGCGCTGAACTTGGAATGAAGGATGGTCAACTGACTGTTATTGCCCCACTGACTGGGTCTCCGGCAGAGAAAGCCGGATTGAAGGCTGGCGATGTAATTTATAAAATAGATGGCGTTGATGCTTTTGGTTGGAAAGTCGACGAGGCAGTGCAAAAAATTCGTGGGCCAAAAGGCACGCAGGTAAAGTTAACAGTTGGACGAGAGGGGGAGGATAAGGTATTGGAAATTGCGATTACGCGTGATGTGATTTCTGTGCCGACTGTTACATGGGAAAAGAAGGACAACAAAATCGCGTATTTGCGCATTAGTTACTTTAATGGGGAAACATGGAATCAATTTGATAAAATCGCTGATGAGATAAAGTCATATCAACCAAACGCGATTATTTTAGATTTGCGCAGTGACCCAGGCGGATATTTGGATACAGCAATTTCAGTTGCAAGCGAGTGGGTTGCAGAAGGCGACATTGTAAAAGAAAAATTTAACAACGGCGAGGAAAAGAGACATGCCGCGGTTGGTAATAAGCATCGCTTTGCTGACATCAAAACTATTGTGCTTGTGGATGAAAACAGTGCTTCAGCATCAGAAATTGTCGCTGGCGCTCTTCAGGACTATGGAAAAGCGCGGTTGGTCGGTAAAAAAACCTATGGTAAGGGATCTGTGCAAGATTTTGAGGTACTACCAGACGGTTCAGCACTTAAAATTACCATTGCTCGCTGGTTTACGCCAAAAGATAGGCAGATAGACAAGCAGGGCATTGCCCCAGATGTGGAAGTGAAAGAGATGTTTGTGAAAGAAGGTGATGCAAAGGATGCGAAGTATAAGGATTTGGGGTTGGAGAAAGCAATAGAGCTACTAAAATAATCCGCCCAAGGCGGATTATTTATAATCTTTCCACCCAGTGTTTATCCACCTCAACATTTGTCTCTAAGAATACTTTTTTTCCAACTGCTGTTTCTAGTTCTCGCCTTGCAAGTTGTCCAATTTCCTTAATTCTTTGGCCACGTTGGCCGATGATGATTTTTTTGTATCTTTCTTGGTCGGTCAAAATTCTAGCAGTGATAACCATGATGTCTTTTTTGTCTTCCACATCATCAACCTCAACTGAAATTGAGTATGGGACTTCCTTATCAAATACTGAAAATGTTTTTTCGCGAATGATTTCAGCGATCCAAAAATAATTATCTACGTTTGTTAATTGATGTTCTGGGTACATCTGTTCACCTTCTGGCAACAATTCCATTACTTTTTCACGCAGTGGCTGGATATGGCTGGCGCGAAGCGCGGAAAGAGAGAATACCGCGTCAAAATCTCGGCTCATTGCTTCATATGATTCTTGAAAATCCCTTTCTCTTTTGGGCAGGTCAGACTTGTTGATGACTAGAATTTTTGGTGTTTTTAAATGTCGTATCATACCAAGCGCGGCTCTTTCTTCACTGCCAATGTCGCGCGTGGGATCAACAACATAAATAATTAGATCAAGTTCTTGTTCAAGAATGCTTTTGACTCTATTTGTCAGCTTTGCAGACAACATGTCTTTGCTGTCTTTAAAAATTCCAGGAGTATCGACAAACACCGCTTGCCCGCCCGCCGAAGAGGCTGGGCCTTCCGGCACATTCATCACTCCGTGGATTTCATTTCTGGTCATTTGCGCGCGAAAAGACGTGGCAGATATTTTTGTGCCGACAAGGGTGTTTAATAGTGTTGATTTGCCTACATTGGATCTTCCAATTAGAGCAACAAAACCAGATTTCATAGAATAAGTGTGACACGGATATGCGGATTACACGCAGATGTCGCAGATACGCTGATAGCGATAACGAATCTGTGTATCAGTGTCATCCGCGTAAGATCTGCGTCATCAGTGTCACAAGTATATATTATCCTTGCTTTTTTTTCAAGTCCGTTGTAAAATATGATTGTATGAAAGTGATTTTGCTAAAAGATGTCCCTGGTACTGGAAAGAAGGGTGATATAAAGGAAGTCGCGGATGGGTTTGCGCGAAATTTTTTGTTAAAACAAAATTTGGGTAAGCCGGCAACGCAAGAAGCCCTATCAGAGATCAAAGCACAGGAAGAAAAACACCGCAGAGATATGGAGCGCGAACTAAAAGATAGTCAGTTGGCGGCAAGCCGTTTAGATGGTCGTGAGATTGTTATCAAAGCAAAAGCCAGCGATGGTGGAGTTTTGTATTCTGCGGTTGGGGCCAATCAGTTGGCGGAGGAGATAAAAAAACAAGTTGGAGTTGAAGTTGCCCCCAAACAAATTATTTTAAACAGAGGAATCAAGGAATTTGGTGATAAAAATATTCTTGTAAAATTTCCACACGGGTTAGAAGCCAATCTTCGCGTCATAGTCTCTAAACAATAATAAACTGTCCCCGAAAGGGGATTTTTTAATTTTAATATGGCAAAGAAAAAGAAATATATTTTTGTTGTTGGCGGTGTGATGAGCGGTGTTGGGAAGGGGATTACTGCCGCTTCACTCGGTGTTTTGTTGCAATCAAAAGGTTATCAAGTTACAGCGTTGAAAGCAGATCCATATGTAAATGTTGATGCTGGCACAATGAATCCTGTCGAACACGGAGAGGTATTTGTTACAGATGATGGTGATGAAACAGACCAAGACATGGGAAATTACGAGCGGTTTTTAGATATTAATCTCAATTCGGAAAATTACATGACAACCGGACGAATTTATTTGTCGGTTATTCAGAATGAACGGGCAATGAAATATAAAGGCAAATGCGTGCAGGTTGTGCCGCATATTCCAGAGGAGATAATCAGACGCATTAAAGAAGCGACAGAAAAGCATGATGCGGATATCACGATTATTGAAATCGGCGGCACAGTTGGTGAGTATGAAAATATATTGTTTTTGGAAGCGGCCCGCATGATGAAATTAAAAGCTGTGGATGATGTTGCTTTTGTACTTGTTAGTTATTTGCCAGTCCCGAGCCATATTGGAGAGATGAAAACAAAGCCAACTCAGCATGCGTCACGCGAGCTTAATAGTGCTGGGATTAATGCCGACTTTATCATTGCTCGCGGCCCGCATTTATTGGATAAGCCAAGGAGAGAAAAATTGGCCACGTTTTGCAATATTCCACCAGAGCAGTGCATTTCTGCGCCAGATGCAAAGTCAATTTATGAGGTCCCACTTATAATGGAAGAACAAGGGCTTGGAGGCAAAATGCTTAAAGTGCTTAATTTGCCATATCGTAAGGCCGACATTTCTGCTTGGAAAAAATTAGTTGATCAAATTCAAAATACTAAAAAAGAAGTTAAAATTGCTGTTGTTGGTAAGTATTTTGGAACCGGTGCTTTCACCCTGTCGGACTCGTATATATCAGTTATAGAAGCGATTAAGCATGCGGCGTGGTTTAACAATGTTGTACCAAAGTTAGAATGGATTGATTCAGAAGAATTTTCTCCAAAACAGCTCTCAAAATTTGATGGATTGATTGTGCCGGGTGGGTTTGGCTCACGTGGAATTGATGGAATCATCAGTGCGATAAAATACGCGCGGGAAAATAAAATGCCGTATCTCGGATTGTGTTATGGTATGCAATTAGCTTGTGTTGAGTTCGCGCGTAATGTTCTTGGCCTCAAAGATGCGCATACTGTTGAGGTTGCGCCAGACACTAAGAATCCCATTTTTATCACAAATCCATTTCAGGCAATGAATATTAAAGAAAATCGTTATGGTGGGACAATGCGTTTGGGTGCTTATGATTGCGCGCTCGTCAAAGGCACGAAGACACATAAGGCCTACGGACAAGAAAAAATAAATGAGCGACATCGCCATCGTTATGAATTTAATAACAAATATCGTGAGGCATTGGAAAAATCTGGACTCAAAACAGTCGGAATAAATCCAGAGTCAGACCTTGTTGAAATTGTTGAATTGGAAAATCATCCATTTTTTATCGGCGTGCAATTTCATCCAGAATTTAAGTCCCGCCCAATGCGGCCGCATCCGTTATTTAGGGAGTTTGTAAAGGTAGCGAGTAAGTAAACCACCACACCCCTGACTTACCTCCTTGGCAAGGAGAGGGGAAGATGGTTTGTGGTTTTGTGTAAAGTTTGCTATAATATACACAACTATGTTAGCAACAATTTGGCACGATTTTCTTTACCAGCCGTTATTTAACGTACTTATTTGGTTGTATAGTAATGTTGCGGATAAAAATTTGGGTTGGGCTGTTGTGTATTTAACGATTATGCTTCGCGTTATTTTGTTACCGTTCACCTTTGTTACAGAGCGTAATCGAATTAAAGATGATGAATTGGGACAAGAGGTTGATCGCATTACAAAAGATGTTCACATGGATCCAATAACGCGCAAAGAGGAGGTTCGAAAGATATTGAAAAAGCGCAGGGTGAGCCCGTGGAGTAAGTTTATTGTTTTGGGTGTGCAAATACTGGTTTTGGTTTTATTGTATCAAGTATTTTTGCGTGGAATTACAGGAGAAAAAATGGCCAAAGTGTTATATTCATTCATTGATTTTCCCGGTAAAATCAATATTGTGTTTTATGGTTTTGATTTGGGCCAATTGCATACGTTTTTTTGGCCAGCCCTTGTCGCATTGTGGCTTTTGGTGGAGATTTATATTGGATATAGGCATAAAAAAGATGGCTTAAATAAGGCAGATTTAGCGTATTTTTTGCTTTTTCCAGCATTTTCTTTTTTTGCGCTTTGGTTGTTGCCAATGGTTAAATCCTTGTTCATCTTGACATCCATGGTATTTTCTGCTATAATTCATTGGTTTAGCATATTTTTATTTAAACCAAAAGAAGTTAAAAATCACTAAATATATGGCTGATTCATTAGATAAATTAATGTATTCGTTTGTAATGGAAGATGTGCTTAAGGGTGTTTTTATTTATGTTCCGCCTGGGTATGTGGCGTGCGTTTATGATTTGGGTAGGGGAGTATTGAAAAAGGTGTTGACACCTGGTTTGCATTTAAAAATTCCATTTTGGCAAAAAGCGAAATTGTTTAATACTCAAACTTTGGAATACAGTATTTCGCGCGAATTCAATCCGGCGAATGAAAAGGCCATGGGTGATATTCCAATCGCGGCTGTAACGCAAGATAGCCAACGCATTGGCGTGGAGGGCACACTTTTGCTTCGCTTGGATATTCATCAAATTCCCGCGATTTGGCAAACAATCGGCGAGGATTTTGTGGAAAAGATTATTCGTCCGACAGTGCGCTCGCGTATACGCATGGTAATGAGCAGGTTTGACAAGGCAGAAATTATTGGCGCAAAACGCGACGCTGTAGAGGGTGAACTCAAAAATGAATTAGAGCGCATCTTTTTCTCTCGCGGCATTTATGTTGAAAATGTTTTGTTAAGCGAAATTGCAGATGTGCATGATTTTGCGAGAACTGCAGAGAAGTAACTGGGATATCACGAATGGGCTCGGGCCCCGCGAATAACACTAATATGACCCCGGGATGAACCCGGGGGTTTTGTTTGTCGTCCCTTGATTTTTTTTAAAAAACGATTTATTATACTATTGTACACTCGCAATAGGAGGATGCTATGTCGACAAATGTGGAAGAAAAACTGGTTGCGTCGCCTGAAGTTCCGTGTCCGTGGGGGGGTCTCCACAATGGAGGGCATTGCTTGTGTGGTAGCTACGAGTGGCACAAAAGACTCGTGGCGTCCAGGCCACCTGACAACCCTCAACCCAGGAGGGTACCTCGGCCAGATAGGTGGCCGTGGTGGTAGCTCTTTTCAAGGAGGTGGGGGTGTCTGACATGAGTTCAGCACCCCCGATGGTTCAATTAAATACGCTTTATAGGGCGTTTTTTTATTTATCCACAGCTACTGTTTGACATAGGTCTTTTTGGGTGGTATATTATCACTCGTAGATATAGAGTGCTAAACATTGATTGTACAGATTTGGACATTGATTACACAGAAAATTTATTCTCTGTGAAATCCTTTTAAATCTGCGGAATCAATGCTATATGAATACACGTCAGCAACAACTATTAAACCTCGTTATTGAGAACTACATCAAAACAGCTGAACCGATTGGCTCTAAGTTTTTAGCGGAAAATACTGATTTAGGAGTCAGCGGGGCCACGCTCCGTAATGAAATGCGCGCTTTGGAAGACGAGGGATTTTTAACACATCCACACACATCTGCTGGCAGAATGCCGACTGAGAAAGGGTACAGGTTTTATTTAGAGGGCATTGATTACAC